>Ga0066255_1001355_pt1 | contig 23206 bp, 14 predicted proteins | sample ThiBiot_750_biof_FD_71148 | JGI IMG/M metagenome (GOLD analysis project Ga0066255, IMG submission 71148) | Wastewater bioreactor microbial communities from Cape Town, South Africa - Thiocy_expt_750_biof (version 2) | ecosystem: Engineered > Bioreactor > Thiocyanate-remediating >... | reverse complement strand
CACCAGCGCCGTGATGAAGATGGAAACCGGGATCGCCGTGAGCGCAATGAGCGTTCCCCGCCACTCCCCCAAAAAGAACAGCACGCAAACTCCAGTCAGAATCACCGCCGCAATCAGCTCGTGCCGCATGTTGTCGAACAAAACATCCACAAAGCCTGCGTTGTTATAGGCGACTCGCAAGTGAATCCCTGGAAACTCTTTCTCCAGTTCTTTCGCCAGCTTCATCACAGCGTCAATAGTCACCGGCGAACTTGCATCGGGATTCTGAAGAACGTTGACCAAGATCGCCTTGTCCACCGTCTCCCCGTGAAGGTGGTGGTAGGCGGATCGGGGCTCGATGACCGTGTCCTTCACCGTTGCCACATCCTGAATGCGGACAATCTTATTGCCGATCGTCTTCACCGGATAACGGCCCACCTGAGCCGCGGAGGAAGCCAAAGAATCAACCCGCAAGATCGGTTCTTCCGTCTCGTTGGTCAGCAAACCCGCCGACTTCGCCACGTTGTACTGATCCAGCATGTTCCGCACGTCAAGAATGGAAAGCCCGAAGGTCTTCAGCTTCTCTCGGTCCACGTTCACCTGCATCTGCCGCCGATACCCGCCAAAGGAAGACACCGTATAGATGTTTCGATGAGCTGTCTTGAACCGATTGATCAGTTCGTTATCCGCCAAATCGCGAAGTCGCGAAAGCGTCCAGCCCTTGTCCTGATCGCCGGTCAAACTCATGGAGAGCACCGGAAGGTTGAGAGGATCCACTCGGAGAATCCATGAGGGTTTCAGATTGCTCCCCGTCGTGGGCAGGTCCGCCTGAACCACGCTAAGCAGACTCTGCACGTCCACCTGGGCCTTCTGCATATCCGTCCCAAACGGATACTCCAAGACCACCATGCTAAACCCGTCCTGACTGATGGACCGGATGTAGCGCACCTGCGGCACATTCACCATGCGCTGCTCGATGGGGGACGAGAAATAAGTCTCCATCTCCTCTGCGCTCAGCCCCGGAGACTCCGTCACAATCCCTAACATCGGGCTCTCCACATACGGCATAAACCGACGCGGCATATAAGAGCTGATCGCCAGATATCCCAAAAGGAGCATCGCCAGGAAGAACGAGATCACCACGTACGGGTGATCGACCGACCACCGAACGATATTGAATCCCTCCTTGCCTTCCGAATCAGTGTTCTCCCCGCTCATGAGGACTTCTCATCCTTCACAAGATCCATCCCGCACTTTGGACATTTGCCCGGCTTATCGGAGTGAACTTCTGGGTGCATGGGACACGTGTAGTCCACCTTGGGAGTCGTCTTGTGGCTCGAGGCCGGAACTCTCTTCTTTTCGTGTGCCGCCATCTCTGGCATCGCACTCATATCGCTTATCGAGGCAGGCTCTGCATCTGGCTTGCTCGTTTCTTCCACCCGCACCGGAGTTCCTTCAATCAGGTCGTCCAGCCCTTTCCAAATGACCTGGTCGCCTTCGTGCAGCCCGCTCTTGATCTCGGTCCGGCTAGCGCCTTGCCGCCCCGTTTCAACCGGTTGTCGGTGGGCAAACAGGCTCCCGCCTTTCTGCCTCTGCGTCAAATCCATTCCGCACTTGGGACACTTTCCTGGCCCCGGCAAGCTGATCTCAGGGTGCATCGTACAGGTCCAATCGGACTCGCCGGTTCCCGTCTTCTGCCTTACGACCCAAACGAAACTGCCGCTGTCATCCAACTGGACTGCTTTGCTTCGGACAGAGAGCGCCGACTCTCCTCCACCGATGGTCATTCGAACGAACATTCCGGCCTTCAGGTGACCATCTTCGTTGTTCACAATTGACTCCACCCGAAAGGTGCGAGCCGCGGGGTCAACCCTGGGAAAGACGCTCGTGATCTTTGCCTTCCCCCTTTTCGCCCCACTTGAGATCTCGACCAAATTTCCATCCTGAACGGAGTTCGCCAAGCTTTCTGGAACATCGGCCTGCACGCGAACTCTATTGACCGTGGTCAGTCTCAAAACCACCTGACCGGCCATCACCGGGGTTCCAGGGCTGACCACTCGCTCCGAGACAATGCCTCGCCCCAACGCTCGGAGTTCTCGGTAATCTGCAAACGCGGAGGCGCTTGCAACCTCCGCCTTCGCCGCTTGCGCTTCAAACTTGCGTGCGCTTGCATCGGCGTGAGCCTGAGCAATGCCTTCCTCCGCTTGCCCCTGCTCTGCCTTCGCCCCTTCGATCGCCGCATCCGCTTCTGACACCATTTGCTTGGCCGAAGTGAAGCGCTTTTCTGCAATGAGGACCGCCTGCTCCGCGCTGGCTCGCTCCGATTGCGCTCCTCTCACCCTCGCTTGTGCCGCATCCCGATCCCGCTCTGCGCTCTGCGATTCATCCTGCGAAACTGCCCCTTGCTTATACAGAGCCATCTTTCTGGCCGCATTCTTTTCCGCGTAGCTGAGTAGAGCTTCCTGTTCTCGAATGGCCGATTCCTTCGTCGCGACCTCTTCTCTTGCCCTTCTCAATTCAAGGGCGGCCGCGTCTGCTTCGGTTCGCGCACGGTCACGCGCAAGGGTTGCTTCCCGAACGGTTGCCTGCGCCTTACTTAAAATGTTTCGGTGATGAGCAATCTCCCGGTCTGCCGAAAGAACTTCTGCCTCCTTCGCTCCAGACATTGCCGACATCTTTTCTCGCTCCGCCGCATATTCGGGCGCATCGAGAAGGGCCAGGACCTGTCCTGCCGAAACCTTGTCGCCCGGATAAACCAAGACTTTGCTCACCCGCCCCGGTACACGGGCGACAACGTCTTCGTCGGAGAACGCCTCGACCGTGGCCGGAAGCGTTGTTCCCCCTCCCAGAGTTCCTGGTTGGGCGAGATCGATAGAGACCGGCTGAGTCCCTACTGGCGCCCTCATCGCCGTCATGTCCATTCCCTGCGCCTCGATGACGGTAACCGCCCCCGGGGCTCTCTTATGAGTAACGATCCAGTTCACCGCTACCAAGCTGCCAACAAGAAGGAGCAGCGTAAGCCAGTGTTTTCGAATGTGATTGAATGCTTGAGACAAAAGAAAACCTCGCGATTCGTCTTGGCTCGATGATCGCATCGAGGTGCGATCGAACGGGCAAATGCCGAATTAAGCGAGGCTGGGTGGGGCGCGTAGAGAGGGCTCACGCCGATCGGGTTCGCGAATCCGGGGCAGCACCAAATGAGGTCGCAAGACCAAAACGGGCTCCCATCGCGCCGTCGGCGCTTCTAAGGGGGCAAATAAGAGCCCCGGTAAATCGGGCAAGGATGTGGTGGTCGGGCTAGCCGGCGGAGGCGTCTGCCCCTTGGTGAGAAAACATCCCTTGCGAGCCTTCGCGGCGGGACACTGACTGCACAGGGGAGCTGCGTGCTTGGAACACACGTCCGATTCCAAAACGCCCTGCACCCCAACCTGACCGGTGCAAAGGCACACCGTCACCACCGTCGGTACTTGACCGAAGACGACACCAAGCAGAGTCAACGCCAACAGGAGCCGCGAAACCACGTCCACCTAAATAATACTCCGCCCCCCAAAAACGCATTTCACCCCCGGTGCAATGCTCCGAAATCGTCGGAACAATCTACAAGTACGACCGCCCCTGCCCACTGTCCCCTGATCCCTGCCCCCTGTCCCCTGATCCCTGCCCCCTGATCCCTGCCCCCTGATCAAGCGCTCAGCGCTTCATCCCGAATTTCCAGCAACTCCTTCATCAACCCATGCAAATCCGGCTGACGATTGACTTTGCCGAACGAATCGTGCAGATCGCCATAAAGCGCGAACAGCCGCGCGTAAACCGAGACCGCCGAGGGATTGGGGGTGTAAACAATCTCCTTCACGCCCGCCATCGCGTGAATCGCTTCCAAAACGGAGCCATGCGCGCCCCCGGCGACGCTCGCCATGATCGCCGATCCCAAGGCGCAAGTCTGCGCCGAGCGGCTGATCTTGATCGGTCGGTTACAAACGTCGGCGTAGATCTGCATCGCCAACGCGCTCTTCTCCGCGATGCCGCCACAGCACACGATCTCGTCGATTTTAACGCCGTATTCCTCGATCCGGCGGATAATCGTCAACGCTCCATACGCGGTCGCCTCGATCAACGTCCGATAGATTTCCGCTGCCGTCGTGTAAAGCGTTTGACCAACCAACAGCCCGGTGAGTCGCGGATCGACCAGGATCGTCCGGTTCCCATTGTTCCAGTCCAGCGCCAAGAGTCCACTCTCGCCCGGCTTGAGCTTCAACGCCTCTCGCGTCAGTTCCTCATGAGAGGATCCCGGTGCCAGCTTCGAGGCACACCAGTTGAACAGATCGCCCACCGCGCTCTGCCCCGCCTCAATCCCAAGCATCCCCGGAATCACGCTTCCATCGACAATGCCGCAGACTCCCGGAATATCCGGCGTCGAACTATCTCCGACCATGATGTCGCAAGTGCTCGTCCCCATGATCTTGACCAGGGTCCCTGGCTTTACGCTGCTGCCGACCGCCCCCAAGTGAGCGTCCATCGCCCCCACGGAGACCACCACCGATTCCGGCAATCCTAGCGAGGCTGCTCGCTCCGCCGAGAGACGACCTGCGGGCTGGTCCGCCGTCTCCGCATGGTCGTAAAGCCGACCGCGAAGCGCCGCCAACCGAGGATCGAGCGTCTCCAGAAACTCTTCGGAAGGCAAACCGCCCCATTGGGCGCTGTACATTCCCTTGTGCCCCGCTGCACAGACGCCTCGAGACATCGTCCGAGGGTTAATGTTTCCCGTCAACCATGCCGGAATCAGATCCTGTAGCTCGCACCATGAATGCGCCGCCTCGAATACGTCCGGCGCCACTCGTGCGCACCTCAAAATCTTCGACCAGAACCATTCCGAAGAGTAAGTTCCACCAATCTTGCTCAGGTACGGATACCCCTGCGCCTTTTCCGTAATCTCCGCCGCCTCGGCATAGGAGGTGTGATCCTTCCACAGCCAGCACTGTGCATGCGGATTCTCGCAATAAGCCGGGTCCATCCCCAGCGGCAATCCATCTGCCCGCAACGGCAAAGGACTCGACCCCGTCGTGTCCACGCCAATGCCCACGATCTGGTCCACCGAGAAGCCGCTTTCCGTCTTCGCCGCCTCTGCCAAGACCTCCCGAATCGTCGCCGTCGCCCCCGCAAAGTAGTCGCCCGGATGCTGCCGCGCCAAATTCGGATCCTTCGGGTCAAGAATCACGCCCTGCTCCCCGCTCGGATAGTTGAAAACACTCGTCGCAACCTCGCGACCGTCCGCACAGTCCACAAGCAGAGCGCGCACGCTATTCGTGCCGTAGTCGAAACCAATGGAATATTGTTTCATTAGCTGGTTCAGTTTATTCGAGGTTCAACCCTCGCTTCCACTCCCCATTTAATTCAATTTCTTAAATAAATCAAACGGAGACCTCTAAATCTACCTCTATGGGTATCCCTTCTTCATAGGTATCCAATCGATCAAAAAACAAAGTAATCTGAACCCCATGTTTTCCAGCGCAGGGAGGCGCCAAATTCCATGAAGGAACCCCTCATCTCCGCTCGCCAAATCAAAATGTCCTTTGGCGGCGTCGAGGTACTCCATGGAGTCGACCTCAATCTCTACCCCGGTGAAGTCCACGCCATCACCGGCGAAAACGGCGCCGGGAAATCCACCCTCGCCAAGATCATCGCCGGCGTCCACCGCCCCACCGCCGGGGAGCTGGTCCTCAACGGCCAACCAACTCGCCTTGCCAATCCCAAAGACGCCGCCGCCAAAGGCATCTCCCTCATCCACCAAGAACCCCTCACCTTCCCCGACCTCACCGTCGCCGAGAACATCTACGCCGGAAATCACCCCCGAACCAAAGCCCGCCTCGTAGATTGGAAGACCCTCCGAGAAGAAGCCGCCACCACCATGGCCAACCTCGGCCTCCGCCTCTCCCCAGATGCTCCCGTCAAGGGCTTGTCCGTCGCCGATCAGCAAATGATCGAAGTCGCCTCCGCCCTCACCCACAACGCCCAAGTCCTCATCCTCGACGAAACCACCGCCTCCCTAACTCCTAAGGAAGTCGAAGAACTATTCGAAATCGTCCGGAGGCTCAAAGCCGAAGGCCGCGCCCTTGCATTCGTCAGCCATAAGCTAGAAGAAGTCTTCGAGATCTGCGACCGCATCACCGTCCTTCGCGACGGAAGCAAAGTCGCCGAACTCACCACCCAAGATTCCTCCCCCGCCGAAGTCATCCGCCACATGGTCGGAAGGGACATCGAAGCCACCGCCGTCACCCGCCACCACAAAGACCAAGCCCCGAGACTTTCCATCCAAAACCTTTCGGTCCCCGGCCGAGTTCACAATGTCAGTTTTGACGTCAAACCCGGAGAAGTCGTCGCTCTCGCCGGACTCGTGGGTGCCGGAAGAACCGACATCGCCCACGCCCTCGTCGGTGCTACCAAAATGTCGTCGGGAACCGTTCAAATCGATGGTGCGACGGTCGAAATAAAGACGCCGCTGGACGCCCAAAAGAAGGGCCTCGCCCTCGTCCCCGAAGATCGCCAACACCACGGCCTCCTCCTCCCCCTCTCCATCGCCGAAAACGCCACCCTCCCCATCCTCGAGAACCTCTTCAAGTTCTGGGTCAAGGGTTCCGAACAGGTCAGCATTTCAAAAGAGTGGATTGATCGCCTCCGTGTCGCGTGCGTCGGTCCAATGCAGCCCGTAGGAAGCCTAAGCGGTGGCAATCAACAAAAAGTCGTCCTCGCCAAAGCCGTTCTCACCAAACCAAAGGTTCTCATCGTCGATGAACCCACCCGAGGTGTCGATGTCGGCGCCAAATCAGAAGTTCACCGCCTTATCCGAGAACTCGCCTCCGAGGGTCTCGCCGTCCTCATGATCTCATCCGACCTTCCCGAAGTCTTAGCCGTCTCCGACCGAATTCTCGTCATGCGGGCTGGCAAACTAGTGGCCGAATACGAACGAGATCAAGCCACCCAAGAATCCATCATGTTTGATGCCGCCGGAGAAGCCGCCCATGCTAGCTAAGGTCGCCAAAAGCCGGGAGATGCGAACTCTCATCTTGGTGATTCTAGTCTTCGCCATCGCCGCTTTCAAAGAGCCCCGACTCCTGTCCGCCTCATCCATCAGCAGCATCCTACTTTGGATTCCCCTCCTCACCGTCATGGCGGTCGGTCAGATGCTTGTGATCGTCACCCGAGGAATCGACGTATCGGTAGGCTCGATGCTTGGTCTCTCGGGAATGCTCACGGGAATGCTGTTCCGTGCCCATCCCGACCTCAACCTCGCCCTTGGCGCAGGAGCAAGTCTGGGAATCGGCGCCGTTCTTGGTTTAATCAACGGCGGACTCATCGCCTGGGCGAAGATTCCGCCGATCATCACCACCCTCGGCACCCTCAGCGTCTACCGCGGTCTAACCTTCATCGTCAGCGGCGGTCACCAAATCGATTCCAACAACATCCCGTCCGCCCTTACCGAGTGGTCCCTCCGCGGCCCGGTAACGATCGGTGGTGTCACCCTCCCCTGGCTCCTCGTTTTCGCCCTCCTCGCCGTGGGTCTAGGCTATTTCCTGACGAACAAGACCGTTCTCGGAAGAAACCTCTACGCCATCGGAAGCCGCCCCGAAGCCGCCCATCTGCGAGGAGTCCCCGTCGGAAAGTCCGTATTCGCCTGCTACGTCATCTGCGGAGCCCTCGGCGGCTTCGCCGGACTGCTTTATGCCTCCCGCTATGGCTTCGTGAACCCCGCAACCGCCGGGTCGGGCATGGAACTCACCGTCATCGCCGCCACCGTGATCGGTGGATGTGATGTCAAAGGCGGGTCAGGCAGCGTAGGTGGAGTACTGCTAGGTTGCATCTTGCTCGGCGTCGTGAATGTGGCGCTCGCCGTTCTTGGGGTCGCTGCCGATTGGCAAGTCCTCGTCTACGGATCGGTCATCCTCATCGCCTTGGGGCTGGACGCCTTTGCGAGCCGACGCCAAGCCAAGGAGGTGGCAGCATGAGAAAGATCCTTACCCGGCCAGAATTCGTGCCCGCCGTCCTCCTCATCCTCGCCTTCATCGCAGGAACCATTCAATCTCCCTACTTCCTGGATGTCAGGTATCTCCTTGACAGCACCGGACCTTATGCAGAAACGGGTCTCCTCGTTATAGGCCTCACTTTCGTGATCATCAGCGGCAACATAGACCTCTCCGTTGCCTCTAATCTCGCATTTGTCGCCTGCGCAACCGCCAAACTTGCTCAAATTGGCCTTCCCATGCCAGCCGCCGCGACAATTGGGGTGCTCATCGGAGGTCTTCTCGGAGCATTCAATGGGGCGTTAGTTGCCTACGCAAAACTGCCCTCCTTTCTTGTCACCCTAGGCACGCTCGCCCTGTTTCGTGGAATGGCGCAAGCGCTAATGGGCTCGGCATCGGTTCAAGTTCCGAGTTCATTTGTGGGCGCCGACCGCCTTGATCTTCCGCTACTAGGCGTGCCACTACCTTTCGGCATCATGATCGTCTTTGTCGTCGTTCTTGGTTTGACCCTCCATCGCACCATCTTCGGACGATGGACTTTCGCCGTTGGCACAAACGAGGAGGCCGCATTCTTCGCCTCGGTCCCCACTCCTGCCGTTAAGTTCCGGATTTTTGTGCTGGCCGGGTTATTGGCCGGTCTTGCCGGGGTCCTTATCGACTCGAGGCTCGGAGTGGCCCGATTTGATCACGCCAGAGGACTGGAACTAGAGGCAATCACCGCCGTTGTCCTTGGAGGCGTAAGCATCACCGGAGGTCGAGGCTCAATGATCGGATCGCTTCTGGCCCTTCTTCTGATCGCCGTCTTGAAGACCCAGATGATCCTTGCGAACATCACAAGCGAAGTTCAATTGACGGTAACCGGCACTCTTCTCATCGTAGCGGTGGCAATCACCGGAGTCGCCACTCGACTGTCTGCTCCACGAAAAGCTTAGCGCCAGATAAAGGAATCTGGACTCATTCGTCGAAAAGGTAAATCACATGCGTAATTCACTGCTCATTCTCTCGTTGGCCGCAATGGCCCTCGTCGGATGCCAGCGCTCCACCGACGGGGCGTCTTCGGGATCGACCACGAGTTCTGGCGGTCAACTCAAGATCGTTTACATCCCCAAGAACTCCGGAAATCCCTACTTCAATGAAGTCGTCCGAGGATTTGAGGAAGCGGCGAAGGCAGCCGGTGCAGATTTCACCACTACTGCGCCCGCTACGGCAGAAGCAACGTCTCAAATTGATCTCATCAAGGCCCAGATTCAGAGGAGAGTGGATGTGATTGCTATCTCTGCGAACAGCCCCGACGCATTGAATGTGGTTCTGGATGAAGCCAAAGCGGCGGGAATCGCAGTCATCACAGTTGATTCAGACCTCGTCGGTAACGAGTCTCACCGGGATGCCGCCGTCGTCCCGACCGACTTCACCAAGGTGGGAGAGAGCCAAATCGAGTTGCTTGGATCGCAGATTAACTACGAAGGAGAAATCGCAATCTTAAGTGCGACCAGAGACGCCCCCAACCAAAACTCATGGATTGAGGGAATGAACGAGACGCTCAAGCAACCGAAATACGCAAAGATGAAGCTGGTTGAAACCGTTTACGGCGATGACGAGCCCCAAAAGAGCACGACCGAATTTGAAGCTCTCTTGGCAAAGCATCCAACCCTTAGAGGCGTTGTCTCTCCCACCAGCGTCGGTCTTGCCGCCGCTGCTCAAGCTCTCGCAACGGCAGAAGCCTATCCGGGCGGCGCAAAAGCAAATGGCCCTGGCCTGATGCTGACAGGACTGAGCACGCCAAACCAACTCAAGAAGTTTGTTCAAGACGGAGTCGTCAAGGGTTTCCAACTGTGGAGTCCCTATGATATGGGCGTCTTAGCCTGCAATCTTGGGATTGCAATCAAAAAAGGCGAGGTGACTCCGAAAGAAGGCGCTGAATTCGAGGATCCAAAGCTTGGGAAAGTCGCTTTTGGCAAGAACAATGTTTTGAGTGCCGGTCCGCTGGTCACTTTCGACAAGTCCAACATCGACAAATACAATTTCTAGTTTCCCACGGTTTCGGGTCATCCCAGGCAAATTGGGATGACCCGATTCGTCAAAAAAGTGGCCCGAACGGTCCTTGATTTCAGGCAGTACAGGACCTATCATGTCCGAGGGCTCTCCGACGATGGGTGAGCTTTCGCGACAACGATGAGACCGCTAAGTTCCTGCCTACTAATTACAAGCTGCGCATTCCTCGGGTATTCCGTACTCGCAACCGGCGGCCAAGCAAGTCCTAAAAAGACAGCTTCCCCGAAGTCCGAAAAGCGCAAGAAGATCGAATTCAATCGAGATGTCAGGCCAATTTTGGCTGAGCACTGCTTCACCTGCCACGGAGCGGACAAGGAGGCGAACAAGCGAACAGGCAATATGCGCCTCGATTCCTTTGAAGGAGCCACTGCGGACCGCGGTGGTTACCGGGCTATCGTCCCTGGTGATCCAGAAAAGTCTATATTGCTCTCTCGCGTCACCGCTGACATCCCGGAGATGCGCATGCCTCCGGTGGACTCAGATGCAAAACCGCTGACCACGGAAGAAAAAGCGATCCTGAAACAGTGGATAGCCGAAGGTGCGGGCTATGAAAAGCACTGGGCATTTATCCCGCCGAACATGCCAGAGATTCCGAAGGTCTCCAATCCTGCTTGGGTCAAGAATGATATCGATCGATTCATCATGGCGGGCTTGGATGCGGCAAAGCTAAAGCCGGCTCCTCAAGCTGATCGCGTCACCCAGATTCGTCGAGTGACTTTAACACTCACCGGACTGCCGCCTACTCCGGCCGAAGTGAATGCATTCTTGGCCGACACTCGCCCGGACGCCTATGATCGAGTCGTCGATCGCTTGCTGGAAAGTCCTCGCTATGGCGAGAACCAAGCTCGGTTTTGGTTGGACGCAGTGCGATATGCCGACACTCATGGACTGCACATTGATAACGAGCGAGCGGTTTATCCCTACCGTGACTGGGTCATTCGTGCTTACAACGAAGATCTCCCCTTTGATAAGTTTGCCCTCTGGCAGTTGGCTGGCGACATGTTGCCTAAACCGACGATTGAGCAACTGATCGCTACCGGCTACATCCGCATGAATCCCACCACGAATGAAGGTGGAGTCATTGAAGCAGAGTTCTTGGCGAAGAACACAATGGATCGGGTGGACACAACCGCCACAGTTTTCCTTGGCGTAACCATGGGCTGCGCCAAGTGTCACGATCACAAATACGATCCGATCTCGGCGAAGGAGTACTACGGAATGTACGCCTTCTTTAACAGCACGGTTGATACTCCTCTAGACGGCAATGCCCGCCTCCATGCTCCCGTCATGAAAGCGCCAACGCCTGAGCAGGAAGAACGTCTGAACGCATTCGACAAACTCATTAAAGGACTTGAAGACTCGGTTTCGATACCCGCAGCAAAGCAATGGTTCTTAGCCAATGCACCGCTTCAGCCCAAGGTTGGCGATTGGCAAGTCGCTGGTCCTTTTGCGGCAAAGGACTTTGAATCGGCGTTCACGACGGACTTCGGCCCCGAGGCATCCAAACCGGACACCAAGTGGCGGGCCTTTAAGGTCGAACTAGACAAGGTCGTGCCCGGGGTCGTTGGGGAAGAAAATGCTTCTGGTTATCTCAAGACCACTCTCATCGCTGAGAAGGCTCAGAAACTAACGCTCAGGCTCGGCAGCGACGATGGCATTCGGGTATGGGTGAATGGAGCCTTGGTCCACGACAACAAGATCGCCCGTGGAGCACTCCCGGACTCTGACCTTGTCAAGATCAAACTCAATCCTGGCGCCAACTCACTCCTGATTAAGATCGTGAACGGAGGCGGCGAAGATGGTGTGTTTGTTGGGCTCGGTGACGCAAACGTTCGCAGACTTTCAAGGGCCCGAGAGCTTGTGAGCCAAGCGACTTTAACTTCTCAGCAATCGCGAGAAGTCGCAGCGAGCTATTTGGCACTCGGACCTTCAACAGCGGCCTCCGAGCAATATAAGAAGGCGACGATTGAGCGAAAGGCACTGGACGATCAAATTCCTTACACTTACATCGCCCAAGAAATGCCTAAGCCGAGGGTGGCACACTTACTCAAGCGCGGAGAGTACAACCTCTTGGGCGATGTCACGCCTAGAATGGTGCCAAAGGCGTTTGGATCGATGTCCACCAAGTTGCCGAAGAATCGCCTCGGCCTGGCTGAGTGGATTACTGATCCCAAGAATCCGCTTGTCGCGAGAGTGTTTGTCAATCGAGTCTGGCAGCAGCACTTTGGAACGGGCATTGTGAAGTCCAGTGAAGACTTTGGGAATCGTGGGGACTGGCCCTCGAATCCTGAGCTTTTGGATTACCTAGCGGTGAAGTTTGTAAAGGACGGGTGGAGTTTGAAGAAGCTGCACCGAATGATCGTGACTAGCGCGACCTTTAGGCAATCTGCAGTTGCGGATAAAGCGAAAGTGGCTAAAGATCCGGAGAACAAGCTGCTGTCTAGGGCGCCTCGATTCCGGTTGGATGCGGAGGTTATTCGGGATACTTCCCTCTTTGTTTCTGGTCTCCTGGTGGAACGTCCTGGTGGGCATGGGGATAAGCCTTATCAACCCTCTGGGCTTTGGGAGGCGATCGCCTATCCGAGTAGTGACACCGCGAAGTACATGCAGGATCATGGTGATGCGCTCTATCGGCGAAGCGTTTACCTCTTCTGGAAGCGAACGAGTCCGCCACCGACGATGCTGCTGTTTGATGCGCCCATGCGAGAAGCTTGCGTGGTACGGCGCTCGGCGACTAATACACCGACTCAGGCATTGGCAACGATGAACGAGACGGGGTTCTTCGAGGCGGCGCGTATGTATGCGCAGCGAGTTCTGCAGACAAAGCGGGATGATGCTTCTCGGTTGGACTATGCCTTCCGGCTGGTCCTTGGTCGCAGGCCGACCAAAGAGGAGCAGGGCGTGGTGATGAAGCTTTTGAACTCGGAAAGAGAAGTCTATCGCGCTCGGCCCGGCGACGCTTTGAAGGCTTTGAAAGTTGGCGAGTCTCCTCGCGATGAGAGCCTTGATCCGGCTGAGCATGCGGCTTGGATGATTATTTGCAACATGATTTTGAACACCGATGAGTCGCTGACTCAGCACTAGAAACTATGGATCCTCGACGCGAACACGAACTTCTTTACACTCGGCGACAGCTTTTTGGAAAGGCGGCGCTTGGGGTGGGTACGGCGGCTTTGGCAAGCATTTTGAATGTTGAGGCGCTGGCTTCTCCTCAGCAGCCGAACGCTCACGGCGGATTGCCGGGGATGCCGAATTTTGCGCCCAAGGCCAAGCGGGTGATCTATCTGACGATGAACGGGGGGCCGAGTCAGATCGATATGTGGGACTACAAGGCCAAGTTGCCAGACCACTTTGATCAGGATCTGCCGAACGACATTCGGATGGGACAAAGAATCACCACGATGACAAGTGGCCAGGCTCGGTTCCCGGTGGCGCCTTCTAAGTACAAGTTCGACAAGTACGACAACAACGAGGATGGGGTTTGGGTGAGTGAACTGCTTCCCTACACTTCCAAGGTGGTGAAAGATCTTTGTGTCATCAAGTCGATGTATACGGAGGCGATTAACCATGATCCGGCGGTGACGTTTATTCAGACGGGGAGCCAGTTGCCGGGGCGGCCGAGTATTGGGGCTTGGGTCAGTTATGGGCTGGGCACCATGAACCAGGATCTGCCGACTTACATCGTGCTTCACTCCTCATGGAGTTCTAAGGCGGATGCTCAGGCGGTGTTTACTCGACTTTGGGGGGCGGGGTTCTTGCCGGGCGAGCATCAGGGGGTGGCGCTGCGGAGTAAGGGGGATCCGGTGCTTTATCTGGACAATCCGGATGGGGTGGACGCGATGTCTCGGCGGCGGATGCTGGACAGTTTGGCGAAGCTGAACAATATGCAGCTGAACCACTTTGGCGATCCTGAGATTGCGGCGCGGATCTCGCAGTATGAGATGGCTTACCGGTTGCAGACGAGTGTGCCGGACTTGATGGACCTTTCTAAGGAGTCGGACGAGACGTTTGAGCTTTATGGAGAGGAGGCTCGGAAGCCGGGGACGTTTTCGGCGAACTGTTTGTTGGCTCGGCGGATGGCGGAGCGGGGGGTTCGGTTTATTCAGATCTTCCACCGGGGTTGGGATCAGCATGGCAACTTGGGGGGAGATTTGCCGTTGCAGTGTAAGGACATCGACCAGGCTTGTGCGGCCTTGGTGATGGACTTGAAGCGGCGGGGGATGCTGGATGACACCTTGATTGTTTGGGGGGGTGAGTTTGGGCGGACGGTTTATTGTCAGGGGCCGTTGACCAAGGAGAACTATGGTCGGGACCACCATCCTCGGTGCTTCACTATGTGGATGGCGGGGGGTGGCGTGAAGCCGGGGATTGTTTATGGCAACACGGACGACTTTAGCTACAACATCGTGGACAAGGATGGGCAGGTTTTGAATCCGACTCCGGACTCATTTACTCCGGGGGCGGTGCATGTTCATGATTTGAACGCGACGATCCTGCATCAGCTTGGGGTGGACCATACGAAACTGACCTATCGGTATGCGGGTCGGGACTTCCGGTTGACGGACGTTCATGGGTTCGTGGTGAAAGACCTTTTGGCTTGATCGATTGGATACCCTATGATCGAAGGGATACCTATGGAGGGGGGTTTTACGGGGCGTAAAACGCCCCTCCAAAGGTGTTAGGTGATAGGTATTAGGTGTTAGGGGGAACGGGTTATTTGTCGGTGATGGTCATGTGTTTTACGTGGGCGTCTAGGAAGAGGACGGAGACTCGGTCTCCGTGGTAGGTGGTGAAGTTCCAAGCTCCGGTGGTCATGTCTCCGCATTGCCGGGTACGGGGGCGCTTTTTGAGTTCCGAGACGCGCCACGGGCGAGACGCCCGTGGAAACCATGACCGGGACGGTCATGCCACGTTTGGCCCTTGATCAGCCTCATGGATGAGGCAGGCAGTATCGAGGCGCTTTTTCAAGTAGGCAAGTCAACTTGGATTGCCAGCTTTGGGGCTTCCCGTCGGAGGTTGGAGGGACTATAATCATGGTTAGTGCCAGTGGGTCCGGAAGATAGAGCGAGGGAGAGGATCGATGCGATGCTTGAGCTTGCGGGGTGGGTGGTGCAGGACCACGATAAGCTTAATCTTGCGGCGGGGCCGGGGATCGCGGTACGCGAGTTTCCTCTGAAGCGCGGACACGGCAAGGTTGATTACCTGCTTTATGTGAACAAACGCGCGGTGGGCGTCATCGAGGCGAAGAAGGAGGGAGAGCCCTTGACCGGGGTGGAGGTTCAGGCCGAACGGTATAGCCGTGGCCTGCCGGACAACCTGCCCTTTCATCGAAAGCCCCTTCCCTACATCTATCTTTCGACGGGAATTGAGACGAAGTTTACGAACACGACCGATCCCGATCCCAAGAGTCGAGATCTGTTTACCTTTCACCAGCCCAAGACACTGGGCGAGCCGTTTGAATTGGTTCCGGGGGTGGTGCGAGAGCGGGTCAGCGCGTACGACGCCAGCAATACTCTCCACAGGCTAAAGAACATGCCCCGGCTGGATGCCAAGGGTATGCGGGAGTGCCAGGTTCAGGCGATTCAGAATCTGGAGCAATCCTTAGGGGAAGACCGACGGCGGGCGCTGATCCAGATGCAGACGGGGAGTGGGAAGACGTATACGGCAGTCGCCCAAGCGTACCGGCTGATTAAGTATGGCGGGGCGAGGCGGATTCTGTTCTTGGTGGACCGGGGCAACCTGGGACGTCAGACGCTGGCGGAGTTTCAGAAGTACAAGACCCCGGATGGAAACCGGAATTTCACCGACCTCTACAACGTGCAGTACCTGCAGCACAACAAGATCGATCCGGTCTGCAAGGTGGTCATTACCACGATCCAGAGGCTCTACAGCATTCTCAAAGGCGAAGCCGAGAGTTCATACGACGAAGAAGAGTCGGCAGCGAGCGCCTTTGCGCGGTTTCGAAAAGAACCGTTGCCGGTGGTTTACAACCCTCAGATTCCTATCGAGACATTTGACTTCGTATTTACCGACGAATGCCACCGGAGCATCTACAACCTTTGGCGACAGGTTCTGGAATATTTCGACGCTCATCTGGTTGGACTTACGGCGACCCCCAGCAAGCAGACTTTGGGATTTTTTGAACAGAACCTGGTGATGGAGTACGGACACGCGCAGGCGGTGGCGGACCAGGTGAACGTAGACTTTGACGTTTACCGAATTCAGACCAAGATCAGCTCCGAAGGGGGGCTGGCGGAGGCAGGGACCATCGTCGACAAGCGCGATCGGCGGACGCGAAAGCTCCGATGGGAGGAGCTTGACGAGGATTTGGAGTACGCGCCGAATGAACTCGATCGCGCGGTGGTGGCGGTTGATCAGATTCGAACGGTGATCAAGACGTTCAAAGAGAAGTTTCTGCCTGAGGTCTTTCCAGAGCGCACGTGGGTTCCCAAGACCTTGATCTTTGCGAAAGACGACAGTCACGCGGAGGATATCGTTCGTATTGTGCGCGAGGTCTTTGGGAAGGGGAATGAGTTCTGCGAGAAGATCACCTACCGAAGCTCGACGGCCCGGATTGTGGACCCCGAGACTCAAGAAGTAACTTACAAGAATACGAACATCAAGGCGGAGAACCTGCTGTCCTCTTTCCAGAACTCGCCAATGCCTCGCATCGCGGTGACGGTGGATATGATTGCGACGGGCACCGACATCAAGCCGTTGGAGGTGGTGTTCTTCATGCGGGATGTCAAGAGCAGCAACTACTTCGAGCAGATGAAGGGGCGCGGTTGCCGGACGATTTCTCCCACCGATTTTCGCAACGTGACCCCCGATGCCAAGAACAAAACACGTTACGTGATTGTGGACGCGGTAGGGGTTACGGAGCATATCAAGTCCGACTCACCTCCGCTCGAACGCCAGCCGAGCGTTCCGCTCAAGGTGGTTCTGCAAGCAGTGGGGGCGGGAAGCACAGAGCCGGAAGTGGTGAGCACACTGGCGAGTCGGCTCTCTCGGCTTAGCAATATCATTGGCGACGGACAACTTAAGCAGATCGAACAGCTTGGCGGGGCGCCGCTGCACACCCTGATTCACCAGTTGGTGGCCAGTTTAGATCCAGATCAAGTGGAATTGGAGGCGGCAGCAACCCACCGGGATGTGGAGACGGTGGGGTTGGAACGACGCGAAGCGGCTCTGGAACCCTTCCTGAACCCAGAACTCCGAAACGTGATTCTGCTCGCTCAGCAGGATGCGGAACAGACCATCGACACCACGAGCAAAGACGAAGTTCTGTACGCAGGGGTGAGCGCCGAAGCGACCGAGAAGGCGCGAACGACGATTCAGAGTTTCCGGCAGTATTTGGACGAGAACAAAGACGAGATTTCGGCGATTCAACTTCTGTATAGCCGACGCAAGGGACTAGCGCCGACGTTTCGGCAACTCAAGGAACTGGCCACCGCGATCGAGACGCCGCCCCGAAGTTGGACGCCGGAACGGCTTTGGCAAGCCTATGAAATCTTGGAGGCATCGCGGGTGAAGGGACATACGCGAGGTATGGTTACCGACCTGGTTTCACTCATTCGGTTCGCGCTGGAGCATGAAACGGTTTTGGCGCCGTTTGCAGAGACGGTAGACGACCGGTTCCAGCGGTGGTTGAGCGAACAGGGGAGCGCTCGGTTCTCTACCGAGCAGGTGGAATGGCTAACGATGATCAAGGATCACACCGCGGCGAGTTTATCGATCGACGCGGAGGCGTTTGACTATAAGCCGTTTCAGCAAAAAGGCGGATTGGGGAAGGCGTTTTTAGTGTTTGGTGAGGAGTTTTCAGGCTTGTTGAAGGAATTGAATGAGGTTTTGGCTGCGTGAGCGGTAGAGCAGCAACCACCGATATTAGACCGGGAAATGGTGCTCTTTCGGTTGGAATACCTTCCAAGACGGCACCAGTAGGATGGCGCTGGGTTTTTCTCAACAGCGTCGCCACAATGATGTCAGGACATACGCCTAGCAGAAGACATCCAGAATATTGGGGCGGCGACATTCCATGGATGAATGTATCTGATGCCCGTGCCCATGATGGACGGGTAATTTACGAAACCAGCGAAACTACAAACCCTCTAGGGATTTCAAATTCCGCAGCAGTTGTCCTTCCCCCCTGGACTGTCTGTTTAAGTAGGACAGGTTCCATCGGATATGCCGTTATATTAGGCAGCGAGATGGCTACCAGCCAAGGATTTGTGAACTGGATCTGCTCACCGCTTCTTCGCCCGAGATTTCTGCAATGTATATTCCAATCCGAAAAGAGATTTTTGCATAGTATCTCCGAGGGTGTAGCTCACACCACTATTTATTTCCCAGAAGCAAAAGCATTCTGTGTTTGCATTCCAGATGTTGAAACTCAGGACGAAATCGTTTCGTTTTTGGATGCCCAGATATCTCGTCTAGATATTGCTGTTTCCGCACTCAAGCGAGCCCAGGCTAATCTTAAGCGTTACCGGGCTTCGGTGCTCAAGGCGGCTTGTGAGGGGCGGTTGGTGCCTACGGAGTATGAATTGGCGACCCGCTGTTTACAAAACAGCCGCTCCGAAGATGCGGGCGGTTCAGGCCCTCAACCCTCACTCCCGATGGATTCCTTTGAGACCGGGGAGCAACTGCTTCAGCGTATTTTAGAAGAGCGGCGAAAGGCTTGGGCGGGCAGGGGTAAATATTTCGAGCCAGTAACACCTGCCTTCGCTGGTGTTGACTTACCCACGGGCTGGGCTTGTGTTTCAATTGCCCAGGTTATCACTGCTCCACCGTGCAACGGGATTTCGCAAAAAGGGAAAGACTATCCTCCTGGCATAAGGGCACTTCGTCTAAGTGCATTCTTGGAAAATGGTTTTGATTATTCCGACGTTCGATATCTCTCATTTGATTCAGGTCTACCAAAAGACGTTTGGATTAAGGAAGGTGACTTCTTTGTATCGCGCGGGAATGGCAGTTTACACCTTGTAGGGCGTGGTACCACGGCACAGGCACCATTGGAACCCACAATTTATCCGGACACCATGATTCGCCTGCGTTTTTCTAGCGACCTAAGTGTAAGTAATTGGATTGCCACAATTTGGCCCTCTAAATTTATCCGAAGGCAAATTGAAGACCGTGTAAAGACAACAGCGGGAATCTATAAAATAGCCCAACCGCAGTTAACAAGTATTGTGGTTCCGCTTCCGCCACTTAAAGAACAGTGTCGAATCGTTACAGAATTAGAGCGCAGAATGTCTCTTGTAAAGCAAATGGAATCGCTAATCGCAACAAACCTCACGCGAGCAAATCATCTTCGCCAAGCCATCCTCCAAAAAGCCTTTGGAGGCGCCAGCTAGATGCCCCAAGACAACGTACGCAATCGCACCTTTCAAGAGATCTTCGAGGGCGATGTCCGCTACGAAATTCCGTTCTTTCAGCGCGGCTATGCCTGGGAGAAGAAGCAGTGGGACCAACTCTTCGAGGACATTTCCGAGGAAATCCTGCCCGACCTAAACGATGGTTCTTCAGTTGAGGAGGCGGAGCACTTCTTTGGGCCGATCGTGGTGCTCGAAAAGGCATTCTCCGAGGGAGAAGGGCGGCACTTTGTGGTCATCGACGGGCAGCAACGCATCACCACCGTCTACCTGCTGTTGGCTCATATCATGCAGCGGTTAGAACGTCTGCAACATAAAGCGGGAGATGCGCTGGGGTTCGCGTTGCAATTGAGAACGCTCCTGACCAACACGCAGACCTCCGACGACGACTACCAACGCCTGAAACTTCTCTCCACCAAGGGCGACCGGCTCCCGACGTATCGGGCGGTCTTTGGTTCAGAACATAACCCGGTTTCTCCGCACTATCTGACGGACGTTCAGATCTATCGACCGGGCCACAACCAGGTGGATGAATTCACGACGTACGTCGAAAGGAAGTTCAAACACCAGTTCAACGACGTCCCTTCGCTTTGGCAACTGGCGACCGTGCTCCTGAAAAGCTTGAAGGTTGTCTGGATTCCCCTAGATGACCGGAAGGACGACCCCCAGGCGATTTTCGAGAGTTTGAACGATAAAGGGATGCCGCTCTCGGCCAGTGAGCTTATCTGTAGCCACCTTTTCCGCCCCTTACAGGGAGTCAGCGACTTTGAGCAGCTACACAACATGCACTGGTTACAGGCGATAAGGCTCTTTCCCAAGCGAGAGCAGTTTGAGGAATATCTGCGCAACCTCTTCTCGATTGGCGAGAAAAAGATGGTGGGCAAGCACCGAAAGATCTATGTTTACTTCAAGAACAAGTACCGGCACCTGAACGCGACTTCCGCACGGCACCGGCTGAGCGAGATTCATGAGTGCGCGAAGCTGTATGGGTACGTGGTGAATCCGGAAGAAAAGATGCACCCCGACCCGGCGATTCGCAAGGTGTTGGGAGCGATCTCCCACACGCGAATGGACAGTTGCACCCCGTTCGTTTTGGGTTTGCTCCGAACCCACGCGCAAGGGAGCCTGCAAACCGCGCAGGCGCTTGCTTTGCTCAACGAGTTGTTGACCTTGCTGGTTCGGCGCAAGATGACCGAGCAACCGACGACGATGTACGATACGATGTTCCCCCGGCTGTTTGGCTTGGTTGCCAACGAGCCGGACCCGGTGAAGGCCTTGCAGGAACAGTTCCGACGCAATGGGGTGTGGGTGTCTGACCAGGAATTTGAGGAGGCGCTAGTCCACCGAACGCTCTACCGAAGCCGCGACCTGGCCTTTACCCGGATGGTGCTGGCGGAGATTGACCGGAAACTGCAAACTCATGGACAGTTCCCGGACTATTCGACAACCAACACCATTGAGCACATTATTCCTCAGTCCCTAGACGATCACTGGCAAGCCTATTTAGGAGACGACGTTAACGACCAGCGCCTGGATACTTACGTGAACAGCATCGGAAATCTCTGCCTTTTAAGCGCCCCGGCGAATAGCCATGCGGGACAGAATCCTTTTGTGTCAAAAATTGAAAGCTACTCGGACGTTACAGCCCTCGTGAGAGAGTTGAAGGCTCACGACTCCACTTGGAATCTCGAAGCGGTTCGAGAACGCTCTCGCCGATTGGCAGCGACGGCGCTGATCACTTGGTCGTGGACGATATGAGTTCACCTCAAGTTTTGGTTCAAAAGCTGTGGAACTACTGCAACGTTCTGCGGGACGATGGTCTTTCTTACGGCGACTATGTTGAACAGCTAACCTACCTGCTGTTTCTGAAAATGGCGCACGAGAAGTCTTTGGCTCCCTATAACGTGCCCAGCGCCATTCCCGCCGAATACTCTTGGCCCGCCCTGGTCAAACTAGCCGGAGACGATTTAGAGAATCAGTACCGGCACACCCTGGAGGCATTGGCCAAGCAGGGCGGGCTTTTGGGTTTGATTTTCCGGAAGGCCCAAAACAAGATTCAGGACCCGGCGAAACTTCAACGACTAATCGTTGACCTGATCGACAAAGAGAATTGGACGGCGATGGCCTCCGACGTCAAAGGAGACGCCTACGAAGGGCTCTTGGAAAAGAACGCGGCGGACGTGAAGGGGGGCGCCGGTCAATACTTTACGCCTCGCCCCTTGATTCAGGCGATTGTGGAATGCATGGACCCGAAGATTGGGGACACGATTTGTGATCCGGCTTGCGGTACGGGCGGATTCCTGTTAGCCGCGCACGACCACATTGCCGAAGACAAGGGATTAGACCTGGACCAACTGCGGCAACTTAAAACGAAGACGGTTTATGGCGTGGAGTTGGTAGACGGCGTGAGCCGTCTGTGCGCGATGAACCTGATGCTTCATGGCGTGGGGGGAGACGCGGATGGAAACCTGCCGCTTACGAGCCGAGACGCCTTGATGGACAAGCACGGGGAGTACTCCATGGTGCTCACCAATCCTCCGTTTGGCCGCAAGAGCAGCGTCACGATCGTGGGGGCGGATGGCGATACTCAGAAAGAAAGTTTGACCCTAGAACGAAGCGATTTTTGGGCGACGACGAGTAACAAACAACTTAATTTCGTCCAGCATGTGTTTACGATCCTCGAGCAGCACGGACGGGCGGCAGTCGTGGTCCCGGACAATGTCCTGTTTGAAGGCGGGGCGGGAGAGACGGTTCGCCGTCGATTGATGGCTCAAGCAGATCTACACACGGTCTTGCGGCTCCCGACCGGGATCTTTTACGCGCAGGGGGTCAAGGCGAATGTGATCTTCTTTGACCGAAAGCCGGCCAGCGAAACACCGTGGACCCGAGAGGTTTGGTATTACGATTTCCGCACCAACAAGGACTTCACCCTCAAGACTCGAACGCTCAAACGAGAGGATCTGGATGAGTTTGTGGAGGCGTTCAAGCCCGGGAAACGGCACGAACGGAGAGCGACTTGGTCAGAGGAAAATCCGCAGGGACGATGGCGGGCCTATTCCTATGAGGAGATCGTCTCACGAGACAAGGCGAATTTAGACCTGATGTGGCTGCGCGACGAGAGTTTGGAGGATGGGGCCAACCTGCCGGAGCCAGACGTGATCGCGGCGGAGATCATGGAAGACCTGCAAGCCGCCTTGGAGCAATTTGCCTTGATTGCAGGGGATTTGGGCGAGAAGTAGGCGCCTTCGTGGTTGGTCTGGAATGTAGCACAAGATCGGACAGTGAGGTAATATTGTTGTCGCTTCTAGGCATGCCGATGTAGCTCAGTGGTAGAGCAGCTGTTTCGTAAACAGCAGGTCGCAGGTTCGAGTCCCGTCATCGGCTCCAGGAATTTTCGAGCGCTCAGTACGTTGTGCTGGGTGCTTTTTTGTTGGTCTTTTTTTGTGGTTAGCGCCTTGTAATTGTTCGCGCTCACGCCGGGGGACCGGCGCCTACACCTGCCGGTGGCCGGGGGCGGCTTTGCCACTGGTGTTAGGGCGCTTGGCGCAAGGTGTTAGGGTCGCTTCACGACGAGGGCGTTGGGTGGGCGTCACGGGCGGGACGTCTGTGGAAACCATGACCGAGACGGTCATGTCACGTTATATTCCTCTTCGGTTCTTCTTGGGGCGGTTGCGCTCTTTGATTCTTCGCGCTCAGCGCGGGACCCCTCCCGCGGCTACACCTGCCGGTGGCTGGGGGCGGCTATGCCGCAGGTGTTAGGTATTAGGGCGCTTCGCGCTAGGTGTTAGG
>Ga0066255_1001343_pt1 | contig 23483 bp, 18 predicted proteins | sample ThiBiot_750_biof_FD_71148 | JGI IMG/M metagenome (GOLD analysis project Ga0066255, IMG submission 71148) | Wastewater bioreactor microbial communities from Cape Town, South Africa - Thiocy_expt_750_biof (version 2) | ecosystem: Engineered > Bioreactor > Thiocyanate-remediating >... | reverse complement strand
CCGAGAACCAGACGCTCGCCTCGATCACCTTCCAGAACTATTTCCGCATGTATCCAAAGATCTCCGGCATGACCGGCACGGCGGCGACCGAGGCGGCGGAATTCTACGACATCTACAAGATGAACGTGGTGACGATCCCCACCAATCTGCCGGTGCAGCGTCAGGATGACGAGGACCTGTTCTACAAGAGCCTTGAGGACAAGTTCAAAGGCATCGCCAAGACGATCAAGGTTCATCAGGAACAGGGTCAGCCGGTGCTGGTCGGCACCGTCTCCATCGAGAAGTCGGAAATGCTCTCCGAGTTCCTCAAGCAGGAAAATGTACCGCACAACGTGCTCAACGCCCGCTTCCACGAGAGCGAAGCGCACATCGTGGCGCAGGCCGGGCGGCTTGGCGCCGTGACGATCGCCACCAACATGGCCGGTCGTGGCACGGACATCAAGCTGGGCGGCAACCTCGAGTTTCGCATCGCGGATGAGCTGCGCGACATGCCGGAAGGGCCCGAGCGCGATGCCGCGATTGCGCGCATGGCAGCGGAAATCGAGGCGGAACGGCAGCAGGTGCTGGCTGCAGGCGGGCTTTTCGTGCTCGGCACGGGGCGCCACGAGAGCCGCCGTATCGACAATCAGCTGCGCGGCCGCTCGGGCCGTCAGGGCGATCCGGGTCTCAGCCGCTTCTATCTCAGCCTCGACGATGACCTGCTGCGCATCTTCGGCCCCGACACGCTGTTTGCGCGCATGATGCGCTCCAGCCTCGAGGACGGCGAGGCGCTGCCCCCCTCCAAATGGATGAGCAAGGCGATCGAAACGGCGCAGAAGAAGGTCGAGCAGCGCAACTACGACATCCGCAAGCAGGTCGTTGAGTATGACGACGTGATGAACGATCAGCGCAAGGTCATCTACGAGCAGCGCAGCGACATCATGGACGGCGAGACGGTGGGCGATGTCGTTATCGACATGCGCCACGAGACCATCAACGCCATCGTCGGCACAGCCTGCCCCGCAGGTACCTATCCCGAGCAATGGGACATTCCCGGCCTCAAGGCGGAGCCGGAGCGCGTGCTGGCGCTGACGCCGGACATCGACGCCTGGCTGAAGGAAGATGCGGTCGATCCCGAGATCTTCGTCGAGCGGCTCATCGAGATGTCCGACGCGGCGCTGGCCGAGAAGGCAGCGGAGCTGAAGCCGGAGACCTGGACGCAGATCGAGAAGAGCATTCTCCTCCAGAATCTCGATCATCACTGGAAGGAGCATCTCTCCACGCTCGACGCTCTGCGTCAGGTGGTTCATCTGCGCGCTTACGCCCAGAAGACGCCGATCAACGAATATAAGCAGGAAGCCTTTGCCCTGTTCGAGCGTATGCTCTCCAGCATCCGCGAGGACGTGACCACCACGGTCAGCCACGTCCAGTTCCAGCTTCAGGAGCCTGCGGCATTGCCTGATCTGCCGGATTTCCTCACCAGCCATATCGATCCGTTCACCGGTGAGGACGACAGCGCCGATATCGATGCAGCCTCGCGCGGATTCATCACCACGACTATTCCGCGCCCGGCGCTGGCCCCGGCACTGCCGGAGAGCGAATTTGCCGGCGAGGAAATCAGCCGCAACGCGCCGTGCCCGTGCGGATCGGGCCAGAAGTACAAGCATTGCCACGGCGCGCTGGCCTGACGCGCGCCGCTGCCTGATCCATCGCCGTCTCGGGGTGTCGCTTCTGGGGTTTCAGCCTGCAAGCGACACCCCGATGTTCAGCATATTGAGACGGTACGGCACTGCGCCACCCGGGGCGGCGCCCGCTTTCCTCGTTGGTGGGATGCCCATGCGCCGTTGATCGCCGCTCAGCCTCGCACTTTTCTGCTGTCCTACACGCCGCTCGCCATGCCAGCACAGACGGGCGTCCCGCTCATCGACAAGGGACGGGTGGGGGCAAGCATGGCTCATTCTCAGTGCGGCATCTCAATGGTCGGGCAGCACAGGCTGCGCGGGACATCTGCTGGCGACTGGCTCGTCGGGCTACCGCAAAAGTTGAGGGAAGCGGAAGTTCACGCCCCCGTGTCGTGAACTTCGTGAACTTCCAGCGCCCCGCGCCCTGTTGGACCGGCGCGGCAGGCCGTCGCCTCCGCGCCATCCTGTCGCCTTTTCCCGACGTGCGGGGCTTCCTCGGGAGACAGGGCCCAGCTGCCGCGCTGCAGGGGGCGCTCGGCCGACAAAGCAAAAAAAGGCCGGCCCCTCAAGGGAAGGGGCCGGCCATCGCTAGGGGAGGGGAAACTGTGCGCGTGCGTCAGCAGCGGCTGTCGGACTTGTCGATCGCGCGGCCGGCGATAGCGCCCACGGCACCGCCGATGATCACGCCGGCGGTCTTGTCGCCACGGCGACCCGCCACCTCGTGACCGATCAGGCCACCGGCGATCGCACCGATGATGGTGCCGCCAGTGCCATTGTCACGACAGCGATAGCGATCGCCGCCATAGGCATAGCGGCCATCGCGATAACGAACGTCACGATAGTCACGATCGCGATAGTCGCGGTCGCCGTAGCGATAGTCCCGGCCGTAGTCGCCGCGATAGTCGCGATAGCCGTTGCGCGCCATTGCAGGTGCCGCGACGCCGAGGGAGGTCACGACCATCGTTGCGGCAAGCTTGCGTGCAGTCATGGTCTTGCTCCTTGATCCTTTTCGCGAACGTCTCGTGGCTTCGCTGCCTCGGTTCGTCCACTGAAGGCCGGTATAGGCTGGCGAGCTTGAGCCTAAGCTGAACGGTGATTTTAGGCGCGGTTCAGCTTCGGCGGGAAGGAGGCAAGAGCCGACGCCATGTGCTGACAAGGCTGTGGCACGATGGCCTCTCTCCGGCTATGCCCGCGCCCATGAAGCGGGTCGCGCTCATTCTCTTCCTCTTCGTTTTGCTGATGAACGGTCGCCACTCGGGCAATCAGCCCCCTGCGACCTTCGACAGCCTGTCGGTCCGCGCGCGCGCGCTGTCTGCCGCCGAGGTTGGTGATCTGGCATCATACGGTCCGCTCCGGCTCACGGGAGCCTGGCAACTCACCGGCTCGCATCCGGCCTTTGGCGGCTTCTCCTCCCTCGTGGTGAGTGACGATGGCGCGCTGGTGGCGCTGAATGACACAGGCGAACTGTTCGGCTTCCGGGTGTCTGGCGAGCGCGGTCAGGGGTTCGTGAAACCATTGCCGCGCGTCGGCCTCGAGCAGGGTTGGCCAAGCTGGAAATGGGATTCGGAGAGCATGCAGCGCGATCCCGTTACCGGGCGCAGCTGGGTCGGCTTCGAGTTTCTTCAGCGCATCTGCCGCTACGCGCCGGACTTCAAGGCGCTGGAAGGCTGCGTGGAGCCGCCGGCGGTGCGAAACTGGCCCCTGACCGGCGGCATGGAGTCGCTCGTGCGCTTTGGCGATGGGCGCTTCATGACCATTTCGGAAATGGGGACCACCAAAAACGGCGCGCATGACGTGGTCCTCTGGCGAGGCGATCCGGTCGATCCCGCCACGCCGCCGCCAGTGCATCTGGGCTATCGCCCGCCGACGGGATACCGGCCGACCGACGCACTGTGGCTGGGTGGGGACAAGCTCCTCATCCTCAATGGCCGCCTGACGCTGGCCAATCCGCGCCTGTCGACATTGTGGAGACTGCCCACCAATCTCCTCGACACAAAACCGCATATCGACCAGATCGTCGAAGCAGTGGCGCGCGCGCTGCCCGAGGACGGCGCAATCCTGTGGCGCGACCTCAAGCGCAGCATTGTCGACCTCAACCCCACGCGCACCGACACGCATGGCCGCATCACCCGTGCAGACGGCAAGATGCTCGATTACGCCATTACGCGCCTCCCCGACGGGCAGACGATGATGACCTTCGTCGACGTTACCGAAAGCGCCAACTACCAGAACGTGCTCAAGGAGCGGAACGAGGCGCTGGTCACCGCCGACCGGCTCAAGGACGCGTTCGTCCAGAACGTCAGCTATGAACTCCGCTCGCCGCTCACCAACATCATCGGCTTCGTCGTCAAGCAGAAGAGCTATACTGACTATATCCGCGCTTCGAGCGTGACCCTTGGCGTGCTCATCGACAACATTCTCGACCTTGCGACGGTCGATGCCGGCATCGCCCAGATGCGGCCGGAGCCGCAGGACGTACCGGCGCTGATCGAGAAGGCAAAGGCCGGCCTCGCCGCGACCTTCCCCGATATCGACGGCGAAGAACCGCTCAACATCGAGATCGATATCCCCGAAGAGCTGCCGGTGCTCTATGCCGACGGCACGCGCATCGTGCAGATCCTCTACAACCTGCTGTCGACCGCGGCGCGCTTCACCGAGCCGGGCGGCAAGGTGCGGCTCAGCGTCATTCCGCGTGGCGAACGCATGATCTTCACCGTCGAGGATGACGGCACGCAGATGACCGACGAGATGCGCGCCGCGCTGAGCGACCGCAGCGACGCGGCCGCAACCTCGGCGCGCCACCGCGGCGCGGGCCTCGGTCTCGCGATCGTCCGCTCATTCGTCCATCTTCATGGCGGCACGATCAGCGTCGAACGCCGCGAACCGCGCGGTTCGCGCGTCGTGGTGAGCCTGCCGCTCGCCGCTGCCCTCACGACCGCCGCCGAATAGCTCGCCCGGCGCAATCGGGAATGCTATCCACCCTGCATGGGGACGGAGCGAATCTTCCTTGCCGATGAGGCGGCGACCGCGGCACTGGGCGCCGAGCTGGCGGCGACGCTGAAACCCGGCGCGCTTGCGTTGCTTTCAGGCGGGCTCGGGGCCGGCAAGACGGCGCTGGCGCGCGCCATCGTCCGTACCCTGGTGGGCGATCCGGGGACGGATGTGCCCTCGCCCAGCTTCGCACTGGTGCAGCCCTACGACGCAAACGGCACGCCGCTGCTCCATGCCGATCTCTACCGTCTGCACGATCCACACGAGATCGACGAACTGGGACTGTTCGATCGTCCCGATGCCATCGTGCTGGTCGAATGGCCGGAGCGCGCACCGGACCTCGCGCAGCTTGCGACGATCGCCGTGACGCTGACGGTGCCCGCCGACGGCATCGGCCGGGTCGCGGAGGTGACGCGGTGAGCCGGCGCGGCCTCTACACCATCGCGCCGCACGGCCGTTTCCTCGACCTGCTCGCGGATCGTGTGCTCGACGGCAGGCTGCTTGGCGGCTGGGAGCGGAGCGGCCCGTTCTGGTTGAGCGACGTCACGATCATCCTGCCCACACGGCGCTCGCGCCTCGTGCTGGCGGAGCTTTTCGCCACGCGCCTCGGCGGCGCGGCTCTGCTGCCCGACATCCGCACCTTCGGCGGCGAGAGCGCCGAGGAAGAGCCGTTCCTGCCGCCGATCGAGAGCGAGCCGCTACCGCCGCAGGCGAGCGTACTGGAACGGCGTCTTACATTGTCGCGGCTGGTGCGGCAATTCGCTCTCTCGGCCGACGGGTTCGCATCGCCGCCCAATGCCGCTGAAGTCCTGACGCTCGCCGACTCATTCGGCCAGTTGATCGACGATCTCACCATCGAGGGCGGCGACCTCGGAAAGCTCGACCCGCTGCTGGAGGGCAGCCTCGCCGAGAACTGGCAGGACGTGCTGAAGTTCCTCGAGCCGGCGCTCCGCTTCTGGCCGCAGCACCTGGCCGCGAGCGGCAAGATCGATGGCGCCGAGCGCCGCAACCGACAGTTGCGCCGGCAGGCCGACACGGCGCCGCTGCTCTATGGCGACAGGCCGGTGATTGCCGCCGGCTCCACCGGCTCCATTCCGGCGACCGCCGACCTGCTTGGCGCCATCGCCGATCTCCCGCGCGGGGCGATCGTGCTGCCGGGGCTCGATACGGCGCTGACACCAAAGCAGCACGAGATGCTGATCGAGGGCGCGAACACGCAGGGTCATCCGCAGTACGGCCTCGCCAAGCTGCTGCGCGCGCTCGGCGCCGGCATCGCAGATGTCGAAGAACTCGCGGGCCCGTCGCCGCGCACCGAAATCATGCGCCACGCGCTGGCGCCGACGGAGGAGACGGCGCGCTGGAGCAGCGCGCGTGCTGCGATCTCCGACGACCTCGACGACGCGCTCCGGGATGTCTCGATCATCGCAGCGCCGAACCTCGATCTGGAAGCGCGTGCCATCGCCCTCGCGGCGCGGCAGGCGGTGGCGGACGGACGTTCGGTCGGCATCGTGTCGCGCGACCAGACACTGGCGCGGCGCGTCAGAGCCGAACTCGCGCGGCACGGCATTACGGTAGACGACCCGGCCGGCACGCCGCTGTTCCAGTCGTCGGCAGGGCGTCTCGCGCGGCAGGCGCTGGCGGTTGCCGTCAACAAGTATGCGCCCATCGATACAGTAGCACTGCTGCGCAACGGTGCCGTGACGATCGGGCTCGACCGGTTCGAGGTTCTGAAGCAGTCCAACCGGCTCGACCTCAAGCTGCGCGGGCAGCGGCCACGACAGGGCATCGACGGGCTCATCGCGCTGGCGAAGGAAGAGGACCAGGCACTTCCCGCCGTCCTTAATGCGCTTGGACGAGCGCTGGAGCCGCTCTGCCTCCTGCTCGAGCAGAGCCAGATCGAGGCCCCGTCCCTCGCCCGCGCGCTCGACGCAGCGGTGACCGGGCTCATCGGCGGTGCGGAGCTCCCCGGAATTGTCGAGTTTCGGCTCTGGGCCCGAGCGCTCGCCGAAGTCAGTGATGGCGGCGCGTCGTTTCCGCCTGTCATCCTCGACTCCGTCCTCGCCGCGCTGATGGCGGGGGAGAAGGTGCAGCCGGACGAGCGGCAGCGCGACGACATTCACATCTGGGGCGAGCTCGAGGCGCGGCTGCAGAATCCGGACCTGATGATCCTTGCCGGGGTCAATGAAGATATCTGGCCGCCGGCGGCCGATCCGGGGCCATGGCTCAGCCGTGGGATGCGCATGGCGATCGGGCTCGAACCGCCGGAGCGGCAGCAGGGCCAGGCGGCCCACGACTTCGAGATGGCGCTCGGCAATGCCGAGGTCGTCATCGCCTTCGCCACGCGCATCGGCACCTCTCCCGCTCTCGCCTCGCGTCTCGTGCAGCGGCTCGATGCCTTTGTCGGCGACGCACATGCAAAGACCCTTCGCGCGCGCGGCGCACACTGGCTGGCCCAGGCGGCCGGCATCGACAGCGCCGGACGCCCGCAGCCGGCGAGGCGGCCAATGCCGCGACCGCCGGCGAAAGACCGGCCACGCGAACTGAGCATCACCGAGGTCGAGCCGCTGATGCGCTCGCCCTATGACATTTATGCCAGGCGCGTGCTGCGGCTGCAGCGGCTCGACCCGCTCGGGACCCAGCCCGACGCCAAGGAACGCGGCTCGATGATCCACAAGGTGTTTGAGCGCTTCGTCGCCGAAGGCCTGAGTTTCCGCGGCGACGATGCGCTGCCGTCGCTGGAACGCATGGCGCGCGAGGAATTCGCGGGGCTCGATGCGATCCAGGAGCGCCGGGAAATCTGGCTCAGGCGCTTCCGGCGCGCGGCGGAGATGTTCCTCGACTATGAGCGCGGCCGCACGGGCCTCGTTTCGTCGCGCACCGCCGAGATCAAGGGCCGCTGGATCTTACCCTCCACCTTCGAACTGGTGGGCAAGGCCGACCGCGTCGACCAGCTCAGCGACGGGACGCTCGAGATCATCGACTTCAAGACCGGTGGCATCCCCGGCTCCGCCGACATGAAGGACTTCGATGCGCCGCAATTGCTGCTCGAGGCGGCGATGGCGCGCGAGGGCGTATTCCCCGGTATCGCGAAGCGCGACAGCTCGGCGCTCACCTACATCAAGATCGGCCTCGGTCCGGCCGCGTTCCAGGTAACGCCGTTCCGCCTGCGCAAGGGCATGACGCTGATGCAGGCGGTCGATGAGATCGTGCGGCGCCTGCAGGGGCATGTCGATGCGTTCCTGCTCAACGACCGGCTGCCGATGACGTCGCGCATCCGGCCGCGTGTCATCACCGGGCGCAAATCGTTCCCCGGCGATTACGACCACCTGGCGCGCACCGATGAGTGGACCCTGACAGCGGGAGTGGACGATCCATGAGCCGCCGGCTGCTGCAGCCGATGCCGGAGGCGATCACGCGCAGCCAGCGCGAGGCCTCCAACCCGCGCGGCAGCGTGTGGGTGACGGCCAATGCCGGCTCCGGCAAGACCTACGTGCTCACCGCCCGCGTGCTGCGCCTCCTGCTGAGCGGCACGCGGCCCGAGGAAATTCTCTGCCTCACCTACACCAAGGCGGCGGCCGCCGAGATGCGCGGCCGCGTCGCCGAGCGCCTCGCGCGATGGGCGCTGATGGACGATGCGGCGCTGCGCGACGATCTCGCCCAGCTTGAAGGCGAAGCACCGACCGCGGGGATGCTGTTGCGCGCCCGCTCGCTGTTTGCGCACGCGCTCGAAACGCCGGGCGGGCTCAAGATTCAGACCATCCACGCCTTCTGCGAGGCCGTGCTGCACCGCTTCCCCAAGGAAGCAGGCGTGCCGTTCGACTTCACGGTGATCGAGGATTTCGAGCGCGACGCCATGCTGATGGAAGCGCGTGAGAAGGTGCTCGCCGCTGGCCTTCGCGGCAGCGGCGAAGCGCTAGCGGTGGAGACTCTGTTCGGCCTCCTCAGCGACTTCCAGATCAGCACCGCAATCATCGAGACGCTCAACCAGCAGCGCGTTCTGCGCAAGGTGCTGGCCGATGTGCCGCGCGCCAAGCGCGAACTGCGAAAGCTCGCCGGCGATCCGCCTGGTATCGACGCGGTGCTGCACGACATGGCGCGCGGCTACACGCTCACTGCCGCCGACCACCGCGCGATCTTCGAGCTCGTGCGCCCCGACCCCGAAGGCGACGGCTTCGTCGACAAGCTTGCCTGGATCGAGCCAGGCCACCCCGATCTCGACGCATTGTACGACGCCTATCTGACGCAGACCTTCACCGCGCGAAAGACGCTCCTCAAGAAAGCGACCGCGGTACTGATTCCCGACATCGCGCAGAAGGTCGCCAACGAGGCACTGCGCCTCGAACTGATGCACAATGACCGCATGCGCGCCGAACTGGTGGAGCGCAGCGAGGCGATGCTCGACATCATCGCCGCGATCTCCAGCCACTACGAGCGCAACAAGCGAGCGCGCTCCCTGCTCGACTTCGACGACCTCGTCGAAAAGCTTGGCACGCTGCTCGACAATGAGAACCAGGGCATCTGGGTTCGCTACAAGCTCGACCAGCGCATCAGCCACATCCTCGTCGATGAGGGGCAAGACACCAATCCGCAGCAATGGGCGGTCATCACCTCGCTGATCGCCGAGTTCTTCTACGGCGAGAGTGCCGCCGACCGCCCGAGGACGCTGTTCGTGGTGGGTGACCAGAAGCAGTCCATCTTCTCGTTCCAGGGCGCCGATCCCGAGGTGTTCGTGAACCTCGGACGGCAGGTGCTGTTCACCGCGCGCAGCGTCAATTTTGCGATGTCGACACTGAAGCTGCATCACAGTTTCCGTACGCTGCCGCATGTGCTGAGTGCCGTGGACAAGGTGTTCGCGCAGCCGGCATTGCGCGATGGCGTGCTCGAGAGCGACTTCGTGCACGATACGGCGCGCGCCGAGGGCGGCGGCAGGGTGACGCTCTGGCCACCGGTCAAGGAAGTCGAGGAGGAGTTCGACCCCGACAACTGGCCGACAGAACCGCCGCCGGTGCAGACGCAGAGTGCGCAGCGCAAGGTCGCCGAGCGCATCGCACGGGAAATCCGCCGCTGGATCGACGACAGGCGCCCGCTCGGCCCGCGCGGCCGGCCTGTGACGGCGGACGACGTGCTCATTCTGGTCCAGGTGCGCAGCGTTCTTTTCCACGAGATCATCCGGGCGCTGATCCGCGAGGGCGTGCCGACGCCTGGTGCCGACCGGCTCGCGGTGACCACGCATATCGGCACGCTCGACCTGATGGCGCTGGGCGATGTGCTCAGCAACAGTGCCGACGATCTGCAGCTCGCCGCCCTGCTGCGCTCGCCGCTGTTCGACATCTCGGAAGAAGATCTGTTCGATCTCGCACAACCCCGGGCCGAAAAGGAGCACTTGTGGGATGCGATGAAGCGTTCGACCCTGCTCTCGATCAGCACGGCCCATCAGCAGCTCCGCGAATGGCGCAGTCGCCTCGATTTCGGTCGCCCGTTCGATTTCTACAGCGACGTGCTCTACGCGCATGGCGGCCTGCGGAAGTTCCGCGCCCGCTTCGGTTCGGAGATCGACGATGTGGTCAGCGAGTTCCTCGAGCTCGCCCTCGCGCACGAGCAGTCGGAGCAGCCGTCGCTCGCCGGCTTCCTCGCCGAGCTTCGCTCGCGCGATGTCACGATCAAGCGTGAGCTTGCCGATGAGGGTGCAGGGGTGCGCGTGATGACTGTGCATGGCGCAAAGGGGCTCGAGGCCCCCATCGTGATCCTCGCCGATGCAGCGAGCACGGAGGAAGGGCGCGACCGGCGCTCGATCTTCATGCAGGCGACGCCCCCGCTCTTCATCCATGCCTCGAGCAAGGCGATGCATGTGGCGGAGACGCTGGAGCATCGGCAGGATGCGGAGGATGCGCAGAAGGCCGAGTACTGGCGCAAACTCTATGTCGCCATGACGCGCGCCGAAGACGAGCTCTATGTGACCGGCTATCTCACCAAGGCCCGCGAGGGCGTGGGGAGCTGGTACGAGGCGATCGAGCAGGGACTGCGCGACGAGGCGGAGGAGGTTGCCGACACCGACGGCAATGTCACGGCGCTTGTCTATCCGCGCGAGCGCCCCGCCGATGCGCCGGCGCGCATGATGGACGTCGAGACACCCAGTGTCGGGGCGATCAGCCTGCCCGAACTGCCCAAATACAGGCTGCGTCGTATCGTCCGCCCGTCGCGCGCGGCCGACGATGCCGATCCGGCGCGCGTGCTCGAGACCAATGCGGAGCGCCTTGGCGATCCGCGCGACCCCGAAGCGGCACGCAAGGAGGGCATCGCGCTCCACGCGCTGCTGCAGCATCTGTCGCATATCGACAGGGCGCACTGGGACGCCGTTTCAGAGCGGGCGCTGCCGACGCTGCTGCCGGGCAGCAAGTCGCATGCCGCGATCCTCACGCGTGCGAAATCCATTCTGACGCGGCCCGAGCTTGCCCATCTCTACGGTCCGGACTCGCGCGGCGAGGTACCGATCCTCGCGCGCGGGATGCGCGGTACCACGCCTGTTACCATTGCCGGACGCATCGACAGGCTCGTGGTGAAACCCGGACGCGTGCTGATCGTTGACTACAAGTCCGATGCTCGCCCGCCAGGATCACCGGACGGCGTTCCAGCCGCATATCTGAGCCAGATGGGCCTCTATGCGCTGGTTGCACAGCAGCTTTTCCCCGGTCACTCTATTGCGACGGCTATTCTGTGGACGTCCTTGGAAACATTGATGGATTTGCCCGCAGCCAAGCTTCGCGAAACGGTGGCCAGCTTCACCGTGGGGTGATATGGATTGAAGCGTCGCTGGACTCTTCCTAGCTTTTGGATCACACACCCGCCACTTCGTAACTGAAGGCGATATCCCGAAGGGAAATTCCTCAACATGACCACTCACGTTTCCGACGCCAATTTTGGCGAGGAAGTACTTTCGTCCAAAGAACCCGTTCTCGTCGATTTCTGGGCTGAATGGTGCGGCCCGTGCCGCGCGATCGCGCCCGTTCTCGAAGAGCTGTCGTCCGAGCTGCAAGGCAAGGTGAAGATCGTCAAGCTGAACGTCGACGAGAACCCCTCGACCACGGTGAAGTACGGCGTGCGGTCGATCCCCACGATGATCCTCTACAAGGACGGCGAAGCCGTCGACATGAAGATCGGCGCGGGTACGCCCAAGGCCGGCCTCTCCAAGTGGCTCTCGACGTACGCCGCCTGATCACAGCGACACTGTAGGCAATCAGAAACGCCGCCCGGTCCGTCCGGCGGCGTTTTTGCTTGTGCGCGGGCGCGTGGGAGCCGCTTTTCCCGTCGCTGCCCGTTGCGTGAAACGCCATCCCTTTCGCGGTTCGGCGACTCGCGTTAGCCTCCATCGCCAATCACCGATGGAGCGACGCATGGGGCTGCAGGTCAACGACGCGAATTTCTCGGCCGAGGTGCTGGGCGCGACCGAACCGGTGCTGGTGGATTTCTGGGCCGAATGGTGCCCGCCCTGCAAGGCGATGGATCCCATCCTCGACGACCTGTCGGTCGAGCTCGCCGGCAAGGTCAAGATCGTCAAGCTCGACGTTGAGACCAATCCCGGCATCGTGACGCAGTACAATGTGCGCGCCATGCCCACGCTCATCGTGTTCAAGGGCGGCGAACCCGTGGACATGAAGGTCGGCGCCGGCCAGTCTCGCGTGCAACTGGTCAAATGGCTCGACAGCCACGCTGCATGAGGCGGTTTGACCGATAGCGCGCGGGCGTGTAGCCCAGCGCGCAGGATTTTGCCCGGAGCCTCCATGTCCAGCCGTCTTCAGCGCGTCCAAGCCCGCATGGCCCAGACCAATACCGACCTTCTGGTGGTCGGCCCCTCGAGCCATCTCGTCTGGCTGCTGGGTCTGTCGCCGCACGGCGACGAACGCCCGGTGATGCTGATTGCGACGCGCGACAAGGCAGCGATCCTGATGCCGGCGCTCAATGCCGACAGCCAGCGCGGCCTCACCGACTTGCCGTTCTACACGTGGAGCGATGCCGAGGGGCCGAATGTGGCGCTCGCGAACCTCCTCGCCGATCTCGGTGCGACGGGCGAGAGCCTCAGCGTCGCCCTCGACGAGACAATGCGAGCCGATTTCGCCCTGCTGCTGCTCGGCGCGCTTAAATCGCCCCGCCACGGCTTCCTCAACGACACGCTGAGCTTCCTGCGCGCGCAGAAGGACGGTGCCGAGTTCGACCTGCTGAAGGGCGCGGCCCGCATCGATGACGCGGCGATGACGGCGGCCTTCGCATTCCTCAAGCCCGGCATGAGCGAGCTCGAGGTCGACGCCTTCATCCGCGATTTCTTCCGCCAGCGCGGCGCGCGTCCTGAGTTCACGATCGTCGGCTTCGGCGAGAACGGCGCCTTCCCACACCACCACAGCTCCGAGCGCGTGCTCAAGGCGAACGACACGGTGCTCATCGACATCGGCTGCCGCATCAATGGCTACCCTTCGGACATGACGCGCGTCGGCACCGTCGGCCAGGCGCCTGAGGGCTTCGACGACGTCCACGCGGTGGTCGAGCAGGCGGTGCAGGCGGCGCTCGCCGCCGTCCGTCCCGGCGTGCGCGCCAGCGAGATCGACGCCGCGGCGCGCGGCGTGATCAGTGCTGCCGGCTATGGTCCGAACTTCCTCCACCGCACCGGACACGGCCTCGGCATCGACGTGCACGAGCCACCCTACATCACCGCTACGAGCGAGACGATCCTCGAAGAAGGGCACGTGTTCTCGATCGAGCCGGGCATCTACCTTGCGGGCCGCTTCGGTGTCCGCCTCGAGGACATCGTGTTCGTCGGCGAGGACGGGCCAGTCGTCCTGTCAGACCTGTCGCGGGCTGCTTTCCGCCGATAGGCGGCGCACTGGCGCGGCGCGCGGGAAGCGTTCTACAGTCGCTCCGAAAGGGGGAGACTGCATGCGCGACGACCAACTCATGGCCAAGCCGTTCCATCTCGACGGCGCGGCCATCGCCTGGGTACGCGAGACGCTCAAGCGGCTGACACCGGACGAAAAGATCCGACAGCTCTTCAATCTGCGCATCGGCGGCAACGAACCCGAAATGCTGAAGGCAGCGCAAGCCTTCCGCCCGGGCAGCATCACGCGCATGCCGGGCCCCGACTGGACCGCCGAACGGCACATCATCGCCGAGTTCAACGCGGCTGCGCCCGTGCCGCTGCTGGTTTCCGCCGACCTCGAGGGCAGTCGGATGAGCATTCCCGGCGGCGGCGAGTTTCCCAATCCGCTGGCGCTTGCCGCCATTGACGATGTCGAATTCACCACCGTCGTGTCCGAGGCGATGGCGCGCGAAGCGCGGCAGGTTGGTCTCAACTGGTCGTTCACGCCGGTGCTCGACATCAACGCCAGATTCAAGAGCGCCATCGTCGCGACGCGCGGCTTCGGCAGCAATGTCGACACCATCGAACGGCACGCCCTCGCGCAGATCCGCGCCTTCCAGAAGCTGGGCATTGCGTCGGCCATCAAGCACTGGCCGGGCGAAGGCTTCGACGACCGGGACCAGCATCTGGTGACGACCGTGAACCCGCTCTCGATGGAGGAGTGGGAGGCGCATTTCGGCCGGCTCTATCGCGCCGGCATCGAGGCCGGTGCGATGAGCGTGATGTCGGCACATATCGCCCTCCCCGCCTTCATCCGGCAGCACAATCCGGATGCGGGAGTCGAAGCGTACAGGCCGGCCTCGATCAGCCGCGACCTCAATGAGAGGCTGCTGCGCCAGCAGTTCGGCTTCAACGGTCTCATCGTTTCCGACGCCACCGGCATGGCCGGCCTCAAGGCGTGGTCGACGCGCGCCGATTATCTGCCCGAACTGGTTTTCGCCGGCTGCGATGTGATCCTGTTCGCCGATGACGCGGAGCGCGACTACGGCTTCGTCGCGGCCGCGCTCGAAGACGGAAGGCTGAGCTGGGAGCGGGTTGACGACGCGGTGACCCGGCAGCTCGCGCTCAAGGCCGCGCTCGGCCTCCACAAGCCGACGCCGATGCCGGCTGTCGACGTTGCGGCAAACCGGCAGCTCGCTGAGGACGCCGCGCGCCGCGCGCCGACGCTGGTCAAGGACACGCAGGCGCTGCTGCCGCTCGATCCCGAGAAGCACAGGCGTGTGTTGGTGTTCTCGACCGGCATCGTCTTCCCCTTCATCCCGCACCCGGTGCCTTTCGCTCTACCCGAAATGCTCAGGCAGAGCGGCTTCGAGGTGACGATGGCCGACAAGGGGGTGTGGGTGAACCCCACGGACTACGACCTCGTGCTCTATCTGTTCGGCGAAGAGACGCTGCTCACGCGGGGTCACATCTTCCTCGACTGGCTGCGGCTCAATGGCGATTTCATCACCGCCATGCAGCGCTACTGGACCGATGTTCCAACACTGATGATCTCGTTCGGCTACCCGTATTATCTCTACGACGCGCCGCGCGCTCCAACCTATATCAACGCGTACTCGACAACCGACACGATGCAGCGCGCCGTGGTCGAGGCACTGCTCGGCAGGCACGAGTGGAACACCAACTCGCCGGTCGATCCGTTCGCGGGGGACGAGCAGGCGCGGTATTGAGCCTCACTCCGGCGGCGTGCCGTTCTTGTCGAGCACGTAGCCGCCCAGATACAGCGAACCGCAGATGACGACGCGAGCGCCCTCCACCTTGGCCGCCTCGTCGATCGCTTGGCCGAGCGCGCGATAGGGGCGCGCATCGAACCCCGCGCCCCTTGCTTCCGAGGCGATGTAGCCCGCCTTGTGGGCGTTCTCCTCGCCGGGGATAGTCAGCGTCAGTACCATTGGGTGCATCGGCTTGAACGGTTCGAGGAAGTCGCGTGGTTCGCGCGTGTTCATCATCCCCAGAATCAGGACCAGCGGCCTGGGACGCGCCCGGTTCATCTCCTCGAGCGATACCGCCAGGGCGGCGGCGCCATGCGCGTTGTGCGCCCCGTCCAGCCAGAGCTCGGACGATTTGGGGAGGCGATCGCGCAGCTTACCTTTGAGCGCCTGGATGCGACCGGGCCAGACCACGCTCCGCAGCCCCTCGGCGATCTGCGCCTCGCTCACTGGCAGCTTGAAGTGGCGGACAGCCGCGACAGCGAGCGCCGCATTGTCGAACTGGTGGTGCCCCACCAGCGCCGGCGGCGGCAGGTCGAGGAGACCCGCTTCGTCCTGGTAGATCAGCCGGCCATCCTGGGGATAGCCGTCATAGTCGCGGCCCTGGACGAAGGGCGCGACGCGCAGCCTTGCGGCGGCACGTTCGATCGCCTCGAGCCCTTCGTCGCGCTGGCGTCCGATCACGGCCGCCGCACCGCGCTTCAGGATCCCCGCCTTGTGCGAGGCGATCTCGGCGACGGTGTAGCCGAGCCATTTCTGGTGGTCGAAATCGACGGGGGTGATGATCACGCCGAGGGGATGGTCGATGACATTGGTCGAGTCGAAATCGCCGCCAAGCCCGACTTCGAGCAGCAGATAGTCGGCCGGCGTCTCGGCGAACAGCTTCAGCGCCGCGGTCGTTGTGATCTCGAACTGGGTGATGGCATTGCCACCGTTGATCCGCTCGACCTCCTCCAGCGCATCGTTGATGCGACGGGTCGAGACCAGCTTGCCGGCGAGCCGGATGCGCTCATTGAAGCGCACCAGGTGCGGCGAGGTGTAGATGTGGACGCGCTTGCCCGCCGCCTCGAGCATGGCGCGCAGATAAGCGATCGTCGAACCCTTGGCGTTGGTGCCGGCGACATGGATCACCGGCGGCAGCCGCTGCTCGGGGTTGCCGAGCTTATCGAGCAGGCGCCGCTCACGCGCCAGATCGAGGTCCATAAAACGGGGATAGAGCGTCGTCAGACGCTTGAGGATCGCATCGGTGCGGGACATCAGGACACCGGAGAGGGACGCGCTGCCCTCATACAGGATTCGGTGAAGGCGGCGCTACTCCGAAGCCGCCTGCGCCACCGAACCGTCGAGGTCGTCGTCATTGGCGACCTGCGGCAGGGGCTGCTTGGGCGGCGCCTCGCTCAGGCCCGCCGGCGACGCCGCGCCGGTGAACATGGCGATCAGCGAGCCGATGGTCGAGCGGAGGTTGTGGCGGTGGACCACCATGTCCACCATGCCATGCTCGTAGAGATACTCGGACCGCTGGAAGCCCTTGGGCAGCTTTTCGCGGATCGTCTGCTCGATGACGCGCGGGCCGGCAAAGCAGATCAGCGCGCCGGGCTCGGCGATGTGCACGTCGCCCAGCATGGCGTAGGAGGCGGTGACCGCGCCGGTGGTGGGGTTGGTGAACACCACGATGAAGGGCAGCCCGGCATCGCGGAGGCGCAGCACGGCAACCGTGGTGCGCGGCATCTGCATCAGCGAGAGGATGCCTTCCTGCATGCGGGCGCCGCCCGAGGAGGCGAACAGAATGAACGGCGTCTTGGTGTCGGCGGCCTTTTCGAGCCCGGTGATCACGGCCGAACCGGCGGCCATGCCGAGCGAGCCGGCCATGAAGTCGAAATCCTGCACCGCGACCGTCACGGGCTGCTGGTAGAGCTTGCCGGTCGCCACCAGCACGGCGTCTTCCATGCCGGTCTTCACCCGCATATCCCGGAGCCGGTCCGTGTAGCGCTTCTGGTCGCGGAACTTCAACGGATCGGTCGGCACCGTCGGCAGCGGCACGAGATCGTATTTGCTGTCGTCGAGGAAGGCGGCCAGCCGGTCATTGGCCTTGATCTTCATGTGGTGGCCGGAGCCCGGCACCACCCACTGGTTCGCCTCGAGATCGCGATAAAACACCATCTCGCCCGACTCGGGGTCCTTGACCCAGAGGTTTTCCGGCGTCTCACGCTTGTTCAGAAACGACCGGATTTTCGGGGGAAGAACGTTGTCGATCCAGCTCATGACGATCCCTTCGAGGCGATTGCGGCCCGTCTAAGAGGCGATTGTGGCAATATAGGCGCGGGCCGTGCGTCGCGCAAATCAGGCGCGGGCCCGGCGCACACCCGAAGCGAGGCCACTGACCAGCGTCGTGACCGCGGCAACCGTGCCGGCGGTCGCCTTGCCGTCAACGAGCGAGCCGAGCACGGCGTTGCAGATCGCCGTGCCGACCACCACGCCGTCGGCGTCGCGGCCGATGATCGCCGCGTCATCGGCCGTCTTGATGCCGAAACCGACGGCGACCGGCAGCTCGGTATGCGACTTGATGCGCTTGACCGCATCGCCCACCGCCGCGTGCGACTTGATCGCCGCGCCGGTGATGCCGGTCATCGAGACATAGTAAACAAAGCCTGAGGTGTTCTTGAGGATGACAGGCAAACGGCGATCATCCGTGGTCGGCGTCGCCAGCCGGATGAAGTTCAGCCCGGCCTTGAGCGCGGGCACGCACAGCTCGTCGTCTTCCTCGGCCGGCAGGTCGACGATGATCAGGCCGTCGACGCCCGCCGCCAGCGCGTCGGCGATGAAGCGGTCGACGCCGTGGATGTAGATCGGGTTGTAGTAGCCCATCAGCAGGATCGGCGTATCGCTGTCGGTCGTCCGGAACTCGGCGACCATCGCCAGCGTCCGGTTGAGCGTCTGGCCCGCCGCGAGGGCGCGCTGGCCGGCCGCCTGCACGCCCGGCCCGTCCGCCATCGGATCGGAGAACGGCATTCCCAGCTCGATGAAATCGGCCCCTGCCCCCGGCAGCGCCTTGAGGATGGCGGTCGACGTCGCGGGATCGGGGTCGCCGGCCATGGTGAAGATGCCGAGGGCAGGACGGTTCTCGCGCGCGCAGGCGGCGAAGCGATCGGCAAAGCGCGTGGTCATTCGATCATCCCCAGCATGCGGCCGACGGTTTCGACGTCCTTGTCGCCGCGGCCGGAGAGGCACATCACGATGACCTGATCCTTGCCCATTGTCGGCGCCAGCTTGATCACCTGCGCCATCGCATGGGCGCTTTCGAGGGCGGGGATGATGCCTTCGATGGCGGTGAGGAGCTGGAACGCCTCGACCGCTTCGGTATCGGTGATGGGCACGTAGTTGACGCGCTTCATGTCGTGGAGGAACGCATGCTCCGGCCCGACGCCGGGATAGTCGAGGCCGGCAGAGATGGAATGGCCTTCCAGGATTTGCCCGTCGGCATCCTGCAGGAGATAGGTGCGGTTGCCGTGCAGGACGCCGGGGCGGCCGCCTGTCATTGAGGCAGCATGACCGTTCTCGACATCGATGCCGTGGCCGCCAGCCTCGGCGCCATAGATGGCGACGCTGGGCTCATCGATGAAATCGTAGAACGTCCCGATGGCATTGGAGCCGCCGCCGACGCAGGCGACCAGCGCGTCGGGCAGCCGCCCCTCGGCGTCCATGATCTGCGCGCGTATCTCCTCGCCGATAACCTTCTGGAAGTCGCGCACCATCGCCGGATAGGGATGCGGACCCGCGGCGGTACCGATCAGGTAGTAGGTCGTGTCGACATTGGTGACCCAGTCGCGCAACGCCTCGTTCATGGCGTCCTTGAGCGTGCCGGCGCCGGCCGTCACGGGCCGCACCTCGGCACCCAGCATCTTCATGCGCAGTACATTGGGCCACTGCCGCTTGACGTCGGTGGCGCCCATGAACACGACGCAGGGCAGATCGAACTTCGCGCACACCGTGGCCGTCGCGACGCCATGCTGGCCGGCACCGGTCTCGGCGATGATGCGGGTCTTGCCCATGCGCCGGGCGAGAAGGATCTGGCCCAGCGTATTGTTGATCTTGTGCGAGCCGGTATGGTTGAGCTCTTCGCGCTTCAGATAGACCTTCGCCCCGCCCAGGTGCGCGGTCAGCCGTTCGGCGAAATAGAGCGGAGACGGGCGACCGGCATAGTGGGTACGTAGGTCCGCCATTTCGGCGGCAAACTCAGGATCGGTCTTGGCGTGGTCGTAGGCCGCTTCGAGATCGCGGATCAGCGGCATCAGCGTTTCGGCGACATAGCGCCCGCCGAAGATGCCGAAGCGGCCATCCTCATCGGGGCCGTTGCGCAGTGAATTGGCCCCGCTCAGTGGCACGACGCTTACTCCCTCAGGCGGAAGCCGCTCTCGCCTTCTCGATGAAGGCGCGGACCAGTCCCGCATCCTTGACGCCCGGCGTCTTCTCGACGCCCGACGAGACATCGACGCCCATCGGGCCGACCGCCTTGATGGCGGCGGCGACCGTGTCGGGCGTCAGGCCTCCCGAAAGCATGAAGCCCAGCGACGGGTCAAGCGCCTTGAGCAGCGCCCAGTCGAAGGTATCGCCCAGACCGCCCGGCCGATCGGCGCCCTTGGGTGGCTTGGCGTCGAGCAGGATGCGGTCGGCGCACTCGGCATAGGCCGCGACATGCGCCACGTCCTCGGCCGAGCCGATCGGGCAGGCCTTGATGATGGCGATGCCGGCCTCGTCGCGGATGGCTGTGACGCGATGCGGCGTTTCGGGTCCGTGGAGCTGGATCCAGTCGGGCCCGAGCGCGGCGACCTGCGCCACCAGCGTATTGTCGGGATTGACCAGCAGCACGCAGCTTTCGACGCGGCCACGCGCCATCGAGATCAGCTCGGCGATGGGGTCGAGCTCGAGATGCCGCGGCGAGCGCGGGAAGTGCACGAAGCCCACAATGTCGGCACCGGCATCGACCGCCGCATCGAGGATGGCTTCATTCTTGACGCCACAGATTTTGATGAGCACGGGGTCGGCCATCGCTTACGGCTTTGCCAGGTCGTCGACGGTGAGCGAGGGGCGGCGGATGGCGTTCATCTCGCGGTTGAGCCGCTCGGCCTCGCGCTTATAGGCACGCTCGTCACGACGATGCGGCGCCTGCGCGAACCAGGTGGCGATGCCGCCCAGCAGCACGCCGATGAGCAGCACCGCGAACAGCACGAGGAACAGCGGCACACCCACACCCGGCGTGGTCAGCGCTTCGGAGGGCACCAGCGGATTGAAATTGACGACCACGAGCTGCCGGTTGGCGAGTGAGAAAACAATCATCACCAGGCAGAGCGGCACCAGCACAACCCAACCAACAATGCGTCTGATCATGCGGTTACGTTCCGGATCCCCGGCCGAAGCAAGTTACGCACCGCATGTCCGGCGCTATGCCTTGTTGAGCCGTTCACGGATCTCCTTGCCGGCCTTGAACTGCGGCACATACTTCTCGCCGACCTCGACCTCGTCGCCGGTGCGCGGGTTGCGCCCCACGCGGGCCGGACGGTTCTTGACGGCGAAGGCGCCGAAGCCACGAAGCTCGACGCGGTCGCCACGGGCCATCGCATTGCCAACCTCATCGAGGATGGCGTTGACGATGTTCTCGACGTCGCGCTGAAACAGATGCGGGTTCTCGCTCGCAAGCTTCTCGACCAGTTCAGACTTGATCATCTCGCCCCCGGGCGGTTGTGGTCGCGACGGTAAAGGATAATCAGTGTTCCTTAGTCAGCGGGCAACCTGCCAAAGCGAAACCAGCCCGTCAAGCAGAACGGGCCCTTCGGCCGGCAGTCCCATTGCCGCACGGGCCTGTCCGCCCAGCCACTTCCCCCAATTGGCGTAGGGCGGCTGCGCCTGCGGATACCAGGTGACGACCGGCAGGTCGGGCTTGATGGATTTGTTGGCCTCGAGCCAGGCGATGGCTTCCGCCTCGCCGCCGACTTCGTCGACAAGCCCGCTCGCGATCCCCTGATTGCCGGTGACGATGCGCCCGTCGGCCAGCGGCAGGACCTCGGCGCGCGTCATGCCGCGGCGCTCGGCCACCACATCGACAAACCAGGAGAACGAGTCGTCCACCAGAGCCTGGAGCGAGGCCCGCACCTCGTCCGACATCGGCTCGTCGATGTCGGGCTCGGCCTTGAGCGGCCCCGACGCGACCTTGTCGAGATCGACGCCGATCGTGTGCATGAGCTTACTGGCATCGGTGGTCTGGAACAGCACGCCGATCGAGCCGACGATCGACAGGCGCCGCACGAAGATGCGGTCCGACGCGATCGCGGCCATATAGGCGGCCGACGCCCCCAGTTCCTTCACATAGGCGACGACCGGCTTCTTGGCGCGCAGCTTGCCGATGGCGTCGTAGAGCTCCTCGCCGCCGGCGGTGGTGCCGCCTGGCGAATTGATGGCGATCACCACTGCCTTTACGTCGGGGCTGTCGCCGATCCTCTTGAGCGCAGCCAGGCGCAGCGCCTCGGATGCAATGGTCCCGTCAATCTCGATCCGCGCGATGGTGTCGCCGGAGATGCCGTTCTCGGTCGCGAAGCGCGCCGTCCCGGCAAGCACCGCAATCACCAGTGCGATGAACGCAAGCATGCGCCAGCGAAACCGCGACCGCCGGAGCTGGCTCGCCGCGGGTATGGCGTGCGACGGATCGACGATCGGATCGGACATGAAACGGCCTCTGGCAACTGGCGCCGGCTTACCACGCCCGGCGGGATGCTCCAACTACAGCCGCCGCACCATCAGCCGGGCCTCCGGCTCGTAGGACAGCAGCTTGGGGAACAGTTCGGGGATGTCGGCGACCGCGAACTCGTGCTTTTCCCAGTACGGCACGCTGCCGTTCACGGCGACGAGGCTCATGGTGGGGAAGCCGTGGGCGCGGGCGTGCTTGGCGAGCGCGTTGGTGATGTAGCTCGCGGCGCCCACCCGGCGGGCGACCGGCAGCAAGGCGAGGTCGTGGATGTAGTAGGTGTCGGCGCCCTCAGGAAGCTCACCGAGCAGACTGTTGAGCCGCGGCAGCGTGCCCATGGTCCAGGGATGGCTCAGCACGTAGCCGGCAGGGCGCTCGTTCACTTCCAGCAGGTAGGAACCGAAATGGTAGAGGCGCTGGCGCTCGGCGAGCACGTCGGGAGATTCGAAGAAATCGGGGTGAACGACCCCGGCGATCTGGACGACATCGTCGAGATCGTAGCCGGTCATGGCGCGCCAGGCGACGCCCGGTAGCTTCATCGCATCCCCCAAAAACAAGGCCCGCACCGTTAGGCGCGGGCCCCAAATCCGTCAACTGTGCCGACCCGGCGATATCCCCGCCTGCGGGGGGATGCCGCTATCGGGTCACTTCTTCTCGCGATCCTTGAGCGCGGCGCCCAGGATGTCGCCGAGCGAGGCGCCCGAGTCCGACGAACCGTAGGCGGCAACGGCTTCCTTCTCCTCGGCGATTTCCAGCGCCTTGATGGAGAGGGCGATCTTGCCGGTCTTGCGGTCGTACTGGGTGACGCGCGCGTCGACCTTCTCGCCCTTGGAGAACCGCTCCGGACGCTGGTCGTTGCGGTCGCGGCTGAGATCGGCGCGGCGGATGAACGCCGTCATCTCGCTGCCCTCGATCTTGACCTCGATGCCACCATCGTTGACCTCGGTCACGATGCCGGTGACGACCGAACCCTTGCGCAGGCCTTCGCCCGAAGAGTCCTTCTCGTCGCCGGTGGCGAGCTGCTTGATGCCGAGCGAGATCCGCTCCTTCTCGACATCGACGTCGAGCACCTTAGCCGAGACGATATCGCCACGGTTGTACTCGTCGAGCGCCTGCTCGCCCGGCTTCTGCCAGTCGAGATCGGAGAGGTGGACCATGCCGTCCACGTCGCCTTCGAGACCGATGAACAGGCCGAACTCGGTCTTGTTCTTGACTTCGCCCTCGATGGTCGAGCCGATCGGGAACTTGTCCGCGAAGGTCTCCCACGGATTGGCGAGGGTCTGCTTGAGGCCCAGCGAGATACGGCGCTTGTCGGGGTCGACCTCGAGCACCATCACTTCCACTTCCTGCGACGTGGAGACGATCTTGCCGGGGTGGACGTTCTTCTTGGTCCACGACATTTCCGAAACGTGGATCAGGCCTTCGATGCCCGGCTCCAGCTCGACGAACGCACCGTAGTCGGTGATGTTGGTCACGCGGCC
>Ga0066255_1001074_pt1 | contig 24823 bp, 16 predicted proteins | sample ThiBiot_750_biof_FD_71148 | JGI IMG/M metagenome (GOLD analysis project Ga0066255, IMG submission 71148) | Wastewater bioreactor microbial communities from Cape Town, South Africa - Thiocy_expt_750_biof (version 2) | ecosystem: Engineered > Bioreactor > Thiocyanate-remediating >... | reverse complement strand
ATCACGTTGGCGCCGACGGCCTTGGCCTTCACCTTGTCCGTGAAGGAGCGCACCACATCGAGGGCAACGTCGGCCTCGAGGAGCGCCCGGCGCACCTCGCGCATGGCTTCGCTGACGTCACTCTCGGTCAGCGCACCGCGCCGGGTGAGCCTGTCGAGGACGCCGGAAAGCCGGTCGGACAGCGATTGGAACATGGCCTCTCAGTTCTCTCTCGGGAAAGGCGCCGCCGCTGCAGCCTTCCTCAGATGCTGTGCGCGCACGCGCTCCGTGCTCATGCGCCGGGCACCATCATGGACTTGAAGTCGACCATCACGTGCGCCTGGTAGGCCGGACGCTGCGTGAGCTTCTTGTACCAGACCTCGACATTGGCGAGCGGCGGTCGCTCGATGGGCAGGTTGAAGTAGCGGTACATCTGCGTCCCGACCGCGATGTCGGCGATCGTGAGCTGGTCTCCCATAATATAGGGACGCTGCGTGAGCTGGCGATTGAGGATCGCAAGTTTCTCGCCGATGCGCCGCGCCGAGGCCTCGACCAGCTCGTCGTCGCGCTCGGAAGCCGGCGTGCGCACGAGCTGGATGAAGCACGTAGAGATGATGTCGGGATAGAGCGTCGACAGCGCCCAGTCCATCCAGGCATCGGCCTTGGCGAAGGTCTGCTCGTCGGCGGGCGAGAGCGTGCCGCGGCCATAGCGCTGCGCCAGATGACGCACGATCGCGTTCGACTCCCAGAGCACGAAGCCGTGGTCGTCGATGGTCGGCACGCGGCGGTTGGGGTTGAGCTGGACGTACTCGGGCGTGTCGAGCTTGCCGAACTCGCCGCCGTAGTCGAAGCGCTGGTGCGCGAGGCCGAGCTCGCCCACGGCCCACATGACCTTCTGGACATTCACCGACGACTTGCGTCCCCAGACTTTCAGCATCGCCACACTACCCTTGCCGCTGTGCCAATCCGCACCCCGCCGACCGCACCCGCGTAGTCCAAACGCAAACGCGCCCGTGAGCGAACCCTCGCTGACGGACGTTGACCGCATCTGCCTCCGCCACCAGTCCCTGGACGGGGCCGCGGCACGTGCAAACCGGTGGCTCTGGTATCCAGGGCCTGCTTGCGATGGCGCCTTCATGAGGGAAAGGGGGGCAAGTGTCAACCTCGAGGGCGGCCATAGAATGGGCTTGCCACCCCCGCGAACCCTGTTTGGGCCGTACCCAAACCATCGATCTTCCCTGGCACACCCGGCACGATACCCCCTCCCCGAGGGGGCGACCGGGCTTACTGCTTGAACCTCCAGTATCCGCCGCCAGGATCCTTGATCTGCTCGATCCCGAAGCGGTTCAATACGGGAACACCGCGGATCAGATAGTAAATGTCCGATATGATCGACCGGTTCTCCGCGTAGTAGCGGTGCCCCCAGAAGGATGTATCCACGGGGCCGGCATCGATCGTGGAGATACCCTCGGCCACGAACGGCGACGGCGAGGTCGTACCCAGCCGCGGGAAGGCACGGCCCGGCCCGCGGCCGATTTTCGACAGATCGAGGGCCTTGTCGCGATCCGACGCGTACAAAGTAACGTTCATTCCGGCGGCCTTGATGGCCGGGAAGATGCGGTCCTTGAAGATGTCGCGATCGATATCGGGCGCCGCCAGGATGAGTTGGCGATAGCGAGCCGAGATTTCTCGCGGCGCATTGGAGGTGAGACCGGCAACAGCGGCCGCAAGTCCTCGCGTTCCCATGCTGTGGCCGATGAGGAAGATCTCCTCAGCCCCGGACCTCTCCGCTATGTCACGCAGGAACTGACGCAGGTTGTCGGTGCTCCACTCGATACTGTCCGCGTCCAGTCCGTAAGCGCTCTCGCTACCAACCGACGGCCAGCTATAGATGATGGCCAGGCCAGGGAAGTTGAGGTCGTACTTCATCTGTGCGGCGCGCCGCGTTGCCTCGTGGAAGTCGTTGGCATAGCCGTGCACGAACACGAAGGCCTGTCGCTCGCTCAGCCGACCACTCTCCGCTCGAAGCTGGCCGAAGAAGTCGTCGCTCCCCATGCTGGTGATGCTGGCGACGACGATGTGCTTGGCGGGGTTCGGCGAGAACTCGAATTTCAACACGCTGGGCGTTTCCAGGCGCCCGACTGTGTGGGCTCGTGGAACGGTGACGTCGCTGTAGCCATAGCTCACGGCCGCGCGCTCGTGACCGTAGTAGGTCCGGGGATCCGTGGACGCCGTCCGATTGCGATCGGTGCCAAAATAGACGCGGACAGTGGCTGCGACATCTGAAGTAGGCGCAGCAGCATCGTATCGTCGTGCTCTTCCCCCTCCCCAGATCTGGCCGGGATTGCGGATGATACGGCTGATATCGTCACGCAGACCGGGAGACCGAGCCAAGGGCACAGTTATGACCTGTGGCTCCTTGGCGGCTTTCTTGGCCAGCTTCTTTTTGGCCGCTTTTCGCGATCCCTGACTTGCTCCTGGAGCCGACGATTTCGCTTGCGCTTTGCGGCGATCCGTCTTGCGTGCGTAGCTTTGCCGGCGGTCGCTCGGCAATGTCGCCGAGCGAGATCTGGTGGCTTGCGGCTGCCGTGCAGCCGCGGGCGCATCCTTCACCGATGTCTCGATCGGCGCGTTCCACCGCTCCCAGGAGCAGCCTGTCAGCGTCACGGCAAAAAGCATCGCCGCCAAGACCGGCAATATGGAGGATAGGCTTATCAAAGAAGCGCAACTACGCCGGTCCGACCGCCGGCACGCGAACGTACGCCGGAACGCACACACAGACATTGTCCCCGCCCCAGGAGAATGATCAGAAGTATGCAGCGATATTGGCGTGGCCACCGCGGACCGCCAAGTATGCTTGGGCTGCGGGATCGAAATCGACGATCCAGGGGTGCAATTGCATCACAGCAGCCCCGACCCGACGGTGACGTCTCTGCATGGCCGCCGCGGGCATAGCGCGACGTTCGAAGGCGGCAGCACCCCTTCCCAGCAGCCCGCGGCACAAAAAATTAAGCCCAAACTTGCCGGAATTTGCCGGGCCGCTGCCGCCCGCCGACCCTGCTTTCCGCCCCGGTGTGGATCGATGCTCCGGGTGCCATTAATTGGTCAACGACCGGCGCTGAACTCGGTTCTGCCAGCCCAAGCAGAACCTGTCCGGCCGGCCCCATTCCTCGCGCCCCGGGATTCGCCTCGATGTTCTTCACCCGCCCGATCGCCTTCGTGCTCGGCCTCTTGCTCTTCTTGAGCCTGCCGGCCCTCGCCCAGCAGCCGCAACCGCTCTTCTCGCACCCCGTCGTCAGCAAGGACGCGGAACGCTACGAGAGCTACCTCAAGGGGGCCTTCAAGCCGGGCAAGCAGACAGCGCGCCAGCTTCGTGAGGCGGGCCTGAAGGTCCTTGCCGATGGCGGCGACGCCCGCGTCGCCGCGCGCCACCTCGCGACGGCCGTCGTCACAGATGCGAAGGACACGGCGGCCTGGACAGGCCTTGCCAAGGCGCTCCTCGCCATGACGCCCGACCCGGCGCGTCCCGCCGAGCGCTACTCCATTCCCGTGAACGCCTCGGGCGCCGCCTATCGCGCACTCGAGACCGCGACCACCGACCAGCAGCGCGCAGAAGCTCTCGCCGCCCTCGGCGAGGCCCTGAAGTCGCGCTCCATGTGGCGCCCGGCCATTGAAGCGCTCGCGGCAAGCGTGCGCCTCGTCGATGCCGACGAGGTCAAAGACATGCTCGAAGCGCTGCGCGCCGAGCACGGCTTCCGCGTCGTCGACTACAAAACCGAGTCCGATGCCGTCGAGCCGCGCCTCTGCATCAATTTCTCCGAGCGCCTGCCGAGCGCGGTCGGCGACCTCCAGAAATTCGTCGCCATTGACGGGCGCGAGCCGCAGAACGTGACGGTCGAGGGCCAGCAGCTCTGCATTGACGGCCTCGAGCACGGCAAGCGCTACGAGGTGCAGCTCCGTGCGGGCCTTCCCTCGACGGTGGGCGAGAACCTCTCCAAGGCCTCCGAGATCGCCGTCTACGTGCGCGATCGCGCGCCGTCCGTGCGCTTCACGGGCCGCGCCTACGTGCTGCCGAACCGCGGCCAGCAGGGCATACCGCTCGTCTCGGTCAATGCCAGCAAGGCCGCGATCGAGATCCTGCGCATCGGCGACCGCGCGCTCGCCGGCGCCACCACGCTCGACGGCTTCCTCAAGCAGGTGCAGACCTACGAGCTCGAAACCATTCGCGACAGGAGCGGCCAGCGCGTGTGGCAGGGCGAGCTCGACATCGCGAGCCGCCTCAATGAGGACGTGACGACCGCCATCCCGGTCAGCGAAGCCATCCCCGATCTCGCGCCCGGCGTCTATCTGGTCATTGCCTCAGCCGTCGATGCCAAGCGCGGCGAGTACCAGGCGCCCGCGACGCAGTGGTTCATCGTTTCCGATCTCGGCCTGACAGCCCTCTCCGGTGACGACGGCCTGCACACCTTCGTGCGCGCGCTCGGCGCGGCCTCACCCGTCGGCGACATCGCGGTGCGCCTCGTCGCACGCAACAACGAGGTACTGGCGACCGGCAAAACCGACGCGCGCGGCTACGTGCGCTTCGACGCCGGCCTCATGCGCGGCACGGGTGGTCTCGCGCCCGCGCTCCTCGTCGCCGAAGGCAACAAGGACTATGCCTTCCTCGATCTCGCGACTGCCGCCTTCGACCTCACCGACCGCGGTGTGAAGGGCCGCGAGCAGCCCGGTCCCCTCGACGGCTATGTCTACGCGGACCGCGGCGTGTATCGCCCTGGCGAACCCGTGCACCTCGTCGCGCTGCTGCGCGATCGCACGGGTGCTGCCTCCGATACGCCGACGACGCTGATCCTCTCGCGGCCCGATGGCGTCGAGCATCGCCTGATTGTCCTCAATGACGCACAGCTTGGCGGGCGCGCTGCGACGCTCGCGCCTCCCCCGACCCCGCCTCCATACAGACGTGAAGGGCAAGGCCCTCGCGCAGACATCCTTCCTCGTCGAGGACTTCGTGCCGGAGCGCCTGTCGCTCACGCTCGAGCCGCAGAGCAAGGCCATTGCCATCGAGGAGACAGCTTCGATCGCAATCAACGGCCGCTATCTCTATGGCCCGCCGGCCGCCGGCCTCGCCATGGAAGGCGACATCAATGTGCGGCTCGCAACGGGTGATCTCCCGGGCCTTGCCGGCTACAAGTTCGGTCTTGCCGGCGAGCAGGTCATGCCCGTGCGCCAGCCGCTCGAAAGCCTGCCCCAGACGGGCGCCGACGGTCGCGGCCTGATCGGCGTGCGCCTGCCCGCTATCCCCAAGACGGCAAAGCCCCTCGAAGCCGAGATCATGGTTCGCCTGCGCGAGCCGAGCGGCCGCACCATCGAGCGCAGCGTGCGCCTGCCCGTCGACACGCGCGCGGCTCGCGTCGGCATCAAGCCGCTCTTCTCGGGCGGCCAGGTCGGCGAAGGCGAGACCGCCCGCTTCGAGAGCGTGCTCGTCGAGCCCGAGGGCAAGCCGAAGGCCGGCGCCGCGCTGAAGTGGGAGATCGTGCAGCTCAATCAGCGCTGGCAGTGGTACAGCCGCGATGGCCAGTGGAACTACGAAGCCATCACGACGACGAAGCGCATCGCAAATGGCACCGCGACCGGCGATGCCACCACCCCTGCGCGCATCGAGGCGCCTTCACTCGACTGGGGCCGCTATCGCATCGAGGTGACGAGCGCGGATCCGAACGCGCCGGGCGTCGCCAGCATCCTCTTCAATGTCGGCTGGCACGCGAGCGAGGACGCCGAGAGCCCCGAGGTGCTCGACGTCGTGCTCGACAAGCCAACCTACAAGGCTGGCGACACCGCACGTGTCCGCATCAACGCGCGCGCGGCCGGCAAGGTGCGCCTCGCCGTGCTCTCGAGCGGTCTCCTCACCATGCAGGATGCCGACATCCCGGCCGGTGGTGGCGAGATCGCGCTGCCCGTCGACGCCAAATGGATGCCGGGCGCCTACGTCACGGCCATGTTCTATCGCGCCATGGATGAAGGTGCAAAGCGCATGCCGAGCCGCGCCATCGGCCTCACCTGGGCAAAGGTCGCCCCGGGCGACCGCCAGCTCGACGTGTCGCTCGGCGTCACCGACGAGCAGCTCAACGACTTCTCCTTCGAGCTGCTGCCCTTCCTCGGCTTCTCCCGGAAGGACATCGAGGCCGCCAACATCCACGTCTGCGGCGCCATGACGCTGGAAGGTGCACCGCATCTCAAGGCCGAGCACCTGCCGGTCTTCGATTGCGCCACCCCCTGTGGGAAGATCGGCAAGCGTTACCTTTCCGTGGAATCGCACATTCTGATGATGGCGGCCGCTCAGCCCTTCATTTCGGGCGCGATTTCCAAGACCATCAACATGCCCAACGACGCCACCGTCGAGGACGCCAAGAACGCCTATATGCTCTCCTGGCGCCTGGCGCTGAAGGCCAATGCACTCTATCGCGACGGCTCCAAGCTCAGCCAGCCGCTCAATTCCTCCGTGCTCGCCGCCGCTGACGACGAAGACGACGAGGATGTGGTCGAGGCTATTGCCGCCCTGCCCGCTGCCGCCCGCACCGAGGTCATCGTCGAAAAGATCGTCGAAAAGGTTTTTCGCGAGCGCGAAAAGATGCCGGATCGCCGCAAGGGTTACACCCAGAAGGCCGTGGTCGGTGGCCACAAGGTCTATGTGCGCACCGGCGAGTATGACGATGGTCGCCTGGGCGAAATCTTCATTGACATGCACAAGGAAGGCGCTGCCTTCCGCGCCATGATGAACAATTTCGCCATCGCCATCTCGCTGGGCCTGCAATATGGCGTGCCGCTGGACGAATATGTGGAGGCCTTCACCTTCACTCGCTTCGAGCCGGCCGGCATGGTCATGGGCAATGACCGCATCAAGAACGCGACCTCGATCCTCGACTACGTGTTCCGCGAGCTGGCCGTGTCCTATCTCGACCGCAACGATCTCGCCCACGTCAATCCGGATAGCCCGACCTCGCTCGGCAAGGGCGTCGCCGAAGACCATGGCGCGCGTCCCAGTGCGGCGTCGCCGGCCCCGGTGCCCGCCGAGCGCTTCGTCTCCCGCGGCATGACCCGTGGCAAGACGGCCAATGCCTCGCTAATGCTGGTTCCCACCGCCGACGCCGCCCGATACGCCCCCCAGGCCGCCGTGAGCACGTCGACCGTGACAGCCCTGCGCAGTGCCACGGCCCTCAAGATCGACCCCGCCGCGACGGCCCTCAACGCCGCCGAGCTCCACCCCATCCCGGCCCCGCCGCCCTCAAAAGACACCGGCCTCCTCCGCGCCGAAGCCCAGATGAAAGGCTATACCGGCGACCAATGCACCGAGTGTCACAACTTCACCATGGTCCGAAACGGCACCTGCCTGAAGTGCGATACGTGTGGGACAACGACCGGCTGTAGTTGAGCCGCCCTAGCCAGTGGTGATGTAGCGGCCCACATAAGTTGGTCCCAAACACCCGCATGCCGCCTGAATGGACCCAACAGTCCGCCTCAGGCTGAAGCAATCGATCAAAAGGCCCCGAAATCGGGGCCTTTTTCTTTTTCCCGGATTTCCTGGATAAGCAGATACCCCTTGCGCCGTCCTCCAGAACTGCGGCCCCCCATCGGGCTTCCCGCCAAACCAAAGCCGTAAATTTTTGGCGGTCAGCACAGCGGTTCTGCATGGTGGCCAGCACCGAACATGATAGGGCCGATCGCGGACCGTCCCGTTTTGTCGATCTACCAACTAAATTTGACTTTGTGAGTGTCCGCTGGAAATTGGACCAGTGACGGCCAGACAGCTTTGGGGCGATTAGAGGCGTCCCTGGGACAGGGATGAGTTCCAGATAGCCATGCACACCGCACGCTCGGCAATTCGGCGCCGCCATCACACCAAACCCCTGCCCGTAATGCGGAGCACCGCGCCAAAGGAGTGCCCGGCTCGGTCGGGGATGGCGAGGTGCAGGCCGCTATGGTCCTGGCGGAAATCGAGGGCGGCTTCTGACCCCACAACCTCCACCCGCTCCACCTGCCATGCCCCTGTTGCCGTCCCGGTGGCAAGCGCGGCCAGACACAGCTCGCCGGTTTTCGGTCCCAGGGTGGTGGCGTAAAGCATCCCACCTCTAGTGGTGTAGCGCACGTCATCGCCGGTGAACGGACGCGCCGCGGATTCGCCAAACAGCCCTTCGGGCAGCGTGGTGGGACCTTCGCCCGAGATCCGCCAGGGACGCGAGCCAAAAATCGCCTCCCCATGGCGCGCAGTCCAGTCCCCGATCTCTTCGACGATACGCCGTTCTTCGCTATCAATGCTGCCATCGCCCCTGATCGGCACGCTGAGCAGCAGATTGCCGTTTTTCGAGACCACGTCGCAGAGCCGATGGATGACCGAAGCCGCCGTCTTGTAGCGCTTGTTCTCGTAGAGATCGCGCCGGTAGTGCCAGTCGCCGATACAGGTGTCGGTCTGCCAGGGCTGCGGGACGATGTCCGAGCGGAAGCCGCGCTCGACATCTTCCACCAGCGCGCCGGCGCGCTCGCTGGGCAGGAGCTTGGTGTTCAGAACCACGTCCATCCGCCCGCCATGCCAGCCCAGCGACGCATTGTAGAAATGGGCGGCCATGTCGAGGCCCGCCTGCCCCAGGGGCAGGCCATGATTGTCGAAATACAGCAGGTCCGGCCGATAGCTGTCCACCAGGTCCTTGCAGCGCCGATACCAGCTGTCGACGAATGCCGGATTGGTCGCGGGCGGCGCTTCGTCCCAGACCCCATCATGGGCCTCGTGCCATTGGTCGGCCGCCTTGGCATTGGTGATGCCGCCGGGCAGCGGCATGATCGGGCCGCCATAGAGATCCTGCGGGTCCAGCCCCTCCCAGAACGTGCCGGCGCCGTCCTGCCGCGTCAGCGTCGAGGCATCATAGCGCTCCCCGGCGCGCTCGCCCTCCGGGTCGTAGCCATAGGCCGTCTGCCACCAGTGCCATACATGGGCGCCGTGATTGGACACGCCGAATTTGAGCCCACGCGCCCGGGCTTTCTCCGCCCAGATGCCGACAATATCGCGCATCGGTCCCATGCGGGTCGCGTTCCAGCCATGCCAACGCGACGCGTAGTTGTCGAAATTGTCGTGGTGATTGGCCATGGCGACGAAATATTTCGCGCCGGCCTTCACATAGAGGTCGAGCAGATCGTCCGGATTCCAGTTCTCGGCCTTCCAGTCGCCGATCACCTCGATAAAGCCGGCATCGGCAGGATGACCATAGGTCTTGCGGTGCACATCGGACTGCCAATGGCCCTGCATGTAAATGTGCCGCGCATACCAGTCCCCAGCCTCCGGCTGACATTGCGGCCCCCAATGCGCCCATATCCCGAATTTGGCGTCGCGGAACCAGTCCGGCGGGCGGTATTGGCTTTTCAGCGACGCCCAATTGGCCTCGAACGGCCCGGGGGCGATCGGCTCGATGCGGTCCTGCGGCATATCCGGTTCCTCCAGGGTCAGGGCGTGGCGCGCCAGGTGATCGATGGCTCGGCGCTCGCCTGAACGATGCGCGCCTCTTCCTCGGCCGATCGTGTCCAGTTGAGGCGAAGGTCCGATCGACCCGGCCCACCGAGAACCAGGCACGTTCCGTCATCCCCCAAATCCAGCCGCATCGCCGCAAGCTGCGCCTTGAACTGATCGAGATCCTGCCCGTTGGCCGTGATCACCGCCCAGCCCTGCTGTCGGCCGATCTGGCGATATTCGAGGCCTGCACCGGGCCCAGTGGTGACCGGGATCAGCGGCGACGTGGCCTTGTAGCCAACCAGCGCCTGCCCGGCCTTGAGGATCAGCGTGTCGCCATCAAGATGATGCTCCACGCCGCTGCGCGCGGCATAGATATGGGTGAAGTCGAGCCGCGCATCCGCGTCCAGACGATAGAGAACCAGTGCCGTGCCGCCGTCCTGGAGAACCCGCGGCAGATTGCCATTGCCGGCCCAGTAGGATGGCCGCTGATTGCCCCAGGGATCGTCCTCGCCAGGATGGTTGATCCAGCTGCGCGCCATGGGGTGGCTGGCAAAGCGCAGGTCGATGACGTGTTGCTGGTGCCCATAGCCGCCCGCCCGCGCACCGCTATTGGTGGAGAGTTGGATGCCTTCCGTCTTGTGGAGCGTCAGCAGCGCCGCCGGTCCAAATCCCTGGCGGTACTGCGCCGAGATGGTCTCGCCTCGCGCCGGCTGGGCATGGCGCCAGAGATCGGTGGGCGGCTCGTACCTGCCGGCAGCAAAGAGCGGCAGCGAGGCGACCCCACTATTCAGCCAGCCCTTGCCGAAGGCCACTGCGGCAAACGGGGCAAGCTCGGTCAGCGGGCCGGCGCGCAACTCCTTGTCATAGGCACGGCCTATCGAGCCGGCGGGAACCGCGTTGAGCGTATGCAGCGCCAGCATGGTGAAGATGCGGTCGCAGAGCCCCCTGGCGCGGCCGGAAATGGCTTCGGGCGCCAGTTCGGCAAGCGCCAGCAGGCCGATGAAGTCGACGGGGTAATATGCCGAGGAATTCCATTCGGCGAGCCCGTCCTCCTCGACGGCATCAAGCCACAATCCCAAGCGCTCAAGGGCGACTTCCGCCTGCTGGCGGCCGCTGCGACCCGAGGCCGAAAATATCGCATCGGGCCAGGCGAGGCCGGCAAGCAGCTGCGAGACGTGGAAGCAGAGCGCATGGTTTTCGCTCCAGAACCACATCACGTCATTGCCCGGCTCATCCACCCAATAGCGAAATCCCTGCAGGACAGTTTCTGTGCGCCGGCGCAAATCCTGCGGAAAATCTGGCGCGTGGCGGTGATAGGCCCACAGCAGAGGCACGGCGACAAAGTCGGCACAATCATGCCGTTCCTCGATCGATTGCAGCGTATCCTCGAGGATCGGCCGGATGCGCGGATCATCGCCCCGCCCGGTCTCGAGCAGCGCAACAACCGTACCCATGCGATTTTCGCCATGGCGGGCCGCATGCTCGAGCGCCAGCTGCTTGCGTCCAGCAAGATCCCCGGGGATATCGCCCGGCACGAGGGCGTGCAGAACAGCGCAGCCGATCACCCGCTCCACCCGCGACGGACCGATGCTGAACATCAGCGGAACATTGTAATAGCCATCCGGCACCTCGCGGCCATGGCAGACGAAGACTTCGGTCGCCCCGGCCTTGAGCGTTACACGGCGATTGAGCGCGTTGGCATGGCCATGCGACGTGCTGGCAACAGTGACCTCGATCTCGACATCCATGCTGGGCGCCGTATCGAAAATCAGCACAATGTCGTCATCCTCACTCACCACGTCGCCGCGGCAGCGGACCTGGGCGGCCAGCGCCTTGAGCGCCTCTGCCTGTTCGCCGACCTCGGCGCCGGGCAGGAAAATGTCCAGCCGCACCTGGTCGACAAGGCTGAGCTCGAAGAACCAATTGGTGTCCCGCTCGGCCATGTCCTCGCTCAGGACGATGACCTCGCTGCCCGCCGCCTTGATCGGCAGGTGGACCACGGTTTCCTGCGCCTGGTTGCGGGTAAAGGGCTCGAAGCGGGCGGCGAGCACCCCGTCGACCCAGATATGGATAGCCCCGCAGGTGGTCAGGCGGAACGAGCAATAGCGATCTTCGGGCGCTGCAATGCGCGTTCGGCACCAGCGGCTCAGCCGCGTCGGGCGATAGCGGAACTGGGTGAACTCGACCCGGCGATTGCTGCCCGGCAGGTTGAGGCTTTCCACCGGCCAGTCGGTTTGGAGCGCAACAGTGCGCGTGGCGACATCGCGCCAGGTGGCGACGCGGCAGGGCAGATCCCCGACATCAACGAAGCCGTTGATATAGTGATAGTTTTGCGGGTCACGCGCCGGTGCGGGCGTGCCCGGATAATAGATCGCGGTGGTGGGCGAAAGCTCCCAGGCGGTCACGCTGTCGCCGCGGGAAAGAGTAAGCAGGGGCGCGGACATGTTTAGCCTATCGGTCGCATGGCGTTAACGGTGAGCGTAGGGAACGCGGTACTTGATGAGCCCCTCGAGCCTTTCGAGAAGGCCGGGCAGTTCTCCCGGGGTCTCGATGCGGTAGTCGGGCACCTCTGAGGCATTGGCAGGCGCGTGCGTCCGCAGGTTCGACCAGGCCATGAAGATCGAGGTGATCCCCAGGGCATTGGCGCCGCAGATATCGCGCGACAGGTTATTGCCCACCATGACGGTGCGCCAGCCGTCCTCGCGGCTGAGACCGGCCGCCGCCAGTGCAGCATCGAACATGCGCGCATCGGGTTTGTGCACACCCACATCCTCGGAGATGATATGGGCATCAAAATGATCCCACAGGCCGTGATGGGTCAGCATGTTGACGAAGGTCTGGCGCGGGCCATCGGCGACAAGGATCAGCATGTGACCTTCAGCCTTGAGCGCATCCATCATTTCCCTGGCGCCAGGAATAAGGTCGGCGCGAATGACGACCTCGCTGCCCGGCAGTTTGACCTCGGTACTCTCGTCGATCAGCGTATCGCCGCAATCGAGGAAAATTGCGCCAAAATGCGGTTGAGCGGTTTCAAGCCCGACCATGATTTCGGTGATGCGCTGGGGAATGATGCATTCGAGTTCCGCCCATGGGAGCAGAGGCGGCGGTGCTGCCCGTTCCTCATAGCTGTGCCGAGGCACGAAGGCGTCGCCCTGCAGCTTGAGCCGCGCAAGTCGATGGGCCTTCGGGCTCGCGAGATAGGCGCCGCGCTCGGCAAAGAAATTGCCGCAATGAACCCCCTCGACACCCGCCAGCGCACCGCAAAGCGCGGTGAGCTTTTGGCGGTCCGCCGCGCTCATATGGTGCGGATGCGCCCAATGGGCATGCTTGCCAGCCTCGACATAGAGGACCGCATGGCGGTCAACCATTTCGGGAAGGCCGCTGCCGATATCCATGAACCGCCGACCGCCATGCGCCGAGGCCTCGACACGGATGACCTGTCCGGCGCTATCGACATGCACCCAGACATGCTCGAGATCATAGAGATGGCCGATATCCCAATCGTAATAGACGGCATATTCAAGCGTCAGGGCACCGGCGGGGTCGATTTCGAACCTGCTTGAGGGCGAGCGGCCGGGGCCGCGGAACACCGAATAACCCAATGCATGGGGAAAATACGGTTCGGCGCTGTCGAAGCGGAAATGCGGCGCATAGAGCGCCGCCAGATCAGCGTCGGCCTGCAACACGATTTCGCTCACGCCACTGCCCCGACCAGCGACAGCTCCTCGGCGAAATGGCAACGCACCTGGCGCCCGCCCTCGACATCACGCAGCGCCGGCACTTCCGCACTGCATTTGGGCTGCGCATAGGGGCAGCGCGGGTGAAAATTGCAGCCCGATGGCGGATTGGCCGCGTTGGCGATCTCGCCCTTGAGTGGCACGCGTTTGCGTGTACGGTTACCGCGCGGATCGGGCTGCGGCACGGCGGCCATAAGGGCTTCGGTATAGGGGTGGAGCGGCCTCGAAAACAGCGACCTGGTCGGCGCAACTTCCATCAACCGCCCCAGATACATCACCCCGACGCGGTCGGAGATGTGCTCCACCATGCCCAGATCGTGGGTAATGAACAGGTAGGTGAGCCCGAACTGCTCCTGCAGGTCCTGCAGCAGATTGATGTTCTGCGCCGCAACCGACACGTCGAGCGCCGACACCGCTTCGTCCGCGGCAATGAAGCTGGGATTGAGTGCCAGAGCGCGGGCAATGCCGATACGCTGGCGCTGGCCACCGGAGAATGCGTGGGGATAGCGATTGATGAATTCGGGGCGCAGCCCCACCACCTTCAACAGCTCGGCGACGCGATCCTTGATTTCGCCCGGCGAGCCGACGCCATGGATGACCATGGGTTCGCCGACCAGTTCGAGCAGGGTCATGCGCGGGTTGAGCGAGGAATAGGGATCCTGGAAGATCATCTGCATCTCGGCGCGCAACGGCCGCATCTCGCGATCGCTGAGTTTTGAGAGATCGACGATCTCATTATTGGCGCGGCGGAACAGAATCTGGCCATCGGTCAGCTCATAGGCACGCAGCATGAGCCGGGCGACGGTGGATTTGCCCGAGCCGCTTTCGCCGACGAGACCAAGCGTTTCACCCTTTCGGATATCGAGGGAGACGTCGTCGATCGCCTTGACGTCACCGACATGTTTCTTGAGCCAGCCGGCCTGGATCGGAAAATACTTCTTGAGGTTGCGAACCGAGAAGAGAACGTCATCCGGTAGGCTGGAATGGTCGAGGACCGGAAGCTCAGACATGGGCGGCCTCCCGGGCAGCAAACTGTTCGGCAAAGTGGCAGCGCGACATTTGCGAGCCAAAGATTTTCTCGGGCGGCACCTGCGTGTCGCATATACCCGCCACCGCATGGCTGCAGCGCGGATTGAAGGCGCAGCCGGATGGCACGCTGAACGGATCGGGCACCATGCCCGGAATGGTCGGCAGCCGCCGCCCCTGATCGACGCCGAGCCGCGGAATGGAACGCAGCAGCGCCTGGGTATAGGGGTGCTTGGCGGCGTAGAAGATGTCGTCGACCGTAGCGGTCTCGACGATCTTGCCCAGATACATCACCGAAACCCGGTCGGCGATATCGGCGACAACCCCAAAATTGTGGGTGATGAAGATGATGGCCATGCCCAATTCGGACTGCAGTTCCTTGAGCAGTTCCAGGATCTGCGCTTCCGTCGTCACGTCGAGAGCGGTGGTCGGTTCGTCGGCGATGAGCAGGCTCGGATTGCAGGAAATGGCCAGCGCGATCATCGCCCGCTGCCGCATGCCGCCCGAGAGCTGATGCGGGAAGGCATCGACCAATTCATTGGGCTGCGGCATCTGCACCTTGGCCAGAAGCTCGATGGCACGGGCGCGGGCGGCCTGGCGGCTGAGCCCCATATGCAGCTGGACAGTCCGCATGATCTGGGCGCCGATCGTGTGCACCGGCGACAGCGCGGTCATCGGCTCCTGGAAGATCATGCCGATATGCTGGCCGCGCACCTGGCGCATGGCCCGGCTGTTGCGGCCGAGCGCGGAAAGTTCATAGCTCTCGCCATTGCGCGGACGGAAGCTGATGCGCCCCTCCGGCGCCTCCGCCCGCTTGGGCAGCAGGCGCATGATGGCACGGGCAGTAATCGACTTGCCCGAGCCGGATTCCCCGACAATGCCGAGAACCTCGCCCTTGTTCACATGGTAGGAGACGCCGTTGACGGCTTTGACGAGCCCCTCGCGCAGCGGGAAATGCACATGCACATTGTCCAGCTCGAGCAGGCGTTCCGGAGCACTATTTTGATTGGTCATGGTCTTATTGCCCATAGGGATCGGCCGCATCGCGCAGACCATCGCCAAGGAAATTGAAGGCGAGGACGGTGAGGACCACGGCGCCACCTGGCGCGAGGAGCCAGGGCGCAAGCGAAATCGATCGCAGATTCTGCGCATCCTGCAGCAGCACGCCCCAGCTGACCACCGGCGGGCGCAGTCCGAGGCCAAGGAAGCTCAGTGCCGTCTCCCCCAGGATCATTTCCGGCACGGCCAGGGGCAGCGCCGCGATGATGTAGGACGTCATCGAGGGCAGCATATGCTTGGTAATGATCCGGTATTCGCTGGCGCCGGAGAGCCGCGCGGCCAACACATAGTCCTCATTGCGGAGCGCCAGGAACTGGCCTCGCACCACACGGGCAAGATAGGTCCAGCCGATCAGCGCCAGAATGAAAGTGATGAGGATATAGACGATGAGCGGGTCCCAGACGACGGGCAGCGCAGCCGCAAGTCCCATCCACAGCGGGATGGTGGGAATGGAGCGGATGAGCTCCATCAGCCGCTGGATCGAGCCATCGATCCAGCCACCGAAATAGCCCGAGATCGACCCCAGGGTCAGGCCGAGGACGAAGGCAAAGGCCACCCCGACCAGACCGGCTGACAACGAGACGCGCGCGCCGTGAATGAGGCGCGAAAACACGTCGCGGCCGAGATCGTCGGTGCCCAGCAGGTTGATCTGGTCGCGACGGCCACCCTCGATGCCAAACAGGTGAATATCGGTCTTGAACAGACCGAAGAACGAATAGTCGCTGCCGGCCACGAAGAAGCGAAGCGGCAAGGGCTCGGACGTGTCCGGCTGATAGGTGACGCGCGTCGTATCCGGGTCGCGACTGCGCTCCATCGCATAGACGAAGGGGCCGACAAACTGGCCGTCGTGGAAGAGGTGGACGCCTGTCGGTGGCGCCATGGTGCGCAGGCGCTCGACCTTGAATGGATCATAGGGTGCCACGAATTCGGCGAAGATCGCCGAAAGGGCGAGGATCACCAAAAACCATAGCGAGATAACGGCAAGGATATGCTTGGAAAACCTGCGCCATACCAGCTGCCACGGCTTGGCGGAATAGAGGTCTTCTTTCTTGGCATTGATCGGTTCGGCGGCAAGAGTTTGCTCTGTCATGACCCGCACCTCACGCGTAACGGATGCGCGGGTCGAACCACGCCAGGAGAATGTCTGAGATCAGCGTGCCGATGACGGTGAAGACGCTGAGGATGAGAATGAAGCTGCCGGCCAGATACATGTCCTGCATCTTGAGCGCCTGCAGCAGCAGCGGCCCGGTGGTGGGCAGGTTGAGGACGATGGCGGTGATGACATCGCCCGAAAACAGCGCCGGCAGGGCCCAGCCGACCGTCGAGATGAAGGGGTTGAGCGCGACGCGGACGGGATAGCCCCAGACGACCTGCCGCTCGGACAGGCCCTGTGCATAGGCGGTCTCGACATAGGGCTTGCCCAATTCGTCGAGCATATTGGCGCGCATGACGCGGATAAGGCCGGCCGCGCCGCCCGTGCCCAGCACGACAAGCGGTATCCACAGATGCTGCAACAGGTCGATGAACTTGCCCCAGGACCAGGGCGCATTCTGATATTGCGACGAAAACAGGCCCCCGACATCGAGCTGCATATAGACAAAGGCGATCCACATCAGGATCAGCGCCAGGAGGAAGTCCGGTGTGCCTTTGCCGAGGAAGCCGAACACGGTGAACACATAGTCGAGCACCGAATATTGGCGGGTGGCGGAATAGACGCCGACCGGAATGGCGATCAGCCAAGTGATGACGAGGCTGGCGGTCGAGAGCGCCAGCGTAATCGCCAGGCGATCCCAGATCAGGCTCGACACCGGCGCGTTCCAATCGAGCGAATAGCCGAAGTCGCCACGGAACACGATCGCCGTGATCCAGCGCCAATATTGCACGATCATCGGGTCGTTGAGACCCATGCGCTCGCGCATCGCCTCCTGCTGCGCTTGCGAGATGTATTCGCCGCCCTGCGCAAGCTGCGCGACATAGGCAGTGACATAGTCACCCGGCGGCAGCTGGATGATGACGAAGGAGATGAACGAAATGAAGATCAGCATCGGGATCGCCAGAAGCAACCGCCGAACAATAAAGGCGAGCATGACCTGTCTCCGGAGGCACCTGACGATCACGGGGCGCGGATCGGGCGCACATATTGAGCGGTATCATCCGAGGGAAGCGTCCGGCGCTTCGGGATGTCGTCGGTCACCGGCCCCGCAGGGCCGGTGGCGGGCGCGGTGGGAGGACCGCGCCCGAACGGGTGATCAGTTCTGTTCGAGCCAGTACTGCTGCGTGCGGGAGAGCCCCACTTCACGGAAGATATCGTCCATGACCAGGTCTGCCTGCACATTGTGCATGCGGTTGGACACCACATTCACCACAGTGCCTTCACCATGCACGCCGATGACATAGCCGCTTTCCACGAAAGTGCGGATCAGCTCGTTCATGGCGGCGTCGGCATCTTCCAGGGTTGCCGCGCTCGATGCGGTATCCCAGAGGTCGTAGATCTTCTGGAAATTGCTGCCTTCCGGCGGCGCGATGCCGCTGGCGCCATCGGTGCTGTACCAGACATAGGACTGGTTGGCGTAGCTTTCCGAACCCATCATGATGCGCGGATCGGCCGGCACATAGGTGAGGCGGTCGAACACCAGATACTGCATGTCGAAGTCGTTGTTCGTGCGGTTGGTATCGAACTGGGTACGATCCATGACGCGCGGCAGGATTTCGATGCCGATCTCGGAATAGCTTTCGGCGATCAGCTCGAGCTGCTTGGCAAGGATCGCGTCGCCGCCCTGCACGACAATGGTGAACCGCTTGCCGTCGGGACGCAGGCGGAAGCCTTCGGCATCGCGTTCGGCCAGGCCCGCTTCGTCGAGCAGTTGATCGGCCAGGTCGGGATCGTATTCGGTCCAGTGGTTCTGCAGGTCTTCCTGGTAATAGGGAGAGCCGCTGACCGGGGCCGCCTGGATCGGCTTGGCCAGCCCGGACTGGGTGAGCTCGATGATCAGTTCACGATCGAGACCAACCGAGAGCGCCTGGCGCACGCGTTCGTCCGCATAAAGCGCATGCAGCACTTCGTCGGTCGTGTTGAGGTTGGGAATGAGCGACCAGACGCCCGACCCCAGCCAGGGCACGATGCGGTAATCGCCGCGCTCTTCATTGTCCTTGTAGAAGTCGAAGGGCTGCGACATGCCGCGGTCCTGGGCGTCGATCTGGCCCTGCGCCACCATCAGCGCCAGGCTCTGCGGATCCTGGTAGAGCCGATGATTGATGCGGTCGATATAGGGCAGCTGATTGCCCTCCTGGTCGACGGCCCAGTAATAGGGGTTGCGGACCATGGTGACGTTCTCTGCCGGTGCCGGGGTCTCGATCTTCCAGGCGGTCAGCACGGGCAGTTCGGGATTGGCCCACCAGGCTGTGACCGCACCCTTGGAGCCCCAGAGATCGGTCCAGCTGGCCACGCCGAACTTGGCTGCAGCCGCGGCCAGGTCGGCCTCGCTGGCATATTTGTCGTTGAACTGGCTGAGATAGTGCTTGGGGAAGACGAAGCTGGCGCGATCCAGGCTGGGTTCGCCGGTGGAATCCTTGGCCAGGATCTGCAGGAAATACACATAGGGCTGGGCGAACTTGGCCGTGAAGGTGCGTTCGTCCTTGATCTCGATTTCCATCGGCACGCCACCGGGAGAAAAGGTCGGATCGATCGTGCCGATGATCTTGGGATTGAGGAACACGTCCTCGTACCAGAAGCGCACATCCTCGGTGGTCACCGGGGCGCCATCGGACCATTTGAGGCCATCGAGCAGGGTAAAGGTGAATTCGGTGGAATTGTCGTTGACCGAATAGCTTTCGATATAACCTGGGGTCAGCTCCGCCGTGCCATCGGGACCAGCGGCCCACTTGAGAACGCGCTCTTCCATGAGCTTGGTCGGACCCCAGCGGTCGCCCGGACCGCTATAGGCGCGACGCCAGGTGCCGCCATATTGACCAACTTCGATCGCATTGATCACCGTCGGGTTGGCCGGGAGCCGTTCTTCGACAGGCGGCAGGCTGCCGGCCTCGACCATCTCGGTCAGCATGGGCGATTCCTGGAACGCCCAGGCCGCGCTCGTCATCGCCGTAGCGGACAATGCCACTATCGCTGCGCGATTGAGCCACTTCTTCAAAGTCATGTTCTTCCCTCCCATTGCTCGGAACCTCCTTCCAAGCGGTCGAATTCACGCCCTACGTTATTAAAATATTTTCACTAACGATGCCGCGCAAACCCCGGATAGCTTTTCCTGCCTGCAGAAACGTCATGTAACCTGCCGTTTATAGCCTGCATGTTTCTACACTATGCATCGCCAACCCGATCAATCAAGATGAAAAAAATTTCACTTTGAGATTGTCTTGCGACGCATTTTGCGGCAAATCGAGAGGGGCCGAACGACCGTTGGGAGGGGATTTGATGGAAAATCAAAATGTTGCGGCGTCGCGCCCTCCGCGCCGACTTCCGCTTTCTGCACGAAAAAATTCACAAGCTGGTTACTTACGCCTGCTGTCCGAAGCCCTTTTGGTCGATGGACCAGCCCAGCGCGCGCTCCTGGCGCAGCGCGTCGGCCTGTCTCGCCTCGCCGTCTCCGAATTGCTGGCCGAGCTCGAGGAAAACGGCTTCGTTGAGGTCGAAGGCGCCCTGGGTGGCGCACCCGGTCGCTCGGAGAGACGCTACAGCATCAGATCCGATGCGGCGCTCACGGTCGGCCTCGACATTGGCGGCACCAAGATTGCCGGGGCTGTCGCCGATATGCGCGGCACCATCCTGGCCGAAATCAACGAACCGACCTCCCGGGGCGGCCTGGCCGACCTGGTCGATCAGGTATGCCGTCTGATCGATACGCTCTGCGAGAACGCGCAGGTCCCGCGCTATCGCGTGCGTGCGCTGGCGGTTGGTGTGCCGGCTGCGGTCCACCCCACCCATGCAGCCCTTAGCTTTGCCGACAACCTCCCCGGCCTGCAGGAGGGGCACTTTGCCGATGCCCTGCGGGCGGCGCTCGACATCGATGTCCTGATCGACAACGACGTGAACCTGGCCCTTCTGGGTGAGTTGGTGCACAGCGACATCGAACGGCGAGACAATGTCGCTTTCGTCGCGCTGGGCACAGGTATTGGCGGGGCGCTTGTCGTCAATGGCAAACTCCTGCGCGGCGCCCATGGCGGGGCTGGCGAAGTCGGCTATCTGCCGATCTGGACCGCAGACCAGCACGGTTCCATCATGGAAGACCGGGTCGGAGAAGCCGGCATCAGGCGCGCCTATGTCGCCGCCGGTGGCCCGACGGAGCATTCGGTCCGTGAAATCTTCGAGGCCGCCTGCCAGGGCAGCCAGGTGGCAACGGAAACGCTCGACACCACCGCCGACCATGTGGTGCGCGCCATCCTCGCGATCATGGCGCTGATCGATCCGGATCGTGTCGTGCTCGGCGGCAGCGTCGGATCGCGCATCGAGCTGATCGAACGCGTAAGCCGGCGCATTGCCGAGGCCTGGCCCCGGGACATTGCGCTCGAGCGCAGCCATAGCGGCCCGCGTGCCGGCCTCCTCGGTGCCCTGCAGCTGTCGCGTGAGCACATGCTCAAGGCTTTGTTCGGAGCCCATCCGGACCAAGCCTAGGGCAGGCTGCGCACGCTTTTGCGCACAATCAGGCGACACCCCAGTTCCAGGCGATGCGCAGGAGGGGACATCATGGCATTGACGATCCGCATCTCCAGCAGGTTGAGCGCCGATACGCCCATATGGTGGAGCGGTACGGCCACTGTCGTCAGCGGCGGATTGGTGAATTCGCCCAGGGCCACGCCGTCAAAGCCGACCACCGACACATCACCGGGCATGCTGATTCCCCGACGGGTAAGCGCCTCCATCACCCCCAGCGCCAGATTATCTGCGGCGCAAAAAATCGCCGTCACGCCATCCAGTCCGGAATTCGCGTCGAGCCAGGCCAGCATCGCCTGCTCGCCGAGCTGCGGCAGAAACCCGCCCGACAGGGCGATTCGCGCATGACTGGCGGGGATGCCATTGACGCGGAATGCTTCGAGAAAGCCATCCAGGCGCCGCCTTATGGTCGAGCGCCCTTCCCAGGTCATGTGAAGGATGGTGCGATGCCCCTGCCCGATCAGCCAGTTGGTGGCATGGCGGGCGGCAAAGCGATTGCCCGGCGTCACGCTATCGACCTGCATCTCATGGTCTTCGCCGTTCATCAGCACCGCCGGAATTTTCGAGCGGGCAATCTCGCGCAGAAGCTCCGAGCGATCGTCATTGAGCAGCAAGATGCCGTCGGCCTCGGCGGCCTGTGCCGCTTCGACGATGACGCTTCCGCTCAATGTCGGCTTGTCGACCTCGAACGGCACGATGCGGATGGCGCGGCGCTCGCACTCACGCGTCAAGGCGCTGAGAAGGCTCCAGGAATAGAGATTGTTGTCGCTGAGCGGCAGCGCGTCGGTTGGCACCGCCAACAGAACCGTGCGCAGCACGCTGATCGCCGCCTTGGTGCGGCGCTGCGCCAGATAGCCCAGGGCATTGGCGGCGTTGAGCACGCGCTCGCGCACCTCTGCCGAAATCGGCGCCGTGCCATTGAGCACGTGAGAGACCGTGGAAACCGAGACATCTGCCGCCCCGGCGACGTCCTTGATTCCGACTTTTCCCAAGCCTCGCGCCATCGATCCTCACATACCAGCTGCTCCGGCACAGCCTCGCCCGACGCGGTTTCGTCCGCATCCGGCCAGTGTCCGGCGCGCCCCTTATACCCTTGCCATGCCGGTTTGGGTCAATCATCGGGCCATCGCTTCTTTTTTGTTCAGCCCAGGCCTTGCCTCGTCCACCAGCTGAATCACTATGGCCTGCCCTCAATCAGCCTCTCACACGCCTCGAAGTGACAAGATATGCCCCGCATTGCCAAGCTCGACCGCCTGCTCTCCGTGCTCCGCGAGCGCATCTTCCTGCGCACCGGCATTGTCGTGCCGCTCAGATACCGGCAGGCTGGAAATGGCGAACGCGATCGCGCTGCGCTCGAAGACCGCAGCGGCTGGATTGATGTCGACCAGAATCTCGTCTGGGGCGAGCCCGATGGCTATTTTTGGTTCGGAGGCGCCGTCACCCTGCCGCACGAGCTCGCCGGAAAGCCCGTCTTCGGTCGCGTCGAAGCTCAATTTGGCTCGGTCATGGGCCGCAGCGATCCCCAGCTCCTCGTACGAATCAACGGCAGAATTGCGAGCGGCGGCGACGGCAATCACCGCGAATTCCGCATCACCTCTAAGGCCGCGGGCGGCGAAACGATCGACATCCTCATCGAGGCCGGCACCATCGAAAACCGCCGCCAGCTCGGCTTTGCCGTCGAAATAGTCACCCTCGATCGCCTCGCCGAAAGCGTCTACTATGACCTCAAGGTCCCGCTAGACGTCGCCCGGCTTCTCAAACCCGACGACGCCCGCCGAGCCCGGCTCCTCCGCCATATCGACGAAGCAATCGACCTCATCGACCTGCGCCCAGGCAATCCCGAGCGCTTTGCCGCAAGTCTCGAAGCCGCCCGCACCCGCGCCGACGCCCTCTATGCCGAGGCCGACGCCGATGCCATGCCCGAGATCGTCGCCACCGGCCACACCCATATCGACGTTGCCTGGCTCTGGCGCGTCCGCGAAACCCGCCAGAAAATGGCGCGTTCCATGGCCAATGCCCTGTCCTTGATGGACGAATATGACGACTACCGCTTCATGTATAATCAGGGCGTGCTGCTCGATTATCTCGAAGAGGATTATCCCGAGCTGTTCACCCGCATCGGCGCCCAGGTTGAAGCCGGCCGGTTCGAAATCGAGGGCGCGCTCTGGCTCGAACCCGACGTCGTCATCGCCTCGGGCGAAAGCCTCGTCCGCCACATCACCAAGGGTGTCAAATACCACCAGGAGAAATTCGGCGTGACGCCCAGGATTGTCTGGCTTCCGGACACCTTTGGCTACACCGCCGCCCTGCCCCAGCTCATGGCTCTCTCCGGCCTAGACGTCTTCATCACCCACAAGATGAGCTGGAACGACACCAACCGCATGCCGCACGAAATCTTCTTCTGGCAGGGTTTGGATGGCACCAGGGTCCCGGCCTATTTCCTCACCACCCAGCGCTACGAATATGATGGGATCAACACCACCTATTGCCCCGATCTTGTCCCCAGCCACGTCATGGGCACTTGGAAACGCTTCAGCCAACAGGGCCTCCACGACGAACTTTTCCTCGTCTATGGCCATGGCGATGGCGGCGGCGGCCCGACCCGGGGCATGCTCGAAAATGTTCGCCGCATGGAGCGCGGCATTCCAGGCTGCCCAAAGATCCGCCACGAACCCATGGCGCCCTATTTCCAGCGCCTTGTCACCCGCATGAACCGTGAGCCAGAAGCCTTCCCGAGCTGGGTCGGCGAACTCTATCTCGAATATCACCGCGGCACATTGACCTCGGTGGCCAAGAACAAACGCAACAATCGCCTGGCCGAACAGACCCTCCACGATCTCGAAGTTCTGGCCGTCCTCGCGAGCAGGCACGGTATCGCCTACCCCAAGGCCACGCTGGAGCGCCTCTGGAAGACGGTCCTCCTCAACCAGTTCCACGACATCCTGCCGGGCACGTCCATTGGCTTCGTCTATGAAGACAGCGACCGCGACTACGCCGGCTTCTTCGCCGAAGCGGCAGCCCTTCGCGACCAGCTTGCCGCGCCCCTCGCGACAACCGACAGTTACGCGGTCCTCAATTCGACCAGCCTGACCCGCACCGATCTGTTGACCCTACCTGCGGGCACCACCGCGATCACCGTTTCCGGCCAGACCATTCCGTCCCAAACCATCACCCGCGCCGATAGCAGCACTGAAGCGGTCGCGCCTTCCATGGGCTTTGCCCCACTTTCCGCAACCGCCCTGACCTTCGCCGAGGCGACGGCATCCGCGCCTGAGACAACGCTCTCCGTCTCCACCACCCACCTGGAAAACGCCGCCCTCCGCGCCAGTTTCAACGCGCGCGGCCAGCTGACATCGCTCTTCGACAAGGCGCGCAACCGTGAGGCCCTTGAGCCCGGCAAGCTCGGAAATGCCTTCGTCGCGCGAGGCGGAGACCACCATGATGTGGGTGAGAGCGTCCTGCAGGGAAATGGCCATCGAGTCCTCGGAGGCGAGATCAGCATAGGGTTGTTCCGGCCCGATCTCGCGAGCGCGCCGGAAAGTCCCGCATAACTAGGCACCGCACCGCCGCTTGGCAAGGCAGGGCAGCCCGCTTGCCATTGACGCCCGTAGCCGGCTGGTGCAATTGAGCGCGTTCTCCCCACTCAGCATCTGAGGCCTGCCGTGCCCGCGCCGCTTCCGACTCTCGACCCCGCCTTCTTCGACGCCGCCCAGACGGCGCGCGCCTGGCCGTTCGAGGAAGCCCGGAAACTGGTGGCCCGGGTCGAGCGCCTGGGGCTGACCGAAGTGCTGTTCGAAACCGGCTATGGTCCTTCGGGCCTGCCGCATATCGGCACTTTCGGCGAAGTGGCGCGCACCACCATGG
>Ga0066255_1001216_pt1 | contig 26641 bp, 17 predicted proteins | sample ThiBiot_750_biof_FD_71148 | JGI IMG/M metagenome (GOLD analysis project Ga0066255, IMG submission 71148) | Wastewater bioreactor microbial communities from Cape Town, South Africa - Thiocy_expt_750_biof (version 2) | ecosystem: Engineered > Bioreactor > Thiocyanate-remediating >... | reverse complement strand
CCGCTTGATCGCCGGCTGCTCGAAGAACTTGGCGTCGATCGCCCCGTTTGCGGCCTCCAGTTGCCGCTGCCGGAACTCGTCGAAGCGCGTGCGGAATTCCTGCTGGGAGATTTCCCGGTCGCCGACCTTGGCAACATAGTCGACGGTCTGCCCGATGAAGTACGACTCGACGCCGAAGAACGAGAATGTGATGACGATCAGACCGAGAAGAATCTTGGCGACAAGACCGTGGGTTTTTGCGCGTAGTTCCTGGAGCATGCAACCGCCTCGATTGGATAGTGCAGCCGGTGACGAGCAGGCTTGATCGTCGGCCGTGATGTGCGCCGACCTGCAAAGGGCTTGCGCGAAGAAAAAGCAAGGGCGCCACTCGGGCGCCCTGCTTGGGAGGTAGCGACTTGGAACGATCCCTGACCGCGACCCTCGGCGTGACAGGCCGATATTCTAACCGACCGAACGACCACTCCACGGCATGGTGGGTGCTGAGGGTTTCGAACCCCCGACCCTCTCCGTGTAAGGGAGACGCTCTACCGCTGAGCTAAGCACCCCTCGCGGGAGCCGGTTAGTTTAGGGCATCCTTGAGGGCTTTGCCAGCCTTGAAGGCCGGGTTCTTGGAGGCCTTGATCTTGATCTCTTCGTTCGTACGCGGATTGCGACCGGTACGCGCGGCGCGCTTGCGCACGGCGAAGGTGCCGAAGCCGACGAGGGAGACGGTGTCGCCCTTCTTGAGCGCCTTGGTGATGACTTCGACCATCGCGTCGACGGCTTTCGCGGCATCCACCTTGGTCAGCTCGGCGGCATCGGCCACCGCACCCACGAATTCTGATTTGTTCATTTAACAATCCCTCTCGGAAACTGCGACCCGCTACGCTTCTGTTCTGTGGCGAAACGACTCTGTCCCTGGAACACCGGGTGACTTTCGGAAAGTGCGCTTCGCGGACCCCGTGATCGCCCGGACCTTTGCAGTCACTCGGACCACGTCCCGGCCTTTATACCAGCGGCCTAGTAGGCACGCAACAAAACGCCGGGCGGCATTTTACGCGCTTTTTTCGCGTTCTGGCGCGGTTTCCGCGCTGTCGGAACGACGCTGTGAAAGCGTCCTGCAGGGGTGGAAATCGCCGCGGTACCGGTGCCGCCGGACGGAGGCGTTTCTCAACGGACGGACCGGCACCACACGAGCACGTCACCCCGAGGATGGCGACGGCACAGAACGGACCACGGGCGCGGCAACCTGCCGCGCCCGTGGTTTCTGTTCAGTGCGGACGCACCGGCTGCGGTTCGGCCGCTTCCTCGCGCTTGGGCTCGGCGGCTTTGACCGGACCGGACTCGGTTTTCTGGGCCGGCGTCAGCGGCCGTTCCAGCGCGATGTCCAGCACTTCGTCGATCCAGCGAACCGCATGGATTTCCAGGGTTTCGGTGACGTTCTTTGGAATGTCGACGAGATCCTTCTTGTTCTCTTCCGGAATGATCACCGTGGTGATGCCGCCGCGATGCGCCGCGAGCAGCTTCTCCTTGAGCCCGCCGATCGGCAGCACCCGGCCACGCAAGGTGATCTCGCCGGTCATCGCGACCTCGGATCGCACCGGCACCTTGGTCAGCGCCGAGACCAGGGCCGTGCACATGGCGATGCCCGCGCTCGGTCCGTCCTTCGGCGTGGCGCCTTCGGGCACGTGGATGTGGATGTCGTACTTCTGGTGGAACTCCGGATCGACGCCGAGACGCTCGGAGCGTCCGCGCACGACACTGAGCGCCGCCTGGATGGACTCCTGCATCACGTCGCCGAGTTGGCCCGTGTGGATCAGCTTGCCCTTGCCGGGCACGATGGCCGCTTCGATGCTCAGCAAATCGCCGCCGACCTGGGTCCAGGCCAGGCCCGTGACGAGGCCGACCTCGTTCTGCAGCTCGGCGCGGCCGAAGGTGAACTTCTGCACGCCCAGATACTGGTCGAGATTGCCCGAATCCACGCGTACGGTCGTCGGCTTCGCCGCAGTTGCAGCCTTGCCTTTGCCCTTGGGCTTTTCGGCAGCCTTTTCCTTCGCCGCACTCTCGCGCAGCGAGAGTTCCTTGACCACCTTGCGGCAGACCTTGGAGATCTCGCGTTCGAGATTGCGCACGCCGGATTCACGCGTGTAGTAGCGGATGATGTCGCGGATCGCTTCCTCGTCGACGCTGACTTCCTCGGGCTTGAGACCGTTCGCGCCGATCTGCTTGGGCAGCAGATAGCGCCGCGCGATGTTGATCTTTTCCTCTTCCGTGTAACCCGGGATACGGATGACTTCCATGCGGTCGAGCAGCGGCGCCGGAATGTTCAGCGAGTTCGCCGTCGCGATCCACATGACTTCGGACAGGTCGAAATCGACTTCGAGGTAATGATCGTTGAACGCCGAGTTCTGCTCCGGATCGAGCACTTCGAGCAGCGCCGAGGACGGATCGCCGCGGAAGTCCATCGACATCTTGTCGATCTCGTCGAGCACGAACAGCGGATTGCGCGTGCCGGCCTTGGACATGTTCTGCACGATGCGACCCGGCATCGAACCGATGTAGGTGCGGCGATGGCCACGGATCTCGGCCTCGTCGCGCACGCCGCCGAGCGACATGCGCACGAACTTGCGGTTGGTCGCCTTGGCGATGGACTGGCCCAGGCTGGTCTTGCCGACACCGGGCGGACCGACGAGGCAGAGGATCGGCCCCTTCATCTTGTTGACGCGCTGCTGCACAGCCAGGTATTCGAGGATGCGTTCCTTGACCTTTTCCAGGCCGAAGTGGTCCTCGTCGAGCACGTCCTGCGCGACCTTGAGGTCCTTGCGCACCTTGCTCGACTTCTTCCACGGCACGCCGACGAGCCAGTCGACGTAGTTGCGTACGACGGTGGCCTCGGCCGACATCGGCGACATCTGCTTGAGCTTGTTGAGCTCGGCGCGCGCCTTGGTCTCCACCGGCTTGGGCATGCCGGCCTCGTTGATCTTGCGCGCGAGTTCGTCCAGTTCGTTCGGCGCCTCTTCGAGATCGCCGAGCTCCTTCTGGATCGCCTTCATCTGCTCGTTGAGGTAATACTCGCGCTGACTCTTCTCCATCTGCGACTTGACCCGGCCGCGGATGCGCTTCTCGATCTGCTGCACGTCGATCTCGCCGTCGACGAAGCCCATCAGCGCCTCGAAGCGGTCGCCGACGTCGACCATCTCGAGCAGGCGCTGCTTGTCGGCCAGACGAATGGACAGGTGCGCAGCGATCGTGTCGGCCAGACGGCTCGGATCGTCGATGCCGGCCAGGGTCGCAAGCAGTTCCTGCGGCACCTTTCGGTTCAATTTTACAAATTGTTCAAAAGTGGAAACCAGTGAGCGCGACACGACTTCGATCTCGCGCTCCGAGCGCGAGTACAGCGGATCCAGCGGCTTGATCTTGCCGACCATGACGCCGTCGCGATCGCGGTAGCCGAGGATCTCGGCGCGGGCCGCACCTTCGACAAGCACCTTGATCGTGCCGTCCGGCAGCTTCAGCAGCTGCAGCAACGTCGCCAGCGTGCCTACCGAATGCAGATCCGATTCGCGCGGATCGTCGACGTCGGGACTGCGCTGAGCGACGAGCAGGATCTGCTTGTCACCTTCCATCGCGATGTCCAGCGCACGAATCGACTTCTCGCGACCGACGAACAGCGGAATGACCATGTGCGGATAGACGACCACGTCGCGCAGCGGCAGAACCGGCAGCTCCAGCGAGCGCGGATCGGAGGCGACGGGCAACTTTTCAGACTTTTCCATGAAGCGTTTCCTGGCAGCGACCGGCGAGGTCGGGCGGATAGGGTCAGCCTGAGCGCAGGCTGCTGGAGCGTCAAGTGCGGACGGCGTGAACGAATGCAAGGCAGCACATGCGATTCGCGTGCCGGCGCGGAGGCTTGATGCTTCGTTGGAATAAGGCCCTGCGGCGGGCTGGCGGGCGCGGCGGCAGCCGGCCCGCGTGCTCGCCGCCGGCCGTGAAGGCCGTCGGCGGCAGTGGTATCACTCGGCGACGGCGCGCGACTGCAGATTGCCGCGGTAGATCAGATACGGCTCGGCCTGGCCGTTGATGACGGCTTCGTCGACGACGACCTTGCTGACGTGCTCCAGCGACGGCAGCTCGTACATGGTGTCGAGCAGCACCTGCTCGAGGATCGTGCGCAGGCCGCGCGCGCCGGTCTTGCGCTTGAGCGCCTTGCGCGCAACCGCGGTCAGCGCTTCGGGGCGGAACTCCAGCTCGGCGCCTTCCATCTCGAAAAGCTTCTTGAACTGCTTGACGATCGCGTTCTTGGGCTCGGTAAGGATCTTGACGAGAGCGATCTCGTCAAGCTCTTCCAGGGTCGCGAACACCGGCAGACGGCCGACGAACTCGGGAATCAGGCCGAACTTGACCAGATCTTCCGGCTCGACGTCGGCGAGCACCTTGCCGACCGAATTGGTCGACTTCTTGCTGCGCACGTCAGCCGAGAAGCCGATGCCGGTGGACTCGCCGCGCTGCTGGATGATTTTCTCCAGCCCGGCGAACGCACCGCCGCAGATGAACAGGATATTCTTGGTGTCGACCTGCAGGAATTCCTGCTGCGGATGCTTGCGGCCGCCCTGTGGCGGCACCGACGCAATCGTGCCCTCGATGAGCTTGAGCAGCGCCTGCTGTACGCCCTCGCCGGAGACGTCGCGCGTGATCGACGGGTTTTCGCTCTTGCGCGAGATCTTGTCGATCTCGTCGATGTAGACGATGCCGGTCTGCGCCTTCTCGACGTCGTAGTCGCACTTCTGCAGCAGCTTCTGGATGATGTTCTCGACGTCCTCGCCGACGTAGCCGGCTTCGGTCAGGGTCGTCGCATCGGCGATCGTGAACGGCACATTGAGCAGACGCGCCAGGGTCTCGGCCAGCAGGGTCTTGCCCGAACCGGTCGGCCCCACGAGCAGGATGTTGGACTTGGCCAGTTCGACCTCATCGCTTTTCTGTCGCGTCTCCAGCCGCTTGTAGTGGTTGTAGACCGCGACGGCGAGCGTCTTCTTGGCACGCGTCTGGCCGATCACGTACTGGTCGAGAACGTCCATGATCTCGCGCGGCTTCGGCAGATGGCTGCGCGCACTGGCCGCCTTCTCCTCGAGCTCCTCGCGGATGATGTCATTGCACAGCTCGACGCATTCGTCGCAAATGAACACCGACGGACCGGCAATCAGCTTGCGGACCTCGTGCTGACTCTTGCCGCAGAACGAGCAGTAAAGAATCTTTCCGCTGTCGTTCGAACGGCCCTGCCGATCGTCAGTCATGCTCTGCCTCAAAAAACCGGGATAACGTATTCGTCACGAAGAATAGAGCCCGCTGCGCCCGCGGCGCAAGCGCAGGCGCAGTCAGCTGGGCACCGGGGGGAAATCCGCCGCCGTATCAGGACTTGACGCTGTCGGCCGGGCGCTTTTCCAGCACCGCGTCGATCAGCCCATACTTCTGCGCGTCCGGCGCGCTCATGAAATTGTCACGATCCGTGTCCTTGGCGATGACCTCGATCGGCTGGCCGGTATGTCGGGCCATGATCTCGTTCAGGCGCTGGCGGATGGTCAGGATCTCGCGCGCGTGGATGTCGATGTCCGACGCCTGGCCACTGAACCCGCCCAGCGGCTGGTGGATCATCACGCGGGAGTTCGGCAGCGCATAGCGCTTGCCCTTGGTGCCGGCGGTCAGCAGCAGCGCGCCCATGCTGGCAGCCTGGCCGATGACCATCGTGCTGATGTCGGGCTTGAGGAACTGCATGGTGTCGTAGATCGCCATGCCGGCCGTGACCGAGCCGCCCGGGCTGTTGATGTAGAGATTGATGTCCTTGTCGGGGTTTTCCGACTCGAGGAACAGCAGCTGCGCGACGACGACATTGGCCATGTAGTCGTCAATCGGACCGACCAGGAAGATCACGCGCTCCTTGAGCAGGCGCGAATAAATGTCGTAGGCCCGCTCGCCGCGCGAGGTCTGCTCGACCACCATCGGCACGAGGTTGAGGTTGCGGATCGGCTCAAAACCCTTGGACATGGAGCACTCCGAATCAGATCTACCCGGGCCAGGGGTTCATTGAGGGCCAGCCGGCGGAATACCGCCCGGCGCGCCTGCAAAGCAGGGCGGGGCAGGTCTCTGACCTGCCCCGCCGGGACATCAAGCGACCGGACGCATCACTTCATTGAAACCGAGCTTCTGCTCGGTGGCCTTGGCGTGATCGGCGATCCACTCGGTCACCTGATCCTCGATGACCCGGCTCTGCAGCGCGTTCATCAGTTGGGGATCCTGGTTGTAGAGTTCAACCACCTGGTCCGGCTCCTCGTAGGTCGAGGCGATCGTGCTCAGGGTTTCGGCAACGCGGCGCGAATCCAGGCGGATGTCGTTCTGGCGCGCGACCTCGCCGAGCAGCAGGCCGGCGGCGACGCGGCGACGGGCCACCTCGGCGAAGGCTTCGGCGGTTACGTTCGCGGTCTGGCCCTGCTGGCGCGCCTGCGCCTCGGCCTGGCGGACCAGCGCATTCGCTTCGGCCTCGATCATGCCCTTCGGCAGTTCCAGGTCGGCATAGGCGCCGACCAGCTTCTCGACGACTTCGGTCTTCAGACGTCCGAGCAGGGTGCCCTTGAGCTCGCGCTCCAGGTTGGCCTTGACGTCGGCGCGGAACTTGTCGAGACCGCCGTCGACGATGCCGAATGCCGCAAAGAACGCGTCGTCCAGCGCCGGCAGTTCCTGCACCTGCACGCGCACGACCTTGACGTTGACCTGCGCTTGCTTGCCGGCCAGGTTCTCGTTGCGGAACTCCGCCGGGAAAGACAGGTTCAGGGACTTCTCGTCGCCGGCCTTGAGGCCGATCAGGCTGTCTTCGAGTTCCTTGAACAGCGCACCCGAGCCGATCACCGTGCCGACGCGGTCCAGGCCCTCGGCCGGGAAGCGGTAGTCACCGGCCTGGGCCGAATATTCGAACAGGACCATGTCGCCGGACGCGGCTGCGCGGTCGACCACCGCGAAGGTGCGGCGCTGCTGGCGCAGGGTTTCGATCATTGCATCGACGTCGGCGTCGCTCACCTCAGCGGCGACGCGCACGATTTCCAGCTTCGACACGTCGACGGCGCCGACCTCCGGCATGACTTCGAAGGTGGCGGTGTATTCGATCTCACCGTTGCTCGGGGTACCGGTGGTTTCGACCGACGGCGGCATGGCCGGACGCAGGTTCTGCCCTTCCATGGCCTGGACCAGGGTCGCGCGGATCAGCTCGGACATCGCTTCGTTGCGCACCTGGGCGCCGAAACGCTGCTCGATGACCTTGGCCGGCACCTTGCCCGGGCGGAAGCCGTTCAGACGGACGTTGCGGCTCAGGTCGCTGAGACGGTTCCTGACCTGACTGTCGAGCTGATCGGCCGGAACGCGCACGGTGAGCTTGCGCTCGAGCTTGCCCACGTTTTCAACGGAAACTTGCATTGTTGCTCCTCGAACGGCGATCGGCCGCATGTCCGCCCGAGGCGGCCGCGCGGCCACGAAGTCTCATCTGGTGCGAACGGAGAGAATCGAACTCTCACGGGTTGCCCCACTGGAACCTAAATCCAGCGCGTCTACCAATTCCGCCACATTCGCACACCGCCGGAATCGACTCGATTCCGGTTGCGCTCACCTTTGCGGAATGCCACGTGAGGACCGACGAAAGAAGATGGTGGGCCGCCCCAGACTCGAACTGGGAACCTACGGATTAAGAGTCCGCTGCTCTACCAATTGAGCTAGCGGCCCACATGGGGTGGAAGATGGGACTCGAACCCACGACCCTCGGAATCACAATCCGATGCTCTAACCGACTGAGCTACATCCACCGCAAACTTACGATCGCATTGGCGCGCCCGACAGGACTCGAACCTGCAACCGTCGGCTTAGAAGGCCGATGCTCTATCCGGTTGAGCTACAGGCGCAGTCTCTGGCTTGCGCACGTTGGTCGGGGTAGAGGGATTCGAACTCTCGACATCCAGCTCCCAAAGCTGGCGCTCTACCAGGCTGAGCTATACCCCGTCAGTCCAGACTTCGGTCACCCGTGACAATCCCAAAGAAACGAGGATGTTACGGGTGCCCGTTCATACCGTCAATCTACCGGGGAACGGCTTACAACCCTTGCAACCAATCGCATGCGACACTGAAGCCGTCGCCAAACAAAAGGGTGCCGCAGCACCCTCAAAAATGGCGCGCCCGGAAGGATTCGAACCTCCGACCACCAAGTTCGTAGCCTGGTACTCTATCCAACTGAGCTACGGGCGCGCACTAACCTTGCCTTCCCTGCTTCACGCGACGCATCCTTTTCGCCGCCTCGCTGCGGCGTGTCCGCCGCGACGAGAGGCGGAATTATTCGGATCTGCAGGGAGCTCGTCAATAGGTTCGGCGAAATTTTTTTTGCCGCCGCTCTACCGCCCGCTTCATCCGAAATATTACCTAAGTAAACTAATAAACATTGAAGCATCATCAAGGGGCCGCGACTCGCTGACGTCGCTGCGAGATCAGCAATCGGCAGCGCAGGAGCGGGCATCGCCATTTTGCGGATCGTCGACACGCGTCAGTCGCGCCGTTGCCAGGACCGCCGCACGGACGCCACGCCGCCACAACGACGACGCGCACATCCACCGGACTCCTCGTCGCAACATCAACGCGACAGCGACACAGCGATGCTTCACTCCGCTCCATCGGGCTCGCCGGGGCCGACAGGCGTAGCGCCTTCACCGCCGCCGCGACAGAGCCACTGCACGGACATCGCCGATACCGCCGCGACGACCCGCCCGCCGCAGACTCCGCTGCGACAGCAGCAGGCTGACGCGGCGCCGCAAACGAAAAAGCCCCGATTGCTCGGGGCTTTCGATGAACTGGCGGAGAGAGAGGGATTCGAACCCTCGATAGAGCTTTTGACCCTATACTCCCTTAGCAGGGGAGCCCCTTCGGCCTCTCGGGCATCTCTCCGGATTTTTCTGTCCTGCCGACCTCGTGGGGCCGGCGAGGCGCGGAAGAATAGCGACTAGTCCGCGTCGGGTAAAGCCTGCTGTCAGGATTCGCTGCCGGCCGGACCGGAACCAGGCTCCTGTTCGCGCTTGATGCGCTGGTAGATCTCTTCGCGATGCACGGCGACATCTTTGGGCGCATTGATGCCAATGCGGACCTGGTTGCCCTTCACACCGAGCACGGTGACCGTGACTTCGTCTCCGATCATCAGGGTCTCTCCGACCCGGCGAGTCAGAATCAGCATCGTTCTTCTCCTTTCGCCCTACGTCCCGGCCCTACGTCCTGGCAACCGCATATTGTTGAATTGCGAATGCACACAGAACCGTTTCCGCAGCTTGGCAGCTGATTCCGCGGTCCTCCCCGTTACCCACGCCAGACGCCCTGGAAGCCGCATGTCGTGTCAGTCGCCACTGAAATTTTTACCTGCGAATTGGGGGCGACCGCGCCGCGCCGATACTAGCGGACGCCCACCGGCCACGCAATTGAAGCCAGGCATTACTTTCGGCAGATAACGCCGACGTCACGCAAGGATTTAGCGGACGTCGGCGACCGGCACTATCACGGTCGAAAGCAGGATTTCCGTTCAGGCCAGCTGCTGTTCGACCCAGCCGCGCACCTCGGCGAGAACACGCGGCAACGCCGGCGAATCCTCGCCGCCGCCCTGCGCGAGATCGGCTCGTCCACCGCCCTTGCCGCCGATCTGGCGGGCGACGAAGCCGACGAGATCGCCGGCCTTGACCTTGCCAAGCACGGAGCCCTGCACGCCGGCGGCGAGCGACACCTTTCCGTCCGCTGCAGACGCCAGCAGGACAATACAGTCCGGCAGGCGCGCCTTGATCTGGTCTATGCCCTCGCGCAGGCCCTTGGCGTCGAGTCCGTCGATGCGCGCGGCAATGAGCTTGGCGCCCCCCACGTCGAGCGCGGCGTCGGCCAGCTGCGCGGTCGCCACGCCGGCGGCCTTGGCCTTGAACGACTCCAGTTCGCGCTCGGCGCGCTTCTGGCGCTCGAACAGCTGGCGCAGCTTGTCGGCCGCGTCGGCCGGCGAAGCGCCGAGCAGTTGCGCGACCTCGTCGAGGCGGCGCTCTTCCTCGCGCACGAAGTCCAGCGCGCCGGCACCGGTCACCGCCTCGATGCGGCGCACGCCGGCGGCCACGCCGCCCTCGCTGATGATCTTGAACAGGCCGATGTCGCCGGTGCGGCCCACGTGCGTGCCGCCGCACAGTTCGGTGGAGAACTCGCCGAACTTCAGCACGCGCACGCGCTCGCCGTACTTCTCGCCGAACAGCGCCATGGCACCGAAGTCCAGCGCGTCCTTGTAAGCCATCTGACGCACGTCGGCGGCCGCGTTGCGGCGCACCTCAGCGTTGACGAGGTCCTCGATCTCGCGCAGCTCGTCGGGGGTGACGGGCTGGAAATGCGAGAAGTCGAAACGCAGGCGATCCGGCGCGACCAGCGAGCCCTTCTGCGTGACGTGGGTGCCGAGTACCTGGCGCAGGGCCGCATGCATCAGGTGCGTGGCCGAATGGTTCAGCACGATCGCCGCGCGGCGCGGCGCGTCGATCTCGCCATGCAGCTTCTCGCCAAGGCGCAAGGTCTTGCCTTCCCAGCGGCCGACGTGGCCGTGGAAGGTGCCGGCCAGCTTGATCGTGTCGCGCACCACGAAACGGCCGTAGCCGGTGCTCAGCACGCCAATGTCACCGACCTGTCCGCCGGATTCGGCGTAGAACGGCGTGCGGTCGAGCACCAGGGTCGCCTCCTCGCCGTCGGCGAGTTCATCGACGAGGCGCGAGCCACGGATGATGCCGACCAGGGCCAGATCGTCGGCCGCGGTCGCGTCGTAGCCGAGGAACTGCGTCGCCGGCAGCTGCTGGATCGCTTCGGCCGACAGCATGACCTTGGTCTCGAACTGGCTCGACGCGCGCGCGCGGGCGCGCTGCTGCTCCATTTCCGCGTCGAAGCCGGCCATGTCGACCGACCAGCCCTGCTCGCGCGCGACATCGGCGGTCAGATCCACGGGGAAACCGTAGGTGTCATAGAGCGTGAACGCGATCTTGCCGGGCACGACTTTCGCGACCGAACCGGTTCCGACGTACTGGGTGTCGTCCCTCAGCGCCGACTCGAGCAGCTTCATGCCGTTCTCGAGCGTCTCGGCGAAGCGCTCTTCCTCGTTGCGCAGCGCGCGTTCGACGAGCTCGCGCTTCTCGACGAGCTCCGGATAGGCACCGCCCATTTCCTCGACCAGCGCCGTGACCATCCTGTGGAAGAACAGCCCGCGCACGCCGAGCATGTAGCCGTGGCGCAGCGCGCGGCGGATGATGCGGCGCAGGACGTAGCCGCGACCTTCGTTGGACGGCAGCACGCCGTCGACGATCAGGAAGCTGCAGGCGCGGATATGGTCGGCGATCACGCGCAGCGACTTGTTCTCCAGGTCGTCGGTGCCGGTCAGTGCCGCGGCCGCCTTGATCAGGTGCTGGAACAGGTCGATCTCGTAGTTGGAATGCACGTGCTGCAGCACGGCCGCGATGCGTTCCAGACCCATGCCGGTATCGACGCAGGGCGCCGGCAGCGGCGTCAGCGTGCCGTCGGCCGCGCGATCGAACTGCATGAACACGTTGTTCCAGATCTCGATGAAGCGATCGCCGTCCTCGTCGGGCGAGCCCGGCGGACCGCCCGGGATGTGCTCGCCATGGTCGTAGAAGATCTCGGTGCACGGACCGCAGGGGCCGGTGTCGGCCATCTGCCAGAAATTGTCCGAGGCGTAGGGCGCGCCTTTGTTGTCGCCGATGCGGACGATGCGCTCGGCCGGCAGGCCGACGACCTTGTTCCAGATGTCGAAGGCTTCGTCGTCGGTGTGATAGACCGTGACGAGCAGGCGTTCCTTGGGCAGCTTCCAGACTTCGGTCAGAAGCTCCCAGGCGTAACTGATCGCGTCGTGCTTGAAATAGTCGCCGAAGCTGAAGTTGCCGAGCATCTCGAAGAAGGTGTGATGCCGCGCGGTGTAGCCGACCTGGTCGAGGTCGTTGTGCTTGCCGCCGGCACGCACGCAGCGCTGCGAGGAAACCGCCCGCGTGTAGCTGCGTTTCTCGGCGCCGAGGAATACGTCCTTGAACTGCACCATGCCGGCATTGGTGAACAGCAGGGTCGGGTCGTTGCCCGGCACCAGCGGGCTGGAAGGCACGATCTCGTGCCCCTTGCTCTTGAAGAAATCGAGGAAGCTCTGGCGAATCTCGGCGCTGGTACGCATGGTTGTCGTCACTGGAGGCGGAATGCGGACACGCCCGTGGACAACCGGCCAAGAATGCCTGGGAAGCTCGGATCAGCTGCCATCCCGTGCAGATCGGGATCGAAATCACGGCTCCGGGAAAACCGCGCCGGCCGCAGGGGCCGGCAGCTCCGCTCAAGCCATCCCTAATCGAACTCCTCGGCGGAGTCGTCCACGTCGTCGGCGTGGGTGATGGCCCTTACTGTGGCGGCATCAAAGCCACGGCGCAAGAGGAATGCCGCGCGCCGGCGGCTTTCCTGCGGATCGCGGCCGGCGGACTGACCGTAGCGGCGCGCATGGATGCGCCGCGCGAGGGCCAGCCAGTCGGTGCCTTCCTGCTCCAGCGCTTCGCGCGCGTCGTCGTCGTCGATGCCATGAGTGCGCAGCTCGGCCAGAATGCGTCGCGGCCCCTGCCCCTGGGCTACGCGGCTGCGCACGAGCATCTGCGCAAAGCGTTGATCGCTCTGGAAAGACTGCCGCTGCAGATCCTCCAGCGCAGCGGCTGATTCGTCTGCAGCGAAGCCTTTGCGGTCGAGCTTGCGGCGCAGCTCGCGCTGCGAATGCTCGCGGCGCGACAGCAGGCCCAGTGCCTTGGCATAAGCCTGGCGAGCCGTATCGCCGGAGTCTGCGGATTCTGACGCGCCGGCCGCGGCATGCTCGTCGGCGTCGCCGGCGGCAGTGTCGGTGGTGTCCTCGCTGATGCCGCCGCGATGAAAACGGTCGCGACTGCCGCTGCTGTCGCGACGACTGGTTTCGCCGCCGTCACGAAGCGAACCGCTGCGACCATCCCGGCCGTCATCCCGGCCGCCGCGCAAGCTGCGGCCGCTGCGCCGCAGCGTCATGGCAGCAATCGGCCCGACGCAGCCAACCGTCCGGCAGCCAGCGACGCAAGACCGCCCCACCGCAGTTCGTGGCGCCAGCAGCCGGCCATGGCTGCGCTGGCGGCCTGGCCGGCTATCCGGCAACCGGTCATGCCGACGTACCGGTCGAGGAAGGATTCGCCCGGAAGCCGGACCACCACCCTGTCAGGCCGCGGCGCGACGCCGGCCGCTCCGGCCGGGGCCGGAAGCAGCCGCCGGCACGGGCAGACCGAAGGCTCAGGCTTCCTCCGGCTCGAATTCCGGCGTCGACGCCGCGCGGCGCTCGGGCAGCATCTTGATGCGCAGCTGCGCTTCGATCTGCGCGGCCACGTCCTTGTGCTCCTTGAGGAAGTTGCGCGCATTGTCCTTGCCCTGGCCGATGCGCTCGCCGCCGTAGCTGTACCAGGAGCCCGACTTCTCGACGAGCTTGTGGTCGACGCCGAGGTCAATGAGCTCGCTTTCACGGCTGATGCCCTCGCCGTAGAGGATTTCGGTGAATACCTGCTTGAAGGGCGGCGCGAGCTTGTTCTTGACGACCTTGATCTTGGTCTCGTTGCCGATGATCTCGTCGCCCTTCTTGACCGAACCGATGCGGCGGATGTCCAGACGCACCGAGGCGTAGAACTTCAGCGCGTTGCCGCCGGTCGTGGTTTCGGGATTCTGGCCCGGCATCATCATGCCGATCTTCATGCGCAGCTGGTTGATGAAGATCACGAGGCAGCCGGATTTCTTGATCGTGCCGGTCAGCTTGCGCAAGGCCTGGCTCATGAGGCGGGCCTGCAGGCCGACCTGCATCTCGCCCATCTCGCCTTCGATTTCGGCCTTCGGCGTCAGCGCCGCGACCGAGTCGATGACGACCATGTCGACCGCGCCCGAACGCACGAGCATGTCGGTGATTTCCAGCGCCTGTTCGCCGGTATCCGGCTGGGAGACGAGCAGGTCGTCGACGTTGACACCGAGCTTCTCGGCATAGCTCGGGTCCAGCGCATCGTCGGCGTCGACGAAGGCGGCGGTGCCGCCGGCCTTCTGGCAGCTCGCGATGGCCTGCAGGGTCAGGGTGGTCTTGCCGGAGGACTCCGGTCCGTAGATCTCCACGACGCGGCCACGCGGCAGGCCGCCGATGCCCAGGGCCATGTCCAGCGCGAAGGAGCCGGTCGACACCGCGTCGATGGGCTCGGCGACCTTGTCGCCCATGCGCATGACCGTGCCCTTGCCGAACTGCTTCTCGATCTGGCTCAAGGCCGAAGCCAGCGCCTTGCGCTTGTTGTCATCCATTGCAGAATCCTCGTCAGAGTGGGGTGCGCAGCGCAGTCTGGGGTCCGGCATTCTCACGGACCGCGACAGCAGCGAGAGGGAACGCGAGGATTATTCCATACCAGGCCCGTTCCGGCGGCCTGCGGCGTCGGCCGCGTCAGGTGCTCAGAATTTTCTGAACGCCGGCCAGGGCGGCCGCTACCGTATGGCGGCGCACCGCCTCACGGTCGCCGTCGAAATGGAATACCTGTGCCTGGGCATAGCCGCCGCGGCGTTTCCAGCCTATCCAGACCGTGCCTACCGGCTTGCCCGGCGCGGCGCCGCCGGGACCGGCGATGCCGGTCACCGCGACGGCGACCGAAGCGCCGTAGCGCGCCAGCGCACCGGAAACCATTTCGACCACGGTCTCCTGGCTCACCGCGCCGTGCTGGGCCAGGGTTTCGGGCCGCACGCCGAGCAGGGCCTGCTTGGCCTCGTAGCTGTAGGCGACGAGACCGGCCTCGAACCAGGCCGAGCTGCCGGCGATGTCGGTCAGGGTCTTGGCGATCCAGCCGCCGGTGCAGGACTCGGCCGTGACCAGCATCTGGCCGCGCTGCTGCAGGAACTCGGCGACGCCGCGGCCCAATTGCAGCAGCTGCGCGTCGTCGGGCGACTCGGTGGTCGACATGGCGTACTCCAACAGCAAGGGGCGTCGTTCTAGCCCAAATCGGCGCGCAGGCCAAGTCACGCAAGGGCTTGCGACTTTCGTCACGGCCGCGCCGCGCGGCGCGGCACGCTGAATGCGCAGACCCGGCAACGTCGCTGCGGCAACGGATGCTGTCACGCTCGCGATCGGGCGCGCCGCAACGCCTGCGGCTGCCTGCAGCGCCATCGCCCCTGTCGTCATGCACGGTACATCGCCCCGCCGTGCCGCCTACAATCGGGCCGGCGACGCGGCGCCCAGGCGACCGTTTGCGGACGATATCGAAAGAAAACGCAGGACCGGCCAGCGCCGGGAGGCGAAGCGCGGGCGTTCACGTTGCGTGGACACGCAGGCGTAGCGGACGGTTCTCGAACAGGTTGGAGATGGCGGGAGAGATCTACGAGTTCGCAGGGTTTCGACTGCTGGCAGCGACGCGCGAGTTGCGGCGTCCCGACGGCAGCACGTCCCTGGTGCCCGCGCGCATCTTCGACTGCGTCCTCTATCTGATCGAGCATCGCGCCCGCGCGATCGGGCGCGACGAACTGATCGCGGCGGTCTGGAACCAGCCCGAAGTCGGCGACAACGTGCTCGCGCAGCTGCTCGCCCGTACGCGCAAGCTGCTCAGCGACGACGGCGGCGAACAGCGCGTCATTCGCACGGTGCCGGGATTCGGCTATCACTGGGTCGCGCCGACGCTGGTGAGCGCAGCGGCGGCACCGGCGGAGCCGCCTGTTGCGGCAGACGCGGAACCGTCGCCGATCACGGCAACGCCGGAGCCACCGCCAGCACCGCCGCAACGGCGCCGGTACTGGATCGTGCCGATGCTGCTCGGCGTCGTGCTGCTGGCCGGCGCCGCCGCGCTCTGGAGCCTGTACGGCAATCGCGATGCGGGCGGCAATGCGCACGTCGCGCCGGCATCCGCGATACCCGGTGCCGACGGCGATCCGCCGCCGCTGCCGCTCGCGCAGCGTCCCGCGCTGGTGCTGCCGGCCGTCGTCGATCCCGCGGAAGGCCAGGGCTGGCTGCGGCTCGGCATCATGGCCATCGTCGCCGAACGGCTCGCGGGCGCCGGCCGCACGACGGTTCCCAGCGACAACAGTGTCGCGCTGACGAAAGGACGCGATCCGGCGACCTTGGACGCTGCGGCCTTGGCGAGCCTCGCCGAGAGCGCCGGCGCGAACTGGATCGTGCAGCCGCGCGTCGCGCTGGTGGGCCCGCGCTGGCGCGTCGGGCTGGAGATCGTGCATGGCGAAGTGCCGATCCGGCTCCACGTCTCGGCCGAGAGCGATCAGGTGCTCGATGCCGCGCGCGACGCCGCGGACCGGCTGCTCGCCGGCGTCGGCGGGGCCGCCGCTCCGGTCAGTGGAGTGGACACGGGCCTGACCCTGGTGCTCAAGAAGGCCCAGGCGGCCTTTCTCGACGGAAAGCCCGAAGCGGCCCGGCTCATCCTCGACGCGGAACAGGAGCAGTACCGCGGTTCGGCCGAACTCGCCTACGAACTCGGGCTCATGGAATACCGGACCGGACGGTTCGATGCGGCGCAGCGGCGCTTCGAGGCGCTGGTCGCCGCGTCCGCGACGCCGGACACCGTCGTCATGCGCGCGCGCGCGCTGAACGCACTCGCCCAGACCGCCTACCAGCGCCGCGACTTCGCCGCCGTCGAACGCCATTCGCGCGCGGTCATTGATCTGCTGCAGGACCGGTCCGAGGGCCGGAACGAACTGGGCCGCGCCTGGAGCGAGCTGGCCAACCTGGCGAGTTCGACCGGCCGCTTCGAGCAGAGCATGCGCCAGGGCGCACGGGCACGCGTGCTGCTCGCCGCGAGCGGCGACTGGCTCGGCGTCACGCGCAGCGATGCGCTGACCGGCGTGATGCTGCGCCGGGCCGGACGTCTGGCCGACAGCATCGCGCTGCTGTCGCGTGCCGCGGACCGGCTGCAGGCATTCCACGAGGAAGCGCACGAAAGCATCGTGCGCAGCCACATCGTCCTTGCCTGGATGCAGCTGGCCGAGCCGCAGGAGGGGCTGGCCCAGGAACCTCGCCTGCGCGAGCTCAACGCACGCATCGAGTTTCCCGGTCTGCGCGCGGCGATGCAGCTGAGCCGCGCCGACCTGCTGCTGGAAAACGGCCGCCTGACCGACGCGAAGACCCTCGTCGACCAGGCCTATCCGTGGATCATCGACAACAACGACCGGATCAACCGGTATTTCGCGCACACGCTCGCCGCGCGCGTCGCACTGATGTCCGGCGCGCCCGCGCGCGCCGAAGAGCAGGCCCGGCAGGCGATCGAAAACCTGTTCGACCCCGACGAAGATCCCCGCCAGGTCGCCCGCACCTATCTGACCCTCGTCTGCCTGCAGGCGACTCACGATATCGACGCGGCGCAGCGGTCGGCCCAGGCGCTGCGCGAGTACACCGATGCCGAGCCGCGCAAGCCGGTGGCGGCCTACGGGCATCTGGCCGACGCGGCCGTCGCGACGGCACGCGGCGACGTGACGGCGGCGCGCGGCGCCTACGAGCAGGCGCAGAAAGCCCCCGACCTGCAGCCCTGGGACCGCCTGCGCATCGCCGAGGCCTACGTGCCCTGGCTCATCGCACAGGGCGAGCTCGAGCTCGCGGCCGAGATCGTCGGCGCGATGGGCGATGCGCCGTATCGCAATTTCGACGCGGCGATGCTCGAAGTACGCCTGTACCAGGCCACACGCCAGCGTGCGGCCTGGCAGTCGGCGCTCGACCGGGCCGACGCGCTGGCCAACGAACGCCAGGTCGACCCGGCGCTGCGCACCTGGCCCGCCGGACGCTGAAGCGCCACTCTCCGCGGCCGGCCGGCAGTCATCGGCGCTCTGGGAGGCGCACGGCAGCCGCTGTTAGGCCCGTGTTAGCGGCGGCGAATGCACGACAGAGACGCTCCGGCTAAGAAAGCCGCTGGCGCCATCGCGCCATACCGGGAGCCCGATCACGATGTTCGACACCGCCACAGCCGGGCACTGCCCGGCGCCGACGTCGCTCGACGTGCTCGGCATAGACCCTGCCGAGGAAGGCGTCTATCGCGCGCTGCTGCGCCATCCCGCCGCCTCGCCGGCCGAGCTGGCCGGTGATCTCGGCCTGTCCGCGGCGCGGGTGCGCGCACTGCTGAACGGCCTGGCGGCCAAGGGGCTGGTCACCTTGTCGCGGCAGCGCCCGCGCCGCTTCCGCGCGGTACCTCCGGCGATCGCGCTCGATGCCCTGGTCCAGCGCCAGTCCGACGCGCTGGCCCGGGCCGGTGCGGCTGCGGCCGCCCTGGTCGAGGAATTCCGGCCGCTGGTCTTTCAGGTGGACCCGCGCCCGGACGCCATCGAAGTGCTCGACAGCGAGGAACGCGTGCGCCGCGCGATCGCCGAGATCCAGCGCAGCGCGCGTACGGAATGCCTGTGCCTGGACAAGCCGCCCTACGTGACGGGACCGCCGCATACGGTCGATCCGACCGAGATCGAAGGTCTCGCGCGCGGCGTGGCCTATCGCACGCTGATCGACGTCGAAGCGCTGGATATGCACGGCGTGCTCGAGCGCGTGCAGGTGTGCCGCCAAGCCGGCGCGCAGATCCGGGTGACTTCGGGACTGTCGCTGAAACTGCTGATCGCCGACGACCATACCGGCCTGATTCCGATGAGCCTGCAGGCGCTAGGCGGTCCGGTACTGCTGCTGCGTGCGTCATCACTGCTGGAAGCCCTGCGCGACTACTTCAATCTGCTGTGGCGGCAATCGGCGCCGCTGTCGCTTTGCGTCGCGCGGACCGAAGCCGCAGGCGCGCGCCCGGTGGCGGATACCGAACAGCATCTGCTGACGCGACTGGCCGCCGGCTCGAACGACAAGACGATTGCCGCCGCCCTCGGCGTCTCGCCGCGCACGCTGGACCGGCGCATCGACGCGCTCATGAACCGGCTCGGCGCGAAGACGCGATTCCAGGCCGGATGGCTGGCCGCGCACGGCTGCGGAGCGATCGACGATGCGTCGTGATCGACGCATCGCGCTGGCCTCGATCAGGGCTGTGGCGCAATTCCGCCATGGCGAAAACACGCCCGCCCATTCGCTTGTCCGCACTTCCATACTCGAAAGCTCCATCCGGCGTCTTGCAGGCGCCGTCTTCTTCGCTGCGCTCGGATGCGCTGCGTTTCATCTTGTCCGCCATGGGGGACGTCATGCACAGGAAATTTGATCGTGGTTCGGCCTGCAGCGCGCAAAAGCCCGCGTCGTGGACCGTCGTGCTGTGGGCGGCGCTGTTCGCTCTTGTTTCGATTGCCGGCAGCGCCCAGGCCATGCAGCGCGTCGACGCGACGACCTTGGGCGAAGGCATCAACCGGTCCAGGAGCGTGCTGCCGAGTCCCGATGGCCGCTGGATGTATGTGGTCGCGGACGGCTCGACCCGGCCGAACAAGCTCGTGAAGATTGATCTGTCGACGATGGAGCCCGTCGGCACGGTCGACTTCGCTCCCGCCGGCGTGGTGGGCGATGGGCCGCGCGGCGTGATCGACCCGAGCGGCACCTACGTCTACGTGGGCTATTCGACCGTCACCGACGCGAAGATCGCGAAGGTCAATGTCGCGACGATGCAGCTGGTCGCCACGGGCAGTCTGAATCTGTGGCCGCAATCCATCGTCCTCGACTCCCACGGCGACTACGCCTACATCGGCTCCGACGAAGGCTGGGTCGAGAAGTTCTCGCTGTCGACGATGCAGGTCGTCGGCCAGCTGCAGACGGGACAGAACTTCCTGCGCTCCTCGGCGATGGATCCCAGCGACACGAACCTGTATCTGGGCACGTACACCGGACCGGCGCGCGTCGTCAAAGTCGACCTCGCCACGTTCCAATGGGCCGGCACGCTCACGTTCAGCGGCGGCGAGGTCGGATTTCTTTCCGCCGCCGTCGCCGCCGACGGATCCGCCGCGTACTTCGGCACCTATACCGATCCGACGTTTCCGCCGCAGATCGCCAAGGTCGATCTGGCGAGCTTCCAGCCGGCCGGGACGCTGCAGCTGGACATCGACGCACTCGGACTGCGCACGGTCGCGTTGTCGACCGATGGCCATCACGCGTACTTCGGCACGACGACGCAGCCGTCGTCCATCCTCAAGATCGACCTCGCGACCCTGACGCAGACCGAGCGACTGCAGCTGGACGGCAGCGACGCATCGCTGCTGAGTCTGGCCGCCGGCGTCGGCGGCGACTACCTGTACGTCGGCACCGCCGACTATCCGGGCAAGCTCGTGAAGGTCGCACTGCGCGATCCGGTGCCCGATCAGCTGCGCTTCGAGCCGGCGCATCTGGATTTCTATGCCGTCACGACGGCAACCGCAGCGACGCGCAACGTGACCTTGCGCAACACCGGTACACATGCCGCAACCGGACTGGCCTTCACTGCGCCGGAAACCGGGGTCGGCGCCGATACGAGCGCCTGCGGCAGCACCCTCGCCGCTGGCGCGAGCTGCGCGATCGCGCTGACCTACGCGCCGTCGATGGTCGGCGTGCTGGCCGACTCCTGGGGAGTCAACTCGACCGAAGGCGGCACGGCACATCTCGCCCTGCTCGGCCGCGCGGTTCCGGCTGCCCGCAGCCTCGGCGTCTCGCCGCCGGCGCTGGACTTCGGCGCCGTCGACATCGGCACGACGAGCGCGGCGCAGATGCTGACGATCACGAACACCGGAACCGTGACGATCCCGCATCTGACGATGAACAGCACGGACAGCCAGTCGTTCGTGTTCGACGATCAGTGTCCGATGCTCATGGCCGGCGAGAGCTGCCAGATCGGCGTGCGCTTCAAGCCGACGCGGACCACGGCTCCGGTGTCGGCCGGGCTGCGCCTGAGCAACGCGTCCGCGAACGCGGAAGTGAACGTGGCGCTGGCCGGACAGGGCGTGCTGCGCACCAGGGCCATCGTGCCGGCGGAGTCGCAGATCCCGTTCGGCTCGGTGGCGGTCGGCAGTACCGGCCAACGGTCCGTGGCCTGGATCAACGCCGGCGCAACCGCCCTGACAGAATTGTCCTATTCGATCTCCGATCCGGCCTTCACTGTCAGAGCGAACTGGTGTACCTGGCTCATGGGCGGCTCGCAGTGCATGGTCGACCTGCAGTTCACTCCGCTCGCCGCCGGGCCCGCGTCGGCCACGCTGAGCGTGACCACTGCCGAGGGCGCCCAGTCGCAGGTCGAGCTGACCGGACTGGCGACCGGCGACGTCAGCCCACCCAGCCTCTCGTTCGAATCCCCCACCGTGGATCTGGGCCCGGTCGGCCTCGGCACCACGGCCTGGCGCTCGATCCAGCTGCGCAACCAGGGAAGCGGATTCGCGTTCGTCTCCGACATCTCGGTGTTTCCGCCGTTCCGCGCCGACGGCTCGGCGTGCATGCCGACGATTGCGCCGAACCAGTCCTGCACGGTCCGCGTCGGCTTCGCACCGGCGACCGCCGGGCTGCGCCTGGAAACCTTGATGGTCATGACCGACCAGGGCATCGGAGCCAAGCTCGGCATCGAAGGCACCGGCTCGACGGATGCGATCTTCCGCGGAGGCTTCGAGTGATGCGCCGCCCGTTCCCGCTGCCTCCCGCCGCACCGCCGCGCGCGCACTGCCGCCGCGGTCGCACCCGCCTCGCTTCCGCCTGCCTGGCCGCGGCACTGGCCGCGGTGCTCGCGCCGCGCGACAGTCTTGCCGATTCGCGCCGCGCCGTTTCCGCCGCGGCGGCGACACCGGCGAGCGTGCGCGCCGCAATCGGCGATCCGCATCGCCTGCTGTGGCGAGCCGGCAGCTACGACCCGGCCAGCGAACGCCTGGACCTGCGCGCGCAAACCGGCGTCGACGCGCTCAGCACGCGCTATGCGGTGATCCAGTTCGAACCCGCCGCCCTGCGCGAAGGACGCCGACAGCTGGAACAGGCCGGCCTGACCATCGTCGGCTATGTGCCCAACAACGCCTATCTCGTGCGACTCGGCGCGGTGCCGCTCGACGCGATCGCCGCCGATCCGGGCGTGCGCGCCGTGGACTATCTCGCAGCCGGACTGAAGATTGATCCGCGCCTGTGGCCGGAGCAGCGCGGCCGGCTGGCGGCACACGGCGACGCCGCCGGCAGCGACGTCGACATCGTCCTGCTGCGCGGTCACGCCGGCGAGTCGGCGCCGGCAATCGCCGACGCCGTGCGCAAGGTCCTGCCCGACGCGCGCGTGCTCGCGGTCAGCCAGCGCCGCGACGCCGAGCCCGGTGTCCGCGTGGCCGTGGCGCGCGGGCGGCTCGACGGCGTGCTCGCGCAGGCCAGCCGGCTCGACGCGGTCGCCGCGGTGGAGCCGTGGATGCCGACCCTGCTCGACAATGCCGGCTCCGTGAGCACGATCCAGGCCAACGCACCAGGCAGTTGCGCCGGTATCGGCACGATCTGCGGACCCGCGCCGATCTGGGCGCAGGGACTGCTCGGCAGCGGCCAGATCGTCGCCGTCTACGATTCGGGCACGACGCCCTGGTCGGCGGCGTTCACGACGCTGGACCGCGGCAGCGGTCCGTCGACGGCGATCACCTACGCCGACAATCCGCCGCCGCTGCCGCCGGCGACGGGCGCGCGCTATCCGGATCGCAAGATCGTCGCCTACTGGCTGCAGCCGGGCGACGCCACCGAGTACGACTACTACTCGCGCCACGGCACCCACGTCAGCGGCACGGTGCTCGGCGATCTGGCCGGCACGTTCAACGGCAACACCTATCTGGCGTCGACGCCGGAAGCGCCGAACCACGAGTCGGCGGACGGCATGGCGCCGAACGCGCAGCTGCTGATGCAGGATGCCGGAGGCCTGGATCTGAACGCGATCTTCGTCGCCGACCTGGCGGCGTCGCTGGAGCAGGCGCACGCCGGCGGCGCCCACATCCACAACGACTCCTGGAGCAGCGCCACGCGCGGCAACTATGTCGACCTCGACGCCGCCGCCGATCAGGTGACCTGGGCGGCCGAGGACCTGCTCGTCGTCGTGGCGGCCGGCAACAACGGGCCGAACACGCTCACGACCGGCTCTCCGGGCAATGCCAAGAACGTGCTCACGGTCGGTGCGCTCGGCCACGCCGGCAGCGTCGAGGTGCCCTGGTGGTCCAGTCGCGGCCCGGCCGCGGACGGACGGCTGAAACCCGACATCGCGGCGCCGGGCACGGACATCTGGTCGGCGTCGGCGACCTTGTACAGCAGCGTGCCGCGCTACAGCGCGCCGGCGCAGCTGAGCGGCACGTCGATGGCTGCCCCGACGATCAGCGGCGCCGCAGCGCTGCTGCGGCAGTATTTCAGCGACGGTTTCTATCCGCGCGGCCGGCGCACGGCCGACGACGCGTACTCGCCGAGCGGCGCCGTGATGAAAGCAGTGCTGCTCAACGGCACGAATCCCGTCGCCGCGCCGGCCTGGCCGAACGCCGACTCGGGCTGGGGACGCGCCTGGCTCGACGGCAACCTGTGGTTCGCGCAGACCGCCTCCGGCGGCGACGACACGCGCCGGCTGCGCATCCTCGAGCGGCCCAACGCCGCGGGCCTGGCGACGGGCGAGACGCATGAATACGGAATCGCGAACCTCGGCGGCCGCGCCGAACTGCGCGCGACCCTGACCTGGTTCGATCCGCCGGCCACTCCCGGCGTCGCCGCGGCGCTCGTCAACGACCTGGACCTCGAACTCGTCGCGCCGGATGGCCGCGTATATCGCGGCAATGCGCTGGCGGCCGGCGTCTCCGTGCCCGACGGCGCCGCGGACGATCTGAATACGGTCGAGCAGATAAGGCTGCCGTTGCCGCTGCCCGGCGCTTACCGGTTGCGGATTCGCGCCAGCGCCGTACCGGGCAACGGCGAGGACGGCAGCGACCGGCAGGGCTATGCGCTGGTCGTCTCGGGCGACTTCGCCCTGCCCGATCCGCCGCCCGCGCCGGCGCCGGTCGGACCGGCCGTCATCGGCAACGGCAGCGACGGCATCGCGGTCGACTTCACCCCCCTGGCCGGCGCGCAGTCCTTCCAGCTGTATCGCGCCGACGGCAGTTGCGCCGATGCCGGGCGCGGCGATTTCCGCCTGGTCGCCCACGGCGCCCAGGCGCCGCTGCGCGACGCGACGACCCAGGGCGGCCGCCGCTATGCCTACCGCCTGCGCGCCGTGCGCGACGACGTGGAAGGCCCCGCCTCCGCCTGCGTCGAGGTGGTCTCGGCCGACGCCTGCACCTTGCGTCCGGCGGTAGTCAGGGATTCGCTGACGGCGCAGGCGCGCCACGCCAGCTGCAGCGTGGACCTGGCCTGGCGACCCGCGGCGGCAACCTGCAGCGCGGCGGCTCCGGCGCTGCGCTACCGCATCGAGCGCTCGAACGATCCACTGATGGCGGACGCGCACGTGCTCGCGCAGGACTTGAGCGCGACGGTCTACGTCGATACCGATGTCGTCGACGGAAAAGCCTATTACTACCGCTTCAGCGCGACCGACAGCCTCGGCAACGTCTCGCCGTATTCGACCGTGACCGGCGCCACGACGAGCGGCGCGGCCGGTCCCGATCCGAGTGTTTTCCGCGACGACGCCGACAGGACGAGCTATCTGCTGTCCGGCAACGGCTGGGGCATCAGTTCGCTGGCCGCGGCCGACGGCCGCTACAGCTACCACACCGGCGGCCAGGCGGCGCAGTACGGCGACCTGCAGTGCGCGACGATCGAGACGCCGCTGCTGAAACTGCCGGCACGCGCGCGACTGACGTTCTCGGCGCGGTACAACCTCGAATACGCCTGGGACGGCGTGGTCACGGAAGTCTCCACCGACGGCGGCGCCAGCTGGAACGACCTGCCGCCGGTCGGCGGCTACCCGACGACCTTGCAGACCGGTCAGCTGCCGCCGATCAACGCCTGCGGATTCGCCGACGGCAAAGGCGTCTACAGCGGCGTGTCGACGACGATCGCCAACGCGGCGCCGGGCAACGACACCGCCGTCGCGGTGTTCAAGCCGTTCGCCGCCGACCTCGCCGCCTATGCCGGCGCCGACGTGAAAATCCGCTGGCGCCTGTCCTCGGATCCGGGCTACTCCTATTCCGGATTCTTCCTGGACTCTGTGCGCATCGGCGATCCGGACCAGGTGTTCCGCAGCGATTTCGAGCGCTCCGCGCACGTCTGCCGCTGATCTGGCAGCGCAGCGACCCGCGGGACCACGGCACAGACGCCGCGGTCCCGCGTCCCTGCGGCCGGGGCCGCCGTCCGGCACCGGCCGGGCTTGCGACGCCCGGCGCCGGCGCGCTCTACTGCGCGGCCATGCCGACGGAGCAGGCCATGCAACGACTACAGGGACGATACGCACTTCCGCTGCGCGGCTTCGCGGCGCTGCTGCTCATCGCCGCCGGCGGTGCGCCCGCGCCGGCTGCCGAAACCCGGCCGGCCGCCGCCGGGAGCACCGACGCACCGCCTACGGCCGCACTGTCGCAGACCGGGCAGATCGAACGTCTGCTCGGCGCCATTGCCGCGCTCGACGGCGCGCGCTTCCTGCGCAACGGCAAGGACTACTCGCCGGCCGACGCCGCCGCGCATCTGCGCCGCAAATGGCAGTCGGCCCGGCGCAGCGCGGCCGACGACGATGCGGCGCACTTCATCGACGCCCTCGCCTCCACCTCATCGGTCAGCGGCCTGCCCTATCGCATCCGCTTCGCCGACGGCCGCGAGACGACCGTGCGTGAATTTCTCCGCGACGAGCTCGCGCGCCTGCAGCCACCTTGAGCGGCAGCCCGCCGCGCCACGGCTTGGCGGATAATGTGCCGATCATGCACGCCCTGATCTATCGCGGCAGCGATTTCGAAATCCATACCGCGCGCCGCTCGCTGAACGTGAACGGCAGCGACATCGACTGCGAACCGCGCGTATTCGATCTCATCGTCTATCTGATCGAGCAGCGCGAACGCGCCGTCGACAAGCAGGAACTGATCACCCGGCTCTGGAACGGCCGGCCGGTCAGCGACGCGTCGCTGTCGCAGCTGGTCTACAAGGCGCGCAAGGCGCTGGCCGACGACGGCGCGACGCGTGCCTGCATCCAGACCATGCACGGCCGCGGCTTTCGCTGGGTGGCGGCAGTCACGGCTTCCGTGCCGGCCGAACCGTCGCCGACGGCTGCGGCCAATCCGGCCGAGCCGGCGGATGCCGCCGTCGAGCCGCCGTCGGTCGCGCCGCCGCCCGGCGCCGGCGCCCGGCAGCGCGCCGTTCGTCCCGGTCGCGGCCGGCGTGGTGCCACCCGCGGCGGTGGTCGTCGTCTGCTCCGTCTGCGCGGGCTGCTGCGCTTCCAGCGCGACACGGTCCTTCTCGAGCTTGGGGTTCACGTAGAGGAACTGCCACGCGACGAGGATCAGCACGGACAGCGCGATCGCCACGAAATAATTGCGGTTGTTTTCCATCATTCTTTCCCGGGAGCAGCAGGGCGCTGCTGCTGCTTCTGTTTCCTGCCTGTCGCGATCCTGTCCTTGAGACCGGCTGCAAGCGTTTCGAAGGACGCGCCGAGCACATCCCGCCTGGCGACAACCACATAGTCGTGTCCGGGCTCCATTGCAAACCCGGCCGATAGCCGCACCGCCTCTTTGAGGCGCCGGCGCATGCGATTGCGCT
>Ga0066255_1001156_pt2 | contig 26869 bp, 26 predicted proteins | sample ThiBiot_750_biof_FD_71148 | JGI IMG/M metagenome (GOLD analysis project Ga0066255, IMG submission 71148) | Wastewater bioreactor microbial communities from Cape Town, South Africa - Thiocy_expt_750_biof (version 2) | ecosystem: Engineered > Bioreactor > Thiocyanate-remediating >... | reverse complement strand
CAGGCAAGGTCGCGCCGGAAGCGGTGGCGCTGCGCGCCCAGCCGCGCCCGGTCACCAGCTGGAACCGGCGCACGCTGGCCATCCTCGTCGGCGGCCTGTCGGTCGCCGTCCTTGGGGCCACGATCTGGTCGCTGCAACCGCAGCGGCGCGGTACGGGCGAGCAAACCGAGCTTTACAACGTCGATCGCGTCTCGAAGTCCGAAGGGCTGGATGCGCTGCCGACGGACTACTCGAAGCTGCCACCAGCCTTACCGCCCGATGTGCCTGAGCTGGGGCCGCCGTTGCCCGGCGACCTTGGCCCGGCCATCGTCGCTTCGCAGCAGCCGGTGACGCCGGGCTATTCGCCGCCAGGCCATGATCCCGAAGATGCCTTGCGCAAGGAGGCGGACGCGGCGGCGGCCTCGTCGGTGTTCTTCCGCTCGGGCGGCCAAGGGCAGACCGCCGCCACGGTCGCGCAGGCAGCGCCGGGGGCTGCAAGTACGTTTGCGGCCTTCGATCCGCTCGCTGCTGGGCCTGCCTCGACGGCGGCCCAGCCCGCCGACCCGACCGCCGTGCAGAACCGGCAAGACCAGAAAGAGTCGTTCCTGAAAGCCGGTTCTACGGAAACCCGCAATTCCGGCAATCTGGCGCTGCCCGCGTCGCCGTATCAGGTGATGGCCGGAACGGTGATCGCCGGTGCGCTGGTGACAGGCATCAAGTCGGACTTGCCGGGCGACGTGATCGGCACTGTGACGGAGCCGGTCTATGACACAGCCACCGGCAAGTTCCTGCTGATTCCGCAGGGGTCGCGCATCCTCGGGCGCTACAACAGCCAGGTCAGCTACGGACAGAGCCGCGTGCAGGTGGTGTGGAACCGGATCATCCTGCCCGACACGTCGTCGCTGACGCTCGACAACCTTGTCGGCACCGACCCGGCCGGCTACGCGGGCTTGGAGGATGACGTGGACTGGCACTGGAACCGCATCTTTGCCGGAGCGGTGCTGACGACGCTGCTGGGCGTCGGCGCAGAGCTGGCCGCGCCAGAGAACCGCCAGGACGGCAACCGGATCGTCATTGCCGGGCGTGACAGCGCCCAGGACAGCATCAATCAGGTTGGCCAGGAGATCACCCGACGCAACATGAACATCCAGCCGACGCTGACCGAGCGGCCTGGCCTGCCCGTGCGAATCATCGTCAACCGGGATCTGGTGCTGCGGCCGTACCAGCCGCTGTTCTTCAATCGGGGAGCTTCGCAATGAGCACGACCAAGAAGCTGCGGCTCGGGCCGCTGCCAAAGACCGAAAGCGTCAAACTGACCTTTGCTTGCCCGGCCAGCTTGAAAGCCGACCTCGACCGCTACGCCGCGATGCACGCGCAGACGTATGGCGAGGCGGTCGATGCAGAGAAGTTGATCCCGCACATGCTAGAGGCGTTCATGGCGGGGGATAGAGGATTCAAGAAGGGAGGCACGGACAAGACCGCGCCCCCTAAACCAAGCTAATCGTGTACTCAGCTCGGCGAATTGCCGAAACGGCTGCCCGGATCGATCAACAGGTTGTTGTCACCCTTCGTAGTGGGAAGCGTCAGGCATGCCTCGAAGCCTGAACCCTGTCCAGGCCTCGGCGACCTTAGAACCAGCGCACTGTCGGTGCGCTGTGCAATCGCCTGAACAATCGCCAACCCGAGACCGCTGCCATCCCTGAGCTTTCCCACACGCTCGAATCGGTCCGTCAAACGGGCAAGAACGTCGCCCGGCACGATCGGTCCATCGTTGGCGACCGTCAGCACGCCATCGTTGGTCAGCGAAACATGGATGGGCGTACCGTCCGCGCCATGGCGCAAGGCATTTTCGACGAGGTTGCGATAGAGGATGGCGAATACGTCGGGGTCGAGGTCCGACATCAGAGGATCGGGTGGCAGCACCAGGGAGATTCGATCCGCGCTCGTGGTACGAGACAACTCGTCGGTCAGGATCCGCGCCACGTGCCGCAGATCCGAGGCGTGCTCCAGACGCAGCCGCCCGCCTTCGGCCCGCGCTAGTTGCATCAAACGTTCGGAGAGTCGCGTCAGGCGCTTGAGCGTCGATTCGATATCAGTCGCGCGGGTCTTAGCCGCCGGGTCTCCCGTTTCCAACCGCAAGCGCTGGGCCTGTGCGATGGCGCCCGCCAGCGGCGTGCGCAGTTCATGGGCAGCATTGGCAGCGAAGCTGCGCTCGGCCTCGAAGGCGGCGCCGAGCCGTCCGAGTAGGCCGTTCAGGGTGTCGGCCACCGGCGCAACCTCTGTCGGCAGTTCATCCACTGGAATCAGCGACAGATCGCGTACCCCACGTGCCGCCAGCCGTTCGCGAAAGCGGCGCAAGGGGGCCAGGATCGTACGCACGGTCAGCACAATGGCCAGCAACGCAACGGGCAAAAAAATCAACAGAGGCAGAACCAGGCCCATCTGGATCTCACGCGCCACAACCACGCGATGCGCCAGCGGCTCGGCAACAGTGAGCCGGACAGAGCCCTGCAGCGCTTCTTCGCTGTAAAAGCGATGAGTTGTGGACTGAGTGAATCCGATACCGCCCCACGGAAGAAAGACCGCTGGGCTGGCGTCGTGCGACAACAACAGGATGCGTCCTTGGGCATCGCGCACGGCGTAGGTGAGGAGTTCGTCGTGCTCGCGGATTTCGGCCAGGCGCTGGGTCACCCCTTCTTCCTCGCGCCCGAGGATGTCGGCGACGGCCAGCGGCAGGATCCGCTGAGCCGCTTCCTGGAGAGCCGAGTCAAAGACCTCCTCCATGGCATGGCGCGTAATAAGCGCTGTCATTGAAGCAGCACCGATCCAGAGCGCCGTCAGCAGGACGCCCAGCGAGAGCCCCAAGCGCCGCTGCAGGCTTCGGGGCATCCTCATGCGTGCCCCAACCGATAGCCCAGTCCGCGTTCGGTCACGATGATCTCGGCGCCCAGTTTCTTGCGCAGGCGGCTGACATGCACCTCAATGGTGTTGCTCTCCACCTCGGTGTCGAAGGCATAGAGCTTTTCTTCCAGTTGTGTCTTCGAGAGCAACTGGCCAGGCCGGGATAGAAAGGCCTCGAACAACGCCCATTCGCGCGCCGTCAGCGGCACCAAGTGGCCGTCTCGGCGGATGCTGCGTGCGGCCAAGTCGATCTGTAGCGGCCCATGGGTAAGGATGGGATTGGGATTGCCGCTGTACCGCCGCGCGACCGACCCGATGCGCGCCGACAGCTCTGCCAGATCAAACGGCTTGACGAGGTAATCGTCGGCGCCAGCATTCAGCCCCTCGATCCGGTCCGACACCTGATTCAGCGCCGTCAGAATGATGACCGGTGTGACCACGCCCCGCGCGCGCAGGCGCCGCAGGAAGGGAATGCCCCGGCCATCCGGCAGCATCAAATCGAGCAGGGCAAGGTCGTAGGGCACACCCGCGATCGCGCTGTCTCCCGCATCCAGGCGGCGCACCCAATCCACAGAATGGCCATCGCTCGCAATCTGGTCGCGCACGGCTGCACCGAGCACGTCATCGTCTTCAATCAGCAGGACACGCATGGAACCTTTCCTCTATAGGGGCCAACGCAACGGCATACCTGACGACAACCTGAAGATTTTTTCTTTCAGGGCTCAGGCTGCGGTCACGTTGGCAGAGCATCCTCAAGCCATCAAGGATAAAGGAGCTCACCATGAAATCATTCCTACCGATTGCCGTGATCATCGCGTTGACCGCCTCTGGCGCCGCTTTGGCCGATGACGATTGCCGCCGACCCATGGCCGAATGGCAGTCCCGCGAAGCCGTGACGGCCCATGTTACGGCCCTGGGCGTCACGGCGGAGCGCTTGCGCATCGACGATGGCTGCTACGAAGTCCGTGGCCGGGATAGCGATGGCAATCGGGTCGGCCTGAAGATCGACCCCACCTCGCTGGCCATCCTGAAGCTGGAGGTTCGCTTCCGCTCCGGCGCCGATGCGGTGCGCTACCTGCCTGCTGTACGCGGCCAGGCGGCCAAGACGAGCAAACCCGCGGACGACAGGCTGCAACGTGCGCCTGTCCCGGTGACGCCAGAGGGCTCACGCTAGGGAGCGCGCTATGTACCTTGCCGGGCCCATGCTGGCCACCCTGGCTGTTCTGTACGCCGCCGTGCTCGGTGCTCAGACCTATGCTCCCTACGGTGCAGACATCGCACTGGGTATTGCACTCGGCGCGGCATCCATTGCCGCAATGAGTCTGACCTTGATCCTGTCCACACGCCCGCGTTGGGCCGAGCCCCTATTTGGGGGGCTCGATCGGATGTATAAGGTTCACAAATGGCTGGGAATTGCCGCACTGGCCCTGATGATCGGCCACAACACCTTCGAGCCCGAGCTAGAAAATGTTGTGCGCGAAACGCGGCTGGGAGAATTTGCTTCGGACGTCGGTGAAGTCGCATTCAATGGCCTCATCGGGCTGATCCTGATCAGTTGGATCAAGCGGATTCCCTTCACTCGGCTGGAGTTGCCCTGGTCGATCTGGCGCTTCACTCACCGCTTCACCGGGCTTCTGTTTGCCGTCGCCGCACTCCACCAGTTTGCCGTCGACAAGCCCTCCGGCCTGGACGGCACGCTGGCTCTATACCTGAACGCATTGAGCCTGGCCGGGTTGGCTGCTTGGTTGTTCATGCAGTTCGTCGCACCGTACCTGCGTCCGCGTGCCTTTGTGCTGGAGAACATCGACCGGCACGGGTCGGTCGCGGAGGTCACGCTGCGCCCGGAAGGTCGTGCCCTGCGCTGGCGACCGGGTCAGTTCGCTTTCCTGTCGGCCCCCGATGCGGGGATGGCCGAGGCTCATCCTTTCACCATCGCGAGTGCTCCGCGTGCGGATGGTCACCTGCGTTTCGGCATCAAAGCCCTGGGTGGCTGGACCCGGCGCCTGCCCGAACGTCTGGCACACGGTCAGCGCCTGCGGGTCGAGGGGCCCTACGGTCGCTTCGTTTTCCGCAAACGCGCGCGGCGCCAGGTCTGGCTGGCCGGCGGTATCGGCATCACCCCTTTCCTGGCCTGGGCCGAGGCATTGACCGATACCGACCAGCAGGAGATTGCTCTGGTCTGGGTGGTGACAACGCGGACCGAGGCTTTCGCCGCCGAGCGCTTGGCCGCCATCGCCGCGCGCCATGCCGGCCTGACGGTGCATATCGTGGCCAGCGCCGAAGACGGGCGCTTCACAGCGCAACGGTTGACCCAACTGGTGCCTTTCCCACTGCACGAATCGGAGTTGTTTTACTGCGGACCGACAGGGCTGCGCGATGCCGTCGTATCTGGGCTCCAAGCGGCGGGACAGCGCCCGCGCCGCGTTCATCACGAGGCGTTCGAGCTGCGCTAGACGGCCCCACACCTCCACCAACGACATCGCCTCATTTGCAAAGGAATCATCATGAAAAAACTCGTCTCTTTCCTGGTTGTATCCACCGCCCTGGCACTGCCTGGCCTGGCTGCGGCACGTCCGGTCACCCTGACCACCACACTCAAAAACTATGGGGGCGATGGCGCCTATCTGGCGTTGTACCTGACCGATGCGAACGGCGCCTATGTACGCACGCTGTGGGTCGCGGGCAAAAAATCAAAGTACTACAAGCACCTGACGGACTGGCATCGCGCCACCGGCGGCAAGGGCCCGCAGATTGATGGCATCACCGGCGCCAGCGTGGGCGCAGGCCGCAGTCTGAAGGTGACGGTGGATCTGGCCGACGCCCTGTTCGATGCGGGCTACAAGTTGAACGTGGATGCCGCCGCCGAGGACATGCAGGACAGCCCGCGTGATGTGTCGGTGCCGCTGACAACCGCAGGCGCTGGCAAGCCCGTTGCGGGGCGGCGCTATGTCGCCGATTTCAGCTATGGGCTCTGACGCTGATTGGAGGCCTGCGCGATGATGCGAATCCTGCACCGCTGGCTGGGCTTGGTGCTGACCGTCCTGCTGCTGGTCACGGCGCTGAGCGGCGCGGCGCTGTCGCTGTTTCCGGCGCTGGAGTCGGCCCGCACCGTGCAGCCGGAAGCCACGCTGACCGTGGCCGATCTGGCCGCGCGGGTGCAAGCGGCGCACCCGGGTCTGGAACAGATCAGGCGCGCGCCCTCGGGACAGATCAGCGCATGGTGGTTCGATGGCGACCAGCCGGGCTCGGCGGTGATCAACCCGGCCACGGGCCTCGACGTGGCCAGCGCCGATCCGGACTCACTGCGGCGCTGGCTCACCAACCTGCACCGCTCGCTCTTTCTGGGCGACGGCGGTCGCTGGATGGTGGCGACGGGCGCGCTGGCGATGCTGCTGCTGGCCCTCTCCGGCGCGGTGCTGGTAGCCCGCCGCACGGGTGGCTGGCGACGCTGGTTCACACGCCTGCGTGGCCCGCTGCTTGGCCGCTTGCACACCGACATCGCGCGCGTGGCGGTGCTGGGTCTCGTGCTGTCTTCGGTGACCGCGCTGTGGATGGCGGCCGAAACCTTGGAGCTCGTCACGATCGACACCGCCAGCCTGGAAACGCCAGCCGCGGTCAGCGGCCAAGCCGGCCTGGCGCTGACCGAGATGCCCGCGCTGCGCGCCACGCCGGTGGCCGAGCTGCGCGAGTTGAGCTTTCCCGCCGCAGACGATGCACAGGACATGTTCACCCTCAAAACCGAGCGGGGCATGGGGCATGTGGACCAAGGCACCGGCACCCTGCTGGACTGGCAAGACCTGGGTTTGAGGCAGCGTGCGTCGGAGACGGTCTACATGCTGCACACCGGGCAGGGCGCCGCCGCCTTCGGGCTCATCTTGGGCCTGATGGCACTGGGGGTGCCGGTGCTGGCGGTGACGGGGGTGCTGACCTGGCTGCCCGGATGGCGCAACCGCCCCAGACTCCAAGGCAACACAGCGCCCACGCAGGCCGACACCATTGTGCTGGTGGGCTCCGAAGGCGGCAGCACCTGGGCTTTTGCCGCCACGCTGGCGCGCGCTTTGCGCGACGCCGGGCAGTTGGTTCACGTGGCCCCCATGGCGGGCTTTGCGCCCGCACGCTATCGCCAGGCCCGGCGCTTTGTAGTCCTCGCCGCCACCTATGGCGAGGGCGATGCCCCAGCCTCGGCCAAGGGCTTTCTCGATCAACTCCAAGCCTTGAAGACCGTGCCCACCGCACCGCTGGCGGTTCTGGGTTTTGGCGACAGCAGCTTCCCAGCCTTTTGCGCGTTTGCCCGCGCCGTGGATCAGACTGCCCAGGCCAAGGGCTGGCCTGCCTTGATGGCCTTTGACACTATCGACCGCCAATCGCCGCAGGACTTTGCCCACTGGGGCCGCGCCCTGGGCCAGGCGCTGGGCATCGAACTGGAACTCGCTCACCAAGCGGCTGTGCCGGCCACCCAGACGCTGACCCTGTTGGCTCGCAGCGATTACGGCGCGGCCGTGCAAGTACCGATGTCGATCTTGCGCTTTGCGTTGCCTACGGCTTCCTTCTGGCAGCGCCTGACGGGCCAGCACTTCACGCGCTTCGAACCCGGCGACTTGCTGGGCATCGTGCCCGAAGGCTCAGCGGTCCCGCGCCTGTACTCGCTGGCCTCGGGCGCGCGCGATGGCTTCATCGAAATTGTCGTGCGTCGGCATGTCGGCGGCCTGGCCTCGGGCCAACTCACCCAGATGGAGCCCGGCCAGACGGTTCGCGCTTTCTTGCGGCGCCATCCGGGCTTTCATGCAGGCCCGGGCCGGGCGCCGCTGATTCTGATTGGCGCGGGCACCGGCGTGGGGCCTCTGGCGGGCTTCATCCGCAACAACACGTCAGACCGTCCCGTGCACCTGTTCTTCGGGCTGCGTCACCCAGACAGCGATTTCCTCTATCAGAACGAATTGTCGAGCTGGCAGACCGATGGCAAGCTGGCGCATCTGTCCATCGCCGTCTCACGCGGGGAGCGGCCGCAGTATGTGCAGGACGTGCTTCGGCTGCAGGCACCACAGGTTGTGGCGGCTATCCGCCAAGGCGCCAGGATCATGGTGTGCGGCGGGCGGGACATGGCCCGTGGCGTGACGGAAGCACTGACCGACATCTTGAAACCCGCTGGGCTGACGCCCGCCATGCTCAAAGCCGGGGACCGCTATGTCGAAGACATCTACTGAACTGATCCGCCATGCGTTGAATGGCCCCACCATGGGCACGCGCTGGTCTGCCCTGTTTTTCGCCGTGCCGGGATTCGACACCGGCCCGGTGCAGGCAGCCTTGCAGCAGGCAACCGACGAGGTGGACGCACAGATGTCCACCTGGAATCCGGACAGCGACCTGATGCGCCTGAACCGGGCGCCGGTAAACACACCGGTTGTGGTGCCTGATGAACTGGCTCAGGTACTGGCCCTGGGCGTGGCCATCGGGCGCGCCTCGGGCGGCGCCTTCGACATCGGCATGGGTGATGCAGTGCAAGCTTGGGGTTTCGGCCCGGAGGCCGTCAATGAAGAAGGCATTCGCCGTGCCCTGTCCGCGCCACGCCGCCCTGCGCACGAGACGCTGGAACTGGCGGGTAGTCGGGTGCGCAAACGCGAGGCCATCACGCTTGACCTGAATGGCATCGCCAAGGGATACGGAGTGGATCGACTGGCGCAGACCCTGCGCAGCTTTGGCATCACCGCGGGGCTGGTCGGCATCGACGGCGAGATGCGCGCGCTGGGCCTGCGGCCCGGTGGCGAGGCATGGACGATTGCGGTCGAGGCGCCCGATCCAGACTGCCGCGCTCCGAATTCGATCCTGCGCCTGCAAGATGGCGCTGTCGCCACCTCGGGCGACTACCGGCATGGCGTGACGGTGCAGGGCCGCCGCTTGTCGCACACAATGGACCCGCTGCGGGGCGCGCCGCTGCTGTCTTCGCCAGCGTCGGTCACCGTGCTTGCCCCGACCTGTGCAGAAGCCGACGCCTGGGCCACAGCCTTCATGGTGACAGGCTCCGAAGCCGGGTTGGCACTCGCGGCGCGGCAGGGACTGAGCGTGTTGTTCCTGATACGGGATGGCAGGGGTGGGCTACTGTCAAAAGGATGCGGATTGTTCCAGGTTGAGGACCGAAGTCGGCGCACTGCACAATCCATTTGATGCTGAAACCGACGAGCTACGAATGCGGATTCGTGGGCTATGATGATGTGGCAGGCTCGTCGTTGCTCAGCAATCCAGCACGACGCAGCGCGATGTGTCCTTCTCTCCCGATGCTCCTATGTAGCTCCTAGCCTACGAAGCCGCCATTCTGCAAAGCGGCCTTGAAAAGAGCTAACCTGCTGTCCCATATACGGTTTCAAGCCCTGCGTGATCTGTACGAAGGGCTTGACACCGGAACTTTTTTGTTGCCCGCGCCACGGCCGGCCGCGCGGACGGCCGCCACCGGCTTCGGCCGCGACGCCGCGCCAGCGCCATGCAGTGACTCCGCCACCTCGGCCTGCCTGCATGCGCGCCGGCAGGCATCGCGAATGAAAATGGTCCCGCCCGGCACCCGCATCCTGCTCTAGAATTACCGGGTTCAACGCCGGACCCCGTCATGCCCTTTGTCGTCACCGAAAACTGCATCAAGTGCAAACACACCGATTGCGTCGAAGTCTGCCCCGTGGACTGCTTCCATGAAGGCCCCAACTTCCTGGTGATCGACCCGGACGAGTGCATCGACTGCACCCTGTGCGAGCCGGAATGCCCGGTCAACGCCATCTATCCGGAAGACGACGTGCCCGGCGGCCAGGAGGGCTTTGTCGCGCTGAATGCCGAACTGGCCAAGGTCTGGCCGGTGTTGACGGTGCGCAAGGACCCGCCGGCCGATGCCGCCGAATGGGATGGCAAGCCGGACAAGCTCAAGCTGCTGGAACGCTGACCCGGCAACAGGCCACGCGAAAAAGGGCGCCATAGGCGCCCTTTTCGTTTCCCGCGCCCGGTCGCCGGTGATGCCCGGCCCGGGAAGCGGCACTGCCCATGGCGGCACGCCGCCATGGGTCGCGGCGGCGGCGCTTACGGCACCAGCTTGGCCTTCAGCGCGCCGAGCAGCTTGACCGCCGCCGGGTCGGTGGCCGGCAGGCCACGCGGATCGACCGCCGACACGTAGGCACCGGCATCGACGCCGACCACGCGCACCAGGAAGTTGCTGCCCTCATAGGCCACGTCGTACGAGCCCAGCAGCTGCGCACGGCTGGCGATGGTGACCCCGTCGACCGTGGCCAGCGCGTCGCCGACCTTGCCGAGCATCTCGTCGCGGCTGCCGCTGACGGTGAAACCGCCCTGCGCCGGCTGGGCCGCGGCGGGCTGGGCCGGACGCGCGGCGGATGCCAACGCCGGCACCTGCGATGCACCGGCGGTGTTGGGCAGGGTCAGGTCCGGCGGCACTTCGAGCGGACGCATTTCCGGCGCCAGCGCATAGTCGCCGCGCGCGCCACGCTTGAAGCAGCCGGTCGCGGTGACGGTGGTGGCGATGGCGAGCAGGGCCAGCGAAAGTGCGCGGACAGCGGAACGGGAATGACGCATGGTGGATCTCCAGGTTCTGGCCACTGCAGGTTCAGTGGCTGGATAGTTCTTCCAGCGCGCCCACGTCGGCCGCCAGGTGGTCGGCGGCGGCGTGGTGCGGAGCGGAAAGGGGCAACAGCGGCAGGCGCAGTCCATGACCGATGCCCAGGCGCTGCAGCAATGCCTTGACCGGGACCGGGTTGGACTCGAGGGTGAAGAAATCGTGGTAGGGCTGCAAGCGCGCATCCCAGGCTTCGGCGGCGGCATGGTTGCCGGCGCGCGCCAGGTCGCACAGGGTACGGAAAGCGCCCGGTAGGACATTGGAACCGACCGACACCAGGCCGTCGGCACCGGCCAGGAGCGCGCGCGCGGCGCTGGCATCGTCGCCACCGAGGATGGCAAAGCCATCGCCGCGCAGCGCCAGCAGCGCCTTCATGCGGGTCATGTCGCTGACCGCCTCCTTGATGCTCTTGAGGTTCGGTTCGGCCGACATCAGCTCGTCGGTCCACAGGTTTGCATAGGCCGGCGTGAACAGCACGCTGCCCAACGAGGCGATCTTGTTGAAGTTCGTCGGATCGAGCAGGTCGAGCGCCAGCTTCTTGGCCAGCGCCGCGTTTGGCGCCCCCTTGAACACGGTCATCCAGCCGCCGACATTGCCGCCGTCGCGGCTGTCGCCGTTGATCGCCGTCGGCGCCCGCAGCAGCAGGGTATTGGGATAGACCGGGTTGTTGTCGCGCTTACTCTGGGCGTAGATCGAGAAGGCGTTCTGCGTGAACCCGATCTGCCCGGCGAGATAGGCCTCGTTGTTGCCGGTGTCGTTCCAGCTCTCGATCCCCGGCGGCAGCATGGCGGCATACTTGCCGTTGCGGTCGTAGGTTTCGCGGAGGAATTCGAACGCCTGCACGGTTTCCGGCGAGTTGAACTTGACCACCTGTCCGGTCTGGTCGGTGAACGAGCCGCCATAGGCCTGCACCACCGAAATCAGGAAGCCGAAGCCGTCGCCGGATTGGTTCGGGGTAAAGCCCCAGCCGTAGAAATCGGGGCCCGAAATGGCGAGCGCCGCTTCACGGCGATCGACGATGGTCTTGAGCGAGGCCGGGTCGATGCCCTTTTCCTTCAGCTTGTCCCCGCGGGCGTAATAGCCCGTGGTGGTGCTGATCAACGGCTCGACGGCCTCGGCCGCCGAGATCGTCTCGGGCGCGCTGCAGGATCACAAGCGCGCCACGATCATCGGCACGCGCTCCTTCGGCAAGGGCTCGGTCCAGACAGTGATTCCGCTCGGCTCGAACGGCGGCCTGCGCCTGACCACGGCCCGCTACTACACTCCCTCCGGCAACTCGATCCAGGCCAGGGGCATCACCCCGGACATCGAGGTCCAGCAGGACATTCCGCCCGAGCTGAAGGACAAGATCGTCGACAACAAGGGCGAAGCCGCTCTCAAGGGCCACCTCAAGGCCGGCGAGGGCGAGGAGCAGTCCGGCTCGAGCTCCTATGTCCCGAACGACCCGAAGAAGGACACGCAGTTGATCGCCGCGATCGACCTGCTGCACGGGGTTAAAAAGGATGCGACCGCCGCCGCGCCCAAGCCGGCGGAAGCGCCAGCCCCTGCCCCGGCGGCACCGGCCGCCCCCGAGGCACCGAAGCCCTGATCCCTGCGGCTCCGGGTAAGCTCGGGGCTCGACGGCGGGCAGCCGAGACGACAAGACTAGCGCGCGGGCCGCTGATTCGGGTCCGCGTCGCAACTTTCGAGGACGGCTGACCTTTGGCCGGAACGCCGCTCACGGACCTCAACCGGCCGCTCGGCCGCGACAAGCCTGCGCCCACCGGGAAGCCGTGGGCGCGCTGGCTTGCGACCGCTGCGGCCGGCGGAATCGGTACCGTCGTTCTGGGGCTCGCCCTGGTCGCTGCCCTGCGCCGCGATCCCGATGGCGGCGAACCCATGGCCGTCGCAACGATCGAGAAGCGCGCCGCACCGCCCGTCGCCGTCTCGACCGGCCCCGACGCGAAGCCGCACGGCCCGGCCAGTGCCTCTCAGCTCGAGAACGATGCCGGCGTCGTGGTCTATCGCCCGGACTCGGACGCGCCGGGCGCGATCGTCATCACCGTTCCCGACGATGCCGGCGCCGTCAGGCTCGCTCCCGCACCCGACACGCGGCTGGTGGAGCGCACCCGCTACGGCCTGCTGCCCAAGACCGGCCCGGACGGCGCGACCCCGGCGCGGATCTATGCGCGCCCGCTCGGCCCCGAACCGACGACAAAACTCGCCGGGCGCATCGCCCTCGTCGTGGGCGGCCTCGGAATCAGCCAGAGCGGCACCGCCGACGCCATCTCCCGTTTGCCGCCCCAGGTCTCGCTCGCCTTCGCGCCCTACGGCAGCGAGCTCGAACGGACCGTGCAGCGGGCAAGGAGCGAGGGACACGAGGCCTTCCTACAATTGCCGATGGAACCCTTCGACTATCCCGACAACGATCCCGGACCGCATACCCTGCTGAGCGGCCCCAAGGCATCCGACAATCTCGACAAGCTGCATTGGTCGCTCGGTCGCTTCACCGGCTATGTCGGGGTGATCAACTTCCTCGGCGGCCGCCTGACCGCAGATGAGACCGCGCTGTCGCCGATTCTGCGCGACCTCGCCGGGCGCGGGCTGATGGTCGTCGACGATGGCTCTTCCGCCCGCAGCCAGTTCGCCGCTGCCGCCAGCCGCGCGCAGATTCCCTCCCTCAAGGTCGACCGCACCATCGACACGGTCACCCGCGCCGAGGCGATCGACAAGGAGCTGGCCGGCCTGGAGGCGACGGCGCGCGAGCGCGGCATCGTCGTCGCCTCGGCCAGCGCCCTGCCCGTCTCGATCGAGCGCATCGCCCGCTGGGCTCAGTCGCTCGAGGCCAAGAAGATCGCTCTCGTGCCGCTGAGTGCGGCACGCGGTTTCCGCGATCCCAAGACGACCGGATCCCTCTCCGCTGGACCCTTGCGATGACCGACGCCGCCCCGGAAGGCTATCGCCCTTGCGTGGGGCTTGCCTTGTTCAATCGCGACGGCCTCGTCTTCGTCGGCCGACGCGCCGACAAGACCAAGCGCGAGCACGTGGCCCCGGGCTATGCCTGGCAGATGCCGCAAGGCGGCATCGACGCCGGCGAGACGCCGCTGGAAGCGGCCCGGCGCGAGCTGCAGGAAGAGACGAACGTCACCTCCGTCGAGCTCCTGGCCGAAGCTCCCGGATGGCTCAGCTATGATTTGCCCGGCGATATCGGCCGTGAAGCCTGGAAGGGTCGCTGGCGCGGGCAGGCACAGCGCTGGTTCGCCTTCCGCTTCACGGGTCCCGACGACGAGATCGACATCCTGACCCCCGCCGGCGGCCACAAGGCCGAGTTCGACGCCTGGCGCTGGGTGCCGCTCGCCGAGACGCCCGGCCTGATCATCCCCTTCAAGCAGGGCGTCTACCATCAGGTCGTCGGCCATTTCGCCGCTTTCGCCCAGGCCTGAGGCGCGCTCCGCCCGGTCCGAGGAGCGCCGGGGCGGCCCTTATCCGCCATGCATCGCCGCCAGGATGCGCGCGATCCAGTAGATCTGATAGGCGATGTGGCTGGCGGCGATGCCGATCTGCAATCGCCGGTCCGCCCACAGGCTTCCGGCCAGGCAGAAGGCGAGGCCGAGCGGCACCTGCACGAGATAGTCGCCGCTGAGCCGGTTCCAGTGCTCGGCTCCCTTGATCACGGTGTCGACGATATCGAGCACGAAGGCGATGGCGAGCAGCCCGAAGAACCAGCGCCGGCGCTTGATGAAGAAGTCTTCGTAGCCGGCGTATTCCGAGATGTTGTCCGGGAAGAGCAGCGCCGCGAGCAAATACAGCACCACCGCATAGCCGATCAGGAACAGGAAGATCTCGAAGCTGAGCGCGGGCATCCGCGACAGCCCGAATTCCCACCACCAGAACAGCACCAGCTCAAGCAGGATCGACCCGACCCAGAGCAGGTGCAGCAGGGAGAGGCGCTGGCGGCCGGGATGCTGGATGAAGCCGGCGAGGCCGGTGAGCGTTCTGGTAATGCCGAGGCCGACCACCATGCCCATCACGATGCGGACATGGCTGAAGAGTTCTTGCGTCGTCGCGGCATCCATGACCCTGCATAACGCGGCTAGCGGCCTGCGCCTAGATCATCGCGTGTCCTATCGGACGCGGTAACGATGATCTATCTCGTTGCTGGAGCATCGAATTTTCCCGAAAAGTGGAATCCACTTTTCGGTCCGATGCTCCAGCTCGCGCGCCCAACGCAACGAGCGCCGCAGCCGACTGCGGCGCCTTACGGCGCGGCGCCGGCGGACTGGGCTCGCCGCTGCCGGAGCACATCGGCGATGAAGAGACGCGACAACGCATGGTAGAGCGGCTCGCGCGTGATCAGCCGTGCAGTCCCGTAGCCGAGGACGGAGGCCGCCATCAATGCGATGACGTTGTCGTGGTTGCCGGTCATCTCGAGGATGATGACGAAGGCCGTCATCGGCGCCTGGACGACGCCGGAGAAATAGCCGGCCATGCCGAGCACCGCCGCCAGGCCTGCCGGCGAGCCGAGAAGGCTGCCGAGCGTGCTGCCGAGGCCGGCACCGACCGACAGGGATGGAGCGAACAACCCGCCCGGGATGCCCGAGACCGACGACGCCAGGCTGGCGATGAACTTCGCCAGGAAGAACGACGCCGGCAACGGCGTGCCCTCGATGGCGCTGCGTGCCTGCGCGTAGCCGGTGCCGAAGGTCATGCCGCCCGTGGCGATGCCGATGAGCGCGACCACGGCCCCGGAGAGAACCGCAACGATCAGGATGCGCCCGAGGGGCGATCCGGCCCGCCAGCGCCGGATCCGGCGCGTCAGCCAGACCATGCCGCTGCTGAAGACGGCGCCGAAGCCGCCGCCGATGACGCCGCAGCAGAGCACCAGGAACCAGTCCCGCTTCAGAACGGCGGTGGCGTCGGTGAAGCCGAAATAGGTGTAGTTCCCGACGATGGCGATCGAGGCGAGGCCGGCGATGATGACGGCGGAAAGCACGATGCCGTTGGTTCGGGCCTGGTAGGTCCGGCTCATTTCCTCGATGGCGAAGACGATGCCGGCGAGCGGCGTATTGAAGGCGGCCGCGATCCCGGCGGCCGACCCGGCGAGAATCAGTCCGCGAGCCTGGACCATGCCGCCCCAGCGCGCGACCTGCAGCATGATCGACGCTCCGACCTGGACCGTGGGTCCTTCGCGGCCGATCGAGGCGCCGCAGAGCAGCCCGATGATGGTCATCACGATCTTGCCCACCGCGATGCGCAGCGACAGGAAGCTGGAACGCTCCGAATCGTCGCGCAGGTGGCGGGCGGCGATCGCCTGCGGGATGCCGCTGCCCTGGGAGCCTTGAACGAAGCGCGCCGCGAAGAAGGCGCAGAGCCCGAAGCCCAGCGGCGTCACCAGCAGCGGCAGGAAGCGCAGCCCGTCCTGCCTGACGGCCACCTGCGAGAACAGATGCTGCGCCTCGTCCGCGAGCTGTGCGAATCCGGCGCTGACGAGACCGATGGCGAGCGCCCCGAGCCAGAACACCAGCCGCTGTCGCCAGTAGCGGGGCGTGATGACCAGCGTGCGCGAGCGCCGAAGAATCCGCAATCCACCACCGGCCACGCGACCAATCCCTTCGTACTCGACTCCTGTCATGCCGGCTTTAGCAGAATTCTTCCCCGAACTGTCGAGCAACAAATCATCGGCGAGGGCAACAGGCCCGCCATGGCCACCGCGTCAGACGGTCAGCGGACCCGTCACCAGCGCAGGAACCGCGGAAAAACCAGTGCTCCGGCGCTCGTGACCAGAGCAATCCCGATCATGTACCAGGTCGCCAGGAAAGGCGCGGTGTCGTCGGGACAATGCAGGCTGTAGGCGACGATCGCGAGCCCGGCGGAAGCGAGCCCGGCACATGCCCCGGTGAGCGGCCCGTCGACCGCCGCGCCCCGCCGCGCCAGCACCAGCAGGACAAGGAACGGTACCATCGCGTAGAGCGGCACCGCCACCAGGCAGGCGCGCCAGTAGTGACCGAAGATCAACGTAGTCCACTGCTCCGCAGGGGTCTGCGCGAGCGTCAGCGCGGCCCAGCCCACTACCAGCAGGATCGGCGCCAGAACCCAGGGCAGCTGCCGTGCCGGCTCCTGCCCCGGCCTCAGGCTGCGCTGGAACAGCGGCAGGGCAATCGCCGCGACGCCGGCGCCGAGCAGCATCTTGGCCAGCACCGGCATGCTCAGCCAGGCGCGGCCGAGATCGTGCCGCGGCCCGAGCGTGATCAGGACGAGACCGGCCGTCACCGCAAGCGCACACAGCGCCGCGAGCCAGGTCGCGCGGCTCAGCCGGGCCGTGTCCACCGGGCGCTGGCTTGCGACCATCAGGGAGATCAATTGATCAGTCTGCATGTCCGATCTTCGGTTGGTTGCGTTGGAATATTCGTTGCGGATCAGGGAAACGTTACGGACGTTCGGTGTCGCGGCCGGCTCATCCGGGCTTGCTCCCACTGCGGGACAGGAATTTGGCCATGGTTTGCAAGCCGCGATGAATCGCGACCTTCGCGGCGTTCTCGCTCATGCCTGCCGCAACCGCCGCTTCGGCGATGCTGGCCCCCTGCAGCCTGACCCGGTCGATCAGGCCCCGCGTTCGCTCGGGCAGGCTCGCCATGGCGCGATCCAGGTCGAGCCGCGCCTCCGCAGCCGCTGCGACCGGCCGGTCGGCCAGCCCGAACGCCTCTTCGTCGAGCGGCAGATGGCCGACATGGCGGCCGGAGCGGCGCAGATGATCGACCAGCTTGTAGCGGGCAATCGCATGGGCCCAGGCCGTGACCGGGCTCGCCGGGTCATAGGTATGGCGAGACAGGTGCAGCGCCAGCAGCACCTCCTGCAGCACGTCCTCGACCTCGCTCGGCTCGCGGCGCCCGGCCCGCGCCAGCATGTGGCGCAGATGGCCTCGCAAGCGCTCGCCGATGATATCGAGGAAGCGCCGATAGGCCGCCCCGTCGCCGGCGAGCGCCGCCAGAAACAGCGGCCTCAGCTGCATTTCAAGATCTTCGAGCGACAAGTCCGGTGCGCTTCCCGTCTATGTTGCGATGCGGCTTATCCCGTCGCATGCCGGAGCTCGGCTCACAAGCGCGTGACCGCCTGATGAGCGGCGCGGGAGCCGCCGCTACGCTCGCGGGCAGGCGCGGCGCCCCCGCATCCGCCTCACCTGGAGACCAGCCCATGGCCGCCGCAGCCCGTATTGCGTTCGCCGTCCTTGCGACCCTGGCGACGACATCCATCGCCCCGGCGCAGGAACCCGGGCCGTCTGCGCAGCCATGCCCGGCCGAGGGCGGATGCAGCGTCGCCGGCGGCTCCTACCGCATCCTGATCCCGCCCGGCGGCCGCCCCGGCCAGCGTTACGGCGCCATCGTGTATTTCCACGGCTATCAGGGCTCGGCCGCCGAAACCATCGCCGACGACGCCTTGGCCGGAGTGGCGCGCCGGCTCGGCGTCGCGCTGATCGCTCCGGAAGGGCTGGGCCGCAGCTGGTCGTTTCCGGGTTCGCCGAGCCGGCGCAGGGACGAGTTCGCTTTCGTCGGGCAGGTACTCGACGATGCGACGCGACGCTTTCCGGTCGATCCGCAGCGCCTGATGGCGAGCGGCTTCTCGCAGGGTGGCTCGATGGTCTGGTATCTCGCCTGCCGGATGCCGACGCGCTTCGCCGCATTCGCGCCGATCGCCGGCGCCTTCTGGGAGCCACTTCCGCAAGCCTGCGAGGGGCCGCGACCCAAGCTGATCCATGTCCACGGCACCAGCGACACCACGATACCGCTCGCCGGCAGAATGCTGCGCCAGGGGGCCAGGCAGGGCGACGTCTTCAGGAGCTTGGCCGTCCTCGCCGGCGGGAGCTGCGCGGCGGGCTGGGCCGATCTGCCCGGCCAGGCCGTTCCGGGCACGGCGCTGACCTGCCGGCTGGCAAGCCATTGCGGCGGGGCCCGGCTCGAGCTCTGCCTGCATGACGGCGGCCATTTCGCCGATGCGGCCTGGGTCGAACGGGCCTGGCGCCTGATGATGACCAACGAACCCGCGTCCTGGACCGCCGGTGCCGTGCTCACGTCTCCGTGAGGCTGTAACCGTGGGCACCGCCGCTGCGATCTCTCAGGCGCCACCGCCACGCGGACCGCTGGAGAGACCGATGCGCCACGACCCGATTTCCGCCTCCCGTCCCGGCGCGGGCACGGACCAGGGCTGCGTCAGGGGGGCCGATCTCGTCGCCGCCCGTCTCGCCGCGGCGGGTGTGACCCATGCCTTCGGCATTCCCGGCGGCGAGGTGCTGGCGCTCGTCGATGCGCTGGAGCGCGCCGACATTCGCTTCCTGCTCGCCAAGCATGAGAATGCGGCCGGCTTCATGGCTGAGGGGCTGTGGCACGCGACCGGCGCGCAACCGGTATTGATTGCGACGCTCGGGCCGGGCGTTGCGAATGCGGTCAACGTCGTCGCCAACGCCCAGCAGGATCGCGTGCCGCTGCTCTTCATCACCGGTTGTGTCGATCAGGCGCTCGCCGAGAGCTACACGCACCAGGTCTTCGACCATCAGGCCGTGCTGCGCCCCCTGGTCAAGGCGAGCTTCCGCGCTGCGCCCGGCACCGAGGATCTCGTCGTCGCCAAGGCGATCGCGCTCGCGAGACGCGGCCGGCCCGGCCCGGTGCATATCGACTTGCCGATCGCGGTGGCGGAGGCGCCGGCTCCGCACCGCGCGCCGGGGCGCCTGCCCCGGTCCGAAGCCGCCGTTCCCGCCGAGCTCGGCCCCGCGGCCGGACGCCTCGCCGCCGCGCGGCGGCCCCTCGTCATCGCCGGCCTCGACCTTGTCAACGAAGGCGCGGCACCTGCCCTCGAGCAATTCCTGGCCCGCACCGGCGCGCCGTTGCTGACGACCTACAAGGCCAAGGGCTTGCTGCCGGAGGACGACCAGCGCGTCATCGGCGGCATCGGCCTCTCGCCGCGCGCCGACGCGATCGTCCGGCCGCTGCTGGAAGCAGCGGACCTGATCGTCCTCGCCGGTTACGATCCCATCGAGATGCGCCAGGGCTGGCGCCATCCCTGGCCGCAGGACAAGCCGGTGATCGACATCGTCGCGGAGGCGATGCCGCACGGCATGCATGCCGCGACCCTGCTGCTGGAAGGCGATGTCGGGACGATCCTGGCGCGGTTGACGGCGGCGCTGCCGGCTGCGCAGGCGGCCTGGCCAGCGGGCGAGCCCGCGGCCGTGCGATCCCGCTTTCGCGAGGCCTTCGCCGCGCCGCCCGGCTGGGGGCCGCACGCCGTCTTCGAGACCCTGCGCGCGGTGGCGCCCGCCGGCACGATCGCCACCGCCGACTCCGGCGCGCACCGCATCCTGCTCAGCCAGATGTGGCGCTGCGACGGGCCGCGGCGGCTGCTGCAATCGACCGGGCTCTGCACCATGGGTTGCGCCTTGCCGCTGGCGACCGGTGCCGCGCTTGGCGCGGACGCTCCAGTGCTCTGCTTCGTCGGCGATGCCGGGCTGGAGATGGTCCTCGGCGAATTGGCGACGCTGCGCGATCTCGAACTTCCGGTCGTCGTCGTCACGCTCGTCGACGAGAGCCTCGGGCTGATCGCGCTCAAGCAGCGGCAGATGGGTCTGCGGCGGGCCGGCGTCGATTTCGGCGGCACCGATTTCACGGCGGTGGCCCGAGCCATGGGCGGGCACGGCGTCACCATAGACGATCGCGAGACTTTGCAGTGCGAGGCCGCCGCCGCCTTCTCCCGCAAGGGCTTCACGCTTCTTGCCTGCCGGATCGACGCTGCGCATTACGAGGGAGCCTTCTGATGGCGGCGGTGATCGACAAGGCGGGAAAGCGCCCGCGCGACGAGCGGCTCGACGTCTTTCGCGGCCTGACGATGCTGATCATCTTCGTCGCACACCTGCCCGACAACAGCTGGAACGCCTGGATCCCGGCGCGGTTCGGCTTCTCGTCCGGTGCGGAGCTCTTCGTCTTCTGCTCGGGCGTCGCCAGCGCCCTGGCCTTCGGCAGCGTCTTCGTGCGGCGCGGCCCGGTCCTGGGCACCGCGCGCATCGCCTATCGGATCTGGCAGGTCTACTGGGCCCAGATCGGCCTCGTGCTGGCCCTGATCGCCCTCGCCGCCGGCATCGACCGGATCTTCGACTTCGGTGTTCTGGCGAAGCAGTTCGGGCCGCTGATCGGCGATCCGGAGCGCGCCTTGCTCGGGCTCGCGACGCTGACCTGGCAGCCCGACTATCTCGACATCCTGCCGATGTATCTCGTCATCCTCGCCCTGGTCCCGGTGATGATGCTGCTGCGGCGCCTGCATGGCGGCCTGCCCTTCCTCCTTGCCGCACTGCTCTACGCGCTGGTCTGGACGCAGGGCCTGAACCTGCCGGGCAATCCCTGGACCGGCGCCGGCTGGTTCCTCAACCCCTTCGCCTGGCAGCTCATCTTCTTCACCGGCTTCTTCATCGCGATGAAATGGCTGCCGGTGCCGCGGCTGGGCGCGCCCCGGCTGATGCTGGTGGCAACGCTCTTCCTTGCCCTGTCGGTGCCGCTCTCCTTCTGGGTCGTGCTCGATCATTGGCCGGCGGCACAGGCGCTGCACGACGCGATCCTGCCCGCCAGCGAGAAGAACGACCTGCACATCCTCAGGGTGCTCCATTTCCTGGCGCTGGCCTATGTCGTGCTCAGCCTGATCGAGCCCTGGCGCGGCAAGCTGGATCGCGGCATCGGCCATCTCCTCATCCTGATCGGGCGGCAGTCGCTGGCCTGCTTCCTTGCCAGCGTCGTGCTGGCGCGGCTGCTGGGCGTCGTGGCAGACGCGACCGGCCGGGGCGAAGCGACCATGGCGCTGCTCAATCTCGTCGGCTTCGCGCTGATCCTCGGCACGGCCGTGGTGGTTGGCTGGTTCAAAAGCGCGCCGTGGCTGGCGCCGGGGCGACCGCAGCCCGGCCCCGCACCGCAGGAACTATCCGCCGGACTGCCGCTCCGGACACGGGTCCGTGAAGCGAGTTGAACGGCGTTTGATCGCCCGCCTGCGAACTCCCTCATGAGCGTTCGAAGCGAACGCTGCAAAGGAGCAGCCGATGTCACAGCCTCTCTATCACGATCTGTCCGGCGACCGCCTCACCGTAGCGAACGACCCCGCGCGCTTGGCCTGGAACGATACGCTCGAGGCCATGATGGCCCATGCCGCCGCGACGCCCGAGCATCTGGCCCGCACGCTCGCAGCCGATCCGGACTTCGCCCTCGCCCATGCGGCGAAGGGGCTGATGCTGCTGTCGCTCGCCCGTGCCGAGCTGGTCGGGGCCGCCCGCGAATGCCTCCTGCAGGCGCGAGCCTCCGCAGGGCTGCGGCCTGTCACCCGGCGCGAGGCGATGGTGATCGAGGCTCTCTCGCTCTGGCTCGACGACGCGCCGCGCCGCGCCGCCGAAAGGCTGGAAGCCATCCTGCTTGCCCACCCGCACGACGTGCTCGCGCTCAAGCTCTCTCACGGTCTGCGCTTCATACTGGGCGACCAGCAGGAGATGCTCGCCACCTTGCAGCGCTTCGCGCCGGGCTTCGGCGAGCACCACCCCCTCGCCGGCTACGTCAACGGCTGCCACGCCTTTGCGCTGGAAGAGCGCGGCTTCTACGCCGAAGCCGAGCGCACCGGCCGGCGCGCCGTCGCCCTCAGCCCCCGCGACGCCTGGGGGCGCCACGCCGTCGCGCATGTGCTGGAGATGACCGGCCGGGCCGGCGAGGGGATCGCCTGGCTCGGCGACGGGCGCGGCATCGCGCACGCCAACAATCTGCGGTTTCACATCTTCTGGCATCTTGCGCTGTTCAGGCTGGAACGCGGCGAGAATGCCGAGGTGCTGCGGCTCTATGACGAGGAGATCCGTGCGGAGCCGACTGACGACTACCGCGACATTGCCAATGGCGCCTCGCTGCTGGCCCGGCTCGACCATGCCGGCGTCGATGTCGGCGATCGCTGGGAGGAGCTCGCCGCCAAGGCTGAGGGCCGGGTCCACGACGGGCGCCTCGTCTTCGCCGATCTGCACTATGTCCTCTCGCTGCTCGGGGCCGGCCACCGCGGCGGAGCCGAGGCCATCGCCGCGGATCTCATGCACGATGCCCGCTCCCATGCGAGCCGCGAGCGTGCCGCGGCGGCCCGCAGCGGCGCGTTTGCGGCCCGTGGCCTGATCGCGTTCAGCGAGGGCGATCATCCCGAGGCTGCGCGCCTCCTCGGCATGGCCCGCGACGGCCTGCTGGCCATCGGCGGCAGCCACGCCCAGCGCGACATCTTCGAGCAGATCCATATCGAAAGCCTGATCCGCGCGGGCAGCCACGATCTCGCTGGCCGCCTCCTGGAACAGCGCCTTGCCCGCCGCGGCGGCGCCAACCGCTTCGCCGTCCGCCGCCTCGCCCAGCTGCGCCACCATGCCCCGGGACGTCTCGCCGCTCTCGCCGTCGCGGCGACCCCTCTCGCCATCGCACACTGACCTTGCAGAAAGGACCGCGCCATGACCACCGCCGCCATGCCTCGCAGCCTCGCTCTTCCCTCCAGCCGGACCGTGATCAACCTCGCGCTCGGGGGGTTCGCCGGCCTCGGCTTCTGGGAGCTCTTCTCCGCCGTGCCGACGGCCTGGGTTGCGGGCTTCCCGCTGGAGCCGCCAGAGCTGGTGAAGGCGCTGTTCTACCACCAGCTCGGCCTCCAGCTCTCGACACCGGTCGCAAAGCTGCTGCACTTCGTCACCGGTTTCCTATTCTACCCGATGGCGTACTGGGTCCTGACCCGCTGGGTGAAGAGCTTCGGCATGCCGGCCGATGGCTGGATCTGGGGCGTGATCACCTATTTCATCGCGCTTGGCTTCTTCGCCCCTCTCGGCGGGCAGCATTTCCTGCTGAACGACGTGCCGCTGCTGTCCCTCATGAGCCTGATCGGCCATGCCATCTATGGCTGGCTCGCGGCCTATGTCTTCGAGGCGCTGGAGGCGCGCTCGGCATGAACGTGCTCGCCCGCAGAAACCGTAAAGGCCTGGACCGGCGCGGCCTGCTTCTGTTCGCCCTGGCGGTCATCCCCGCCACGGCAGCCGGGGCGGCGACGACGCATCGCGTCAACACGCTGGGCTCGCCGGACGGCGTCGCGATCGGCGGCTACGATCCGGTCGCCTATTTCCGCGACGGCGGCCCCCGCCTCGGCAAGCCGGAGTTTTCGTTGCGCCATGGCGGCGCCACCTGGCACTTCGCCAGTGCCGAGCACAAGGCGCTGTTCGCGGCCGATCCGGAGCGCTACCTGCCGGCCTATGGCGGCTTCTGCGCCTACGGCACCTCGCGTGGATACCTGGTCAAGATCGAGCCGGAAGCCTGGTCGATCGTCGACGGGAAGCTCTATCTCAACTACGATCTCGGCGTCCGCACGACCTGGCTTCGCGACCGCGCGAAATATATCGGCCGGGCCGACCGGAACTGGCCGCGCCTGAGCACCATGCCCTGATGCGGGGTGGAAGCCCTCAGTCGAATTCCTTGCGGAACTTCTCGCTCACTTGAGTCGCCGAACGGAAGCGGCCGATCCCGAACGGCGCCAGCGGCGTCTGCGTCCCGCCATCGAGAATCATCTCGCTGAGGCAGGCTCCGACACCCGGTCCAATCTGGAAGCCATGGCCGCAGAAGCCGAAGGCGTGGAACAGCCCCGCCGTGGTCTGGCTCGGCCCGATCACCGGAATCATGTCGGGAAGATAGGCCTCGATCCCCGACCAGACCCGGATGACATGGCACTGCGCCAGCACCGGCGCGACGCGCGCCAGCGCCCTCATCGCGGCCAACGTCTTCGCCGGAGGTACCGGTGCGCGGTTCGCCTGCGGATCGGCGGCCGTGCGGGGATAGCCGGCGAGGATGACATTGCCGCGCGGGATCTGGCGGAAGATGACCGAACCGTCGATCGCCTGGATGGACGGCGCGATCAGATAAGGAAACGGCTCGGTCACGAACTGCGGCGGGCCGGCCGGAAACAGCGGCGCCGTTTCGCCGAAGCGTTCCGCGATCTCCCGCCGCGACGCGTCACTGCTGGTGACCAGGGTCTGGCCGCGGCGCAGCATCCCCCAACGCACCGACAGGTGCCATTGGACGCGGAAGAGGAAGGTGAAGTCCTGCGGGCGCAGCGACGGCGCGATGTCGTGCTGCACGGAGATCTGCGGCCGATAGACCATCGGGGCGATGTTCGCCGGGTTCAGCAGCAGGGGCGAGCCGTTTCGACGCAGCCACAGCGGCAGCTCGATCTGCTCCCAGAGCGGGCCGCCGGTGCGCCCGATCGCACGGAACGGAACCCCCTCGGGCACCTGGTCGACCGCGGACGGCGGGACCAGCAGCACGATGTCGGAGCGCATCTGCGACAGGTGCTGGGTGATCTCGATGGCGCACCGGCGGACGCCCCCGAAGGAGGCGAGCAGGTACCGCCCGTTGATGGCGACGGTCACGGGGGCGTCCTTCCGGTTCGACGCGGAGGGTCCGTTCGACGAGGCGGACGGGGGAGAGGATGTCATGACGGAGCCTCCGAGGGGGCGTGACGCAGCTCCCGCAGGACGCGGAGGCAGCGGCGAGCGAGCAGCAGGGTCGCGGCGCCTTCGGTGAGGGCGTACCCGAGAGCCGCGCCGACCGGGCCCCAGGCGATTCCGAGACCGAGCATCAGCGGGATGCCGAGGACCGTGGCGATCAGGGTCGCGCGCATCACGGGACCGGCCTGTCCGGCGGGGAAGAGGATCAGCCGTGCGACGGCGGTGCGGACCGAGAAGAAGAAGAACACCAGACCCATCACGAGCAGGATGTCGAAGGGCGCTCCGGCGGCGGCGCCCAGGTAGGCGCTCGTGAGCCAGGGACCCACGAGGGCGAGCCCCGCCCACCCGAGGAGCCCCGTGCCCGCGGCCAGCAGCAGGGCGATGCCCATGCGGCGCCCGCGGTGGGCCCCATGAGCCTCGCCGATCCAGCTCTGCAGCGCGTTCGCGAGCGTCATCGGGATGAACTGACCGAGCTTGAGCATCTTGTCGGCGGTGGCGTACCCGGCGGCCGCCGACGCGGGCGAGGTGACGTTGACCACGGGGGCGGGGACGCTGGAATAGCCGCTGAGACCGGCGTCGTTGAGCGCGACGGGCAGGGTGCTGCGCAGCAGTCGCGGCAGGTCGCGTCGCCCGGGCCAGGGCCCCGGATGCCGTCGCAGCAACCGGATCGTGAAGATCCCGGTGCCGATGAGGGTCACCGCGATACCGGCGACCGGGTAGAGCACGACCACGCCCGTGACCAGCACCAGTCCCGCCGCGGCGATGTTCGCGACGAGGCGGGGCACGGCGTCGAAGATCACGATCGTGCGCGGGTCTCCCACCCCGGCGCTGAACCAGGTGAAGGACAGCGCGATGAGCGCTCCCTGCGCGCCCATGAGGATGGTGAGCCACTCCGATCCCGGCGAGGCGATGAACCAGCAGACGACGCCGAGGGCGGGGAGGGCCACCACCGCGATCAGCAGGCGCACGACGATCGACTCGCGGTACAGGCGGGCCCGTTCGTCGTCGTCGGCGGCGATGGAGATCAGTGCCGGGCCGATGGTCGCCCAGCCCCACCCGATCGCGATCGCGGCGAACGTGCCGATCGATTCGCCCGCGATCGCGCTGGCCCAACCGGCATCGCCGGCGATGCGCACGACGACCGGGAGGGCGACGATCGGAGAGAGCGCCGCGATCGCGGGCAGCAGCATGAAGCCCAGCAGGCGCCGCCGCAGCGACGGGGCTGCGCTCATCGCCGTCGTCCCGCCGACAGCACGCGCTCCAGCTCGGCGGCGGTCGCCTCCGCGGCGCCGTCCCAGGTGAACCGCGACGCCCAGGCCCGTGCGGCCTCGCGCGCGTCGGCATCCGGCGGCGACGCCAACGCGGCGCCGATCGCGGCGCCGAAGGCGGTGGCATCCGTCGCGTCGGCGTACCGCGCGGCGACTCCGCCGACCTCGCGCAGGACCGGGACGTCGTGCGCCAGCACCGGGATGCCGCGCCGCAGCGCATCGACGATGGGGAGGCCGAATCCTTCGACGAGCGACGGGCACACGTACAGGTCGGCGATCTGGAACAGCGCTTCCAACTGCGCGTCGCTCACCCAGCCGGGCAGGACGACGTCGGCCTCGAGACCGAGCCGGGCCACATCGGCCTCCAGCGGATCGGGCAGCCGACTGCCCGCGATCACGGTCACCGGGCGCTGCTCCCTCGGCAACGTGGCGACGGCGGCGAGGAGTCCGGGGAAGTTCTTGTGCGGCATGCGGTTGCCGACGCTGAGCACGACGGGCCGGCCGGCGGGGATCGCGAGGGATGCCACCTCGCTCGCCGGATCGGCGACGGGGCGAGGGTCGGTGCTGCCGTTGTGCACCACGGCGATCCGACCCGACGGGACCCCGAGATGGCGGCCGATG
>Ga0066255_1001168_pt1 | contig 28327 bp, 21 predicted proteins | sample ThiBiot_750_biof_FD_71148 | JGI IMG/M metagenome (GOLD analysis project Ga0066255, IMG submission 71148) | Wastewater bioreactor microbial communities from Cape Town, South Africa - Thiocy_expt_750_biof (version 2) | ecosystem: Engineered > Bioreactor > Thiocyanate-remediating >... | reverse complement strand
GCCAACGGACAGAATCCCATCAGCATCGTCGTTCCCTGCCACCGCGTTATCGGCTTCAACTGCTCTCTGACCGGCTATGGCGGCGGCATCCCGCGCAAGAAATGGTTGTTGGAGCACGAAGGCGCCTACTTTTACTTCACCCACAGTTCCGGGAGTCACACGCTGGTGCTGGCTGACGACATCACAGGCTCGCACAGTCCGTTGCCTGGTGGCCATGTCGTGCCTTTTCATCCGCCTGGCAAGGCCGCCATCGCGGACAAGGAACATTTTTACGCCTGGGAGCTTGTCCAGGAGGTGCAGCCGGGACGGCACTACAACGATGATTACGATTTCAAAAAGCCGCGTGCCGACCTCTCAAACATGCGTCAGAACCCACCGGGGCATGAGCATGACAAGTACGAAATTTATGAGTGGCCGGGCGGCTATACCGAGTTCCCGGATGGCGAAACTTACGCCAAGATTCGTCTGCAGGAGCACCTGGCAAAGCACAGCCGGGTGCTAGGCCGTGGCAACAAACGCAACCTTGCCACGGGTTACACCATCAACCTGGAAAATTATCCGCGCGAAGACCAGAACCGCCAATACCTGATCGTTAGCACGCACTACCACTTTGAAGAGAATCCCGAGGTCAGCAGCAGCCGGGTGGGTGGAGCGACTGCAACCAAGAATCCGCACGAGGCGGGCTCCATTCAGCAGTTTGAAATTCAGGCGCAGCCCACCAGCATTGAGTTTCGTCCCAAACGTGACACACCCAAGCCGCGGGCGCTCGGCCCGCAAACGGCGGTAGTCGTCGGACCGCCTGGCGAGGAGATCTGGACCGACAAGTTTGGGCGTGTGAAGGTTCAATTCCACTGGGATCGCATCGGCGCGATGGACGAAAAATCCAGCTGCTGGGTACGTGTTTCGACCAGTTGGGCAGGACCGCAGTTTGGCGCGGTTTTCATTCCCCGGGTCGGTATGGAAGTCATCATTGATCACCTCAACGGCGACCCTGACTACCCCATCCTCACGGGTTGCGTCTACAACGCGCTCAACATGCCGCCCTGGGTGCTCCCTGCCAACGCTACGCAGAGCGGCATCCTCACCAGGTCCAGCAAAGGTGGAGCCGCGGGGGGTGGTATGAAGAATGGCCCCGGCGACGCCAATGCCCTCCGGTTTGAGGACAAGGCGGGCGAAGAGCAGCTGTGGATACACGCTCAGAAGGACCAGCTGACCGAGGTTGAAAACGACGAAACAAAGTGGGTGGGGAGAGACCGAGAGAAGACCATTGACCGGGACGAGACCAACACCATTCACCGCGATCGCACCGAGACGGTGGACCGCAACGAAAAGATCACCATCCACGGCTGGCGCACGGAAGAAGTGGATGGAGACGAAACCATCACGATCCACAGCAACCGATCGGAGCGGGTGGATCATGACGAAAAAATCAGCATCGGTGACAACCGTAAAGAAACGGTGGGCAAAAACGAGACCGTCAAGATCGGCCTCACCAGACAACACACCATTGGCATCATGTCCATGCTCAATGTCGGGCTGGTCCGCATCATGAATGTCGGTGTTGCCTACAGCCAGAACATCGGGATGATGATGTCCACCATCGTGGGCATGACCCAGACTACCAAGGTCGGCCAAAGCCAGAAGACTACGGTGGGCAAGGACTATGTGCCGGAGGTAGGGGGGGCGGCGGAGGGGGTGGCGGCTCTGCAGCTGCAGGTGCTGGGGTGGATCACATCGTGGCGCCTTCAGGCGGCGGCTCCGGTGCTGGTGGTGGCGGTGATGCTCCCAGCTGCATCAAGATCGACGCCAGCCAAATCTTCATGGAATCCAAGAAGATTCATCTCAACGCCAAGGACGAGATCCTGCTCACTGTCGGCAGCAGCACCATCAAGCTCACCCCCAGCCAGATCGAAGTGCTTTCTCCGCTCGACAAGCTGAACTGCTAGGTGGGAACTTTGGGGGGAGTTTGGCGGCGCAGGCGCTGCCAGCCTTGCGGCGCTTCAGGCGACGCGCGCATCTGAACAACAACATATTCAATCGAGGGAAACATCATGGGCAAGAACGCTGCCAGGCGAGGAGACCTGACGGAATCTGGAGGCCCTATCATCCAGGGCTCCAACACGGTCCTGATTGGCTCCCAAGGCGGCATAGCGTGCTCCACCTGCCCCGGTGGCAAAACCATTGGCAGCCCCGTCAACCCCACCCTGGGCGCCAAGGTCTTGCTCGGCTCCGAAGACCTGGACTTTGCACTGCCCGGCCCCATGCCCCTGGTCTGGCAACGCCAGTACAGCAGCTACGTCAATTCCGAACAGGGCCCACAGTGCGGTTTTCTGGGATGGGGTTGGCACCTGCCACACGAACTGCGCCTTCAGCTCCAACCCACCCAAACCCTTCTGCACGAGGCCGGTGGCCGCGTCATCACCTTTGACGAAGCCCTGCGCGCAGGCCAGACCCTGCAAAGCGACAGCGAAGCCCTCCTGCTGCTGCGCGGCGGTGACACTGAGGCTTACAACGGCGCGACCTCTGCCAGCCTAGCCCAGGAACTCCTGCCCTGGATGCACCAGCAGCGCTGGGCCTACATCCCCGCCCTCGCCCGATTGGATGCCGGCTACGTCCTGGTCGCCACGCAGACGGGTAGCACAGCCTGGCTCTTCAAGGCCCAGACCAACGGAGACTGCCACCTCGTTGGCCTGATGGATGCCTTCGGCCGCACCCAGCAATACCACCGTGATGAACACGGGCGGCTGGCTGCCATCACCGACGGCGCAGGCCGCCGCTACGCCCTGCTGTACAACCGCGAGAGCGGGCCAGCGGAGCACACGAGCAACCTTCAACCCACCGGTGCTGGCCCCATCGATACCGGGCTGCGCTTGATGGGCGTGGACTGCGTTCACAACCCTCACGACAGCAGCCCCGCCCACCCCGTGCCCCTGGTGCGCTACCACTACAGCCCCCAAGGCGACCTCATTGCCGTGCATGCCCGCGACGGCCAACGCACGCGCCAGTTCCGCTACGACAGCCAGCACCGCATGCTTGCCCACCGCGTACGCAGCGGCCCGGAACACAGCTATGTCTATGAAGGCGACCACCCCGGCGCCCGCGTCATCGAACACCACAACGAAGAGGGGCTGAGCTACCACTTCAGCTACCAGGACGCGGCGCCCCAAGACCCCAAGGCCGCCAGCTGCACAACCGTGCGCGACAGCCTGGGGCGGACCACTGCGTACCACCACGAAGGCCGCGGCGGGCTCAAGCGCATCACACGCCAGATCAACCCCGACGGCTGCGAAGAGCACTTCCAGTACGACGGCGCAGGCCGGCGTATCGCCGCCACCGACCCGCTGGGCCGCACCATCCACTGGCGGTACGACGGCCAAGGTAACCTGCTGGGCGTGCAAGGCCCCGACGGCCGCAGCAGCCAGCAACGCTGGGGTTTGCCGGGTACAGCGCAAGACGGTCTGCTGCTGCAAAGCGCCAGTGCCAGCGGCATCCACACCCACTACGCCTATGACGAATGGGGCGGCCTGACCGAGGTCACCGTCCTCGCAGGCGAACTGGCCAGCACCACACGGCTGCAATACCAGGAAGGCGCCCCACACACACTGCCCCCGGCCAACCGCGCTTGGGTCGACCAACCACAGGCCGTCATCGATCCCCGAGGGGGACGCAAGACCCTGGGCTACAACGCCTGCGGCCAGCCCACCCGCTACACCGACTGCAGCGGCCACACCACCCGCTGGCAGTACGACGCCTGGGGTGAACTCATCGAAGAAACCGATGCTCTGGGCCATCACACCCGCCACCAGCGCGGCACCGTGGGACGGCTGCTGCAAACCCAGAAGGCCGACGGTAGCTTGGTGCAATACCGCTGGGGCGACAACGGCCAGGTCCAAGCCATCACCCTGGGCGCCGTAGCCCACCGAACCAGCGACACCGGCTTGGCACCGGTCACCACCACCGTGACCTACGAGTACGACCTCTGGGGCCGCATCATCGCCCAGACCCAGGCTGGCGCCAGCCTGCAACTGCGCTACGACAGCGCAGGCCGCGTCACGGAACTCCTCAACGAGAACCACGCCACTACCCGCTTCACCTACGACAGCCAGGACCGCCTGATCCAGGAAGTGGGCTTCGATGGCCGTAGCCAGGCCTACCGCTACGACGCTGCAGGCCAACTGATCGAAAAGACCGACAGCCAAGACAGCAGCTTGGCCGCTGCGACCGAAGGCATGGGTACCGTGCGCAGCCGCTTCCACTACGACAACGCCGGGCGGCTGACCTACCGCATCACCGCCAAAGCAGGTGCGGCCTGCGAGGTGGACATCTCCCCTGTCAAAGCCGAGGCCCCAGACAACGACCTTCAAATCCACCAGTTCAGCTACAGCGACAGTGGCGAACTCCTGAGCACCGAGGGCCGGAAACTGGGCACAGAGGCGACCACCGCGCTGGTCAACGACTGGTTGCAACTGAGTACTGAACAACTGCGTACCGTGCTCAACCAGCAGCACGACACGCAAGCCCTTGCCAATAGCCCCTGGCTGCAAAGCCTGCAAGTCCGATACCTGCAGCCCAGAACCCGCGTAGATCTGCAACGTGACGCTCTGGGCCGCACCACCGGCGAAGTGCAAACGCTCTACTGCGTACCCGAGGCGGACACCAACCGCACGCAGGCCCTGCACATCGACGGCAGCATTACCCACCTGCATTACGACAGCCTGCACCAGTTGCGGCAAGCCGTGCAACGCAACCCCCAAGGGCAAGAACTAAGCCGCACCACTTACCGCTACGACGCATTCGGGCGGCGGGTGAGCAAGACACACCGAAAAACACGCGAGCAAGGCCAGATCACCCACTTCGGCTGGGACGGGGACCGGCTCGTTCATACGGAGACCGCATATCAGATTCATCACACGGTGTACGAGCCTGGCAGCTTTGTGCCGCTGCTGCAGGTGCAGAGAAGCAAAGAGAACGCGGGGCAGACCGACCCCGTCAAGACATTGCTGGGGCTGGGAAGTAATGACGCCAGCAACGCCCTGGAGCGAGAACTCCCCCGCGAGGAACGAGAACTCCTTCACCAGGCCTTGAAGGAGGCCCTGCAGCCTGGCTACCAACTCTCAGGGCTATTGCCGCAGGAATTGCAGGCGTAGGTGCGGGAATCGATCCAGGCGCTCAAGGATGCACAAGCGCAGACGCAAGAAGAACACCCGCTGACGATCCGGCATGTGCTCACGGATCACCTGGGTACACCTATTGCGTTAGTCAATGCGAACGGAGAACAACTAGGCCAAGTGGCCTGGGTGGCTAGGTACACAGCTTGGGGCGAAATTGCGGACGAATACAACCCCGATCAAATCCACCAACCGATTCGCTTCCAGGGACAGCAGTTCGATGAGGAAACGAACCTTCACTACAACCGGTTCAGGTATTACGACCCGAGGGTGGGGCAGTATGTAACGCAGGACCCAATCGGACTAGGTGGCGGGATAAATAATCTGAAATTCCCAAATAATCCTCTGACTGTTTCGGACCCTTTGGGGTTGAATCCGATTTCGGGGCCAAACCCGCCGATGGATGTCGGAAAGGCGGAGGGTTTGTGGGACAAGATTACGGGTGTTTTTAACTGGAAAGAGAATGTAGAAGAGGGGAGAAAAGTAAAAATGGAAGGTGAAATACTATCGTGCAAAAGAGCTGCCGAAAGAGAAAAAGGTATGAAGAGGAGCGTCAAAACAAATTGGAAGATGCGGCAGCGATTGTTCGTGACGGTATGGCTAATGAAGTCAGTGAGTTGGTTCAATTGAGTAAAGATTTAAATTCTTTAGGCAAAGTGTATGGATATATGACGTCAAAGGTCCCTGATTGCGGTACCCTGTTGGGGCCTAAAGAGACTACGTCTGCAATAGATTTTTTCAAAAAATGAAGCAGTTTTCTGTAGCCATAGTCCTGTGGATTACTACTTCTCTGTTTTTCACACTTGCTTCGAGGTATTTAAAATTCACCTCTCTGGATGTTTATGTTGTATTTCAGGGGGGCGAATAGTGCTCTCATATCTTTTGGATATTTGGTTGCCTATTCATTATTTTCCTGGATGGCAAGTCCTGATGGTCTAAAGAAAATCGCATTCCTTGTCGTTTCAATTTTTCTTGCTTTTTTCCTACATTTTCCCTGCTGCAGGCTTTTGGCTTTGGCGAGGGGTCGGTGATTTGTGATGCAAGATATTTTTCCGAAAAAAGTTTTTCTTATGATTTTTGTAAATTTTATGCTCAAGGATTAATTAATTTATCTATAAATATGGCGCTTTCTTTTGTTTTTATATTCGCGTTTTATTTCTTGGAGAAAATAACGTTATCAGCCCATAGAGAAAGATCGTAGCTTTACCGTCGGCGCGAGTCGCCTGTAGTGCAACGCGGTAGCTAACGGGTGGTGATCTCACGTTGTGCGGCCAACAAGGACACAGAAATCTATTCTTCTATTGGCCTGAAAGATCGTCTCCCAGGCAGCCGAATAAGGTAATGTTGAATGAAGCACACCCCCCATGCGGTGCCTTGTCTTCGACCTTGGGCAGCTTTGTGTCGCTGTTGCAGATGCATAGAAACAAAGAGAACGCGGGGCAGACCGACCCGGTTAAGACCTTGCTGGGAATGGGAAGCAACGAAGCCGCCCGCACGCTTGAAAACTACCTGCCGCGCCATGAACGAGAAATGCTGCGCCAGGCCTCGAAGAAGGTGCTGAAACCAAGCTAAAACCTGTCAGAAGTGCAGTGCAGGAAATACGGACACATGTGCTGGAATCGACCCAAGCACTGAAAGACGCCCGGGCCCAGACCTAGGCATGCAACTCACTGACGTTCTGGCACATCCTCAGAGACCAGCTGGGTACGTCCATCGCGTTGGTCAACGCTAATGGAGAACAGGTGGGATAAGCGGCCTGGGCGGCCAGGTACACAGCTTGGGGCAAGTCAAAGAGGAATACAACCAAAACTAGATCCACCAGCCAATCCGACTCCAGGGGCAGCAACTCAACCCAGAGACAAACCTACACTACAACCGGATCAGGTATTACGACCTGAAGGTGGGGCAGTACATCACCCAGGATCCGATTGGGCTAGCTCGGGATTGAACGTATTTCTCTATGCGTCTGTCAGTCCATTGCAACTCATTGATCCAAAAGGGCTCGATCTGGTTAGTAATGGAACTGGAAATGCTCTGGCTTACACAGATATTTCAAATGGGCAAACGATAATGCTAGATGCTAACGGTCGAACGCTCATGGAAATGGAGACACGCAATCAAGTCACCAGCACCGCCAAAAGTGGGGCTGCGGGGGCTTACAGTGGAAAGTTTACTCAATGTAAATATCCAAAATCAAGCAAGGCATTTGGCGCTGCGAAATGGGGAAGAACTGATGATAGAGGTAGATGGATCCACGGCGGCGGATCTGGTTTGAAAGATCCCTTCGCAGATCGTCAAGGTTTGAATCCAACCTTGGGGTGTACGCGGGCTCAAAACGAGGATGTGAAAGCTCTTCGCGAAAGATCAGAGCAATTCAAAAAATGATAATCCGGAAAGATCCATCTACTACACAAGAAGCGGGGAGCTTGAAAATGGAGGAAAAACAAATGCCAGAAATCAGTATAAAAATATGTGAAATTTTTTTATGGTGTCTGCTAACACTTCTTGCACTCGCCCCAAATCTCGCTTTGTCCGCCTGCAACTTGCCTGTGCCTGATATGGGTGGAGCAGACGTTTCCCCTCCTAATTACACGGGATACTTGAAAAACACTGGGGTGGGTTGGATTGTTGTCAAAGACTATAAAAGCCAAAATGTGAAGCGTATTGGTATTTCTGAGCTCGGCGAGGTATATTCTGCTTTTGGGGGTGATGAGAAGTTTGTTAGCTTGAAAAATGGCATCGCAGTGCGCATCTGGTTCAAGGATTGTTTGTCAAGCCCAAAGTCTTCGGCGCGTTACGTTGAGTTTTTTTCCAATAACCCTCTTGACCAACCTCCTAGCAGCTATTTTTACAAGTATTAATTTATTTAGATGCCTATCGCCCAAAGCGTAGAATTTTCATTTTTATGCGATGAGCGCTGTCAAGAGCGAGAAAGCGATGGCGCAGAACTACATGCGCGCAATAATCCGTGAGTAAATCATTTAGTCTTGTTCCTCAGCAGCCATCGCCGCGTAGACTCCTCACCCATGGGCATTGCCACCGCAAACCCCTGGATCAAATCACACCCCAGTCCCGCCAGCAGGTCGATTTGCGCCTGCGTTTCCACCCCTTCGGCCACGGTTTGGAGCTGGAGGCTGCGGCCCATCTGGGCGATGGCGGTGACGATGGCCACGTCGTCGGTGTTCTCTGGGGTGTCGGCCACAAAGGATCGGTCGATCTTGAGCTTGTCGATGGGGTAGCGCTTGAGGTAGGCCAGCGATGAATACCCTGTGCCGAAGTCGTCGATGGAGATACCCACGCCCAGGGCCTTGATCGCGTTGAGGGTGTCCAGCACCTGGCCGGTCTGGTGCATGAGCACAGATTCCGTCAGTTCAATCTCGAGGTACTGCGGGGCGAGGCCGGTTTCGAGCAGCACGGCGGCGATCTCGGCGGCCACGTCCCGTTGGCGGAATTCAAGGGCCGAGAGGTTGACGGCCACGGGCACCGGGGCCAGGCCCTCGTCCTGCCAGTCCTTCAACTGGCGACAGGCCTCGCGCATGACCCAGCGGCCGATGGGGGTGATAAGGCCGCGCGATTCCGAAAACGTAATGAATTCATCCGGTCCGACCAGTCCCCGCTCGGGGTGGCGCCAGCGCACCAGCGCTTCCAGGCCTTGCAGCGTACCGTCGGCCAGGCGTATCTGTGGTTGGTAGTGCAGCTCGAAGTCGTTGCGTGCGATGGCGTCGCGCAGCAGGCGCTCCTGGTGCAGCACATCGAGGGCGCTGGCGTCCATGCTGGCGGCGTAGAACTGGCGATTGCCACGCCCACTCTCTTTGGCGTGCTGCATGGCCGCATCGGCGCAGCGCAGCAACACGTCGGCACTGGCGCCGTGGTCCGGAAACAGGCTGATGCCGATGGAGGGCGAGATGGTGAGCGGCAGGTGATCGACCGTGAACACGCCATGCATCGAGTCCAGCAGTTTGTCGGCCACCATGGCTGCGTCATCGGGCGTCTGGATGTCGGTCAGCACCACCACAAACTCGTCGCCGCCCAGCCGCGCCACCACATCGGCGTCGCGCACGCCGTTGCGCAGTCGTTCGGCCACGTTGCGCAGCAGCTGGTCGCCCGCGTGGTGGCCCAGCGAGTCGTTCACGGTCTTGAAATGGTCCAGGTTCATGAACAGCACGGCCACGCGGCCGTGGCGCCTGCGCGCGAGCGACAGCACCTGCGACAGCTGCTCCATCAGGAAGTGCCGGTTGGGCAGCTGCGTGAGGGTGTCGTGCAGGGCGATGAAGGCCTCGCGTTCCTGCGCCTGCTTGCGGGCCGTGATGTCGCGCACCACCACGATGCGGTAGTCCGCGTGGTGCAGGGGCATGGTCTTGCCGACGACCTCGACGGGGATCGCATGGCCGTCCTTGTGGCAGATGGTGACCTCGTAAGGGTCCTCCCGTCCGCTGCGGGCGTACTCCAGCGCTGTGGCACGCCATTCGGGGCTGATGAAGTTGAAGATCGACAGGCCGGTGACTTCTTGCAGGCTGTAGCCGGTGAGCCGGGTGAGCGCCTCGTTGCCGTCGGTGATGAGGCCGTCGCGATGGAACACGATGGCCTCGTCCGTGGCCTCGGTGAACTTGCGCATGCGCTCTTCGCTCTGGCGCACCTCGCGCTCGGCGCGCCAGCGCTCAGTGATGTCGGTGATCAGCACGAAGGAGCCCAGCTGCTGCCCCGCGCCATCAAAGTGCGGAATCAGGTTGACCTCGATCATCCGCACCTCGCCATTGGGCAGGGTCTGCTCGCGGGTGTATTTCACGCGCTCACCGTGCGAACAACGATCCACGTGCGGCAGGATGGCCTGCCAGGCCTTGTCGCCAATCGCCTCCTGCACGGTGAGGCCCAGGATGGATTCGGTGCTGTGGCCGTTGTAGGCGGCGTAGCCCTGGTTGGCAAACTGGCAGCGCAGGCCCGGCAAGTCGTAGTAGGCCATCAGGGCTGGCACCGAGTCGGCAATCAGGCGCAGCAAAGCGTCGCTGGAGCCGCTGGGGCCAGGGGCGGGGGCTGCGTGGGGGCTGTCTTGCATGGGCTGGCGCTTGTGGGATTCGTTATAGCCGATCCACCTGACTCCCAGCCTTGGGGCAATTCCGCATGTTCGCTGACCGGAGGCGCTGTGCGGCCGGTCTTTCTGTCACCATGCTGCGTTGCCGCAATCACGATCAACAGGAAAGGTGTGGGCGTCCCATGCAGGAGTTTGGCGGGTTTTCCAGCGCGCTGGCCGCATTGGCGAGCGCGGCGGGCTGTGGTTTGCTCATGGGCATCGAGCGCGAGCGCCGCAAGGGCTCCGGGCCCGACCGTGCGTTGGCCGGGGTGCGGTCGTTCACGCTGGCCTCCCTGGCGGGCGCGGCGGCGGCGCTCACGGCCGTGCCTGCGCTGGTGGCGGTGGGGGCTACCCTGGTGGCAGCACTGGCCGTGGTGGCCTATGCGCGCGACCGGTCCGGCGACCCGGGCGTGACCACCGAGATCGCCCTGCTGCTGGCCTATGTGATCGGGGTGACCTGCGCGCGCGACCAGCTGCTGGCCGCCGCCCTGGCGGTGGTGGTGACGGGGCTGCTGGCGCTGCGGGACGCGCTGCACCAGTTCTCCAACCAGTGGCTGCAGCCTGGCGAGGTGCGCAGCGGGCTCATTCTGGCCGCGCTGGCCTTGCTGGTGTACCCACTGGCCCCCAACACGCCCCTGTGGCAAGGCGTGCTCAACCCGCAGGTGGTGGTGCGCCTGGTCATCGTGCTGCTGGTGATCCAGTCGCTGGCGCACCTGGCCAAGCGGCTGATGCAGGCACGCCACGCGGTGGCGCTGTCGGCGCTGGCGTCCGGCTTCGTGTCGAGCACCGCCACCATCGGCAGCCTGGGCATGGAGGTGCGCGCGGGCGGGGCCACGGCGCGCGCCAACGCAGGGGCTGCGGTGCTGTCGTGTGTGGCCACCATGGCGCAGATACTGGTTGTGGCCGTCACGGTGCAGCCCCAGTGGCTGGCGCGGCTGTGGCTGCCCGCGCTGGCAGGAGGGTGCGTGGCGGCGGCCGTGGGCTGGTGGGGTGGGCGGGGCGCGGGGCGCCGTATGGCCACGGCGACAGATGCCGGGGTGGATGGGGCTTTGGCGGTCCCACCAGATACCCCCATGTTCAAGCTGCGCGATGCCTTGCTGATCGCAGCCCTGCTCACGGGCATCCAGGTCGGCGTGCAGGCGCTCACCGCCTGGCAGGGCGATGCAGGCATGCTGGCTGGCGCGTTGCTGGCGGCGCTGGCCGACGTGCACGCCGCCACCGCCGCTGTGCTGGTGCGCGGCGGTCCGGACAGCGCGTTCGCACCCGCCATCGCGCAAGCCCTGATGGCCGCGCTGCTGGTGCATGCGGGCAGCAAATGTGTGGTGGCCCTGGCGAGCGGGGGCTGGCGCTACGCCCTGGCGGTGGCGCCGGGCGTGTTGGCACACACCCTGGCCTTTGTGGGGGTGCTGGCCCTGCAGGCATAGCGGCCTATGGAGGGCGGGCCGGATAATCGGCCGATGACCTCCAAAGAAAACCAAGCCCGCACTGATTTCAGCGCGCTGGCCCTCAGCCCCGCCATGCTGGCCAACCTGCAGCAGCTGGGCTACACCACGATGACCCCCATCCAGGCGGCCAGCCTGCCGCCCGCCCTGTTGGGCAAGGACCTGATCGCTCAGGCCAGCACCGGCAGCGGTAAGACGGCCGCGTTTGCCCTGGCCCTGCTGGCCAACCTCAACCCCCGCCGCTTTGCCGTGCAGGCCCTGGTGCTGTGCCCCACGCGCGAGCTGGCCGACCAGGTGGCCACCGAGATCCGCCGCCTGGCGCGGGCCGAAGAAAACATCAAGGTTGTGACCCTGTGCGGCGGCGTGCCGCTGCGGGGCCAGATGCTGAGCCTCGAGCACGGCGCGCACATCGTGGTGGGCACGCCCGGCCGGGTGATGGACCACCTGGAGCGCCAGCACCTGACGCTGGAAGCGCTCAACACCCTGGTACTGGACGAAGCCGACCGCATGCTGGACATGGGCTTCTTCGACGACATCGTGACCGTGGCGCGCCAGTGCCCCAAAGAGCGCCAGACCCTGCTGTTCTCGGCCACTTACCCGGATGGCATCGCCAAGCTCAGCGCCCAGTTCATGAAGTCGCCCGAGCAGATCACGGTGCAGGCCCAGCATGCCGAAGGCAAGATCGAGCAGCGCTGGTACGAGGTGAAGAGCAGCGAGCGCCTGCACGTGGTATCGCAGCTGCTCAACCACTTCCGCCCCGACTCGTCCATCGCGTTCTGCAACACCAAGCAGCAGTGCCGCGACCTCGTGGCCGTGCTGCAGGCGCAGGGCTTCAGCGCGCTGGCGCTGTTTGGCGAGCTGGAGCAGCGCGAGCGCGACCAGGTGCTGGTGCAGTTTGCCAACAAGAGCTGCTCGGTACTGGTGGCGACCGATGTTGCCGCGCGCGGGCTGGACATTGCCAACCTGGCCGCCGTGATCAACGTGGACGTGACGCCCGACCCCGAGGTGCACATCCACCGCATCGGCCGCACGGGCCGGGGCGATGCCGAAGGTCTGGCGCTGAACCTGGCCAGCCTGGACGAGATGGGCAGCGTGGGCAAGATCGAGCAGCTGCAGGGCCGAGAGTCGCGCTGGTTCCCGCTGGCCGACCTCACGCCCACGGGCAGCGGCCCACTGGTGCCGCCCATGGTCACCCTGCAGATCATCGGCGGCCGCAAGGAGAAGATCCGCGCGGGCGACGTGCTGGGCGCGCTGACCGGCGACATGGGCTACACCCGCGAACAGGTCGGCAAGATCAACGTGAACGACTTCTCCACCTACGTGGCCGTGGACCGCGCGATTGGCGCCCAGGCCGTGCAGCGGCTCAACAGCGGGCGCGTCAAGGGCAAGAGCGTGAAGGCTCGCTTGGTGACTGGAAACCAGGAATTTGAATGAAAAGCGCCGGATGCGCTAGTACGTCATGCCCCGGTAGCTATTGAATTAATAGCGTTTGGCTTCTGCATTTGGACGGTTCAGCGTCGCGCTGCAGCCGCTTCCAGCATCTGCACCATCTCGCCATAGCCCCGCTGGCGCGCCAGCTGCAGGGGCGTATTGCCCTGCCGGTCGGTCAGGGCCTGGCTGGCCCCCGCCTTGAGCAATGCCTGCAGCGTCGCCTGGTGGCGCGTGCCGCCGTTGCCCAGCACGATGGATTCGATGAGCGCCGTCCAGTGCAGGTTGTTCATATGGTCCAGCGGCGCACCGGCCGTGATCAGCTGGCTCACCACGCCGTCATGCCCCAGGTGGGCGGCGGCGATCAGGGCCGTACCGTCGTAGCGGCTGGTCACCTGCTTGGCGCTGGCGCCCAGTTGCAGCAGCATGCGCAGCGTGGCTTCGTCGTCGGCCACAGCGGCGATGGTCACGGCGTCGTAGCGGTCGTTCTCCAGCGCGTTCAGGTCGGCACCCGCTTGGGCGAGGGCGCGGATTGATTCGGCCTGCCGGGCAAAGGTGGCCACATGCAGCGGCGTGCGGCCGTAGCCATCGCAGGCGTTCACATCGGCCCGCGTCGCGATCAGTTGGGTGAGCTTGGGCACATCGCCCCGCGCCGCAGCCGCATGCAGGCCCTGGTAGGCCGCAGTTTCTGCCGCAGTGGGCGGCACCTGGGCCTGGGCCGGGGTGGCGCTGGCCAGTGCGGCGGCCAGGGCGAAAACAAGATTCCACTGCTTCATGGGGGCCTCCGTTGAATGCTCAGTTGCCTGTGGTTGGGCTGGCTTACTTCAGCAAGTCCTGCACCTTGGCAATGCCTGCCACCGCGCATTGCTCGTCCAGGTGGCCACCGGGTGCACCGCCCACGCCAACGGCGCCAATCACTTCGTTGCCCACCTTCACAGGTACGCCACCGCCCAGCAGCAGATAGCCGGGGATATTCACCAAGTTGGCGGCCGCAGGGTTCTTCTGCGCGCCTTCCATCATGGCCAGCGTGGTGTTCTTGGCCGATGCCGATGTGTAGGCCTTGAGGCGGCTGGCTTCCAGCGTGTGGGGGCCAGCATTGTCGGCACGCTGCACGGCGCGCACGCTGCCTGCACGGTCCACCACGGTGGCCGTCACGGCGTAGCCGTTAGCGGTGCAGGTGGCCACGGTCTGGGCGGCGATCTGCGTGGCCAGTTCTAGCGACATGTTCTTCTCGGTGCGCACGCCTTCGGCGCTGGCGGCGGTGGCGATCAGGGACAGGGTGAGGGCGGCGGCTTTGACGAGGGTGCTTTGCATGGTTTTCTCCGGTGTTTTTGCGTCGGTGCCACCCTTTGTGGCGCCGTGGGAGAACTGTAAAAATCGCCGCCGTTTTCAGCCATTCGGGCGGCTACGCGCAGGCCTCCGTAGAACTACGGAAGGCCTTTGCCGACCGATTCAGGATGCAGCATCCACCAGCGCCGCATACCGCCGGATCAGTTGCGCCAGCGACTCGGCCCCCAGCTTGGCGAACAGGTTGGCGCGGTGCGTTTCCACCGTGCGGGGCGAGAGTTCCAGCGCCCGGCCGATTTCCTTGTTGGTTAGCCCCTCCACGATCAGCCCCAGCACTTCGCGTTCGCGGGCTGAGAGCTGCGCATACCGCTCGCGCGCCTGCTGGTCGCCCTGGTGGCGCTCGCGCGAGCGCACATGCTGGCGCACGGCGTTTTGCAGGGCCTCGATCAGCACTTCGTCGTCCACCGGCTTTTCCAGAAACTCGGCCGCCCCGGTCTTGAACGCGCGGCGGCACATCTCCACCGTGCCGTGGCCGGTGAGCAAAATCACGGGCTGGTCCACGCCCTGCGCCAGCAGCTGTTCCAGCACCGTGAGGCCGCTGATGCCCGGCATGCGCACATCGAGCACGATGGCGCCGACGCTGGCGCGCTCAAACCCGGCCATGAAGGACTGCGGGTCGGCCCAGGTCTGCACGCGCAGGCCCACGGTGCTGATGAGCAGGGCCAGGCCCTCGCGCACGGCGGCATCGTCGTCCACCAGGTGGATCAGGGGCGAGAGGGAGGGGGCGCTATCGGTCATCGGTGGGTGGTGCGGCTTGCAGGGTCAGCACAAACTCGGCGCCCCGCTGGGCGGCGGACGGGGGCGTGGCCTCGGGCGCCAGGGCGAGCTGCGCGCCCATGGCCTGCGCCAGGCTCTCGCACAGCGTGAGGCCCAGGCCCAGCCCGCCGGTGCGCGTGGTGTAGAACGGCTCGAACAGGTGCTGGCGCGCCTCGGGCGGGATGCCGGGGCCGTGGTCGCGCACCGACAGGGTCACCCGCCCGCTTTCCGCGCGCTCCGTGCTCAGGCGCAGCTGGCGCTCTGCGGGCGGCACCTGCTCCAGCGCCTGCAGCGCGTTCATCAGCAGGTTGTGGATGATCTGTTGCAGGGCCACGGGTTCGGCCAGCACCGGGGGCAGATCTGCGGCGGCCAACACCTCGGGCACCACGCCGCGCTGCGCCAGCTCGGGCTCCAGCAGGTGCAGCACGTCCTGCACCGCAGTGGGCAGTGCCAGGGGCTGGGCCTGGCCCGCCAGGTCGGGCCGCTCCACCAGGCGGCGCAGGCGGCCCACCACGGTGGATGCGCGGCGCGCCTGCTCCACGGCGCGGGTCATGGCGGTCTGTGCGGTGTCGAGATCGGGCGGGTCATCGGCCAACAGGCGCTGGGCGGCCTGGGTGCTGGACAGCAGGGCCGTGAGCGGCTGGTTCAGCTCGTGGGCCATGCCAGCGGCCAGTTCGCCCAATGTGTTCAGCCGCGCCACCTGGCCCAGGCGCAGCAGCTCTTCAGCCCGTTGGCGCGCCACACGCTGGCGCCACAGGGCGCGGCCTGCGGCCCACAGCGCTGCGGTCAGCAGGCACCAGCCCAGCATGCGCCACCAGGGCAGTTCGTGCAGGCCCACGGTGCGGCGGGCCACCACGTCCAGCGGCTGGCTGGGTGCGGCCAGCAGTTTGTGAAAGTCGTAGGTGCGGATGCCGCTGCCCCTGTCGGCCTGGCCGGGCTGCACCACAAAGGCCGTGCCGCTTTGCTCCAGCGTCACGCGCACCGGGCTGGTGGCCATGTCCATGGGCCACTCGTCTGTGGGGATGGTGGCGCGCAGGTCGATGTGCAGCGCGTAGCTGGCCGGTGTGCCTGCCAGCACCAGGTAGAAACGGCCTGCGGGCAGGTTCAGCCCTGCCATCGCGGCGTGGCCGGTGCGCCGTGAGGTGGCCTCGGCGGCTGTCAGCTCGGCCTGCAGTGCGGGCGGCCAGTCGCTGTGGGCCGAGCGCTGCAGCACCGCCAGAATCTGCGGATACACCGACGTGAGGCGGGGCAGGGGCGATGCCGCGTTGTGCAGGTCATCCACCGCAGCGGCTGGCTGCAGCAGCGCCAGCGTGGCCATGATGGCGTCGTGCTGCACCACGCGCTGGCTCAGCAGCCGGTGCACGATCCGCGCGTCGGTCTCAAACGCCGCGTGCAGCTGCTGCAGGCGGTCCACCACCAGCCAGCCGCAACCGATGCAGGCCACTGCCACCCACAACAGCAGGCTGGGCAGGTGCAGGGCGTGTCGGGGCAAAAGGCGGCGCCAGGCGGGGAGCATGCGCGGATTCTGGCATGGGGGCCTTAGAGCCTGTTCAACGTCTTTTTGGAGATCGCATTGGAGTGCAATCGGGAGGAGTGGATGCCTTGGATGCACCGCATGGGCTCGTGCCCATGCAAGCAGCCGGGGCGCCAAAACTCCGAGTTCATCGGCCCGATTTCACTCAACCCTTCGGGCAAGTGCCTTGCCGGGCGGTCTCCGGCGTTGCGTCGCTTGTGGATAGCGGGGCTATCCACTGCGCCCCGCGCCTTGCATCCCATCCCGGCAAGGGCGTTGTGCGACTCCAAAAAGACGTTGAACAGGCTCTTAGCTGGGGCCGGCTGTTAAACGGCGCTCAGATTCTGAACAGGTTCTTAAGGTGGCTCTGGTGTAATTTCAGACTCGCCTGTTTCCACTCCTTCGCCCACCCGCCATGTCAGCATCTTCTCCCGCATCCCACCCCTGGCTTTCACCCCGCAACCTGCTGTGGGCCTCGGTGGCCGTGGCGGTGGTCACCATTGCGCTCAAGACGCTGGCCTGGGTGGTCACGGGCTCGGTGGGCTTGTTGTCTGACGCCATGGAGTCGTTTGTGAACCTGGCCAGCGCCATGTTTGCGCTGGCCATGGTGACGGTGGCGGCACGGCCAGCCGATGACGACCACCCCTACGGCCACCACAAGGCCGAATACTTTTCGTCGGGGTTCGAGGGCATTCTCATCATGGGCGTGTCGGCAGGCATCCTGTGGGCAGCAGGGCACCGCTTGTTCGACCCGCAACCCATCGAGCAGGTGGGCTGGGGCCTGGGACTGTCGGTGCTCAGCTCGGCCCTGAACGGGCTGCTGGCCTGGGTGATGTTCCGCTCGGCGCGCGAGCATCGCTCCATCGCGCTGGAGGCCGATGCACGCCACCTGGTCACCGACGTATGGACCTCGGCCGGTGTGCTGGTGGGCATTGCGGGCGCAGCCTTGACTGGCTGGCTGTGGCTGGACGCGGTGGCGGCGATTGCCGTGGCGCTGAACATTCTGAAAGAGGGCGTGGAGCTGGTGTGGCGGTCGTCCCAGGGCCTCATGGATTCGGCGGTGGAGCCCGAGGTGCAGTCCACCATCGACGCCACGCTGCAGCAGTTTGTGGCGGCCCAGGCGCCGGGCGCTGTGCGCTTCGACCATGTCTCCACCCGCCGCGCAGGCCAGCGCCAATTTGTGGACATGCACCTGCACATGCCCGCCGACTGGACCCTGCGCCACGCCGCCGAGCTGCGCGGCCAAGTCGAGCGCGCGCTGATGACGGCCGTGCCCGGCCTGCGTGCCACCATCGAACTGCTGCCCACCGATGTGGAGGCGCATTTTGACGACCCCCGTGACGATGTGAAGGATGCCGTGAAGTGATCAGCGTATTGCAACGTGTGCGCGAAGCGCGAGTGGATGTCGATGGGCAGACCGTGGGCGCCATTGGCGCGGGCCTGCTGGTGCTGGTGTGCGCCGAGCGCGGCGACACCGAGACCGAGGCCGACAAGCTGCTGGCCAAGATCCTCAAGCTGCGGATTTTTTCGGACGCGGCGGGCAAGATGAACCAGAGCGTGCAGGATATTGGTGGCGGTCTGCTGCTGGTCAGCCAGTTCACGCTGGCAGCCGACACCACCGGCGGCAACCGCCCGAGCTTTACCCAGGCGGCGGCGCCGGACGACGGGCGGCGGCTGTTTGACTACCTGGTGGCCCAGGCGCGCAAAGTCCACCCCGTGGTCGCCACCGGCCAGTTTGCGGCCGACATGCAGGTGCACCTGGTCAATGACGGGCCGGTGACGATCCCGCTGCGGACGCCGCCTGCCGTGGTGGCCGCCTGAGTGCTGCACAGAGCTGCCTGGGGTGTGCCTGCGCACGGTGAGGCGCTACGATGGGTTTTTAAGGGGAACTCTCATGTACGAAAAGATCCTGGTGCCTGTGGACGGCAGCCCCACTTCGCTCGCGGGCCTGAATGAGGCCATTGCCCTGGCGCGTGTGATGGGCTCCACCATCAAGCTGCTGCATGTGGTGGATGAAATTTCGCTGATGACGAGCTTTGAGGCCGCCATGGCGTTGCCGCCCAACGTGTTCGATCTCTTGAAGGAAGCGGGCCAGCAGGTGCTGTCGGATGCCGAGGCGCGGACGAAGGCCGCTGGCATTGCGGTGGAGGCCGAACTGTTCGAGAGTTATTCCGGGCGGGTCAGTGATCTGATCCTCACCAAAGCCAAGGAATGGGGCGCCCAGATCATCGTGCTGGGCACCCATGGCCGACGGGGTGTGGGGCGCATGCTGCTGGGCAGCGACGCCGAGCAGGTGCTGCGCCAGTCCCCTGTGCCTGTGCTGCTGGTACGCGGCGGCTGACCTTCGTACGGGCCGCGTTCCTGGCAACGGGGTAGGTCAGCCCGTCAGTGCCGCCAGAAAAGCGCGGCGGCAATCAGCAGCCCAGTGACCACGCCGCCCCGGCGCAGCACTTTGGCAGGCAATTGGCGCGCCACGCGGGCACCGCCGTAGCCGTTGGTCTTGATAGGCGGGCGCTACAGGCTATTTGGGTTCTGGTGTCTGCGAAGAAACCAGTGGCGAGACAGGCAAAAACCGAAACGCCGTCGACGCCAGCGCCAGCCAGGCCGCAATGGACAGCATGACGGCCGTGTGGGCATCCCAGCCCAGACGCTGGGCGCCGGTGGCCACGATGCCAGTGAACCACTGCATCAGCGCTACGCCCAGAAACATCGCCATCGTGTAGGCCGACAGGGCCCGGCCCGTGAGCGCGGGTGGGTACGAGGCGCGCACATCGGCGTACTGCAGCACGCCATAGCCCGAGAGCAACCCCATCAGCAGGATCAGCACCACGCTGGCCGCAGGGTGCACCCGCCAAAATGCCAGCAGCGCGAACAGCCCGGCCATGAGCAGCGAGGCATTGCCAATCCACCACCGGCGGCGTTTGACGCCAGGATCCAGCCGGCCCGCCAACCCGGGGGCGAACAGTGCAATCAGCGACAGCCCCAGCGCCACGTTGCCGCTGTCCACCAGCGTGAGGTGGTAGCGGTCCATCAGCAGCGGCGCCAGCCACAGGCCCCGCAGCGACAAAAATGCGGCGTAGCCCGACATGCCCAGCAGCAGGATGCCCCAGGTGTGCGGTACCGTGAGCAGCTGGCCAAAGCCCAGCAGCGCCTGGCCCCAGGTTTCGCGTTGCGGCGGGGGCGGCACCAGCGGGGCGGGCTCGTGCCCCCGCAGCCAGATCAGCAGCCACGACAGCGCGCTGAGCACCGCCAGCACGGCATAGCCCGTGCGCCAACCGCCGCCGTGCTGCACCAGCCAAGCCAGCGGCGTGCCCGTGAACAGCAGGCCCAGCCCACCCACGCCCATGGCCACGCCCGACAGGTAGGCAAACCGGTCGGCCGGAAAATGCCTTGCAATGAACAGCGTGCAGGCCAGAAACGCGGGCGAGCAGCCCACGCCGATCATCAGCTGGCCCACCATCAGCCACGCATAGCCGGGCGCTGCCGCCGAGAGCGCGGCCCCGCCAATCGCCAGCGGGAAGGCCATGAGCACCGTGCGCCGCAGGCCCCACAGGTCTAACCCCACGCCCATCAGCAACTGAGCCACGCCGAACGACAGGCCGAACAACCCGGCAAAGGCCCCCAGCGACCCCGGAGACAGTCCGAACTCGGCGGTCAGCCCCTGGGCCAGGATGGCGGTGGTTGTGCGAAACGCCTGGCTTAACGCAAAACCACTGAGCAGCGTGAGCAGCATGGCCCACAGCACGCGGGTCGGCGGGCGGCCGCTGTTCGCGATTGGAGCGGGTGCCGGTGCCGCCGCAGGTGTGGATCTGGGCGTTGGCGGCGGGGCCGAGGGGCTGCTGCTCACTGCCGCCAGAAGAACACCGCCGCCATCACCAGCCCGGTGACCACGATGCCCCAGCGCAGCACGTTGGCCGGCAGCTTGCGCGCCACGCGTGCGCCGCCGTAGCCCCCGGCGGTGGCGGCCACCATCATCATCAGCGCCTGGGGCCACAGCACGATGCCGCCCGCTGCGTAGATGGCTACCGCAATCGCGGTGAGCAGGGCCGAGACCAGATTCTTCATGCCGTTCATGGCGTTGAGCTGGGTTTGCCCCAGCAGGCCAAACAGCGCCAGCAGCAAGATGCCCAGCCCGCCGTTGAAGTAACCGCCATACCCCGCCACCGCCAGCATGCCCAGGGCCGCCTTCCACGGCGCGGCAGGGCCATGGGCCGACGCACCGGCCCACTGGCGCAGTCGGGGCCCCAGCGCAAACATCGCCGTGGCCGCCAGCAGCAGCCAGGGCACGACCTTGCGGAAGGTGGCGTCGGGCGTGATCAGCAGCAGCGCAGCCCCAGCCGATCCGCCAATGAGGGCCAGCACCACCACCGCCCGCATGGACAGGCCGGGCGGCGGCTGCATGTCTTCCCGAAACCCCCAGGCCCCTGCCATGTAGCCCGGCAACAGCGCTACCGTGCCCGTGGCATTGGCGACCACGGGCGGCACGCCGGTGAAGACGAGGGCGGGCAGCGTCAGAAAGCTGCCGCCACCGGCGACGGCATTGAGGGCGCCGGCGACGAAGGCGGCAGCGACGAGCAGGGCGGTATCCAAAGTATCTCCTTGGCCACGGCGTAAGGCGCGCGGCATTGCACCGATGTTAGGTGGAGATTCGGAGCTGTTGAGTCCGGATTGCGACTGTAAAAGGTGCGACTGCTTTGCCTGCGGCTGCGTTTTAAAGCGACGTTTAAAAGTGGGTTGTCCTCCGAGTCGCGGAGGAGCCGTTCGGCCGATCAGGTCGCGTAGGGGTCTTCAAAGCCCAGCTCTTGCAGGATATCGGTCTCGTACGCCTCCATCTCCTCGGCGTCGGCTTCGCTGGTCTCGTGGTCCCAGCCCTGAGCATGCAGCGTGCCATGCACCAGCATGTGGGCGTAGTGCTCTTCCAGGCTCTTGTTCTGCTCCTTGGCCTCCCGCTCAATCACGGGGGCGCAGAGCACCAGGTCGGCGGTCACCACGGGCTCCTGGGTGTAGTCGAACGTGAGCACGTTGGTGGCGTAGTCCTGCGGTGGGCGGCCACGCCGTCAAAGGTGCCGAACTGCAGTGACAGGGAGAGTTGGTTCAAAGACATTGGGATTGTTTTTGGCCACTGACGCCCGATACATCAGCGCAAGCAGCTATCAAATTAGGAGTTCAGTCGCGTGCACGCGCTGCTGCTGCGCGGCGGGGGGCGTCATAGGCGTCCACGATGCGGGCGACCAGCGGGTGACGCACCACGTCGGCACTGGTGAAGTGGGTGACGGAGATGCCCTTCACGCGCTTCAACACCCGCTCGGCGTCGATCAGGCCGCTCAGCGTTCCTTTGGGCAGGTCGATCTGGCTCACGTCGCCCGTCACCACCGCCTTGGCACCAAAGCCGATGCGGGTGAGGAACATCTTCATCTGCTCGGGCGTGGTGTTTTGCGCTTCGTCGAGGATGACGAACGCGTTATACAGCGTGCGCCCGCGCATGAAGGCCAGCGGCGCGATCTCGATGGCGTTGCGCTCGAACGCCTTTTGCACCTTGTCATGCCCCATCAGCTCGTACAGCGCGTCGTACAGCGGGCGCAGGTACGGGTCCACCTTCTGCGCCAGGTCGCCAGGCAGAAAACCCAGGCGCTCGCCCGCCTCCACCGCCGGGCGGGTCAGCACGATGCGCTGTACGCTGCTGCGCTCCAGGGCATCCACGGCGCTGGCTACGGCGAGATACGTCTTGCCGGTGCCTGCGGGGCCAATGCCGAAGGTGATGTCGTGCGTGGCGATGTTCTGCAGGTACAGGTTCTGCGTCGGGGTGCGCCCGCGCAGGTCGGCGCGGCGGGTGTTGAGGATGATGGCGTCGTCCGGGGCCTCCAGCAGTTCGCTGTCGCCCGCCAGCATCAGCTGGATGTAGTCCTCGCCGATGGGCCGCTCGGCCATTTCATACAGGGCCTGCAACAGCTCCATCGCCTGCGTGGCCTTGGCCTTGGGGCCGTCGACCTTGAACTGCTCGTGCCGGTGCGCAATGCTCACATGCAAGGCCACCTCAATGGTGCGCAGGTGCGCATCGGCCGGGCCACACAGGTTGGTAAGCCGGGTGTTGTTGTGGGGGGTGAAGGTGTGGCGCAGGATCACGCGGATAATTCCAGTCAGGCAACGGAAAACGGCAAGAACGACGGCGCGGCATGTCACGCCCGCGTCGCCAAAGGACATCAATGATAGGCAAATTGACCGGCACCCTGCTGGAGAAGAATCCCCCCGAGGTGCTGCTGGACTGCCACGGTGTGGGCTACGAGGTAAATGTGCCTATGAGCACGTTCTACAACCTGCCCGCCGTGGGCGAGCGCGTGAGCCTGCTGACCCAGTTCATCGTGCGCGAGGATGCGCAGCTGCTGTACGGCTTTGCGACCGCCCCCGAGCGGCAGGCGTTTCGCGAGCTGATCAAGATTTCTGGCGTGGGGCCGCGCACGGCGTTGTCCATCCTGAGCGGTATGGGAGTGAGCGATTTGGCGCAGGCGATTTCGCTGCAGGAGGCGGGGCGGCTAGTGAAGGTGCCCGGCATCGGAAAGAAGACGGCCGAGCGCTTGCTGCTGGAGCTCAAGGGCAAGCTGGGCGCCGACATCGGTGCTGTGCGCGGTGCCGCCAACAGCGATGCGCAAGCCGACATTTTGCAGGCGCTGTTGGCTTTGGGCTACAACGACAAAGACTCGGCGGCGGCCCTCAAGGCGCTGCCTGCGGAGGTCGGGGTCAGTGACGGAATTAAGCTGGCGCTGAAGGCGTTGGCCCGCTGATAATCGCCACCGAATCTTGGCCCTGCAGTGGTTTGACGGTGACTCTTCTGGGGCTTGCAAGTGTGAGTCGTAGCGTTTTCTAGGATGCAGAGAATGAAAAAGTTTTCCATGGTGCGTTGGATACCCGCGATCTTCTCGGCGGCAGCGTTGCTGGTGGGGTGCGGCGGTGGTACAGGCGACGCAACACCTAGCGCAATGTTGCTGTCTAAAGTGGACAGCCGGATCCAGCCTGTAGAAGCTGTGCAGGACGTTGCTCGCGTCAAGTCCCGCAGCGTCACTGCAGCGCCGTCAGCCACCGTGGTGGCGTTGGGCGAGCTGGCTGCGGAAAAGACCCAGTCTGTGGACTCGGTCGGTCCGCGTCTTGTGGGGCAAGGCCGGGATGTAGAGGCAACCAAGTCGTTGTCTGCCATGGAGGCCCTCTGGAAATGGAGCAAAACACCGGCGGGTGGCCTGGTTGCCGCGGTAAGTTTCAATGCGGAAGGTGCCTATGGTTTGCGTTTGGGAGTGCTTGTTCAGCAACTTCCGGGCAGCGCTGTGGTGCGTGTGTATACCCAAGCCGCGCCTGGCAAGGTTTTCGAGATCTCCGGGCAGGAAATTCTGCAGCTGATCGAGCGCAATCAGGCTGCGGGCGACCGTTCGGATGCAGCACGCACATGGTGGACACCTGATACCGGGGGCAGTGAGGCGACCCTGGAGGTGGAGTTGCCACCTGGCCTTGCAGCGAATACCTTGCAAATTTCGGTGCCCCAGCTGTCGCACGTTTTCGTGAACTTGGCTTTACCTACCGAACGCGAGTACAACGCGCAGGTTCTTAGCGCTAAACAGATTGGCGACGCTGATACTTGTAATCTGGATGCCACGTGTTACAACGACGGAGCCAGTGAACGCAACGCGGTTGCTCGCATGCTGTTTATCAAGGGGGCTAAGTACTATGCCTGCACAGGCACATTGCTCAATGACGGTAGCTCCAGCGGCAAGCCTTATTTTTTGAGCGCCAACCACTGTATTTCTGATCAGACCGTAGCCTCGACCTTGCAGACAGACTGGTTCTTCCGTTCGTCGAGCTGTAACAGCGGTGCACTGCAGAGTTCAAGTATCAAGAAGGTCGGTGGTGCCAAGCTGCTCTACGCCAGCGCAGACAGCGACACATCTTTTCTGTTGCTCAACGATACGCCCCCCGCGGGAGCAGTTTTTGCGGGTTGGGACGCGTCCACCGTTGCCGCAGGAGTCTCAATCATTGGCTTGCACCACCCTAGCGGAGATTTGCTCAAGTTGAGTTACGGTACCGTGGTAGGCCAATCGGCTTGTGCCACGATTTCTGACACGCAGTTCTCATGTCTAGGAACTAGCGGTAATTACTACCGGGTTAACTGGAGTCAAGGAACCACTGAAGGGGGGAGCAGTGGTTCCGCTCTTTTCAGAAATGGAAAGGTCGTGGGCACCTTATATGGGGGTAGTGCAGTTTGCACGAATAGGTCTACTTCAGACTACTATGGTCGTTTCGATATTGCCTACAACGCAGCGTTGAAAAACTGGTTGGCATCCATGGTTACCGATGCCGGTCGTGTGGCAGTCTATCGGTTCTACAACGCCAGCACGGGGGCTCATTTCTATATCACTGGCGCTAATGAGCGAGATTATGTAATTCGTAATTATCCCGAGTTCAACTATGAGAATGTTGCGTTCTACGCCTATGCGGACTCAAATTCCAACAAGGATCCGATCTTCCGTTTTTACAACGCTACGTCAAAAGCGCATTTTTATGCGGGAGATGTTGCAACGCGCGACTACGTAATTGCTAAATTGCCCCTGTTTCGATATGAGGGAGTGAGTTGGTACGCGCAAAGAGAGGCAGGGAATGATGCTACGCCAATCTTTCGCTTTTACAACCCAAGAACCGGAGCTCATTTCTACACGATTAGCGCTGCAGAGCGCGATCTTGTTATTCAAGTTAATCGAGAATTTACTTACGAAGGTCCCGTGTACTTTGCTTGGACCTCTCAATGAGCATGGTTGCACCCGTTTGTTAACTTTTGAATGACCATCCAGACCGACGACTTCTCCCCCGCCCCCGCCAAGCGCGTCATCTCTGCCGCCCCTGCCTCGCCCCAAGAAGAGGCCATCGAACGCGCCTTGCGCCCCAAGCTCCTGCAGGAGTACGTGGGCCAGGCCAAGGCGCGGGAGCAGCTGGAGATCTTCATCGGTGCGGCGAGGAAGCGTGAGGAGGCGCTGGATCACGTGTTGTTGTTCGGCCCGCCTGGGCTGGGCAAGACCACGCTGTCGCACATCATCGCGGCCGAGCTGGGGGTGAACCTGCGCCAGACCAGTGGACCCGTGCTGGAAAAACCCAAGGACCTGGCGGCGCTGCTGACCAACCTGGAAAAAAACGACGTTCTCTTCATCGACGAAATCCACCGCCTGTCACCCGTGGTGGAGGAAATCCTCTACCCCGCGCTGGAGGACTATCAGATCGACATCATGATTGGCGAAGGCCCAGCGGCGCGCAGCATCAAGCTGGACCTGCAGCCCTTCACCCTGGTGGGCGCGACCACCCGGGCGGGCATGCTGACCAACCCGCTGCGCGACCGGTTTGGCATCGTGGCGCGGCTGGAGTTCTATACGGCCGAAGAGCTGGCGCGCATTGTCCAGCGCAGTGCCGGGTTGCTCAACGCGCCCATGGACGAGGACGGCGGCTTCGAGATCGCTCGGCGCTCGCGTGGCACACCGCGCATTGCCAACCGGCTGTTGCGCCGGGTGCGCGACTATGCCGAGGTCAAGGGCAATGGCCGCATCACCAAGTCCATTGCCGACAAGGCGCTGGCCATGCTGGATGTGGACCCGCAGGGCTTTGATGTGATGGACCGCAAGCTGCTCGAAGCCGTGATCCACCGCTTTGACGGCGGGCCCGTGGGGCTCGACAACATCGCTGCCAGCATTGGGGAAGAGGCTGGCACCATCGAGGATGTGATCGAGCCCTACCTGATCCAGCAGGGCTTCCTGCAGCGCACGCCGCGTGGGCGCATTGCCACGCTGGCGGCGTTCCGCCACCTGGGGGTTACGCCGCCGAAGGCGAGCGGGCAAGATTTGTTTGGGGTGTGAGGGGCGCGGCAGAGCTGGGCGCGGCGCGGGCTGCGCCCCGCACCATGCCCGCCACGATCATCGCCTGCGCCGCGTAGTACGTCGCCAGCACCCAGATCTGTGCCATGGGCAGGGGTGTCACGAACCGGTTGGTGGCCAGCAGCGAGTCGCTGAGCATGAAGAACCCGGCGCCGATGGCGACCCACAGCGAGGGGGCGTCGCGCAGCACGGTGGCGCGGCCGATGGCCTGGGCCGCCATCAGCGCAATCACCAGCACATAGGCCGCGACCGGCGCGCGCAGTGCAGGCGGCAGGCCACCTGTCCACAGAAAGGCATACATCGCCACGCCCATGCCCAGCGTGGCCGCCAGTGCACCCCGGTGCGGAAACCAGGTCTGCCCGCTTTTGAACAGCGTCACATAGAACAGGTGCGCCACCAGAAAGCTCACCAGGCCGGGAATGAAGAAACCCGGGAACATGAGGAACACATCCCCCGCCAAGGACCCGCCCAGGGCTGCCATCAGCAAGACCCTGGGCGTTTTGGAGCCCGACGTGCCTCTTGCGCTAGTCGAATATGCGCTAGTAGCTATCAAAATAATAGCGATTGCCATGGTCAGTGGCTTGAACAGCCGATGCCACTCCGTAAGCCCCAGCGCACTGGTGGCCGTGGCCAGCGCCGCGCTTTGCAGCATCAGCGCCATCAGCATGCCGATGCGCCCCTGCATCACCGCGCCAAGCGACCATTGCACCGTCAGCAGCACGGCAAACCAGAGGGCGTTCTGCGCCAGCGGCGCCGCATCGGCCTGCCACAAAAAGGCTGCCACGCCTGTGAGCAGCAGCGCGAACTGCACCAGCGCAAACCACTGCACGGCACGCGACATGGGCGGGTGGTACAGCTGCATCTGCGCCATGCTGAAGGCAGGCTTGGGGAACCGCTCCGCCACATCCGCAGGTCGCCAGCCGGGCGGCTTGATCCAGACCTTGAGCTTGTCGAGCCAGCTGCGCGCGTGCCAGCTGTCGTGCGCCAGTCCTGCGTACACCTGGGCGTTGGCCCACAGCGGGTCCCAGCTGTTGAGCAGGCCACGCGTGCCGTACACACATTTCTCCTGCGCTTCTTCATCCTTGAAGGTGCCGAACATCCGGTCCCACAGGATCAGGATGCCGCCGTAGTTTTTGTCCAGGTAGGCGTCGTTGACGGCGTGGTGCACCCGGTGGTTGCTCGGGCTGCAGAACCAGCGGTCGAACCAGCCCAGGCGCCCCACCTGCTCGGTGTGCACCCAGAACTGGTAGAGCAGGTCGATGAGCGCCACCACGCCAAACACCAGGGGCGGCACGCCGGCCAGCGCCATGGGCACATAAAAGACCCAGCCCAGCAGCGCGCCTGAGCTCGTCTGCCGCAGGGCGGTGCTGAGGTTGTAGTCCTGGCTCTGGTGGTGCACCGCGTCCGCGGCCCACAGCACGGCCGACTCGTGCCCCATGCGGTGCAGCCAGTAGTAGCAGAAGTCGTAGAACACCAACGCCAGCAGCCAACCGGGCAGGCTGGTCCAGAACGCATCGTTGCGCCACAGTGCCACATGCTCGAACAGGGCGGTGTAGATGCCGATGCGCAGCAGGCGCGTGAAGACTGCGCTGGTCTGGCTGAGCATGCCCAGGCTGATACTGCTCACCGCATCGGCCAGGCGGTAGGTGTTGCGTTGGCGCTTGAAGCCGACGGCCAGTTCAATGGCGATCAGCACAAAGAAGACGGGC
>Ga0066255_1000521_pt1 | contig 28573 bp, 24 predicted proteins | sample ThiBiot_750_biof_FD_71148 | JGI IMG/M metagenome (GOLD analysis project Ga0066255, IMG submission 71148) | Wastewater bioreactor microbial communities from Cape Town, South Africa - Thiocy_expt_750_biof (version 2) | ecosystem: Engineered > Bioreactor > Thiocyanate-remediating >... | reverse complement strand
TTCAAAAGCTTTGATAAACTTTGGCGTATATACCAAGTCTTCAAGATAACCGTTAAAGATGCCTGCCTTTTCCACAGCTTCCAGCATTCGTTTGGCTTCTTCACCATTCCTGCCTAAAGGCTTTGTTGTGATAACCGCTTTCTTATGCTTGCAACAAAGCAAAACTGCTTCTTCATGCAGATTATTAGGCAGCGAAATACAAACCACTTCCACTTCAGGACGTGCAATAGCTTCTTCCATTTTAGTGGTCCAGAACGCAACGTTATAATCCTGTGCAAATTTTTTAGCGCTTTCTTCCCGCCTTGAATAAATAGTTACGATCTTATCCTTGCTTCTGTATCCATGCAGGGAATCAGCATAAAACCTGCCGATAAACCCCGATCCGAGCATAGCAATGTTCATGTGTGCGTTATTTTAATTTTTAGCAATCAGATTTTTAAACAGCCTGTTCAATTTCTTTTTTCTCTTTAAAAAATAAAAGAAAATACACCAGCACAGCAACGGCAATATACGCCGGCACAAACCATATACGCATCCAGTCATGTCCGCCGTCTGTATGCTTATACAAGTCAACTATAATGCCGGAGAACCATGTGCCGATAAGCATACCTACGCCGTAAGTTGCAAAAGTGAATAGTCCCTGCGCGGCATTTTTAATTTTCGCACCCGCCTTCTTTTCAGTATACATATACCCGGTCACAAAAAAGAAATCATAACATATGCCATGCAAAATAATACCTCCGTACAGCATCCATAAATTGCTGCCAGCATCGCCATAGGCAAAACATACATAGCGGAGTATCCAGGCAACCATTCCCAGCAAGAGCATATTCTTTACACCAATGCGTGTAAACAAAAACGGAATAGCTAAAATGAATATCGCTTCAGAGGCCTGCCCAAGTATCATTTTTTTAGCAGGTTCGTTTACATTCAGTTCATTTAAAAAAGGGTTGGCAAAACCATAATAAAATGAAAGGGGTATGCAAACCAAAATAGCTGCTATAAAAAATATGAGGTATGATTTATTTTTAAATAACACAAAAGCATCCGCGCCTATAGCGTCCGAAGCGGAACTTTCAGCTGCCTTACCTTTGGGTGGAGTATTAGGCAAAACAAAACTAAACAATCCCAATACGGCTGAAACGGCTGCCGCGATTAAAAAAGTAGTATTCGCTTTTTCAATTTTTAATGAGCCGATCACAAACCCGGCAACAATCCAGCCTAATGTTCCAAATACTCTTATCCAGGGAAATTGTTTTCCCGGATCGTTCATTTGCCCGAATGCGATACTGTTTGACAGCGCAATAGTAGGCATATACAACAGCGCATACAGCAGAATAACAAAAGGAAAAACAGTACTGGAAGTAACGGTTGTAGTAAGATATAAAAGCACCGCACCGCCCAGGTGTAAAAAACCCATAATACGTTGTGCTGCAAAAAAACGATCTGCGATCATACCTACAAAAAAAGGAGAAATGATAGTAGCTAATGCCATTGCAGAATAGGCATAGCCAATTATTTTATCAATTCCGTCTCCTTTAAAATGCTCACCCATATAGGTTCCCATAGTTACATACCATGCTCCCCAAATAAAATATTCAAGGAACATCATTATCATCAGCCTGGCTTTTGTTGATATACTCATATTTTTTTCTGAAATCGTGATTGGAAATCGGAAATTACAAAAGAATGTGATTGGAAAATAATTTTAAATCTATTTAATGATTTGATCAGGATTTAGCTTTCAGAAAAATCTAAGGCAATCTCAATTGTGAAAGTTGTAAAAGATTGCTTCACCCGCCGCAACATACCTTTAATTTTAACTTCATGCGGGCGGGTTCGCAAAGACGGCTGAGGGCAGCGTCATATCGATCCCGCCTGTACGTTATATTGAGTTACGATATCTTCTGGCGGGAGAGATATCTGCCGGATATTGGCGCTAATGCTCAACTTTTGTACTATAGCCCAACAGATTTCTTAACCGCTGTAACATACTCTAATTCAATCTCCATGAGGTGGGGTCGAATGACAAGTAGAATGTTTGTACTTTGCTATCAGCACTAAATCAAAAATGTGTTATTATTTAATCTCTCATTTTCAATGCAGACCCCGCCTTCGTCGGGGTGACAGACTGTAGTACAATGCTGAGCTGTGGAACAATAGTTGAACATTTATGCCAATGCCTACTACTGCCCGCAAGCCTGTATACAGCGGCACAAGGCATCTGCATTCATTACGATTACTGTTAGCATGGCGACATCCGGAAGGCTGAAAACCAGCCTGGAATACCATTCATCATAATCCATATTTTGAAATACAAACAGAATTACTATTTTTGCTACTCTCAATACACGCATTATGAAATTGTAATTATACTCAGGGAAGCCGCAAGACCAAAAGGCCAATCTGATATTTGTATTCCCTGAGTCATCCGGCCTTGAATTTTCATTATACAAGTTTTACTATTTTTTATATGACTGAAACAAATACCAGGCAAAATACTTCTGTCTGGCAAACAATAAAAGACGCCATTAGTGGCGAGGAACATGACTACACTACGGGCAGCATACGAAAAGCAATTTTTTTATTAGCCATACCTATGATGCTGGAAATGGGTATGGAAAGCGTATTTGCAGTAGTTGATATATTTTTTGTAAGCCATCTTGGCAAACATGCCACATCCACTGTAGGACTAACCGAATCTGTAATTACGATCGTGTATTCACTCGCCATGGGCATCAGCATGGCTGCAAGCGCGGTGGTGGCAAGGCGCGTAGGTGAAAAAAATAAAGAGGGCGCTTCACAGGCTGCGGTACAATCACTAATACTGGCTATAGCGATAACCGTTATTGTAAGTATATGTGGGGTAGTTTTTGCAGGAGATATTCTGCGCCTGATGGGCGCTGAAGAAGCAACGGTAAAAGAAGGTATGACATATACCCGCCTGCTTATGGGTTCAAGCGTGGTGATCATGCTGCTTTTTCTTATCAACGGTATTTTCAGGGGTGCAGGCAACCCGATGATTGCAATGAAAAGTTTGTGGCTGGCGAATATCTGCAACATCATATTATGCCCTTTGCTCATCCGCGGCTGGGGACCAATACCGGCTATGGGTTTAACCGGCGCAGCGGTTGCCACTACTATAGGCAGGGGTATAGGCGTGATATATCAATTATATAATCTTTTTAATGGCAGCAAGGTCATCCGCATTACGTTGAATCATTTTAAACCGCATTGGACTGTATTGAAAAATCTTGCAAATATTGCCTGGCCCGGAACATTACAGTTCCTTATTGGTTCGGGCAGTTGGATTGTGCTGGCAAGCATAGTTGCGCGTACAGGTCATAGTGAAGCATCTGCCGGATACCAGGTAGCATTAAGAATAGTAATGTTCTTTATTCTGCCTGCCTGGGGCATGAGCAATGCTGCAGCAACGCTGGTTGGTCAGAATCTTGGAGCCGGCGCCCCGGAAAGGGCAGAAAGATCGGTGATGACAACTGTAAAATATAATGCAATTTTTATGGGAGTTGTATCGCTGATTTTCCTGGTTCTCGCAGAATTTATCATTAATTTTTTCACAAACGAAACCGATGTAAAAAAGTACGCGGTATCGGCTATGCGCATCATTAGTGCCGGGTATGTGTTTTATGGTATCGGCATGGTGATAGGTAATGCATTTAATGGCGCAGGTGATACACGCACTCCTACATGGATCAATTTTTTTGGTTTCTGGTTTTTACAGATACCCGTTGCGTGGTTGATGGCACATACATTCGGCTGGGGACCAACAGGTGTGTTTGTAGCTATACCCGTTGCAGAAACAGCCATTACCATAGCGGCTTATGTGATTTTCAGGAAAGGGAAGTGGAAGCTGGTAAAAGTGTAGGAATATAGTGAAAGGCGAAGCGTTGCTCCTTCATGCTCCGCCTTTGCTTTTACTGGCAGCGCAGATGAGTATTATACATACCACATTGCGAAAACGGTCATGGCAGAAAAGTATGCCAATGAAATAAGGTAAACTTTTACTTCTGCTGTTGCGTAATGCGTAATAAATTGTTTCATAGACACTGTTTTTTAGATTAAAATGACAGGGCCCGGATCAAATAATATTTTTGACAGGGGAGGTAATCAGTAGAGTTACGGACGGACGTTTAGGATATCAGTTTTTAAAAACGGGACTGAGTTAAAACAACGCGTTATTTAAACCATGCTAATAACGGTGAATAAGTTGTGAATATTGTATCTTATGGTAATCATCATAAGCAAAAACCTTAATTGTATTTAAAAGGATTACTGTTATGAGAAAAATAGCTTTATTAGGATTAGGCAAAATGGGGCAAGGAATAGCATTAAGTATTTTAAGATCTGGTGCAAACCTTACGGTGTGGAATCGCAGTATTGAAAAAGCAGGTCCGGTGCTTGATGCAGGTGCAAAATGGGCTGACACGCCAGCCAAAGCTGCTGAAAACGCAGACTTTGTAATAGCAATGTTAAGCGATGATACCGCATCAGCAACAGTATGGCTTGGCGAAAATGGCGCTTTGCAAAGTATAAAGCCAGGAGCATTTGTAATTGAATGTTCAACCTTATCGCTGGATTATGTACAAAAACTTTCTGAGGCGGCTATTGCAAAAGGATTAGTATATATTGATTGCCCTGTTACCGGCATACCGAGCGCAGCTGCAGAAGGTAAGCTAACGTTATTGGCCGGTGCAGAAAAACATCAACTTGAAGCATGTCTGCCGGTATTACAATCATTTTCAAAAAGTATAAAGCACTTTGGCGCCATAGGCAGGGGCACCTGTTATAAACTGATGATCAATCTTATGGGAGCTGTGCAGATTGCGGCATTGGCAGAAGGTATAGCCCTATGTGAAAAACTTGGACTGGATACTGAAACTGTAATCGAATCTATAGAAACCAGCGCTGCTGCTAGTCCCCAGGTGATACGCTATACACGCAGAATGGCAGAAAAAAAATTTTTGCAGGATCCTTCGTTCACTACAACATTACGCCATAAAGATGCCTTATATGCATTAGCATTAGCAAAGGATGCCGGCTTTGCTGCGAAGCTTGGAACAGTAGCTACACAGTGGTTTGCAGAAGCCGGGCAACACTATAAAAATATGGACGAAGCAATCGTGATTGATATAATAAAGGCAGGTAATGAATAAATAATCATTTCTTGCGGAAATAGCCTTTGCTTTAATGATGAAGAATCGCCGGTAAATGTTTTAACTGATCAGTTGCCCCAAATATTTTTGATGATTGATATATTATAGTTGACCTTAGTATCTAAATTTTTTTAATTATGCTTAATCATTTTCGCAAATCAACCCTTCTCATTCTTTCGGGAATTTTTATGTTAGTGCTCACTATTGCAGCCTGTAACAGCCAGGAAGCACAGCAAAAAGAAGAGGCTACAACAGTTAAGCCCGTGGATACAGCCCCTGCGGTTGACACCACCCACATGGATACCGCTACCACCAGACCGGTTAAAGGCGGCAACTAATTTTACAGTTTAGCTGATTGCTAACCTTTTCTTCTATTCATTTCCGTTAATATCCTCCTGCTGCACTTTTAGCAGTTTCAATTTCCTGTTATGCACTTTTGATCTGTTATCCATCAGTTTTTCTATCAACCAATGTTCCATACGGTGATGCGCAGGAATAAGTATAGCTGCAATCACAACAAAAATGAGTATTTCCAGTAACGGTGTGTGATGGGTTATTTCCAATACATAGGGATGCAGCAAAAGTGTGAGGTATTCAAAGAAGAATAATAATGAAACAATCCCCAGCCCTTTAATTACTCTTATGGGTATGTTTATACGGCTCAGTATAATCGTTAAAGCAAAGAAGATAGGGATAAATATGCCAATAAAAAGCAGTTGCAGTTGCTGTGAGCGCTCTTTCAATGCAATTCTTTTTTCCTCTTCTCTTTCCACCTGTCTTAACTGTTCATTGCTTGAAATGATTTGAACTTCCTTGATCTTATCCCTGCTGTTAATAGCATCATTAAGCTTGTATACTTGCTGCATATATGTAAAAGCGCTGTCTATATTCCTTGTTTCCTTATAGCAATCAACAAGCATCTCCGTAGCATCCAGTTCATGCGTAAGAAAGCCATCTTTTTTAGCAACGGACAGAGAGATGCCGGCATAATGTATTGCCGAATCCATTTTATTCATCCTCTTATACAGCCTGGATAAACCGAGCGCGGCCTCACAAAATATATCATCATCATTGGCCGCGCTGAGATATTTGAGCGCTGTCTGATAATTCAGCAATGCAAACGGGTAATCATCTTCTGTTAAATAACAATGTGCCAGGCCCGTCATTGATGTACCTATAAAATCTCCATCGCCGAGCTGGCGGGCAATCTGCAATGACTTATTAAAATAATTATACGCAGAGTCAGGCATATTGAGCCTGTAATATGCATCCCCCACATTCAGCGCAATATGGTATTTGAACGGTTCAATGTTATAGGTAGTAATAATCGAATCTGCCTGGAAATAATATTTCAGCCCTTCCCTGTATTCCTCCTGGAAAACGTATACAATACCAATATTCATTAACACACTGGCGAGGTTATACTGGTTTTGTCTTGTTTCTTCAAGCTTCAGTTTTCTCAAATTAAAATCAAGTGCTTTAGGGTAGTTACCTATCTTCCTGAAAACCTCTGCGGTTATACCCAGCGACCTTGACTCACCTTCTGTATACTTTATGCGTTTTGCCAGGAACAAAGCCTGCTGCACAGTTTTTAAAGCGGTATCAGGCTGATACATGCTAACGGCATCGGCCATCTGCCACATCAATATTACTTTTGTTGTATCATTTACTGCAGTTGTCAGCAATTTCTCCAGGCTGTCGGCTTTTTGCTTTTGTGCATACGTGTTATAAATGCCGCAAAGGAAGATAAGCGTAAGAAAGTATCTTACCCCGGAGTGCAGTCCAGTTAAGAAAATAATCATTAATGAGCTATTTCGGCTATACAATATAGTTATTTAAGCCTTTCGTGACGCTTTATAAGCAATTAATAATTTAATGGCTGCTGCCATTTCAGAACTGCACTTTAAATCTCATTAACCGTTTAATAGCATATAGCATCAAACAAATTATTTTGAAATCTACCAATAGATGAGTAGCTTTAAATATCCCTCGTCCATTAAAACACGTCACAATGCTCACCAGGCATTTCCTGCTTTGTTGCATTATTGTTTGCGGCACTCCTGTTTTTTCCCAATCTACTATTTATGAATTTGATTATTATTTTGACATTGGCAAAACCCGTGAGAAATACAATGCATTTATGGTGCGCAACGCAGATGGAACCGGTTTTATGAGAGTAAATTTTATTGACGAAGAAACCAATAAACCTGTTATTGTAGACCTGCAAATGCAGGAACATTATTTAAACGATGACACCGAGGGTAAACAAACTGATGAAAACATTCTTGTGTTCGAGGGGTATGATCCACAGGTAGTGGTTGGCCCTGCTGACCTTAAATATGATCCCGATATTTTCTGGTTCCAGAAAAATCCATCTACCGGTATCTACGAACCCGGCTCAGTGATTTCTACCGGTGATGATGGAAAAGATATTGAGGGTGAATTCACCCACCGGCTGCTGAATGAGAAAGATCTTACAAAGCAACTGGTATCAAAATACTTTACAGAACAGGATGATTTTTATGAGAACTTTTTTGAAGAAGCCGCAACAAGACCTGTTCTGCCTCAACAAAAGCAGATACGCATGTTCCTGCTGCTGGTAGCCAACACGGAAGATATTTCTATTGGCACCACCTGCGTGGTTGATAAAGACGCTACTTATAAAACATTCAGTCAGCTGGCGGAGTTTATGCAAATACAATTTGTGCCCAAAGTGATTTTTGGAAAAGACTTTACAAAGGTAAATGTTGACAACGCCATCAATGGCATTAATCCAAATCCTGGCGATATAGTGATTTTTTATTACTCAGGACATGGTTTTGCCAATGTAAAAGATGTCCGCACTTTTCCTTACCTCGACCTGAGAGACAAAGCCTACCAGAATTATGGCGGGGAATACACCCTGAATATGGAAGATATTTATAGCCGGATAAAAGCTAAAGGAGCAAGATTGAATCTCATATTAAGCGATTGCTGCAACGCCGACCCATCGCAAAGCAACACGATCAGCACCGATGTTGCCACCACCCGCAGCTCATCTATCGGCTGGAATATGGAAAACTGCAAAGCGCTTTTTCTCAGCAACAGCCCAACATCAATATTAATGACCGCTGCCTCAAAAGGCGAATTATCTGCAGGGAACAGTACCGGTGGCATTTTTACATTCAACTTCAGGGAATCACTTGAAAAATCGGTAGGACACTTTGCCAACAATGTTTCATGGCCGGTTTTATTAAACAATGCAGAACAACAAACTGTTGCCAAAGCTCAAAGAACATGGTGCGATAAGGAAAGAAAAATTGTTTGCAAACAAAAACCAACATATAAGCTGGAGCAGCAATAAATTATCCTTAACCCATCAGAAATGGATATTACAAAAGGCTATCCCTGCAAGAGATAGCCTGCTAAACAACATATTGATTAATTCTTATTTTGCTCTTACGTTAACAGAAATCCTCCTGTTCTTCTTTTTATTTTCTTCAGTATCATTAGACGCTACAAAATGTGTTGGTCCATAACCTTCAGCGCCATCAAGTTGTTTTTCACCACCTAATTCTTTCAACTTTGCAAAAACCGCATCAGCTCTTGATTGGGATAGTTTTACGTTTGCTGCAGAATCTCCTGTATTGTCCGTATAACCGCCTATCTTAATTTTTACGTTAGGAAAAGCCTTTAGTATGGCAGCTATATTCTGCACCTGCTTCATTGACGACTGTGTTATAGTTGCGCTACCGGTTTCAAAATTCAGATCATCAAAGTCAAACCATTTTTCTTTGCTTACCGCATCATTCGAATTAAGATAAGCTACAAGCATATCTTCAATACCACCTTTATACGCATCTATTTCTGTACCGTCAGGCAATTTTACTTTTAAAGATTCTCTCACCGGTTCTGCAGAAGCAGCAGGTTTTACTTCTTCGTGCTTCATTTCAGCTGAATCGTGCTTTGGCTCAACCGCTGCTTCATTGCTTCCGCCACAACCTTTAAAGATATATAACAACAATGCGAATGCAGCTATGGCAAAAATGGCCGGTACCAGCCAGTTTGGCTTTCTTGCTTCTTTCACTTCATGTGCTGCATGGCTCACCTTGCTTTCTGCACCGGAAAAAAACGAGCTGAGTTTTGAACCAATACCAGAAAGGCTGCCCAATCCAAGCGCCCCGGCAATGTTTAACCCGGAAGGGATTGCTGAAAGTATTGAATCCTTTTGTGAAGATAAAAATGAAGCCAGTCCGGATGTAGACATATTATTTTCAGAAGCATGTTTGCCTAAAACACCCAATGCGGCTGGCGCCACCATATTTAATAATGAAGTGGCAGATGATTGTTTTACTCCTGAAAAACCTGAAATTATATTTGCTATACTTCCGAACTTATCACCAAACAGGTTACTGATCATTGAAGTAAGACCAGAAAAACTACTGCCTCCAGAGCCGAGAAGCCCTGACAGATTGCTTAATATACCGCTGCTTCCCGCATCCTTTGCAATATTCAGGATAGATTGTAATCCATCGGCGCTATCTGCTTTAGATAATAATCCGGTTAATACAGAAGGTACTGCACCGCTTATTGCCTTTTGGATGTCTGTTTCGCTTTCTCCAAAAGCAGAAGCTGCTTTATTAAGGAGATTGCTGTCGAATAAGTTATTCACAGCATTTAGGAGATTGAATGCCATAATGGTTTTTTTTTAAGTTAAACAATAGTTGGGCAATTAAAACCAAAGGTTGCCTGTCATCATGGAAAAAGTAAAGGTATAATTAAAAATAGTTATGCAAAAGCTTGTTTATTTGCCGCATTCACATTAATTTAATAATGGTTTATGCGTATTAAAAAATAAAAGAAAACCTATTAGAAGTTTTTTTTGAAAAAAGAATATACCATATAAGAAATATTTGATTTACTTTAACTTACGTTTGTAAAAGCTTATTATTTGCTGTCAGGCATAGCCATCTAACCCAATGGAATTCTCCCACTCAATCTTTGCCTCTTGTCAATTATAACTCAAGTCATAATTTCTTAATTTAAAAAAACCTCATCCTCTCATGCTATCAAATTCTTCCCTAACCGATAAAATCACAATTCTTATTGTTGATGACCACAAACTGATCAGGGATACATGGTCATTTATTTTAAACAGTGATGATCGTTTTCGCGTTATTGCGGAAACAGATTCAGGACAACAAGCCATAGAGCTGGCCAACAGCAGCCATCCGGAAATAATATTAATGGACATTAACATGAGCCCGATGAATGGCTTTGAAGCTACCAAGGAAATAAGAAAGATCGCCCCATCCTCAAAAATCATTGGTGTTTCCATGCATTCACAACCGGCTTACGCAAAAAAAATGCTGCAGATGGGTGCTGTTGGGTATATAACCAAAAACTCATCAAAAGAAGAAATGATAACTGCCATCAGCGAAGTAGCCATGGGGCATAAATATATCTGTAATGAAGTAAAAACCATTCTTTCAGAACAAATACTGGAAGATTCGGAAAAACCGGATGTAAACCTGCTTTCGCAAAGAGAAGTAGAAATCATTGATCTTATCAAACAGGGACAATCTTCCAGAGAAATAGCACAACACTTAAATATAACTTTGAAAACTGTTGAAGTGCACAGGCATAATATTCTTAAAAAACTCAATTTAAAGAACACCGCGGCATTGGTAAACTTTATTAATAATGCGGGTATCAATTAATCTCTGGTATTAATATATTATTTTGCAGCAGGTTCGCCATGAACCTGCTTTTTTATGTCAACAATTTCTTTAACTACAATTCAAACCAATCTTTTTTGGGAAGACAGGGATGCAAACCTGCAGATGTTTGAATCAAAGATCAGCGGCATAACTGATAAAACAGAAATTGTGATATTACCTGAGATGTTCAGTACGGGCTTTTCGATGCACCCGGAAAAATTAGCTGAAACAATGGATGGCTTTACATTGAACTGGATGCGCACTATTTCTGCTCAAAAAAAAATCATTTTAACAGGAAGTTTGATCATTGAAGATAAGGGGCAATATTTTAACCGGCTGATATGGATGCTGCCGGATGGTAATTTTGGCTGGTACGACAAGCGGCATTTATTTGCCTTTGCCGGCGAGGATAAATATTATACCGGTGGTGAAAAACGCTTAATAGCATCAGTAAAAGGCTGGAAAATAAACCTGCAGGTCTGCTATGACCTGCGTTTCCCGGTATGGGTAAGACAGCAGAATATTAATACCGGCAACCTGGATAATTCACAAGAACTACCTGAATACGACCTGATAATATATGTAGCTAATTGGCCGCAGCGCCGCAACCACGCATGGAAAACACTATTGCAGGCAAGAGCCATTGAAAATCAATGCTATGTTGCAGGAGTGAACCGGGTTGGAGATGACGGCAATGGTATTTACCATAGTGGCGATTCTATGATAATTGACCCCATGGGAGAAATATTACATACAAAAGCAGATGAGGAAGATGTTCACACCATTATACTGCAGAAAGATAAACTCGCTGAGGTGAGATCAAAATTTCCGTTTTGGAAAGATGCGGATAACTTTTCAATTGAACCATAATACCAAATGAAAAAAGCATATACCAATTGCAGCATTTTTACCGGCGCTGATAAACTAACAGGGAAGGCGATACTGGTTCACAATAACATCATACTGGATGTGGTTAATGATACAGATATCGACATCTCCTGGCAGCAGGAAGATCTTAAAGGATTAAATATTGCACCCGCGTTTATTGATCTGCAGATATATGGGGGCAATGGGAAATTATTTTCAGCAGCGTTGAATGTTGAGGCGTTGGAGGCAACATACCAGTATTGTGCTGCCGGAGGCTGCTCGCAATTCATGATAACCATAGCCACCAACACTATAGATGTATTTCTAAAAGGAATTGAAGCTGTAAGAGCATACTGGAATCAGGGGGGTAAAGGTTTGCTGGGTCTTCATCTCGAAGGACCCTATCTTAATCCTGAAAAAAAAGGAGCACATATATATGAGTGCATCAAAACGCCTGCAATGGACGAAGTAAAGATGTTGCTTGATAAAGGCAGAGGTGTTGTTAAAATGATGACAGTGGCGCCTGAAATGTGCAGTGAAGAAATCATTACCTATTTAATGGAGCATAATATTATTGTTTCAGCCGGGCATAGCAATGCAACCTATCACGAAGCGATGCAAAAATTCTCTTTAGGTATTCCGGCCGCCACACACCTGTTTAATGCGATGTCTCCCTTTCAAAGCCGGGAACCCGGAATGGTGGGTGCGGTATATAACAGTAATGTAAAAAGCAGTATTGTAGCTGATGGTATACATGTTGATTTTGTGGCTTTGAGCATAAGCAAAAGACTCATGGGCGAGAGATTATTTTTTATTACTGATGCTGTTACTGAAGCTTCAACAGGAGGTTATCAGCATGTATTCAAAGGAGACAGGTATACCTTACCCAACGGTACTTTATCAGGCTCAGCATTAACCATGATACAGGCAGTAAAAAACGCAGTAACCTTTGCAGGTATTTCCCTGGAGGAAGCTTTAAGAATGGCATCAACATACCCGGCACAATTGCTGAATGAAAAAATACAGTTTGGGAGAATTGAAAAAAATTATGCCGCAGACTTTGTGGTTTTTGATGATGCTTTGAATATTGAAAAAGTAATTACCAATTATTAAACCCCGAAATTTACTCCTGTAGTTGATGGAGTTCTTCCTCGGTAAAAATTCTCGACCTGATCATAAATCTCACCCCCAATGGAATTTCAAGCGAAAAGCTGCTGCCTCTTCCGGGAGTTACATCAAGCGTAAGCTGTGTATGCTTCCAATATTCAAACTGATCTTTATGCATGTAAAATTTGCAGCCGGCAATTTCGCCAAGCAATATATCACTCCCGCCTATCTTAAATTCGCCTTCTGCAAAACACATTGGCTGGCTGCCATCGCAGCATCCGCCACTCTGATGAAACATCAGGTTCCCATGTTCTTGCCTAAGTTTTTCTATTAAAGCTATGGCAGCATCTGTTGCAAGTATACGTTCAGGCATAGTGGCTGTTTAAAATTGTTGTACGGTAAATGTGAAAATCTTAAACTGGTCTCTCATAAAATAAATAAGGGCTGTACGGTTAGCCGATTTCTTACGAGCTTATGTGCAAGGTTAACGGTAATTGCCAATAAGAAATCAGTGCTTTGTACAGCTCCTTTCGTTGTTCTCTCTGATGCCCAGGTGTTTCTAAAAAAATCCAAGTTTGCTTTTATTGTATGATATCAGCATGTTTTTTGTCTGGCGATAATGATTCAGCATCATTTTATGTGTTTCCCTGCCAAAGCCTGATTTCTTATACCCTCCAAAAGGAGCATGTGCAGGATACGCATGGTAACAGTTTACCCAAACACGGCCGGCCTGTATGGCTCTTGGCACCTGGTATAATTCATGTGCGTCTCTTGTCCATACGCCTGCTCCAAGCCCATACAATGTATCATTGGCTATAGCTATCGCTTCTTCTGTAGTTTTGAAAGTGGTTACACAAACAACAGGTCCAAAAATCTCTTCCTGGAAAACACGCATCTTATTGTTTCCCTTAAATATGGTTGGCTGAATATAATAGCCGTGTTCCAATCCGCTGTTCTGATGAAATGCTTCTCCACCGGTAAGCACTTCAGCACCTTCCTGTTTACCAATATCCAGATAGCTTAAAATTTTATTGTACTGATCCTCACTTGCCTGTGCCCCCATCATTACTGTACTATCAAGCGGGTTGCCCATTTTAATGGCTTTGGTTCGTTGTACCACTTTACTCATGAACTTATCGTATATCTTTTCATGCACCAGTATTCTTGAAGGACAGGTACAGACCTCTCCCTGGTTAAGCGCAAACAATACCGCGCCCTCTACTGCTTTATCAAAAAATTCATCGTCTGCATCTGCCACGCTTTCAAAAAAGATATTCGGGCTTTTGCCACCTAATTCCATTGTTATGGGAATAAGATTTTCAGACGCATACTGCATGATCAGTCTTCCGGTAGTTGTTTCACCTGTAAAAGCTACTTTATTTATTCTTGGAGAAGACGCGAGGGGTTTACCGGCTTCTATACCAAAACCTGTCACTACATTCAATACACCTGCAGGCAACACATCTTCAATCAGTTCCAGTAAGCACATAATGCTTGTGGGCGTTTGTTCTGCAGGCTTCACTACTACGGTACAGCCCGCAGCCAGTGCCGGTGCTATTTTCCAGGCTGCCATCAGTAATGGAAAATTCCAGGGAATAATTTGTCCTACCACACCAATAGGCTCATGCAGGTTGATGCTCACAGTTGTATCATCATGCTCACTTACTGTTCCTTCCTCACTTCTGATAACACCCGCAAAATAACGGAAATGGTCAACGACCAATGGCAGATCTGCCGCCCTTGTTTCGCGGATGGCTTTGCCATTATCTATTGTTTCTACCGTAGCAAGATATTCGAGATTGTCCTCTACAATTTGTGCGATTTTTAATAACAGGTTGCTCCGGTAAGCCGCCGCAGTTTTACTCCAGGTTTCAAATGCTTTATGAGCTGCGTCAATAGCCTTTTCAATGTCTTTGGCATTGCCCCTGGCTGCTTTTGTAAATACTTTTCCGTCAATGGGAGATACATTATCAAAGTATTCACCGCTTTCAGGCTTTTCCCATTTACCTCCGATAAAATGATCGTATTTTTCTCTGAATGCCGGACGGGACGCGAGGGTAGACTTACTGGTAGCTTTTGCTGTAGTACTCATATGTGCAAGCTTTTGTTAGTGAATTAATACCCTAAATTTGGTTATAAGAATTTTGAAAGCCACTCACAATTGTATCTTTTAGTAGCACAATTGTATTTTAATTATATATTAACAGGCAGGCTTTGTAAATTGTAGCTATGTCAAAGGGTAAATTCATACAACATATTGACCTCACCCACCCCAAATACCTGCAAACCCTGGTAGAAAACAGGCAGGTATTTAATATGGAGAACTGTGAGATGAATGTGTTTGAATCCTACCAGCAGGCCTATCTTGTTCCTTTAACCTTTAATGATTTTGTTATTACCAGTATGGTAAGAGGCAAAAAGGTTATGCATTTATTAGGCGATGACCCTTTTGATTACCTTCCCGGAGAAACGGTTATAGTACCTGCTAACGAAACCATGAAAATTGATTTTCCCGAAGCGCAGCAGGATAATCCTACACAGTGTATAGCACTGGCTGTAGATAAAAGCTATATTCATAATACACTCAATTATCTTAACGAATATTATAACACCCGTGAACATGATCATGCCTGGGAGCTTCAGTTTAACCAGTATCATTTTCACAACGATAATGATGTATCTGACCTTATAAATAAATTGATCAGGATATGCAGGAGTGAGAGTGTCGTAAAAAATATATATGCAGACCTTAATCTTAAAGAACTGCTGATACGGCTTGTTCAAAGCCAGTATCTGCAACAGATCTCAAAAGATTCGCAAACCAATTCCAATTCCGGCAGGCTGCAATTCATACTGGATTATATCCGTAATCATATCAGCGATAAAATACAGGTTGATGATCTGAGCATTAAAGCCCATATGAACCGGAGCGCTTTCTTTAAACTGTTTAAAGATCAATTTGGCATTACACCTGTAGACTATATTAACCGAGAAAGAGTAAAACTTGCCAAACATTTACTTTCTGATTCAAATTTATCTGTAACAGAGATCAGTTGGCAAAGCGGTTTTAACGATCCTAACTATTTTGTGCGGTTGTTTAAGAAAACGGAAGGCATTACTCCCGGAGCATACAGGGCGGTGAGCAGGAAAAGCGCTTAATATATATGAAATGTGGAGAGAATAAATGTGAGGTCTGAAACGATAAACGACAAACCTCAAACTCCAAATTGAATTTTAACCCCATTCTCTTTATTTTCAGCTCCTTAAATTAACGTTCCCTTAGTTTTGTAGCTTATCAAATTTCGTGTAGGTTTGCCAATCTTATAAAAGACAGTACTAATATGAATTTCAACAGGATTAACAACATCACTGGATGGATTGTTTGTGTTATAGCTTGTGCCGTATATATATTAACCGCTGAGGCAGGAGGTAGCCTTTGGGATTGCGGCGAATTTGTAAGTAGCTGCTTCAAGCTGCAGATACCCCACCCGCCGGGGGCGCCTTTGTTTGTTATAATGGGGCGCATTTTCATAGTACTGTTTGGTGATAACCCCATGACTGCAGCAAAAGCTGTTAACGTAATGAGTGCGCTTGCAGGTGGTTTTACCAGCCTCTTTTTATTCTGGACTATTACGCACTTTGCCCGCAAAATATACCAAAAGGCCAGTAAGGAACTTACAGGTGAGCAGATATTTACGATAATGGCTGCAGGTTTTGTTGGCGCTATGGCAAGTACTTTCAGTGATTCATTGTGGTACAGCGCGGTTGAGGGCGAAGTATATGCTTCTTCTTCTTTCCTTACCGCACTGGTATTCTGGATGATATTAAAATGGGAGCATGCGGCTGATGAACCAGGCGCAGACAGATGGATTGTGCTGATATTTTATGTTATTGGTCTTTCTATAGGTATTCACCTCTTAAACCTGCTTACTATTCCTGCCATTGTGATGGTATATTATTTTAAAAGATACCATACCACAAAATGGGGCATTTTCTGGGCTTTTGTAGTGGGTTGTGTTATTACCGGGTTTACTCAAAAATTTGTTATACAGTACACCATCACCGGCGCCGGTATTTTTGACCGCTGGTTTGTGAACGGGCTAAGCCTCCCTTTCTTCTCAGGCTTTACCACCTATTTTATTTTGCTTTCTGCTGTTATTGTAATTGGTATACGCAAGGCAGATAAGCTCATTAATAATTATACAGGCTTTGCTATATGGCTTGCCGCTTTTATTTTCCTCTTTGCATTCCCATTTATTTCATCCGTACTAACATTCCTGTTGTTTGTAGCAGGAACGGCGCTCGCTATATACGCTTCTTATCATAACCGCACTAAAATACTCAACTTCTTAAAGCTTGGGCTTTGGTGTTTTGCCTTTATGCTGATCGGTTACTCTACCTATCTTACTACCATGATACGCTCTGCGGCAAACCCATCTGTAGATATGTATAACGTAGATAACCCGATGAGCTTAACAGGTTATTTAGGCCGTGAGCAATATGGTGATTTTCCCCTGATATACGGACAAACCTTTGCGGCAGATGTAAAAAGAACCAGCGATGGTTTACCTGTAATGAATGTTAAAGGAACCCGTTGGCAAAAGGGAGATAAAAAATATATCAATATTGGTGACAATATTGAATATGAATATGATGCTGAAGATATGATGTTCCTTCCCCGTATATGGGATGCGAGCAACGACCAGGGGCACGCGGATTATTACCGTAGCTGGCTTGGAATTGATAAAGATGCCAAGCCAACCTATATTGACAATATACGCTGGGCAATAGGTTACCAGATCGGCTGGATGTACCTGCGTTATTTCGGCTGGAATTTTGTTGGCAAGCAAAATGACCTGCAGGGACTGGGCAATGTAAGAGATGGCAATACCATTACCGGCATTTCTTTTATTGACAACCTGTTTTATGGTGACCAGAGCAAAATGCCTGACACACTGAAGGCCAATAAAGCCAATAACAAACTATTTGCGCTGCCATTGATACTTGGCTTAATAGGTATGTGGTATCAATACAAGCGCGATCAAAAAGATTTCCTGGTTGCATTCCTGCTCTTTTTCTTCACTGGTTTTGCGATAGTGTTTTATTTAAATGCAGCCGGCCCCCAGCCTCGTGAACGTGATTATGCGTATGCAGGCTCTTATTATGCATTTGCTATATGGATAGGGCTTGGTGTAATGATGGTGAAGGAATGGTTTCAGAAAGTAATGAGCAGCCAGCTGGCAGGTTATGCCGCGGCAGCAGTATGTACCTTAGCCGTTCCTGTTATTATGGGCTTCCAGGAGTGGGATGATCACGACAGAAGTAAAAAAACATTAGCGCCCGACCTGGCAAGAGATTATCTTGAAAGCTGTGCGCCCAACGCAATACTGTTCACCTTTGGTGATAATGATACTTACCCCTTGTGGTTTGCACAGGAAGTGGAAGGCGTTCGTAAAGATGTGAGAGTGATCAACTATAGTTTGCTGGGTATAGACTGGTATATTAACCAGTTGCACTATAAAGTAAATGATAGTGATCCTATTGATCTGTTATGGGGCCCGGAAAAAACAGAGGGCGACAAGAGAAATGTGGTATACTTCAAAGAAAATCCCGGCATTCCCCAAAACCAATATGTGTATCTCGACCAGGTACTCACACAAATCATTGGAAGTGACGACCCTAAAAACCAGATTACTTACGGTGTTAATAATACATTTAATACTTTCCCGGTTCGTAAGTTCAGTGTGCCTGTAGATACCGCTTTGGTTCGCCAAAACGGCACCATTAACCAGGATGACGTAGTGGTCAATGAGCTGCGTTTTGATTTATCGCCTAACAAAAACGCGTTAATGAAAAACGATCTCGCGGTATTGAATGTAATAGCAGCCAACAAATGGAAACGTCCTATCTATTTTACGGCTCCGTTTGGCTCACTCGGCTTTAGCCAATACCTGCGTGCTGATGGTTTAAGTTACCGCCTTGTACCGGTTCAACCCAAACCAAGAACATCAATGAACGATGGTAATGTTAATGATGAAGTGGCCTATAAAAACATGACGGAGAAATTCCGCTTTGGTAATGCAGGCACACCCGGGGTATATTTTGATGAAGAAAACCGTCGTCACTTAATGACCATACGCCAGGCCTATTCCTCCGCCGCGCAAAGTATGGCAAACGATGGCAGAAAAGAGCAGGCAAGAAAACTATTGGAAAAAGTTGACAAAGGCATAGACACCCAAAATATGCCTTACGGTATGGTTAGCAGGGATAACCAGCAGAACGTGGTAAGCCTTTCCATGGCGGAAGCAGCATATAGTTCAGATTATAAAGAACTGGGGGATAAAATTTTGCAGGCCGTGAAGAAAGATATTGAGCAGCAGATGAATTATTATGCCGCATTGGGAAATATGCCGGTGCAGGAACTGATACAGCAAATGCAAAACCCTGATGCACTTAGCAATAAGCAGCGTGGGCTTTATAGCGAAATTGAACGCACTTTCCAGATACAAAGCTATTTGGCTTATATAGAAGGAAAATACAACACGCCTGCTGTTAACAATAATCCTGAAACGCCTGGTGTAATTAAAACAGAAAGCCCGGCGGCAGGAAAGGATTCATCTCCTAAAGCAGACAGTACAAATAAATAGAAAACCAAAGTATAATTTTTCATACGACAGACGATTGAAGTGAATACCTCACGTCTGTCGTCTGTCGTTTCATACTGAAATATTATACGGAACAATAGTTTGAATTATGCTGGCAGGTTTGCAGGATGTAACATTTGAATTTGGCGCCAGAACTATCGTACGCGATGCCACCTGGCATATTCAGCCTTACGAGCGTATCGGGTTGATTGGATATAATGGTACCGGCAAGTCTACTTTGCTTAAAGTACTGGTTGGTGAATATCTTCCCTCAGCAGGAAGTGTTGAGCGCGGACGCGGAACAACTATAGGTTATCTTCACCAGGATTTATTAAGCTTTGATACCAACGACTCGATATTGCAGGTAGCGCTAAGCGCTTTTGATAAAATTTTATTACTCGAAAAAGAAATCGAGGAATTAGGCAAGCGGCTTGAAAAAGAACATGAGAATGAAGACCTGCTGCACGAATATTCGGATAAGCTGCACGAGATAGAAACGCTTGGCGGTTATAATATTCATCACAGAACAGAAGAAGTGTTGCAGGGACTGGGATTTGCCAATACCGATCTGCATCGCCCTTATAAAGAGTTTAGCGGTGGATGGCGGATGCGTGTGCTGCTGGCAAAAATGATTTTACAGCAGCCTGATTTATTATTGCTTGATGAGCCTACCAACCACCTCGACCTTCCTTCTATTGAATGGCTGGAAAAATACCTGATACACTATAAAGGCGCTGTTGTTATAGTAAGCCACGATAAATATTTTTTGAACCGGATGGTTACAAAAATTGTGGAACTATACCAGCAGCAACTGCATTTCTATAATGGCAATTTCGATTTTTATGAAACCGAAAAAGCCATGCGCATTGAATTACAGCAACGCGCTTTTGAAAACCAGCAGGAGTATATACGCCAGCAGGAACGTTTTATAGAACGCTTTCGTGCAAAAGCTACCAAAGCTGCAGCGGCGCAAAGTGCCATGAAGCGTTTGGATAAACTGGAGCGCATAGAGGATGTAGCATTGGATCGCCCTGAAATAAAGATCAATTTCCAGTTAGATAAAGTGCCGGGTAAAGTAATATGCACATTAAAGCATGTAACAAAAAGGTTCGGCAGTAACACCATTGTTGAAAATGCCGCGGCGGAAATTAACCGTGGAGATAAGATTGCACTGATAGGCGCTAACGGTAAGGGTAAATCGACATTGCTGCGCATTGTAGCAGGTACAGAGCCTTTTGAAGGAGATAGAATTTGGGGTCATAATGTAGAAGAGAGTTTCTATGCCCAGCACCAGTTGGAGGCATTGAACATCCAGGATAATATCCTGGAAGAAATGAAAAACAGCGGCAGCCAGAAGACAGAGCAGGAACTAAGAACATTGCTGGGCTGTTTTTTATTTAGCGGTGATGATGTTGAAAAGAAAATAAAGGTGTTGAGCGGAGGGGAAAAAGCAAGGGTAGCATTAGCGAAAACAATAGTAAGTAAAGCTAACTTTCTTATACTGGATGAGCCTACCAACCACCTTGACCTGCTGAGTATCGACCTGCTTATTGAAGCATTGAACCGCTATAACGGTACAGTAATACTGGTAAGTCACGACCGTCATTTTATTTCCAAAGCGGCTAACCGCATCTGGGAAATTGATGACCACGAAATAAAAGATTTTGCCGGTGGTTACGAAGAGTGGATGGAATGGAAGGAAAGAAAAAAACTGGAAGCGGCAAAACAAAATACCGCTCAACCCAAACAGGAAAAAAAGCAACAGGAGCAGAAACCCGTTGAGGAGATAAAACCACAACCGGTTCAAAAGCCTAACACTCCCATTGATAAGGAATTAAAAAAAGAATTACAAAAGCAGCAACGCAATCTGCAATTACTGGAAGAAAAATTAGCTGGTCTTAACCAACAAAAAAAGGCATTAGAAGACCAATTGACCTTGCCGGAAATATACTCGGATAAAACAAAGTTCCTCACCACTGAAACAGCATATAAGCAGTGCATAGCCGCACTGGAAAAAACAAATGCTGAATACGAAACAATATTTGAAAAATTGATGGAGCTGGAAGAGAAAACAAAATAATGCAGTATTATTTTTATCGCTTTCAGAACTGTGCTCATTTACTAGTATCATGTCAAACGATAAACGTGAGTCGCGAAAGCTTATCTCACATTTATCAGGAACGTACCGACATTCTTTAGTTGACATGACACTGGTGAGTGTGATTTATTTTTCAAAAGCGCACAAAAGAACAGGCTCTACAATGAACTTTGGTCTATTTTGTGTTTTCCTGAAGGATGTAAATTGCGGTGATTGAAATATGGGTGTGCAACTTATGACTACCAGCAGGGGACATTGGTTTTATTGTGCTGATCAACTCAATTTATCTGCCAATTACTTCGGCGATTTAATTAAGAAAGAAACCGGGAAATCTGCACAGGAATATATTCAGAACAAGATTATTGATGTTGCTAAGGACAAAGTTTTCGACATCCATAAAACCATAAATGAAATTGCCTCTGAAATGGGCTTTAAATATCCGCAACATTTTACGCACCTGTTCAAATAAAAAACAGGAATAACACCCAATGAATACATGTCATTAAATTAAGCGTCATTTTAAAACAATTCAATACGATATTGTTTCTGTAATCAGTATTAGCCAGGGATTTTATTACGGAACATACATGCAGGTTATTGTTTCTACGGCACCGGGTCATACCCATGCCCGCCCCAGGGATGACAACGGCTTATGCGTTTAACAGTAAGCCATAGTCCTTTTATCAATCCATGTTTTTTAAATGCTTCAATACCATATTGCGAGCATGTTGGTGTAAACCTGCATTTGGGACCAAGTATGGGAGATATAACAACCTGGTATAGCCTGATCAGCCAGATAAAAGGCAGACTAAGTATTTGGAGTATTTTTTTCATCCATTTTTTGAATAAGTCTTTCCAAAATTAAACTTAGTTTTTCATGGATATGTATAAAAGACGGCAATTCCTTTCCAACAAATACAAAAAAAACATTGAGGTGTTTCTGCTTATTGATCAGCAATTGCTGAAGTGTATTTTTTTGAAGCCTGTACGCTTCGCGGGTAATTCTTTTTATCCTGTTGCGGTCAACGGCTTTTTTAAAATTTCTTGTACTTACAGCTACCCCCGTCTGCAGCAGAGGAGTATCATTGCCCGGCTCAACTGTATAATATACTTTAAAAGGATGAATAAAGAAATTATCACCGGCATTGAATAGCTTTTCTATGCTTTTACGGCTTTTTAACCGCTCTGTTTTTTTTAAAGTAAATTTCTTTGCCAATGGTATACAAAAATAGCCCTGAAACAGGGCTATGAATGACTTTTATTGAAATGATCTGCACTAAAGCAAATCACAGGCTATATTATTTTGCTCCTTTCTCGTCGGAAATAGTAAGCTTCTTACGGCCTTTTTTACGACGGCTTGCCAATACTTTGCGGCCGTTTGCGGTTTGCATACGTTTACGGAAACCATGTACTGTTTTACGACGGCGCTTATGCGGCTGAAATGTACGTTTCATTTTATTTTACTTTTTCACTTTTTGAATAATAGCCCGGAGAAGCGGGCAGTTTTCAAAGCCATTTACCTTTTGCAGACGGGTCACCACACCCTTTCCGCCCAGGCTGGATGAAAGGACGGCAAAGGTAAGGGTTCACAACCATATTTCAGGTATTTTTTCATGGATTTCGCTTTTAAGGTGTATTTCAATTTTTTGTATGATAAAATATGTCCCGGCATAAGGCATAGACCCCTCCTTTGATCGGGGTGACAAGCTATTGTACAATTGTTCAGCATTAGAATAAATGTTGAACCATTATACAATAGCTCAGCATACATACCACAGCTTGTCACCCCGACCAAAGGAGGGATGTACCGGGTTACCCTTGTACTCTCTTAAAATCGAAACCCCCGTCATTTTTTCACCTAAATTTTACCTCGTCCATATCGGCGTGTTTTGCATGGGTTTTCCTGCCTAAAAATATCGTAGCGTGTGCGTCAAAATCTGCCGGTGAATCTGTGGTAAAAAACGCCAGCTTACCCTGCCTGCTGCATCTTTCTTCTATTTCAGGGTGGCGAACCAGGTAATCCTCAAGGCTGTCTGCCACAATCTCTCCCTGCGATAAAAGGCTGATTCCTTCAGGTAAAAACTGTTGTATTTTATGCTTCAGCAGGGGATAATGCGTGCAGGCAAGCAATATGGTATCTATATTTTTTGATTGATCAAGAAGCGCTTTCAGGTCTTTTTCAATAAAATAATCAGCGCCTTTACTATTATGCTCATTATTCTCCACTAACGGCACCCACATAGGGCAGGCCTGCTGAAATACGGTTACCTCAGGGTAAAACTTATTGGTTTCAATGATATACGACTCAGATAATACAGTACCTGCTGTAGCCAGTATACCCACCTGTTTTGTTTGGGTATAATCACCAATTTTTTCTGTGGTAGGGCGAATTACGCCCAGCACACGGTTGCCGGGAGCTATTTTGGGAAGATCATTTTGCTGTATGGTGCGCAATGCTTTGGCAGAAGCGGTATTGCAGGCCAATATTACCAGCGGACATCCTTTGTTAAAAAGCCATTGCACACATTCTAATGTATAATGGTAAACACTTTCAAATGAGCGGGTACCATAGGGCGCCCGGGCATTATCACCCAGGTAAATATAATCGTACTGCGGTAGTTTTTTTATAATCTCTTTCAAAACCGTTAATCCGCCATAGCCGGAATCGAATACACCAATAGGCTGTTGATTCATACAACAAAGAAACGGCTTCTTATAAATAAACATTCAGGAATTAAGAAAATTAAGAAAAGAGCCTTAATGCACCTTAACTTCTTAATGGTTTTCAAAACAGATATTGTTGTTACGAATTAATGCGGTTCCCGTTAGTGTGTGGCAAATAAAAAACCGCTCCTTAACGAGCGGTCGGAATATTTTTGTGCTTCTTCCCTCATGCCCTGGTTGACGTATCCACTAACCAGCAACAATTTTAAATATACCAAAAAGACGTTCTTTTCAGAACGTCTTCATATAAATATTTAGGTAAGGCTTATTTTTTTGCTCCGCCTGTTGCCGGTGTGGCTGCATTAGGCAACTTAACACCTAATTTTTTTGCAATTAAAGGCAGCAGGTCATCTGTTTCAGGAGCAACCAATAAAGCATCCTGTTTAAATACCCAGGTATACCCGTTTTCTTTAGCTACTGTATTGATCAGTTCAAATGCTTTGGAGAAATACGGATTTAATACTTCACCCTGTTTACGCTGTAATTCACTTTGCATGAACTGGTCCCAGTTTTGGAGTATCTGTGCATACTGCGCTGCTTCGTTCTGAACAGTTTGTTTAATAGCTGCAGGCGTAGCAGGTGATTTGGCTATTGAATCTTTACGTTTGTATTCATTTAAATAAAACGGCAAAGCATTTTCAAGCGAATCTTTACGGAATTTTTGCAAAATGGAATCCGCCTTTTTAATATCAGGCATAATAGATACCACATCTTCAAGGCTGGCGTGCCCGAACTTATTCTGGGCATTCGCATAGTTTCCAATCAATACCAGTGCAAAACTTGCCGCTACCAGGGATAAAACCTTTTTCATATTAATTTTAATGTGCTTTTAATTGTATGTTTAGATGAAAAAATGATTCAGTTAGTTTGGTTAATAAAAGCCTTTAACATTTATTTAGATGCCCCAAGCATTTTCAAAATATCTTCGCTGCGGTCTAATTTGGGGTCGGCAAAGATAACGGTAATTCCTTCACTTTTGTCTAAAATAAAATCGTAACCTTTTTCCACAGCCAGCTTCTGCACTGCATTATAAACCTTATCCTGTATGGGTTTTATGAGTTCCTGCCGTTTTTTAAACAGATCTCCCTCAAAACCAAAACGTTTACGCTGCAGATCACGCAATTCTTTTTCTTTATTAAAGAGTTCATCTTCTCTTTTCTTCTTTAAATCATCACTCAGCATTACCTGTTCGGCATCAAAATCCCTGTACATTTTATCGAGATTATTCTGTAAGCCATCCAGCTCTTTTTGCCATGCGGTACTGAACTGATCCAGTTGTTTCTGCGCTTCTTTATATTCCGGAAGTTTATCTAAAATGAATTTGGTATCAAGGATAGCATAGCGTTGCGCATTTGCCGCAACAGCAGCAAAACATATGCAGGCAATAAATAATAGTTTCTTCATAAACGTTATTTTAAAAGTTATGCTGAAAATACACTGTAAAATACAGCATTGCTCTCAAATATTATTCCGGTTCAAAGCCGAGCATAAAGGTAAACCTTGTTGCATCTTTAAAGGTTGCCCCCGGAACAGAAAGGCGGTCAAGCCCCAATCCATAGTCAAATCCAAGCAAGCCAAACATAGGCAGGTAAAATCTTGCACCTAAGCCTACAGAGCGGCGTAAGCGGAAAGGGTTCCAGTCTTTAAACTCATACCATCCGTTTGCTGCTTCGAAAAAGGCCAAACCATATATTGTACTGCTGGGGTTAGTTGCAAAGGGATACCTCAACTCCATTGTATACTTATTAAATATAGTGAAGAAGGTTGTGGTAGATTGCTGATCAGGGTTAATGGTTGGATCAGAATTATTATACACAGGATAGCCTCTGTGTGCAATGATATCATAACCCAAAATACCAAAGTTGTTGGTTAATCCGGCGTCACCCACCTGGAAACGTTCAAATGGTGATATGTCAAGGTTTTTGTTATACCTGCCTATAAAACCATATTTAGCCGCGAACTTCAACACAAATTGCCTGTTTTTTTCTTCGCCCGATGGTCTGCCCAATGGCACATACCACTCTGCATTTACACGCCATTTGTGGTACTCAACCAGCTTATATTTATTTTCTGTATTCTTAAGACTTGTTTCGCTTCTGAACAAAGAATATGGTGGTGTAAATGCACCACTGACCATGAAGCTGGACCCGCCTGTTGGGAATATAGGCTGATTTATAGATGAACGTGATAAAGTAAGCTTCAGGTTTACAATGTTTGAAGTTGCGGTTGATAAACCAGCAAAGAAGCCCGGGTAATTCTTTAATTTATACTGCGTGTAGTTCAGCGCGTATATTAATGTAAAATAATCATCCGGCCACTTTAATTGTTTACCCAAAGAAACAGACGCGCCAAAAGCTTTAAGATAAGATGAATCGGCTCTTTCGTTGGTATACCTGTACGTATAAGGATCCCATGCGTTAGCATATTTAGAGCTATACAGGCTTACTGTAAATGAATTTCTTTTTTTGCCACCCAGCCATGGTTCTGTAAACGAGAAGTTGGTTGAGCGGAAATAGCGACCGTTAGATTGAAAACGAAGACTTAGCTTCTGTCCGTCACCTGAAGGTAGCGGGCTCCACGAAGACTTTTTGAAAATATTGCGGATAGAGAAGTTGTTAAATACAACGCCCACGGTGCCTGTTAAGCCTATACCACCACCCCAGCCGGCGCTAAGCTCTAACTGGTCAGACGATTTTTCTTCAAGCGTGTACCCTATATCCACAGTTCCATCATCCGGATTAGGTACAGGATTAATACCGATCTTTTCCTGGTTAAAGTATCCCAGGTTAGCGATTTCCCTTTGAGAACGGATTAAAAGATCCCTGCTGAACTTATCACCAGGCAAAGTCCTTAATTCCCTTCTTACCACATGTTCCTTGGTTTTATCATTACCGGAGATGGTTACTCTTTTAATAGTAGCCTGTGGTCCTTCTGTAATGCGTATCTCATGATCAATAGTATCGTTGTATACAGAAGTTTCAACAGGGTCTACACGGAAAAACAAATAGCCATTATCTGAATAAAGGCTGCTCACATCACCGCCGCCATCAGAAGAAAGCTGCTTGCCAAGGCGTTTGTTTAAGGTTTCAATATTATATACATCACCTTTTTTAATGCCCAGAATTACGGACAATAAGGAATCAGAATATTTTGTATTTCCTCTCCAGGTCACATCTCCAAAATAGTACTTATGTCCTTCGTTTACTTTTAAGGCCACGTTAAGGTTACCTTTTTTGCTATAGAAAAGTGTATCTTTTTCAATAACTGCATCACGGTATCCCATGGAGTTGTAGTATTCCAGTAATTTTTCCTTATCCTCGCGGTATTTCTTCTCATTAAATTTAGCGGAACTGAAAACCTTAAACCGGAAATAAGGGTCTAAATAATCGAGCGTTTTTGTAGGAGATAAATACCCATAATTTTTTATATACTCCTTAAAGGAAATGGCTTCTTCATTACCATAAGGGCTCTGCGTTTTATCTTCATAAAGGGTAAGTCTTGTTTTTTCTTTGGTGCCCTTTAATTGCTTTTTCAGTTTTAGATCGCTTACATTTTCATTACCGGTGATCAGCACATCATTTATCCTCACTTTAGCGCCTTTCTCCACCACAAAAATCAAATCAACGCCATTGGTATATGCAGTATCAGGTCTTTCTATCACATTTACTGATGCGCCCTGGAAACCTTTATCGATATAAAATTTCTGAATGGCTTCAATAGCGTTTTGTTTTCTTGCTTCTGTTACAACCTGGCTTGCCGTAATAGCAATTTTTTCTTTAAGATCAGTTGCTTCAGCTTTTTTTACACCTCTGAAAATCACTTTTGATAAGCGGGGGCGTTCTACCGCCGCAATCTCCACCCATATTCTGTCACCTTCAACTTTAGTAATGTATACTTCAATGTCGGCAAATAAATTTTGTCCCCAGAGTTTTTCAATAGCCTTTGAAAAATTATCGCCTCCGGGTATTCTTACTTCATCACCCACATTTAATCCTGAAATAGAAGTAACGAGATTGGGATCAAAGTACTGGGTGCCTGTAACCTTTATTTCGGCTATTGTATATTTTTTGGGAATGGTTTGATTGAATATACCCATTAACGCAGGGTCAACTGAGGTAGTTGGTATTGTATCATTTACCTGTGCGTTAGTTTTGGTTGAAATAAAACTTAATCCAAGTAAAATAGTGAAAATCGTGCAGATTTTTTGCATCCGTTTTTTAAGTTTCGCCCGGCAAATTAACGGGATTAATTAAAATGGTT
>Ga0066255_1001139_pt1 | contig 29332 bp, 28 predicted proteins | sample ThiBiot_750_biof_FD_71148 | JGI IMG/M metagenome (GOLD analysis project Ga0066255, IMG submission 71148) | Wastewater bioreactor microbial communities from Cape Town, South Africa - Thiocy_expt_750_biof (version 2) | ecosystem: Engineered > Bioreactor > Thiocyanate-remediating >... | reverse complement strand
GGCGCCTCGGCCCAGTGCGACGGGCAGGTGCTGGTGGTGGAGGACATGCTCGGCATGCTCGAACGCGTGCCCCGCTTCGTGAAGCGCTATGCCGAGGTCGCCGAGACGATCTCCGACGCCGCCGCCCGCTATGCGGCCGAAGGCGCGAAGGTCGCGATTGCCGATCTCTCGGCCGACAATGCGCGCAAGACGGCACAGGAGATTTCCGCCGGAGCGCCGGGCGAGGCCATGGCCGTGGCGATGGACGTGACGAGCGAAGATGCCGTGAATGCCGGCGTGGCGGAAGTCGTTTCCGCCTGGGGCAGGGGGGATGTGCTGGTTTCCAACGCCGGGATCCAGATCGTCAATCCGGTGCAGGACTTCGCCTATGCCGACTGGAAGAAGATGCTGGCGATCCATCTCGACGGCGCCTTCCTCACCACCAGGGCCTGCCTGCCGCATATGTATGCCCAAGGTTCAGGCGCGATTCTCATGATGGGTTCGGTCCATTCCAAGACCGCCAGCCCGCTCAAATCCGCCTATGTCACCGCCAAGCACGGGCTGCTGGGTCTGGCCCGCACGATTGCGCGCGAGGGCGGCAAAAAGGGCATTCGCGCCAATGTGATCTGCCCCGGCTTTGTCAAAACGCCGCTGGTGGAAAAGCAGATCCCCGAACAGGCCAAGGAATTGGGCATTTCCGAGGAGGAAGTGGTCAAGAAGGTCATGCTGGGCGACACGGTGGACGGCGAATTCACCACCGTCGAGGACATTGCCGAGGTCGCGCTGTTCTTCGCCGCCTTCCCCAGCAATGCGCTGACCGGGCAATCGCTGATCGCCAGCCACGGATGGTTCATGGAATAAAGCCCGGCGCCGGGGCCGGGTTTTTCGCATACACCGGCCCCGGCCCGTTCAGGCCGTCAAGTGCGCGACCAGCGCCTTGACCTTTTTCTGGCGCCATTGCGGCAGGGGGGCTACCAGCCAATAGGCTTTGCGTGCGGGTTCCGGTTCGCCAAAGCCGGGGATGCGACCCAGATCGCGCCAGCCCTGCGCCAGGAGCAAAGGCACACGCGCGCGACCAAGCCCGGCAGCGGCCGCCGCAATCGCCTGCCCCGCATCGCCCACATGCAGGCCCGCCTCGATCCCCTCGCCCGCCGGATTGGGGTCGCTGGGCCATGCGATCCACTCGCCCTCGCCCACAACCGCCTGCTGCGCCTCGCCAATCGCCACACCTTCCAGATCGCCCGGCCCTTCGGACAGGCGCATGGCAAGGTCGAGGTTGGCCTCGGTAAAATCGGTGGCATCGCCATCGACCAGCACGACGCGAATGTCGGGATTGGCCGCACGGAACGCGGCCAGACGCGGCGCCAGCCATGCCGCGAAAATGTCGCGCGGGGCGGCAATCGTGTAAACATGCGAGGATTGCCCCGCCTGCATCGCCTGCACCGCATCCTCAAATTGCAGGAAACCGGCGCGCAAAGGCTCCAGCCCCGCCTGCGCCTCGTCGGTCAGTTCCAGCCCCTTGGTCGTGCGGCGAAACAGCACCACGCCCAGCAGATCCTCAAGCGCGCGGATCTGTTGCCCGACGGCCGCCGGGGTCACGGCCAGTTCGTCGGCGGCGCGGGTAAAGGACAGGTGACGCGCCGCCGCGTCAAACACGCGCAAGGCATTGAGAGGAAGATGGGTACGCTTCATGGCGCGGGTTGTTGCGCGCCGCCGCCCACTGCGTCAAGCCTTCATCCCGCCGTGGCGGGAGCGGCCAGCGGGAAATGCGGGATCGGCACCAGCACCGAATCGCCCTGCGATCCATCAGGGTGAATCTCGCGGAAGGTATAATAGCCCTCCATGCTGCCCTGCGGCGTGGCCAGCGGGCAGCCCGAGACGTAATCATGACTTTGGCCCGGAGACAGCACGGGGGTCTCGCCCACGACGCCTTCGCCCTCGACCAGATTGACCGCACCGCGTCCATCGGTGATCCGCCAGTGGCGCGTGACCAGTTGCAGGGTGCGATCCGAGTCGTTCTCGATCCGTATATGGTAGACCCAGAACCACTTGCCCGCCTCGATCCGCGATTGTTCGGGCAGGAAGTTGACAGCCACCCGCACGGTGACGCCATGGGTGGTGGCGGCGTGCTGGAACAGTTCCTTGATGAAGGATCGGTCAGACATGGATGCAGGTTAGCGCCGCTTTTGGCGCTTCGCAACGGGCCTTTAGGGGCATTTTGGGGTTATTGGACCAACGGTTTGCCGCAAAAAATGCAGGTCTTTTATTGATATTCACTCGCAATAGCGTTAAATGAAGCTCCACACCAAGGAGTGTCCCCATGAACGAACCGCATCTGGCCCGGATCCTGCCCCATACCGCCCCACTCGAAGGCCCGCCGCGCGCACTTCTGGTCGCGCTGCGCCGGATGGCGATCCACGGCCTCTATGATGCCAGCGCGTCGCTGTTGATGTTTGAACATTTCGGGCTGCATTTCCGCAAGCCGCTGGTGCTGATGCGCGCGCTGTTGATGGAGGTTTCGCAGACCACCCGCAAACCGATCCAGATCGCGCCCTGCTGCGCCTCGCGCATGACGACGGCGGAAAATGCGCTGCTGCGCGCGATGACCTGCGCCGATCATGACCCCGCACAGGCTGGGCAGCATTTGCAGGATCTGACTCAGGCCCCCGCCATCGAGGGTCTGCTGGCCACCACCCGCGTGCTGGCCAGCGCCCTTCGCGATTCCGGGCGGGAACTCAGGGTCGAGGCTTGAAGGCCCTTAAAGCCCAATCGCCTTCAATGCCCCGTCGAGATCTTCCTTGAGGTCTTCCAGATCCTCAAGCCCGACGCTGATACGGATCATGCCCTCGGTCACGCCCATCGCCTGCCGCGTTTCGGGCGAGATCGAGGAATGGGTCGTGCTGGCCGGATGGGTCATCAGCGACTTGGTGTCGCCGATATTGTTCGAAATGTCGATCAATTGCAGCGCGTTGAGCAGCTTCATCGCCGCCTCGCGCCCGCCATCGACCTCAAAGGAGAAGATCGAACCCGCGCCATACATCTGCTTTTTCACCAGATAGTGCTGCGGGTGGCTTTCCAGCCCGGGGTGCAGCACGCGCGGCAGACGCGCTTCCAGCCAGCGGCCGAGGTCCAGCGCCGCATCACTCTGCGCCTTCGCGCGCAGTTCGAGCGTTTCCAGACCTTTCAGCACCACCCATGCATTGAAGGGCGACAGCACATTGCCCAGGTTGCGCGTATAGGGGTGCAGGATGGTATTGATGAAATTGGCATCGCCCGCCACCGCGCCCGCCAGCGTCCGGCCCGAACCGTCCATCAGCTTGGTGGCGGCATAGGCCACCACATCGGCGCCATGATCCAGCGGGCGCTGCAAGGCGACGCTGGCAAAGGCATTGTCCACCACCACGCGAATGCCGCGCGCATGGGCGATCTTGGAAACCTCGGCAATATCGACCAGATCCATCGTCGGATTGGCCGGGGTTTCAAAGAAGAACAGCTTGGTATTGTCGCGGATCGCGTCCTGCCACTGATTGAGGTCGCGCCCGTCAACCGCCGTCACCTCGATGCCGAAGCGGGGCAACAGATTGTCCGTCACCCAGCGCGTCGGGCCAAAGGCGGCCTTGGCGATCACCATATGGTCGCCCGCCGACAATTGGCACAGCAGAACGCTGGACATCGCGCCCATGCCGCTGGCCTGACACCGGCATGCCTCGGCCCCTTCCATCAGGGCAATGCGCTCCTCCAGCATCTGCACGCTGGGGTTGGCGGTGCGCGAATAGGTCATGCCGGGCAATTTGCCCGCAAAGCGGTCGGCCACGGTTTCGGCGCTGTCATAGGCAAAGCCCGAGGTCATATAGATGGCCTCGGAGGTTTCGCCCTGTTCGCTGCGCCATGTGCCGCCGCGCACGGCCTGCGTCGCGCTGCGCCAGTTGCGGGTGATCTTACGATCCTGTCCAGTATCCCTTTTCATGGGGCCTTGCTCTATAACCGGCACGGCGCAAGAGCAAGGGCATCCGGCGCAAGCGCTGTTGCGCAGATCCCGCCCCGGATCTAGCCTGTTCAAATGTTTGCCAAGCCACAGTCCGACCCGTGGGCATTCCAGATCCTTGTCACGCTGCTGTTTGCCGGGCTGGTGGCGCTGCGCCTGACGATCCCGTCGCATCTCTATTTCGACGAGATCCATTACGTGCCCGCCGCGCGCGCGATGATCGCGGGCAATCCGGCCAATCCGGAACACCCGCTGTTTGCCAAGGCGATGATCGCCGCCTCGATCCGCATCTTTGGCGACAATCCACTGGGCTGGCGGATGCCCAGTGCGCTGATGGGGGTGATCGGCCTGTGGGCCTTTGGCCGCGCCATGTGGCGGGCCAGCGGGAGGGCCATGGCCTCGGTCGCCGCGATGGTGCTGCTGGCCACCGATTTCGCGTGGTATGTGCAAAGCCGGATTGCCATGCTCGACATGGTGATGGCTGGGCTGGCGATGGTGGCGCTCTGGCTGATCGCCGGGGCGATGAACCGGGCCGATGGATCGCGATGGCGGATGGTGGCGGGCGGGCTCGTGCTGGGCCTGTCGCTGGGCGCGAAATGGAGCGTGCTGCCGGTCTGGGCGGTGGTTGTGGCTATGGTGCTGGGCGCGCGGCTGCGGGCCTTGGCCACCGGGGCGCGGCCGATCCTGCCCGCGCTCTCGATGGTCGAGCTGAGCCTGTGTCTGATCGCCCTGCCGCTGGGGGCCTATTGGCTGACCTATCTGCCGGGCTTTTTCACCGCGCGCGATGCGGTGCCCCCTCTCGATCCGATCGGTTGGCATCGCCACATGATCGACCTGCAAAGCAGCGTGACCAAGCACCATCCCTATCAGAGCGTGTGGACCCAGTGGATCATCAACTGGCGCGCGATCTGGTATCTTTATGAAGTCACCGACGGGGCGCAGCGCGGGGTGATGCTGATCGGCAATCCCTTCACAATGATCGCGGGGCTGATCGCGCTGGTCTGGGCGGGATGGTGCGGATTGGCCCGCCGGGCATGGTTGCCGCTGGTGCTGGTGGCGCTTTATGCCGCCTCACTGGGCCTGTGGATCGTGGGCAACAAGCCGGTGCAGTTCTATTACCACTATCTGCTGCCCGGCACGTTTCTGATGGCGGCGCTGGGGCTGGCGGTGGATGAATTGTGGGCCGCGCGCGGGCGACGCTGGAGGCATGAGGCTTTTGGCATCCTCTTGCTGTCGGTGGGCGTGTTCGCGTGGTTCTTTCCGATCCTCTCGGCCGCCGCGCTGCATAAGGGCGTGGCCAGTTTCGAGGACTGGATGTGGCTGGCCAGCTGGCGCTGAGCTTGAAAAGGCGCCGAAAGAGACGCATTTCATGCGGCACCGGCCCTCTCCCCCGGCCCTGCCACCCAAGAGTTTACTCGATTGAGTGACAGGGCCGGGAAAGAGTGCCTCTGATCAATTCCCGTATTTGCCCCAGACGAACTTGCTCGACAGCGCAAAGTTCCACACCGAGGCCAGCACGATGCCGACCAGCACCGCGATCACATCGTGGATATGCATCCGCTTCAAGGCCGCCGTCGCGCCGATGTTGGTCAGCAGGCCCAGCGAACAGGTCAGCGCGAATTGCGCCCAGCCCTTGCACAAAGGCCAGACCCCGCGCAAACGCTTGTCGGCATAGGTCAGCTCATTGTTCAGCACGAAGTTGAACGTCATGGCCACCAGCGCGGCAATCGTGTTGGCGATGTTGAAGGTCGTCTCGTCGCTCGACCAATGGCCATAGACGAAGCGCTGGCCCAGAAACACGCTGAGCACCAGCCACAGCATGGCAAATTGCACCAGCACGCCCAGCGGCCCCACCGTGCCGAACAGCGCGAAACGGGTGGGAATGATGCGGCCCAGCCACTTGTCGTAAAGACCGATCAGGAATTCAAACACAACCGTCCGATCCAGCTTGCTTTCGCCATCCGCGCGGGCGGCGAAATCGAGGGGAAATTCCTTGACCCGCATCGGCGCGTCAACCGTGGCAAGAATATCGAGCAGGATCTTGAAACCCACGCCCGAAAGGCGATGCGCATCACAGCGCAGCGTGGCCGTGGGCAGCATGAAAAAGCCGCTCATCGGATCGGACAGATCCACGCCCGTCACCTTGCGCGCGATGGCATTGGCAAAGCCGCTGGCCTTGACACGATCAGGGCGACCCCATGCCTCGGTGCTGGCGCCTTCGGCAAAGCGGCTGGCATAGGCCAGATCATATTCGCCCGATTCAATGGCCGCCAACATGCCGGGCAGCAGCTTGGGATCATGCTGATGGTCGGCGTCCATCACCGCGACGATGGGGGCGGCAGTGGCGCACATGCCCTCGATGGCGGCGCTGGCCAGACCGCGCCGCCCGATGCGCTGGATGCAGCGGATACGGGGGTCTTCCAAAGCGATGGCGCGTGCCTCATCGGCAGTGCCGTCGCGGCTGTTGTCGTCAACGAAGATCGCCTCCCACGCGATGCCCGCCAAAGCGGCATCGAGCCGCGCCACGAGCGGGCGCAGGTTGCCCCTCTCATTCAGCGTGGGCATTACGATGGCAAGTTGCAGAGTCTGAACCATAATTCCTGATGCTAAAAAAGCCGAAAGATGGGGAAGAGCCCCATTCTGACCCCATTCTGCCGCATATGACCGCGTTCATCGCCCCCCGGAAAACGCGCGTCTCTTGCGCCCCAACCTTGTTCAAATCATGGCAGGGGCGCAAAAGCGCGGATTACAGGCGTTCCAGCACCGCATCACCGATCGCGCTGGTCGAGGCATCGCCGCCCAGATCGCCGCCGCGAATGCCGTCGGCCAGCGTCTTGGCCACAGCCGCCTCGATCCGCACGGCCTGCGCCTCAAGGCCCAGCGAATGGCGCAGCAGCATGGCGGCCGACAGGATCGTGGCCATCGGGTTGGCCTTGTTTTGGCCCGCGATGTCGGGGGCGCTGCCGTGGATGGGTTCATACAGGCCCACGGTGCCATATTCGGTCTGGCGCGTGCCCAGCGAGGCCGAGGCCAGGAGGCCGATCGAGCCGACGCACATGCTGGCCTGATCCGACAGGATATCGCCAAACAGATTGCCTGTGACGATCACATCGAACTGGCCGGGCGACTTGACGAGCTGCATCGCGGCATTGTCGACATACATGTGGCTAAGTTCCACATCGGGATATTCCGCCGAAACCTCGATCACCACATCGCGCCAGAGCTGGCTGGTCTCGAGCACATTGGCCTTGTCCACGCTGCACAGCTTGCCCTTGCGGCCCTGCGCGGCCTTGAAACCGGCATGCGCGATGCGGCGCACTTCGTCCTCGGCATAGGACATCATGTCCCAGCCCTGACGACGGCCGTCTTCCAGCGTGCGCATACCCTTTTCGCCGAAATACACATCGCCGTTCAGCTCGCGCACGATCAGCAGGTCGATCTGGCTGGCGACTTCAGGGCGCAGCGCCGAAAAGCCTTCGAGGCCGGGGAAGAGCGTTGCCGGACGCAGGTTGGCGAACAGCGAGAGTTCCTTGCGCAGGCCCAGAATGGCCTGTTCCGGACGCAGCGCGCGCTCCAGATGGTCGCAGGAAAAATCGCCCACCGCGCCAAACAGGATACCGTCAACGCCGCGCGCGATTTCCTTGGTCGCCTCGGGCAGAGGATGGCCATGCTTGTAATAAGCCGCGCCGCCCACATCGCCTTCGACCATTTCAAGCCCGGCAATCGCCAGCTTGTCCAGCACGCGGACGGCCTGTGCCGTCACTTCGGGGCCGATGCCGTCACCGGCGAAAACCGCAATCTTCATGGCTCTACCTCTTTCAAGCTGCCATGCGCCCCAGACGTTGGCGCAATATTTCGCGCGCTCCCATAACATCGCCGCGCCGATCGGCAAGCAGATAGCGCGAAAGGGCAAGGCCAAGCGCATCGAAACGGGCCAGAACCGCATCCCACGCGCCGCCTTCCAGCATCCGCTGACCGTCGGCCCCGGCGCCGAAACGTTCGCCATAGCCCAGTTCGCGCAGCAAGAGCGCCTCATAGGCCAGCAAGGCCGGCGCCCAGCCCCGCGCCGATGGCGCATGGCACACCGCATCGAGCAGCGCCCCCAATGCATCATAAAGCGCCGGATAGGCCTGCCTCTCGGGGAGGGAAGCGGCGACAAGCGCCGTGACCCAGCCGATTGCGGCAGCGGGCAAAGGTTCAACCAGAAAAGGCGCGCGGCTGACCGTCAATTCAACCTTGGCCGCAGGCATCTGGCTGGGAATGCGGGCCCGCATGTCCACCGCCAGCCCATTGCCGGGGATCAGCACCGGGCGCAGGTCCCGCCCCCGCCCCCCCGCGACATAGGCAGCCACCATCCCATGATCGGCGGTCATCAGGCGCGCGATCACCCCCACCTCGCCATGCGGGCGGGCCGAACACAGAATGGCATGGGCGCGAATATGCATAGGCTCCGCGCTAGAGCAAAATGGCGCGGGAGGCAAAAAGCGTCGCCGTTCATCTGCGCGCAAGCTTTGCGCAGGCAGGTCAGCTATGGGGAGGGCTTCGCATGGGTCCGGGATGTAATATGCGCAACAGATTGACAGTTTTGACAGCCTTGCTGCTGGCCGTGCCGATGATGTCGGCGGCCCCTGCCATGGCCCAGATGGGCGGCATGGGGGGAATGGGCGGCATGGGCGGCGGAGGCATGGGTGGTATGGGCGGCGGTGGCGGCATGGGTGGCCGTCATGGCGGCGGCGACATGGGCGGCCCGCCCGATGGCGGATCTCCGCGCGGCGGCGCGCCACGGGACATGAAGCCCATCCCGCTGAAAAGATACGAGGCGGCGGTGGAATCCATGTTCCGCGCGGCCGACGCCAACAAGGACGGCATGGTCACGCTGGCCGAGTTTGAAAGCGTGATCACCGCGCGGCGCAATGCGCTGATCCACAAGCGCTTTGTCGATGTGGACGCCAACCATGACGGGCGCATCGACGAGGCCGAGTTCATCGCCTGGGAAAGCCGCAAGAGCAGCGCGGAAATGGCCGAGGATGGCGGCGAATTTGCCGAAATCGTGCCCGATGCGATCTTCCCCGATCTGGGCGAAGGCGAGCGCGACATGGCGCTGCGTCTGGCGGTCGAACCGCTGGGGCCGGTGGCAATTGCCAAGGCCAATGTCGACTATGACGCCGGGATCAGCCTTGCCGAATTGCAGGCCTATGAACGCGCCCGTTTCGACAAGGCCGACACCAACAAGGATCTGTTCCTCAGCCGCGAAGAGATCAACGCGATGCGCGGCGGACGCGGCATGATGCCCCCGATGGGCGGCGGACGGCGCGGCGGTGGCGGTATGGGCGGCGGCCAGGGCGGCGGCGGCATGGGCGATGGCCCGCCTCCGGGCATGCCCCCGATGGGCGGTGACGACAATTAAGCATCACGGCGCCGGGAGCATCACACTCCCGGCGCTGTTCTTTTGAAAGGCAGAGCTTGGCGCTCCACCAGCGAGCGCCACAGCCATTCGAGCGGCCCCTGACGGAAACGGGCCAGCCAGGGCTTGCTCCAGCCCAGCATGGCGATCCACACGGCCAGCACCACCAACATCTGCGCCGCATCGCCCATCCGCCCGAACAGGCCCGCGCGATAGAACAGCACCGAGAGCGCCACGCTGGTCAGGATATAATTGGAAAAGGCCATCCGCCCCGCCGCCACCAGCCGCTCTCCCAGCCAGCTCCGCAGCAGACAGGGCGCAGCCAGCAGCATCAGCGCATAATAGGCCAGCGCCAGCAACAGATGTTGCGGCGCGGCCCAATTGGCCATCAACTCGCCCATCGCCACCGGAGGGAAATGGCGCGCCCAAGCCCACCACGCCATGCCCAGCGCCATCGGCAGCCCTAACCCCACCCCCAGCGCCGCCACACCCCACAGCACCCGCCGCGAGGCCAGCCCTTGGGCAAAACCGATGCGATAGAGCACCATGCCGATCAGCATCAGCGGCAAAGTCTCGCCAAAACTGGCAAAGATCATGACAAAGGGCCAGCCCGGCGCATGGACCAGCTTGTCATGCGCCATGGCCATAAAGCCCAGATGCGCCTGCGCCACATCACCGCGCATCATCGCCATGCTGTCGACCAGCGCGGATTTCAATTGGGCCGCCTCATCCGCGCCGGCCATGCCAAGGCGCATATGCTCCTCGGCCAGCACCAGCGGCAGGCCGCCCAAGCCTCCCATCACCGCCCAGAGCAGATATCCGGCGAGAGCGCCAATCACCAGCGCCCGATTGGAAAACACGCAAAGCCCCAGCGCGACAAAGCCGCAGGCGGCATAGAGGAACAGAATATCACCCCACCACAGCAGCACGTAATGCAGATAGCCAAACAGCGCCAGCCAGCCCAGCCGCCGCGCCTGAAGCGCCAAACCGTTGCGCCCCGCCGCCTCGGCCCGCTCGATAAAGAGCAGCATCGAGGCGCCGAACAGCATGGTGAAAAGCGCGCGCATCTTGCCTTCAAACAGAACAAGGATCGCGGCAAACACCGCCTCGTCCAGCGGCGCGGCGGGCGCATAGGCAAAGCCGCCGCCCTGCGCGATCAGATGGGCGGGCGTCAAAGTGGCCAGACGCGGCCCGGCAAAGCCCGCCACATTGACCGCCACAATGCCCAGCACCGCAAACCCGCGCACCAGATCGAGCGAAATGATCCGCTCGCGCCCCTCCATCGTCAAAATCGTCAGTCCCCGAACGCCGTCAATCCTTGACCGCCATACAGGACAGACCCGCCCCCGTCAGCTTGCGACAGGCACTTTGCGCGTTTTCCTCGCTATATCCCGTGGCCAGCAGGCGCATGACCTTGCCAACCGGCACATTGGCGCGCGGATGCCCGGCGATTTCGGGCATGGATTTCACCCGCGCCCACAGCGCATCAGCATTGCCCGCCACGCCAAAGGCGCCAAGCTGCAATTTCCACGGCCCGCCCACCGGCACGGCATGGGGCGCGGGCTTGGGTGCAAGGGCCGGTTTGGGCGCGGGGGTCGGTTTGGGCGCGGGCATGGGCGTGGCCTTGGGCGCGGGCTCCGCCACGGCCACCGCCATCGGGGCCGGACGCGGCGCGGCGACACGCGGCGCCGGCGCAGGCGGCAAGCCGACCGGAGCCGCCGTGGCCAGCACCGGGCGCGGCGCCGGTTCGCGCGGCATGACCGCCGCGGGGGCAGGCTCGCGAATCACACCCTGCGCGGGCCGCATATTGCCCGCCATGCCGGTCGGCACCGCGCGCACCGGCGTAGCCGTGGACGTGGTCACCACAGGCGGGTTGGGCGTGCCCAGATCGACCGCCGCCAACTGGCGCTGGCGATTCGCCTCGACCTGTGCGGCCAGTTCCGTGGCCAGCGAGATCGCGCGCTGGCGATCCTCGATGGCAATATACTTGTCCATTTCGCTCAGCGCCGCCTTGGCCTGCGGCAGGCCCGGCGCGCCCGAAGTGGGCTGCGCGGCAAGGCTTTCAAGAGCATAGGCGCGCACCCAGTCCTTGTTAACCCCATCGGCATTGAAATAGGCCAGCCCGAGCAGATATTGCGAGCGCGGATCCCCCCGGTCTGATGCTGCGCGGATATAGGGCAAGGCGGCGGCATGTTGGCCGCGCTGAAACAGCAGAAGGCCGTAATTGTCGCCCGCCTGCAGGTGGCCTTGCGCGGCGGCCTTTGCATAAAGCATCTCGGCGCGGGTCAGATCCTGCGGCACGCCGCGCCCCAATTTATAGGCCTGGGCCATGTTGAACTGGGCATCGGGGTCGCCTTTGTCGGCCAGGGGCTGCCATTCGCGCTCGGCGGCGGGAAAATCGCCCCGCCCCCAGGCATCGGCCCCGGCCTTCACATCGGCCAGCGCAGGCGCCGAAGCCGCCGCGCCCAGCAAGCCTGCAACGACCAAACCCTTGCGCATCAAAGAGAAACCCATCGTCCGATCCCCTTGCGGCGCAAAGCGCGCCGCCAATACTTGTCCCGAAACCCATTTGCCCAAACAGCAAGGCCCAGACAGCCCTTCAGCTCCCTGGCCATGTCCGTGTTTACTACGCGGGTTACTACCGCTCCGTTAACTTAAATTTAGGAACGATCTGCGAAGTTTTTCCCAGAAATCCCACCATCTGGTCGGGATGCGCATGCCGGCTGCTCTGCCTTGCGCGCCCGTAAACCGTTGCAGGAGCCGACCATGATCGCGCGCCGTTCTTTTTCGCTTAACGCCGCCTTGCCGTTATCCCTGACTCTGGCGCTGATGGCCACCGCGACGGCCCAGCCCGCGATGGCCCGCACCAAACCCAAGCCCAAGGCGGTCGAGACGGCTCTGGCCAAGGGCGATGGCGAGCGGGGCGTTTCGCTGGCCGAGGCATCGGTGGCGCAAAGCCCGCGTGAGGCTTCGCTGCGCGCGACGCTGGGCCGCGCCTATTTGAAAAACGGGCGTTTTCAATCGGCCACCACGGCGCTGTCCGATGCCGTAACGCTGGGCGACACGTCGGGCCGCACGCTGCTGGCCCTGGCGCTGGCCCAGATCGGCAGCGGGCAGAATGACGCCGCGCTGGCCACGCTGGAAAGCGGCAACAATGTGATTCCGGTGGCCGACCTTGGCCTTGCGCTGGCGCTGGCGGGCGAAGGCGACAAGGGCAGCGTGCTGCTGGCCGATGCGCTGCGCGCGGGCGACAAGAGCGACAAGCTGCGCGCGAATCTGGCCTATGCCTATGCGCTGGCTGGCCGCTGGGCCGAGTCGCGCACGATTGTGGCCATGGACCTGCCCGCCGACAAGGTGGACGCGCGCATGACCGAATGGGCCGCTGCCGCCCGCCCCGAGGCAGCCCGCCAGCGTGTGGCCAGCCTGCTGGGCGTCGATCTGGCGCCCGATGCGGGCCAGCCGATGCAACTGGCGCTGAACAAGACCGAGGCCCCGGTGCAGATGGCCTCGGCCGAACCCGCGGCGATGGCCGCGCCCACCGTGGCCGCCGCCGCTCCGGTTGAGGCCCCGATCAATCCGGCTCCGGCAGAGGTGGCCCTCGCCAGCGCGGCTCCGGCCGACCCGGCTCCTGTCAGCCCGGCCCCGGTCACCGCGACTGCGACCAGCGAATCGGCACCCGCCACCGAATTGCCCGCTCTGGCCCCAAGCCAGCCTGTCGCGCAGGCCGAAACCTTTACCCCGCCCGCGCCGGTGTTCCACGCCATTGCCGTGCCCGCCTCGGCGGCGCGCCCGGTCGCCGTGGCGCTGCACACAGCGCGCGCCAAGGCGAAGGGCAAGAGCGCCGCTCCGGTTGATATTGCCAATGGCGAAGCACGCAGCGCCTCGGGCACGCATGTCGTGCAACTGGGTGCCTTCCTGTCGGAAAAGAATGCCCTGCGCGCCAAGAAGGCCTTTTTGAGCCGCGAAAAGGCCTTTGCCGCCGCCGATGTCGAAGTGACCAAGGCCATGGTCGAGGACCGCCAGTTCTGGCGCGTGTCGGTGCGCGGGTTCAACGCCAATGCCGCGACGAACAAATGCGCCTCGATCCGCAAGAGCGGCGGCGCCTGCTTTGCCCATTCCGGCAACCTGCCCCGGAACACCCCGGCACAGCCTGCACAGAGCAAGGGTTCGGGCAATTCGCAGGGCAAGGCTCTGGCCATGGCCACGCCCAAAGGGCAGCGCGGCCGCTGATCTTTCGATCTCAGACCATCTAAAAAGGGCTGCCCCATCGGGAGCAGCCCTTTTTTGTTACTTCTTCGTCGCGAAGGGATTCTTCGGCGTGCGCAATGTCAAACGCACCGGCACCGCGTCAAAGCCCAATTCGCGCCGGATGCCGTTGATCAGATAGCGCTGATACGACATCGGCAGATCATCCAGTCGCGTACCGAACAGCACGAAACCGGGCGGACGGGTCTTGGCCTGGGTGATATAGCGCAGCTTGATCCGCTTGCCGCCGGGCGCCGGCGGCGGATTGGCGGCCAGCGCATCGTCGAACCAGCGGTTGAGCGCGGCGGTCGGCACGCGCTTGCTCCACGAGGCGCGCAGCTTGAAGGCCGCGGCGATCATCTGGTTCAGCCCCTTGCCGGTGCGCGCCGAAACGCTCATCAGCGGCAGACCTCGCACCTGCGCCAGACCATCGTCCAGCGCCGCCTTGATGCCGTTGAACAGGCCCGAGGCGTCCTCGGCCACGTCCCATTTGTTGATGGCGATCATCAGGGCGCGACCTTCTTCCAGCACCATGCTGGCGATTTTCAGGTCCTGATGCTCCAACCCGCGAGTCGCGTCGAGCAGCAGCACGACCACCTCGGCAAAGTCGATCGCGCGGCGCGCGTCGGCCACCGACATGCGCTCCAGCTTTTCAACCACCAGCGCCTTTTTGCGCATACCGGCGGTGTCGATCAGACGGACCGGGCGCTCCAGATGCGTTTCCGGGTCCATCCATACCCAGTCGATGGCGATCGAATCGCGGGTAATCCCCGCCTCCGGCCCGGTCAGCAGGCGATCCTCGCCCAGCAGGGCGTTGATCAGCGTGGATTTGCCCGCATTGGGGCGGCCCACAATCGCCAGCTTCAGAGGGGCGGCGTTGAGCGCATCCTCATCGTCGGGATCGAAGGGCTCGAACTCTTCCTCTTCCTCGTCGCCCTCAAAGAAAGGCAGCAGCGCCTCGAACAGGTCGCCCATGCCTTCGCCATGCTCGGCGCTGATCGGAACGGGATCGCCCATGCCAAGGCTGAAAGCCTCATACAGGCCGCCATCGCCCGCGCGCCCTTCGGCCTTGTTGGCGCAAAGGATAACCGGAACAGTCTGTTCACGCAGCCAGCGGGCGATTTCTTCGTCCAGCGGGGTGATGCCCGCGCGCGCATCGACCACGAAAAGCGCGATATCCGCGCCCTCAAGGCTGGCCTCGGTCTGGGCGCGCATACGGCCCGGCAGGCTGGAGGGATCGTCGTCCTCCCACCCGGCGGTGTCGACAATGGTGAAATCCAGCCCCAGCAGACTCGCCTCGCCAAAGCGGCGGTCGCGAGTCACGCCCGGCTGGTCATCCACCAGCGCGAGCTTCTTTCCCACGAGGCGGTTGAACAGGGTTGATTTGCCGACATTGGGTCGGCCAATAATGATAATCTGACGGGACATGGCATTAGCCCTGCTCACAAGAACGCGCTTTTGGCAAGCAAAACGGCGCGTCCCCGGCGCCCTCGCCCCGAAATGGCGCGCTTTTGCCGCCCATCGCGGCCTGTCGGTGTCATAGGTAGTAATCAGCCGAAAGATTACGCCGCAGGTAACCAAACCTTGCGACAGTGCCATAACTTGTGGCGACGTAGTTTCTTTGCATGACGCGAATCCCTTTCAGCAAGACGCCGGGCATGACCATGGCAAAGGCTCTCGCCATAGCGCTGATGGGGGCCTCGTTTATGGCGGCCTTGCCCGCCCATGCGGCCGGGCGGACGGAATCTTCGGGTCGACCGGCCGCCAATCGCTTTGCCTCAACGCGCTTTTCGGTCGCCTTTGTCGATCTGGCGAATCAGAATGGGCGAATCGTCCCGCGCAGTCAGCAGGTCATGGCCGCCCCCAGCAGCACTTTCCTGCAATGCGTGCCCTATGCGCGCAGCGTATCGGGCATTCAGTTGCGCGGCGACGCGCATACATGGTGGGATCAGGCCGCCGGGCGTTACCAACGTGGCTTTTCCCCCCGCGTGGGCGCGGTGATGGCGTTCAAGCCCTATGGGCCGATGGTGCTGGGCCATGTGGCCACGGTCAGCCGGATCCTCGATTCGCGCCGGGTGTTGGTGCGCCATGCCAACTGGAGCCCCTTGGGCGGCGAGCGCGGCCAGATCGAGGACAATGTGTTGGCCATGGACGTGTCGGCGCGCAATGACTGGAGCGAAGTGCGCGTGTGGTATCAGCCGCTGGGCGGGCTGGGCACGACGCATTGGCCGGTCTCGGGCTTTATCTATAACACGCCTGCCGCGCCGCTGGGCGAGAGCCGGCCCTATGCCGGGGCCAATCACGGCTCTGCGCTGAGCCATTATCTGGGCGACCCCATCGGGGCGATCATCGCGGCCTATTCGCGCCGCTGAAACCCGCGAAAATTCGAAGTAGCAGTCGATGGGAAAGGTCCGGGTTCGCGCCCGGACCTTTTTCGTGTCAGCCTCAGACGGCGGCGATGGGCGGATTATCGCCCAGATCCTCGTACCACGCCTCAACCGGGCCGTTCAGCTTGATGGTCAGCGGCTGCCCCTTGCGATCAAAGCTCTTGCCGGCCTGAACGCGCACCCAGCCTTCGGAAATGCAATATTCCTCGACATTGTTGCGCACCACGCCCTTGAAGCGGATGCCGATGCCGCGCTGCAGCTTGTCCGCGTCGAAAAACGGGCTCTTGGGGTTGATGGCCAGGCGATCGGGCGGGGTATCGCCGATGGCGGCGCCCGATTCGGCGGAGGTGTTTTCGGTGTCAGTCATGGGTGCGTGAAATAAATTGCATTACCCACTTGTCAACGCAAACAAACCCCTTTAGAGGCGCGGCTCCCGGCAACGGAGACGCTTCAAAACGAAGCCGACACCAAGCCAGCGGGCGCGTAGCTCAGCGGTAGAGCACACCCTTCACACGGGTGGGGTCGCAGGTTCAATCCCTGCCGCGCCCACCATAAAACCCTCTGAAATAAGGGGATTTTATGGAAACCACATTCTGTCGAAAAAATTTGGATGCGGAAAATAACGGGAACAAACGCCCCGTTTCGTACCGAGCCCGTACAAATCCCGTACACGGCCATCACGCCCTCTCCTTCCTTTGGCTGGCTCCAACGCTGAACAGTGACAGCTTGGTTCGCTCCTCGGCAGCCCGCAGACCACGCAATTGCGCCTCGTGAATTTTCTCGGCCGTCTGCTCGGCATGGGTATAAGTTCTGCGCATCAGACTGGTGTCGGACCAACCGCCGAATTCACCCGCAGCCTTCTCGTCGATGCCCTGTCGCACGTTCATTTCCTGGCCGAACCCATGGCGCCCGGCGGCGTGAAATGGCAGCAGATCGATGCCAGCCAGTTTGCAGGCCTTGGCCCAACCCTTTCGAGGGCTTGATCGATCTGCGAAACCGAAGACCCGCAGATTGTCCTGTGTGCGCTCGAACCCGCGCGGATAAAGTCGAGGCAGGGATGCCAGTTCCCTCACCAACTCATGCGGAACCGTGATCCAGCGATCATCGTGACCTTTGGCCGCCGGGATGCAGACCAAATTCTGATCCAGCCTCAAATGACGGTCGGGATGCATCGCAATGGACTGGCTGATCCGCGCCCCCGTCATGAACATGAACATGGCCAGAGCAGCATGACTCCGCGGCGCGTGCTGGCGGAATTTGAGCAGCCATTCCCAGCTTCCTGGCGTCTTCTTGACCCGGCTTTTCCGACCGCGCTTTAGATCCTGCGCGACTCGCTCCTCTTTGGAATAGCCCTTGATGCGGATCGGCGCGCAGTGGCCAAGGTCATGCGCATTGTTGATGACAGAGCGAACGGGCGTCACGACATGGCGCACCCACGTGTCTGTCGATGCCTCTGGATAGAGTTCCCCGCCCAGTTCACGCACGAGCTTGGGCGTAATGTCTGCGACAGCCATCGAGCCAAGCTTGGTCATGATTGGGACGAGATACCCAGCATCCGCTTCGCTCGGCTTGTAGAGAAGCACAGCATCAGCGAATGTGAACTTGGCAGGCGGCTGCGCCTCGGCATCCTCGCCTAGGACGTGGCGGCGTATTTGCCTCTCTTCCTCGGCACGGCACCAGTCCCACGCGCCTGCTTCTTCAGATGCTCCAGTGCTGCATCGATAGTAGTCGGTGATGGGGGCGCCGAGATATTCGACGCGCCCGCGCGCCCACCACGTGGGGCCTCTGCGGAACGGTTCGAGGGGCATGGTTTGCGATATTCCAAAATTTGGTCGATCTGATCGGCGGTGATGATCATGTTCCGCCCGAGCCGGTGGAAGGCACCGATGCGGTTGGCCTTCTCGCGCAATGCTCGTTCGGAAATGACAAGGCCCCGGGTGGACAGCAACTCAACCCATTCGCTGGGCGGCCTCCCGGAATCGAGAATGGATGAGAGGACAGCCATTCCAAGAGCTCCTCATTGGTCAGTTTCTAGGATCAGGGTCTTGCGCCGGACTGGCCAGGGTGAGTCGCCCCATCGGGGTTGACCGACCTGCGGCGGCCACGAAGTGGTTTGCCACATAATCTTCAATGGCGGTTTCCGGCAGAAGAAGCCGACCGTTGACGCGAATATGGGACAGCAACCCCCGCGCAACCATGCGACGGACGCGAGACTCCGGCCAGCCGCTGCGCGCGGCCAGTTTTGGCAGTGTCAGCAATTGCATGACTAGCACCTCTGTAGTAGTTTGTGATTGGAGTTTGGCAGAAACTCACGATTATTGGAGTAGCTCATGTTTGTGAGTTTCGTCAAGACGGATTCGTGCGTCGGTGCGGCATGAGCATCGGCGCGCGTTTTCTGGAGATCCGCAAGGCAAAGGGGCTGAAGCAAACCGATGTCGCGGAAGCGATCGGCATTTCGCATGGCGCCTTGGTCAATTATGAAAAGGGGCGCGAGCCTCCAGCCTCGGCGATCCTCGCCTTCAGCCAGGTTTATGGCGTCAGCGCAAACTGGCTTTTGACCGGCGAAGGTCGGCCAGATACCGAAAGTCTGGACAGCATCTATGCCCGTTCAATCGCCACCGCTTGGGCTTTCCTAAGCCGCGGTGGCGACGATGTGGAACAGGACGCCCTTATCAAACTCGGTGGCGCGCTGTTTCAATACCTACTGGAGCATGGCGAAATCAGCCCCGCCATGAGTGAGAAGATTTTTGCCCTGAGCGCCTGACATGAACGACAACCAGTTACCGCCGATTGCCGACGAACGCCTTCTGGCTGCCATGAAGGCCGTCAACCCTTCGGTAGAAAAGCTGATGGCTGACCGCCTCGCGCTGCGGCAGGAGATGAGGCAGGCCAAGGATGAACTGGAACGCGTCCGCCATCACTTGATCCCAAGATATATTGGCATAGTCAAAGCCGTCGCACTGGGGGCAGCGACCGTGGCCCTTTTCGCCTTGGCCCTCGCCCTTTTCAAAGGCCTCTTCGAGGTCAAAACCACCGCAGCCCTCTTTGCCTCTCTCCTGCTGCCGGTCTGGATCGTCGATTTGGCCGAAAAGAGGTTTGGCCGTTGGGTGCTTCATCACAATGGACAAGCCGAGTATATCGAACAGAACAATACCGAATGACTGACCAGCCGAAGGCCGATAAGTTCAAGCGGAGAGACAGAAGCCCTCTTATTGGGTATGCCTTTCCAGATAACGCATAATGATTGCCGGATCGGCCGGATAAACGATGAAGTTAGATGCCAGCACACGCCAGAATTGAAGTCCTGTCAAACCGGCTCAATGTCGGCTTCTTGCGCCCCGCTGGACATTCCGGCAGGGCCCGTGCCGTCACCCGTGCGCCCGGCTCGGAAATTCCGGATATCGTCCCCTCTCTCTGACAAGTTCCGAGATAACGCCGCCCCGATATCCAACCGCAAATCTGGGTTCGTGAGATTTTAGGGTACTGGTACGAGCAGCGGTCGGGTCACATAACGATAGCCTGACAGGTGCATGTCGCGCCATCGACTGCGGTCACGTCCGTCAACCGAACGAGTGAAAGACGCTCGATCCAGCAGGAGTTCGCGGCCAGATGCAGCCTTGGACATCGCGGTTGCGAAAGTAGGATGGCCTGCCACGCGTAGCAAATAGGCACGGAGATTTGGATAGGGCTACAGATCGAACAGGATGAAGGCACGCACGGTGGTTTACGGAAACCTCATCACGAAATCCGCGACATTGAAATCAGCACCGGCCAGCCATTGATGCCCTTCCGCGAAATGCGACTCTAGCGCATCCAGGTTGCGATTGGCTCGATCACGCATAAGCCTCGCCATGGCTACTTCAGCCATCAGCATCATCGGGCACGGCATCAGCGAATCGTTTAAATCATGGTTCCTGATCCCCTACCATAAGATCGGTACGTTTTCGATTGGAGGCCTGGAAGTCGTCAGGGCTACCTATGGTGCATAGATTCTGTTCTTCGTCTCTTGCCCCATAACCATGCTTCAGGATCTGAAGCGAGTGCGTATTCCAGCCGTGGCCACCATCGGTCAGGCCGTTGGGTCACAACCAATTTGGTGAGTAGCCGCCCCACCCCATCTAACGGCCTCGCGTTCTGAGAATTAACGCAGGGAAGGGTGGCAGGAGATGTGGAACCGGCGGCGAAGTTGATGCCGGCTCAACATTTCCATCGCTTAGAATATCCTGCTTGTCGCGACCAAAGACTGATTTTCAGCTATTGGCTACGATGGTCCGGCGTGAACGGAAGCCCAGCCTGCGGAGCTTCTCGACGGCCTTATCGTAACTTTCTGAAGCAATTTCTGAGTTCATTGACGAAAAGTCCCGGCTGCTCGAAGGCCGCGAAATGACCGCCCTTGTCGAGCTCGTTCCAGTGTATCAGCTCTGGCGTGCACCGTTCAGCCCAGCTTCTCGGTGCCTGATAGATTTCTCTCGGAAACACGCTGTAGCCACATGGCACGGGAACCGGTTCCGTAACCACGAAGGCGTTCTCGAAACTCTCCCAATAGAGCTGCGCCGACGAGGCGCCGCAGTTGGGGAGCCAATACATCATGATGCTGTCGAGCAACTCATCATAGCTCAGGATGTTGAGCGGATTGCCATCGCAATCGGCCCATGCCCTGAACTTTTCGAATATCCAGGCTGCCTGTCCAATAGGCGAGTCGGCAAGAGCGTAGCCCAGCGTTTGCGGGCGGGACATCTGCTGGGTTGAATAGCCTGCTTCCCAGCGCTGGTAATGCCCCATAGCGGCTAGCATCGCGGTCTCTTCAGCATTGAGATTTTCGTAAGGCGGCGGCGGCATCACCACCGGCAGGTTGGTATGGATCGCCTTCAGCCCCTCCGGTTTCAGCCTTGCCAACTTATGCGTAACCGCCGAGCCCCAATCGCCGCCCTGTGCGACATATTCGCGGTAGCCCAGGCGCTTCATGAGCGTGTCCCAGCTCGCGGCTATCCTGGCGAGGCCCCAACCGCTGTCGGACGGCTTGCCGGAGAATCCATAACCCGGCAGGGAGGGAACAACCAGATGGAAGGCGTCGCGGGCGTCGCCACCGAAATCCTGCGGTTCGCTCAGCGGGCCTATGACTTTCAAGAACTCGATGATCGATCCCGGCCAGCCATGGGTGAGGATCAAGGGAAGTGCATTTTCATTCGAAGAGCGGATATGGAGAAAATGGAACTCAAGTCCGTCCAAGGTCGTCTTGAATTGCGGGTACCGGTTCAGCGTAGCCTCGCAGCGGCGCCAGTCGTAGGAATGGCGCCAGTAATCGGCAAGCTTGCGCATTTCGGCCAATGGTACGCCCTGCGACCAGTCGGAAACCGTCTCTCGCTCTGGCCAGCGGATGCGATCGAGACGAGCATGAAGGTCGCTAATCTCCTCGTCAGCGACATTGATCCTGAAAGGCGTGATCGATGGCTGCGGTTTGTTCGGCATGGAGTGCTCCTTGCAATCAGAGAAATGGGCGCCCTCACCGAGCTTAGAAGGGCGCCCAATTTGAAATCTTGCGGCTCAGAATTGGGGGGCCGCCGCTCCGATCTGCGCGCGACGATTCTGCGCACTGCCATTGCTGATTGCCTCTCTCTCCGCGAAGGCAAGCGGCTTACGTCCGAGGATCAGGTAAAGGATGCCGACGACCTGAATCAGGGCGAGGATGCAAGTGAGGATACCCGCTGCCTGAGTCACGAACGGCGAGAAATTGCCCTGGATCGCATAGATCGTCGGCAGTCCGGAAAAGGCAAAGCCGCCGATGTAGCAAAGCGGCATCAAGGCCAGGATGAGCACGCTTTTCCAGCCATTGAACCATTCACGAAAACGATAGGCGATCGCAACGCTGAGGTACAAAGCCGCGACATTGGCAAAAAGCCACCACCAAGGAAAATATCCGAGCAAAACCAGCGGCTGATGCCCGAAATAGGTATAAATGCCACCATAGCGAAGCAGTGTCTCTTCGAACATGATATCGGCGAGGCCGGAAAGTGCGAAAGCGGTCCAGAGTGCACCGGTCTTCACATTTCTCATGAGCGCGGCGTAAAAGATATACCCAAGCAGTGCGCCGAAGGGCCACCACATCGCAATGGTGTAATAGTCAAACTCGCGCCCCATCAGAAAATAGAAGAGCTTGTTTGGATCATGCGACTGGGACCAGAAGCAGCCGGCCAGGTAATTGTCTACACTTTCCGGAAAGACGCAGGCGGCACCCGCCATCACGATTGCAAATGGAACGGTTGACCTGAAGCGAAGTCCTTCGATCATCGACACGACAACCATGATGAGCGCGATGGCCACCATCCCTATGGTCGCATAGAAAACATGTTCGGCATTCTGCGGGAAGGCATCGTTGGGCGGCGCGGGTGTGCGGAAATTCGGATCAAGCACAACGTGCGCATGCGCGTTCTGGGCAAGGGCGATATCCGGCATCAGCACACAGAGTGCGAAACCCGCCGACAGTGCGAGTCCGGTCAAGGCTCTCGCTTTGGAAGATCCTGCTTGTATCAATGGAAACATGGCACACCTCTCTTGCGGCCGGCTTGAAAAACTAACTTTTTAGTTATATCCACTCTCTCCGATGGTCAATGGGATTTTGAAGGCATGAAGAAGATTGAGTTCACAAAGGGGGAGCAGACGCGCGAACGCATCCTCCTGGCCGCGACAGAAGAGTTTGCGACCCACGGCATCGCGGGCGGTCGTATTGACCGCATTGCCACCGCCGCGCCAGCGAACAAGGCACTGATCTACAGCTACTTTGGAAACAAGGAACAGCTCTTCAGGGCTGTGCTGGAACGGCATCTGGCTGATATTTACAGCACCATCCAGTTCTCTGCAGATGATCTTCCGGGTTATGCGGCGGCACTGTTCGACTTCGCGATGGATCATCCACATGTGATGCGCCTGGTCATGTGGAACGGTCTAGCGCAGCAGGGGGACTGGCCGCTGGACGAAGGCTCGAGTCTCGCCGCTCAGGTCGCGAAAATTCGGCGCGCGCAGGCCGAGGGGCGAGTTGCCAACCGATATCCTGCGGATTTCCTTCTGACGCTCATCGTTACGATCGCCTCAGCTTGGACCGCCGCCAATCCCTTCGGCACGTCGATCAGTCCAGACGCAATGACGCAACGCACATTATTGCGAACAGCGATATCGACGGCGGTGAGCCAACTGTCCGAGGCAAATTAGGCGTATCTGGTTACGTGATCGTGCAAGCACCTGCATGGAGTCGTCAGATAATGACCAGCACGGTCACGTTAGTAAGGGACGAGGAGGTTCGGAGCAGAGATGACTCGTTCGACTTGTACAAGTTCTTAGGCACTAAAGGTTTGTCGTAGCGCGCGCGGCGCGGTCATCCGCCTGCTAGGAAGCGACATGGTCGATCTGCGGCTAAAGCCAAGCAAATACCAACCATCGCCCTCCCTTATCAGGGTGAGGCCCGCGAGGGATGCTGCCTGCTTGTTCTCGAGACTGCCGAGTTCGGGCATGGTCGCGATGAGCTGGTTGGCAGTCAGCGTTCCGACGCCGGCGATGCTGGTCAGAATCTGATGCCGGCGGGCGAGAGCGGAAGCGGCGGCGATCAGGTAGGCGATTTCGGCATCGAGCGCCTCGATATGCCGGTCGATCTGGTCAAGTCGCTGCCGACACTGGCGCTTGAGGAAGGCGATGGTGAGGTTCTTCTCGCGATTCTTGAGAGCGGTGCGATCGCGCACCAGGCCGTCACGGGCATGGTACGCATTATACAATTGCGCGCATTGCGCGTGCTGATTTATTGCAGAGGCATGAAAATGCGCGAACTAGAAGCACGGACCGGAGTCCATCGCGAGACAATACGTGTCTATCTGCGACACAGGCTGATCCCAGAACCTGCACGCCCTTACCGAAATGCCGCTGACTATGATGAAAAGCATGTCAGTGCGATTATCGCCATCCGACAACTCCAGCAGGACAGCCGCCTCACACTGGCCCAGATCGGCGCTCTGATGGATGGTGATGCCGCCAAGGGACAGGTCGGTGCCTACGCATTCGACAAACTCGAACAGCTGGTTGCACATCGATCTGAGACCGACGGCCAACCCGTCGCGATAGGATCACTGCTTGAGCATTACCCGCATGCCGATGAAGACGCGCGAACTCTCGCAAACATCGGTATCCTCGAAATTATCGAAACCCAGCAGGGCGAAATGCTTTCACTCTCGAATGCCCAGATCGTGAGGATCTGGGGTGAGATGCGTAAGGCCGGGTTCGACGGCCATCTCGATTATACGCCGGAGATCCTGGGGTTCTACGTCGAAGCGGCCAACTTCGTTGGGCGCTGGGAAGCGACGACATTCCTTCAGCGAATAGAAGGACGCGTAAGCGTCGATGAAGCTGCCAGGCTGGTCGAGCGCGCTCTCCCGCTTATGCTTGAATTCTTCGGTCTGCTTCGGCAGCAAGCCTTCTTCAGCTATTTTAATCGGCTCCGCAGCAAGCAAGATGAATGCCTGCCCCCACATCATCCTGAACTCTCGGGAAATTGATCGCGTTTCCTCCCCCAAAAGCATTAGATTCTGACCCCACTATCTGATTTTTCGCATTCGATCTTTTGATCAGAAAGCTGCAGAAATTCGATCAAGATCAGCATCTGTACTTGCATAGCCGCGCGTCTCGTCGCGGCTGTAGCATTGGCAATGCATTATCGACCACTTCATTGCCATGGCTATGTCAGCCATTTGACCAAATATCTTATAGCATTTCGCAATACGAATGTGACTTGCTACGCCAAATTCCTTACCCTTTCGGCACAGAAAAGTTTGGTGCATCAGAATAGCGTCAGCAATGGTGGGAGACGAGGAAGCGATCGAACTGACGGCAGGCCAATGGTCTATTTCGGGATGCCTTTCTTTATAAAGGATCCCGCCCCCGTCGTCGATGGCGCCCTTGCGGAATTGACCGTCCGGTCCGGATCGCGGTCTGGCAAGTTCTCATGGCATCTGCTGCGCAAGGCGAGAGTGAGAGCGACATTTATGGACAGCATGGTTGGCAATCGGTGTCCCGAGTCCGACATTGATCCATTTTCGATCGAGTACCTTGCCTCCCCGCACGCTCCGCAAGCTCGGCTGCGTGAACTCGGGCCAGTGACCTACCTGCCACGCTACGGCTTCTACGTACTCGCCCGCCACACCTCGGTCTTTGCAGCGCTACGCGATCCGGAAAATTTCTGTTCGGGCAGAGGGGTCGGCATTACGGATTTCGGGAAGGAAGCGCCGTGGCGCCCCAAGAGCATCATTAACGAAGCCGACGCCCCCGATCATGCACGCCCCCGCACCGTCATGACCAGAGTCCTGAGCAAAGGTGTGCTCGAACAACTGCGCGAAGATTTCAAGATCGCCGCCCGCGATATAGTCGACAGTGCCTTGAACATGGTCACGCTCGATGGCATCGAGGATTTCGCTCAGGCCTATCCGCTTCGCATCATCCCCGATGCCGTTGGCATGATGTCCGAGGGACGCGAAAACCTCTTGCCCTATGGTACGATGGTTTTCAACGCTATGGGACCGCATAATGAACTCTTCGCCACCTCGATGCAGAACAGCGCTCCGGTTATCGAATGGGTGACCCGACAATGTCGTCGCGAGTCAATTGCCGCGACAGGGATCGGGGCACGGATCTACGATGAGGTCGACAACGGCAATCTGACCGAAGACGAAGCCAGCATGCTGGTGCGATCAGTCCTGAGCGCAGGTCTCGACACGACGATCTTTGGCCTCGGCCACATGCTCCATGCGTTTGGCCAAGCTCCTGACCAATGGCAGGTGTTGCGCGCCGATCCGTCCTTGATCCGAGCAGCCTGGTCAGAGGTCATCCGCCTAGGCTCGACCGTGCAGTCACTTTTCCGGACTACCACCCGCCCCGTCGAAATCGACGGGGTCAATATCCCGGCCAATTCGAAAGTAATGCTGCTGCTGGCGGCTGCAAATCGTGATCCGGAGAAATTCACTGCCCCCGATCGCTTCGACATCCGGCGCAAGACGATGGGCCATGTCGGCTTCGGCTTCGGGATCCATATGTGCGTTGGACAGATGCTCTCAACGCTGGAGGCGGAAGTCCTTCTGGAGGAAATGCTCCCGAGAATTGAGAAGATCGAACTTGCGGGCGAGCCGGTCTGGCGCCTCAACAACATGCTGCGCGGCCTGCAGTCTCTGCCCATCCGCTTCACGGTTGCATGACCCTCCAGCCTTCCAACACAGTTCCCGGAAACGTCGGGACCAAGGGGATTCCAAGGTCAACAATGAGCACCATTCGCCCCTACATCCTTCAGATTCCTGAAGACGATCTGATCGATCTCCAGCGGCGACTTGCCCGCACCCGGCTGGCAGACAGTCTTCCCGGCAATGCTTGGGATCTCGGGACCGATCCGCAGTGGCTCTCGCGACTGATCGCCTATTGGCACGACCACTTCGACTGGCGCGCGCAGGAAAGGCGCATTAACGCGTGGCCTCAATTCAAAGTGACGATCAACGGTCGCGAACTCCATTATTTTCATGTTGAGGGCAAGGGCCCCAACCCGAAACCTCTTCTGCTGGTTCATGGCTGGCCAGGCTCGCCACTCGAATTTCTCGATATGATCGATCTTCTGACCGATCCAGTAAAACACGGTCGCGATCCTGGTGAGGCCTTCACCGTCGTGATCCCTTCACTACCCGGCTATCACCTTTCTTACAGTCACGGACGAGGTGGCCTCTCGATAGAGGCCATGGCCGATCTTCTGAAGGAACTGATGACTTCAGTGCTGGGCTATGAACGCTTTGCGGCACAAGGCGGCGACTGGGGGGCGTTTATCACAACCCGCCTTGCCCACAGATGGCCCCAAAACCTGATCGGGATCCATCTCAACCTGCTCCCGCTTCCCCGCAATCCCTCAGTCTGGGCCCGCGACGAACAAGAGCGAAACTACCTGGTGGCAGTGGAGAGCTGGTTAAAGCGCGATACCTGCTACATCGCCATCCAGGCGACGAGGCCCCAGACTCTGGCTCTCGCTCTCAACGATTCTCCCGCCGGTTTGCTGCCTGGATCGGCGAGAAATTCGCGGCCTGGACCAACCCCGGCAAGGCGACGATCGAGGAGGCCGTCGATATCGACCAGTTCCTCACCAATGTGAGCCTCTACTGGTATGGCGGCGGCGGCTCGGCTTCGGCCAATGCCCTGTGGGAAGCCTTCAAGGCGATGGGTTGGGCGCCGCCCAGCGCCACCCCGCGCGGCGTCGCCGTGTTCAACGCCAGCGACCTGGTCCGTCCGCTGTTCGACCCGCAGCAGCAGATCGCCCACTGGAGCGAGTTCACACAAGGTGGACACTTCCCGGCGATGGAAGAGCCGGAACTGCTGGCCGAAGATCTCAGGACGTTCTTCGTCTCGTTACGCGCCTAGGCCGTTCGCGGCTGAACGAGAGGCCGGGAACGCCCGGCCTCCACCGCTGCCGCAGGCGCTTTCAGTCCTCCGCCGGCTCGCGCCCATCGAAGATCGCTTCGATCGGCGTCTCGAACAGCCAGGCAATGCGAAACGCCAATGGCAGCGAAGGATCGTAGCGTCCGGTCTCGATCGCATTGATCGATTGCCGCGATACCCCGAGTTTGTCGGCCAGCGCCGCCTGGGACCAACCGCGTTCACCGCGCAACTCTCTGATCCGGTTCTTCAGCTTGCGTCACCATAGCGCCGGGTGATGGTCACAGCGGCCACCGCGTAGGTAAGCCAGTAGATCGGGTTGAGCCAGTAGATCGAAAGCGCTGGCGCCTCGACATAGAGCTCCACATAGCCCCAGGCGGTCGCAATCGTCATCACCACGGTCAAACCGACAAACGCCGCCTTGATCTGGATCGACCGCAGGAACTCGTCGATCTCGTTGATGTAGCGCCAATGCGCCCAGAACATTCCGACCAGCAGCGCTGCCGGGACCAGTGCCGCGCCCCCCAGCACGGCTTCCGGCAGGAGTGCGGCATTGCCGGCCAGCTTGAGGCCATAGCTCAATCCCAGGAACAGGACGCCACCTGGAATCAGTACGCTGAAATAGCGGCGCGTCGCCTGCTCGTTCGTCATTCCGGCCTCCATCCTGTAAAGCGTCCTTTACATACCGGGCGCAGCCCGACACTGTCAAGGTCGCTTTACACATCGAGACAAAGCAAAGGGGCCGGCGCAGGACGCCGGCCCCTTTGAACGCGGATGCAGCGATCCTGCGACTTAGCTGAACGCCACGGCCTTGGCCTGGCGCACGCCGGGCAGCGAGGCGATTTCCTTGAGCTGCTCCGCCGTTACCTCGCCGTCGATCGACAGGAGCGCAATCGCGTCGCCGCCCACCTCGGCGCGGCCGAGGTTGAAGTTGGCGATGTTGATGCCGAGGTTGCCCAGGAGCGTGCCGAGCCGGCCGATATGGCCCGGCCGATCCTCGTTGGTGACATAGAGCATCGACGGGGTCAGTTCGGCATCCATGTTGATGCCCTTGACCTGGATGATGCGCGACTTGCCATTGGCGAAGATGGTGCCGGCAATGCCGCGTTCCTGCCGCTCGGTGATCACGGTGAGGCGGATATAGCCTTCATACGCCCCCTGCTGGTCGCGGGTGATGATCTCGACATTGATGCCGCGATCCTTGGCGATCTGCGGCGCCGAGACCATGTTCACTTCCGCCACCTGCGGCTTCAGCACGCCATTCACCGCCGCGGCGGTCATCGGCTTGGTGTTGAGCGCCGCGACATTGCCCTCGTACTCGATGCGGATGCCCTTGATCGAGGTTTCGGTCAGTTGGCCGGCGAACGAGCCGAGCGCTTCGGCAAGCTTCACCCACGGGGTCAGCCGCGGCGCTTCCTCGGCGGTGATCGAGGGGAAGTTCAGCGCGTTGGTGATCTCGCCGGTATTGAGATAGGCCGAAATCTGCTCGGCCACCTGCAGCGCCACGTTCTCCTGCGCTTCGGTGGTCGAAGCGCCCAGATGCGGCGTGGCGATGAAGTTGGCGAGTTCGAACAGCGGGTTGTTCTGCGCCGGCTCCTCGACGAACACGTCGAACGCCGCGCCCGCCACCTTGCCCGATTTCAGCGCCTCGTAGAGCGCCGCTTCATCGACGAGGCCGCCACGGGCGCAGTTGATGATGCGCACGCCGTCCTTCATCTTGGCGATGGCTTCGGCATTGATGATGTTGCGGGTCGCATCGATCAGCGGCGTGTGCAGCGTGATGAAATCGGCGCGCTTCAGCAGCTCGTCGAGCTCTACCTTCTCCACACCGATGGCCTGGGCGCGCTCCGGCGTCAGGAACGGGTCGAACGCCACCACCTTCATCTTCAGGCC
>Ga0066255_1001131_pt1 | contig 29663 bp, 19 predicted proteins | sample ThiBiot_750_biof_FD_71148 | JGI IMG/M metagenome (GOLD analysis project Ga0066255, IMG submission 71148) | Wastewater bioreactor microbial communities from Cape Town, South Africa - Thiocy_expt_750_biof (version 2) | ecosystem: Engineered > Bioreactor > Thiocyanate-remediating >... | reverse complement strand
CCAAATCATCGCATCATGCCGTTGCTTGACATCGGGTTATGCAGACCTTCCTTAGGCGCCGGCAATTCGAGACACCGGCGACGAAACAATTATCCAACGACACTTCGCGGAAGAAATGACACTCTCCAGATCCTGGCCTGCTTTCCTAATACCTATCGCGCTGTGCACGCAACTGACATTCCAAATCGCCACGGCAGATCAAGAACAGAGCAACGAAGCTCTTCTTTCGGAAATCGTATCCGCGACTGTCAGAACGATGCGCAGCAATGGGTATGAGATGCCTGATTACAGGGTAAACAGCGGTGGCACTGATGTACCGATATCCGGCCCAGCTGAAAAATATGCCTTCTTTGGATATTTGGAAAAAGGCCGGCCACAAGAAAAACCAGCTATCACACTTCATTTTTATGAGGCCGACCATCTTCCACTGGAAGGGCGCAGGGAATTGATCAGCCATCTCGTTACATTACATGCAAAACGACACGGGGACTTCACGATTTTATTGCGCATGATGAAAAGCAAATACAAAAAAGGACAAATCGTTCTTCCGGAAGCATTTCTGGAAATGAAACTTGGTCGCATCGAAGGCTGAAATACCAAAACGTCGACGTCACCTCAGGAAGCTTTTGGGAATGAATGAATCAGAGCAGCCGGCCGACCCAGGGGTGCTTCGGCGGAGGAAACACCAGGAGGCAGCCGCGAGGTGGCTCGCAAAGTGGTCGTATCCGTTACAGGCCTTCTTCGCGGCTACCGGCCTTATTGTCGTGCTGCTTCCGATGCTCCTGAAGAGCTGGCGCAGCACAATCGAAGATACTCCGATAGCGGCACACATCTTTCGCGACTTCTCCACTTTCAGCGGTTTGGCGATCGTGCTGCTCGCCACTCTCATGCTCATCTTCATGATACTCAACTGGACAGTCGATAACTATCCTGGCAACCGGAATCCAACCAAACAATTTGGATTTCCAACTCCAAGTCAAATCGTAGAGATGGCGTTATATCCACAAACAAAAAGAGAGAAATTTGTATTCTGGTGCGATATTTTGTTCGGAATACTAATGACCACATGGTGGGGATTGGCATTTAGTTTAATTGCATTTTTCATCGGGATGCGGCACTAAAACTTAGCTCAGGCATCATCAAGTACTCAATGATTACAAGTAGCGGTGAACGCGAGGGAACGGGTGATGCAAATCAAGCGATATCAATGATGAACCATGAGTAGTCCGGATCGAGATCGCCTCAGGAAGCTTTGGGAAATGACCGAACCAGTTCAGTCGACCGACCCCGGGGTGCTTCGACGGAGGAAATATCAGGAGGCGGCAGCCAAGTGGCTAGCCAAGTGGTCATATCCCTTGCAGGCCATCTTTGCCGCAACTGGTTTTTCCGTCGTGCTGCTTCCGATGTTTTCGAAGAATTGGCGATCGGCAATCGAGAGCACTCCCGTAGCCGCACAGATTTTTCGCGAATTCTCAAATCTCAGCGGTTGGCCGATAGTGCTGCTATTTGTGCTGCTCGCACTTTTATCGTTCATGAACTTGAACGTTAACGACTATCCGGGCGGTTGGCATCCCACCAGGCAATGGGGCTTCCCCAGCCCAAAGCAGACTGTCGCGCTGGAGCTTTATCCGACGACACGCGCGGAGGAGCGCGTATTCTGGGTCAATTTCGTGCTTGGAACGATCGGAACATCCTTCTGGTTGCTCGGGTTCGGAGCATGTGCCTTTTTCTTAAAACCAGGAGGCTGACATGTGCAGCATCATGATGCGGGCAACCGGCCGAAGCGGCCGGGGGCGGATATTCAATAACGAGATGAATGACAGCCATCGCTCGAGATGTCTCGTTCGCCGCAGCCATTACAGGCTGTAGCGCCGAGGTCAAAGACGTGCCTTCAAGAATTGGCGGACATGACCGGAATCCATCCGGGAGAGCAGGTTTGCATGGCCGCATCGTGAATCAGCTACGAACATTCTTCAAAGAGACCATCAGGCATCTTGGTGACAGCCATATAGTCAAGGGGCGGTTGGCATGCGGATTAATAATCATCATGTCGGCGATATCGAACATAATTCTCACCCCGGCAACGACATCCAGCGGGCGCTGGTCCTGGTTGATTTTATTGGCACAAGGCGCTTTTGGGCGTCATGGATGGACAATCCTGGAAGGCGTCATCGGTCTTGCACTGATTCTATGGGCCATGAAGAGAGATTAGTTCCAAATCAATATGAAGGCAAAGTAATTGAAGGAAATCAAATAAAAAACATCCTGTTCTTTACGACGCTTCTGCTTCAACTTGCATGGACGGCCTATGCATTCGATGCAGAAGGCATGGAATCCATCGATAGATTTCAAAGACTAATATCCAGGTCCTATTCAAATTTCGGCCTCGGATGGCTCGGCATGGGCGCCTACCTGATGGCAGCCACTCTCTTATCATCCTTCTTGCTGAATACCGCAAGAAGGGCTTTAGAAGGAATCTTCATTGGCTGGCCGAGATTCAAATGGCATGACGGGAACAGCGTCGTAAGATCAATAACACTGCTAGCCGGGTACGGGTTGATGACATATTTTGCCATTGGTTTCTTCGGCCAAAAATATTCGTCGAAATCAATTCATTTTTATGACGCCCTGATCATAGGGATGTCGACATATATCGTCGGCCTGCTGGTTGATTTCATCGACGACGCGATTTCTGGAATTATTTGTATCTTCTTCAATAGAAGCAAAGAATGAGTGCGCCATGGAAAGCAGGATTTCAGGACGATCAGCTTCCGCCATGAGCGCAGCCCCCATGATCCCGACCGGCGATAGTCGACCTATGCCTCGAACACCCTGAGACTTCTGGCCCATGTCAAGCAATAAGGATATGTGGAATAGCCCAGGAAAGACATATCCACGACCGACGAATGCCTGAGGTCGCACTGCTTCCCTTCAGGTTCCCTTCTCCGCTCGTTCGTATGAGCCGATACGCAGTGCTCCTTTCGAGACTCATCCGCGACGGGGCGTGGTCGCCCTGCTCATCCGCAAGGGTGTGCCGAGGCGCGGGCGGCCGTCCGGCTGTGAGCTCATCGATGAGTCGCTTTGTTGGTTCGGTGACGGGCGGCGAATCATGGTGCCGACGAACCTTGGCCGGATCCGCCAACGACCTCTGGAGAGAAGCAGGATGAGTCGCAAGTGCCTCAGGCTCTGGCTAGCGCTGGCCATTGCATCGGGATTCGTTCTCCAACCCCAGGCGCAACAGCGGCCGAAGGACGAATCGCCGAAGACCCCCGCGCACCGAGAGTTCGAGGCTCGCCGCGGGCTGCCGGGTTTCGAGTGGATCGAGCCGCTCTATCCGGACTGCCCCGAGGAGCGCTTCCGGATGCAAAACGACGAATGCGGCGGCGTGAAGAAGCACCCGGGCGATCCCGAGGCGGTGCTGGGCGATTACTGGTGCAGAAGCGTCTGGGCCTACAGCGCGCAGTTCGCCGAGCACTTCAGGCCGGCCGACAAAAGCGCCGTGCGCGCCGACCTGCCCCGGCATGTGCAGGCGATCGAGCTGCGCGTCGCCTGGGATCAGGAACACTATCGATATCAGTGCGAGGTCAACGTGTTCGTCGAGGGTACGCTGATGGATTTCGTCAAGCTGCCAGCAGGCAGGCGAGGCGCGCGCTTTTCTGCCGCAGGCATGCTCCCGCCAGGTGCTCAACGCCCGTCGCCGGTCGTGCCGGCATGGGGCGGCTTCGACGACGAGGCCTTTGCGACCTACAACGAAACATCGTTCTCGATGGTTTCGTACAACGATGCCAAGAAGAAGCCCGGCACGTTCACCTCGGGCAGGCTGCTGCGCTATCACCGCGATGTCCTCGGCAGCATGGGCTACCTGGGATTCATGGATAAGTGTCGTGACAACCTGCTTTCCTACGGTCAGCACGAGATATGGCTACCAGCGGCACGCACCGCAGACGCTCCGGTCGGAACCCATCGATACGGTAAGGACGACTACCTAGTCCTGCCCCTGCCCGCAGAACTGGTGAAACGCGCCGAACCGTATTGGCGGAGGGCTTTTGGGCTGAATGTTTGCCGCTCAGACGGGCAACATGCCGCCAGGTGGTCAACTGGCGGCCGTGAGCGTCAGTTCCGCGCCTGCGAAGCGTTGCGGCGCGAGCCGATCGATAGCTCAAGGACGCTCATCGAACTCCAGAAAGAGCAGTGGGAACTGGATCAACGGCAGAAGGCCCGCTGAATCTAACGATATCGAGGAGGAACTAAGTTATGAGCTGCAGCCTCTACACACCCTATAGCCGCATGAGCCAGCAGGCCTACCAGAATAACGGTGGTACTCCACCGCCTGAGTTTATAACCCTCGTATCCGAGAAGAACAGCACCAACGGATTCCAGGGTGCCGCCTACTTCAATTCCACGACCCGAGAACTGGTGATCGCTTTCGCGGGCACCGATCTGACGAGTGGCCAGGATTTGACGAACAACCTGCAGATCGGTCTTTCACAGATTCCATCCCAGTTCGATAGTGCCAGAGAGTTTTACGACGCGGCCGTGGCTGCAGCGGGTAGTTACAGCTCCATTACGGTTACAGGTCACTCCTTGGGCGGCGCATTGGGGCAACTTGTCGGCGCGTCGCACAGTCAGGAAGGCAGCGCCAATCCGCCGCAGGTCGTCACGTTCAACGCGCCCGGCGTGCGAAGCATCGCTGCGGCGAATCCCGGCATGAACGTCGATCCGAACCTGGACTATCCCAATATCACCAACTTCAGCAACTTCTGGGATCCGGTCAGCAGATGGGACAGCCCCTTGGGCGACCGCCAAGGGACGCCGGGCGGCGAAAGAGACTCTTCGCTGGGGCCTCTGCTGTTCGCACCGTTTGCGCTCGGCATCCCGCTGGGATCCAGCGCACTTGCCGGTTTTCTGTCTCGCCAGCACTCGATCGACGCCGTGATGGACCGATTGTGCTCACCGGGCCCGGCCAGCACCTGGGACCTCAAGTTTCCGGAGCAATACGCCGCTGCCAAGCGCTGGGTCATGCCCCGCGACCCGATCATCCTGGACCTCGACGGCGACGGTCTGGAAACCGTCGGCCTTGCCGCCAACGTCTACTTCGACCACGACGGCGACGGCGTCCTGACCCGTACCGGCTGGGCCGGCCGCGACGACGCCCTACTCGTGTGGGACCGCAACGCCAACGGCACCATCGACACCGGCGCCGAGCTCTTCGGCGACTTCACCCCGCTGTCCAACGGTACCCTTGCCCCCAATGGCTTCGCCGCCCTGGTGGCTCTGGACAGCAACGGCGACGGTCTCCTCGACGCCTCCGACCCGGCCTTCGCCGAGCTCAAGCTCTGGCGCGATGCCGACCAGGACGGCCTCACCGGCCAAGGCGAGCTGATCACCTTGGCCGATGCCGGCATCGTCTCACTCGAGCTCACCAACGCCCTGCGCAACCAGCGCCTGGCCGACGGCAACACCCTCGCCCGCGAAGGCTCCTTCACGCGCGCCGACGGCGGCACCGGCGCCATGGGCGAATTCCGCCTGGCCGTCGACACCTTCGACACCCGGTTCGCCGAGGCGATCGAAGTCCCCGAGGCCATCGAGGCGCTTCCCGACATGCAGGGCTCGGGCAACGTACGCGAGCTGCACCAGGCCGCCGCCCAGTCCGCCGGCGTGGCCGACCTACTCGCCCGCTTCCAGGCCGCTACTACTCACGCCGAGCAGCGGGCGCTGCTCGATCCGCTGCTCGCGGCCTGGGCCGATACCTCGGCCATGGCCGCCGGCCTCGAGGAGCGCGCGGACGGGAAGTACCGGATCCAGTACGACGCGGTCGGCACCGAGCGGCGCTCGAACAACCTCGATCCCGAGGCCGTCGCTCCCGCGGGCCTCGGCGACGTCGCCGCGCTGATGAGCGACGCCGACAACCCCGACCTCGCCGCGCACTACCGCGGCCTGATCGCCGAGTGGAGCCGCAAGCTGCACGTGCTCGAAGCCTTCAACGGCCAGTACTTCTTCAACCTGCCCGGCGCGGCGAGCCAGACCGACGGCGCCAACTGGGGGTTTTCCGTGCAGCTTGGCTCGAGCGGCGGCACGGCCCTCGACGCCCTGCCCACCCTGCATGTGCAGCTCTCCCGGCCCCAGCTCGATTTCCTGCAGCAGGCCTACGACAGCCTGTCGGAAAGCGTCTATGCCAGCCTCGTGCTGCAGACGCGTCTGAAGCCCTATCTGGATGCGCTCGAGCTGGTCATCGACGACAACGGCATCCGGCTCGGCGCGGCGGCGCTCGAGCAGGTGCTCGCCGACAGGCGCGCCGCCGACCCGGAGAACGCGTTGGCCGACCTGCTCGACCTGGATCGCTACGCCGGCCAGTTCCTCGCCGGTACCGACTGGCGGGGGCTGGCGGACTTCGATCGAATGGTCGAAACCCTCCCGAGCACGCCGGCCATCGCCGCCCTGCTCGAGGAGTTCAGGGTGCGCACGCTCACCGACGGCGGCGATGCCTTCGCACCGACCAGCGACGCCGATACCGTGCTCGCGGGAGACGGCGACGACGTGCTGCGCGGCGGCGCGGGCAACGACCGCCTGTTCGGCCAGGGCGGCAACGACCATCTAGACGGCGGCGACGGCGACGACCTGCTCTCGGGCGGGGCGGGCAACGACCTGCTCATGGGCGGATCCGGCGCCGACATCTATGTCTTCGGGCGCGGCTTCGGCCACGACACGGTCGTGGATCTCGACGAGAGCGGCGTGCAGCGGGACACGGTGCGCTTCACCGGGCTGACACCCGCGGACATCCGGGTCGCGGCCGATCATGAAGACGCGCTGACCTTCACGATCGTCGACACCGGTGAGACGCTCGAGGTCACGACCCGCGGCCGGTGGTGGAACACCAACGGCGTCGGGCGGTACGTGTTCGAGGACGGCACGGTATGGAGCCATGACGACGCCCTGCGCGCCACGGTGGCAGCCGCCACCGGCGGCGACGACGTGATCCACGGCTCCTCGGCGGGAGAGACGATCCGCGGGCTGGCGGGCGACGATACGCTGATCGGCAACGCCGGCGACGACGTGATCGAGGGCGGCCCGGGCAACGATCTCCTGATCGGCTCGACCGGTTGGACCTCGATCTACGAGAACGGCCAGTGGCGCTTCGAGCGCGACACGACCCCGACCCCCTACTCCTCCCTCAACGGCAAGGGCAACGGCAACGACACCTATCTTTTCGGCCGGGGCGACGGCCAGGACACGGTGATCGACATCGACTACACCTCCGGAAACAGCGATACCCTGCGCTTCCTGGAGGGTATCTCGCCCTCGGACATACGCGTGGTTCGCGACGGCAGCGACCTGGTGCTGTCCATCCGCGACAGCAGCGACCGGGTGACGATCCGGCGCTACTTCGACGAGGACGGCAACGGCGCCAACGGGCCGTACCTCATCGAGCGCATCGCCTTCGCCGACGGCACCGTATGGTCCTTCGACGACGTGCAAGCCATCCTCTTCGCCGGCAGCGATGAGGCGGAGACCATCATCGGATCCCGGCAGGCGGACCACGTCGCCGGCCAGTCGGGCAGCGACACGCTGTTCGGGCGCGAGGGCAACGATCTCCTCGAAGGCGGCGACGGCGACGACGTTCTAAGCGGCGGCGCTGGCAACGACATTCTGGACGGCGGCGCAGGCGACGACCTGTTGTATGGCGGCATCGACCCCAGCCGGGAGAGCAACCCGAGAGCCTTTAGCAACGGAGGCGACACCTACCGCTTCGGCCGGGGCGACGGGCACGACACGATCATCGAGGATTCGTGGCTGCAGAGCGAAACCGATCGCATCGAGCTCAAGCCCGGCGTTGCGCCCGGCGACATCCGGCTGGAGCGGGTACGCATAGTGGAGAGCTGGCGGACGCTGGACAGCCTGCGGGTCACGATCCGCGATACCGGCGAGACGATCACTGTCAGGAACCATTTCGATGCAAGCGGGCGCTACGCGGTCGAGGAGATCGCTTTCGCCGACGGCACCGTCTGGGACGCGGAGGCGATCAGGTCGCGCACGCTGCTGGGCGAGTCGGGTGACGACGTGCTGCGCGGCTTCGACGATCGCGATGACGTGATCGAGGGCGGTCCGGGCGATGACCGCCTGCTCGGCCGGTCCGGCGACGACGTGCTCGACGGCGGCGCCGGCAACGACCTGCTGAAGGGCGGCCCGGGCGCCGATACCTATCGCTTCGGGCCGGGCGGCGGCCACGACGTGATCGACGAAGGCGACGACGACGCGCCGGACACCGTGGAGCTGGCCGCGGGCATTGCGCCCGCCGACGTGACGGTGCGCTGGACGACCCAGGGCGACATGGCGGTGATCCTGCCCGACGGCAGCCGGCTCACGGTGCGCGGCCAGGCCATCCCCTGGTCGAGCGGGATCGGCATCGAGCAACTGCGCCTGGCCGACGGCACGGTTTGGGATCGCAACGAGCTGGCGGCGCGCGCGCTGGCGGCGACCGGAGGCGACGACAGCATCGTCGGCAGCTACGAGGACGACGTGCTGGAAGGCGGAGCCGGCAACGACCGATTCCAGGATCTCGGCGGCTACGATACCTACCGCTTCGGCATCGGCGACGGGCACGACGTGATCGAGGACGACTCCGGCCGCATCCGCTTCGAGCCGGGCATCGGGCCGAACGACGTGACCTTCACGCACGACGGCGACGACCTCGTCGCCACGATCTCCTCCAGCGGCGATTCGATCCGCATGCGCAACTGGCTGTACAACTGGTCACGGATCAGCCTCTTCGAGTTCGACAACGGCGCGCAGCTCGGCGAGGGCGAGGTGCTGGCCAGGCTCGGCGTCGACGAAGGAGCAGAAATTCTCTTCGGCTCGCCGGGCAACGACGTGCTGGTGGGCACGGCGAAGGACAGCGTGCTGTACGGCCGCGCGGGCGACGACTTCCTGGCCGGGGGTGCCGGCAGCGACGAGCTCAACGGCGAAGCCGGCGACGACACGCTCGACGGCGGCGCGGGCCGCGACTGGCTCCATGGCGGCGAGGGGCGGAACACCTACCTGATGACCCGGGGCATGGGGCTGGACGTCGCGGTTGCCTCCAGCTTCGACGTGGCCGACGATACCGTGCTGTTCGCACCGGGCATCCGCCCGGAGGACGTATCGGTGCAGCTGGGCGGTTCCAGCGACGGCGACGAGCCGGGCGACGTGGGCTATTACGAGATGGTCGTCGGCATCGGCGGCGACGACGCCCTGGTGCTGATCAACGAGGATGGGGACGATCTCGGGCGCGGCGCGATCCGGCGCTTCCGTTTCGACGACGGCACGGAGCTCACGCTCGCCGACATGATCGCCCACGCCGACGGCGGCACGATGGGCTCGCAACGCCTGCGTGAGGGTGATCCGACGACGATCCTCGGCAGCCAGGTCGACGACTGGATCCGTGACGACCTCGGCCGGTCGGTCACCGTGCTGGCGCGCGGCAACGATGACCACGTGTATCTCGAGGCGGGCGACGACATCGTCTCGGCCGGCAGCGGCAACGACGACGTGTACGCCGGCGGCGGGGACGACCTGATCGCGGGCGAGGCAGGCGACGACCGCCTGGACGCCGGCGACGGCGACGACGTGCTGGTGTTCAACTACGGCGACGGCCGCGACGAGGTGACGGCCGGCAAGGGCCTGGACACGCTCTCGTTCGGCGCGGGCATCACGCCGGCCCTGCTGTCGGCAGCGCCGGACCGCGACGGGCGCGTGATGCTGCTGGTCGACGGCGGCGCGGGCGGCGTGATCACGCTGTCGGAAACCCGCGCCGACGCCCTGCCCGGCGACCTGGAGCGGCTGCAGTTCATCGATGCGGACGGGGCAACGCGCATCTTCGACCTGGCCGGCTGGCTGCGCGCCAACGGCACCGCCCTGCGCGACGCAACCGCCGAGACACCGCTGGCGTTCGACGGCACGGGCTTTGAGCTCACGGGGTCTGTTGCGCCGGCGGGCGGCCTCGAGGCGGTCGCCTATGCCCAGCGCGGTGACCTGTTCGCGCCGGCATATCTCGCCGGCAACGTCCCGACCGAGGGCAACGACGTGCTCTACGGTACCTCCGCCGGCGATACGCTGGACGCGGGTGCAGGCAACGACATCGTGATGGGCCTCGACGGCGACGACGTCATCCTCGGCGGCGAAGGTGACGACCTGCTGCAGGGCGGCGACGGGAACGACGTGCTCGACGGAGGCGCCGGCAACGACGTGGTGCACGGCGGCCAGGGAGCCGACCAGCTCACGGGCGGCGGCGGACGCGACGAGCTCTACGGCGGACCGGGCGGCGACAGCTATCTCTACCGGCCGGGCGACGGCGAGGTGGTCATCGACGACGATCACCGCGTCATCGAATGGGACGGTAGCGAATGGGGCCCCGGCGGCACCATCGTCGACGATGCGCCCAACACGCTCGTCTTCGGCCCCGGCATCGACCCCGGGGACCTGCGCTATTCCGCGCAGGACGGCGACCTGGTGATCGGATTCGCCGATCGCCCGGGCGACCGCGTGATCCTGCGCGGCTTCGACGCCCGCCGCGCCACGCGCACCCGCTCGGTGGACGTCATCCGCTTTGCCGACGGCACCGAGATCGTGGCCGAGTCCATCGAGCCGGCGACCGAGACCCGGTACCTGGGCGACCAGGGCGGCATGCTCTCCGGCACGATGTATGCCGACACGCTCGTCGGCGGCGAAGGCAACGACGTGCTCGAGGGCAACGGCGGCTCGGACCGGCTCGTCGGCGGGGTGGGATCCGATCTCTACTCCATCTACAAGGAACCGGGCAGCCCCCCGGCCGAGACCGTCATCGAGGAAGTCTGGCGCGCGCAGGACTTCAACAGCATCGGCCTGATCGGGGAGTTCGACGCCGGCGAGCTGCGCCTGGAGTTCGACGGGCAAGACCTGCTGCTGCGTCTCAACGAAGACGGCGACACGGTCCGCTTCGCCGGCTTCGATCCGCGCCTGCCCGGCATGCAGGCGCCGATCGAGGAGATCGACCTGCTCTGGCAAGGCGAGTACCTCACGTTCGAAGACCTGCTCGCCCGGGGCCTGCGCATCGTCGGCACTCCGGACGACGACGTGCTGACGGGCACGGCGCTGGCCGACCGGATCGAGGGGCGCGGCGGGAACGACGCGATGACCGGCGGTGCGGGCGGCGACATCTATGTCGTTGCGAACGACGCGGGCATCGACAGCATCGTCGACAGCGAAGACGGCGGCGAGCCCAACGCGCTGATGCTGCCCGAAGGCACGACGCCGGACGACGTGCGGCTGTCCTTCGATGCCGAAGGCTTCCTCGTTCTCGATCTCGAGAATACCGGCAGGCGCATCCGCCTTTCGGGATTCGATCCGGCGAACCCGCTCGGCCCGCGCGCGATCGAGCGTTTCCGCTTCGGGCCGGAAGGAATCGAGATCGGCTACGACGCACTGCTCGCCCGGGGCTTCGACATCATCGGCACGGCACAGGACGACACGCTGAAGGGCACCGTGCTGCCCGACAGGATACGGGGCGGCGAAGGCAACGACCTGATCGATGCCACCCCGGGGGGAGACCGGCTCGCGGGCGAGGCCGGCGACGATGCCTACCTGGTCGAGCTCGGCGACGGGGAAGTGACCATCGACGACCTCGCGGGGGAGGATGCCGGCAACGTGGTGCGCTTCGGGCCGGGCATCGATGCCGACGCCCTGCGCAGCCGCCTGCGCTTCGCGGAAGACGGCAACGGCGGCCATGTCCTGCTGGTCCCCTACGGCGGACCCGGCGACGTGTTGCGCCTGACCGGCTTCGACCCGCAGGATGCGCTCGGCCCCCATGCCGTCGACCGCTTCGAGTTCACCGACGGCACGTCCGTCGACTACGCCACGCTGGTGTCGTGGACCTTCGTGATCGAAGGCGATGCCGCCGGCAACGCGCTCGCCGGCACCAACGTCGGCGATCGCCTCTATGGCTACGGCGGCGACGACGTGCTGGAGGCCGGCGAGGGCGAGGACGTGCTCACCGGCGGCACGGGCGACGACGTCCTGCGCGGGGGCGCGAAACGCGATGCCTACGTGGTCGAGCTCGGCGATGGGGCGGACGTCATCGAGGATGGCGTGGAAAACGGGGTGGGCAACGTGCTCACCTTCGGCCAGGGCATCACGCGCGAAGACGTGCACGTCGAGGAGGATGGCGGCGACCTGCTGATCCGTTACGGCACGGGCGGCGACCTGGTCAGGGTGCGCGACCACGCATCGGCCGCCGGCGGCACGGTGATCGACACCCTGGAGTTCGCCGACGGCACGGCGGTGACCCTGCGCGAATTCACGAACCGCGCACCGGCGGTGAGCAATGCATTGGCCGATCGAACGCTCCTGGAAGACGCCGCCTTCACCCTGACGCTTCCCGCGGACCTGTTCGTCGATGCCGACGGGGACGAGATCCTGACCCGCGTGACGGTGGCGGGCTACGACAGGCGGCCGGAGTGGCTGCAGTACGACGCGGCCACCCGCACGCTGTACGGCACGCCCGGGAATGCGGACGTCGGCGAGCTCGACATCATCGTCCAGGGCACGGACACGCTGGGCGCATCGGGCCTGCACGGCTTCCACGTCACCGTGCAGAACACCAACGATGCGCCCGAGGCAGGCGTCGCATTGACCGACCAGGCGGCGAATGCCGGCAGCCCGTTCGCATGGCAACTGCCGCAGGGCGCCTTCGTGGACATCGATGCCGGCGACCAGCTCAGCTATTCCGCGAGCCTGGCCGACGGCCGCCCGCTGCCGGCATGGCTGACCTTCGATGCAGCGACCGGCAGCCTCGGCGGCACGCCTGCGGCCGCCGCGCACTACGACATCCGGATCACGGCCACCGACCTGGCCGGCGCGCAAGCCAGCCAGGTCTTCGCGCTGCAGGTGCAAGGCGGCGCCGATCCGGTGCCGGTGACCGCACCCGATGCCGCCACCGTGATCGAGGACCAGAAGCTGCTGGCCTGGGGCAACGTGCTGGACAACGATCATCATCCGGAAGGCAAAAACCTGTACGTGGCCGACCCCGGCATCCGGCGCGGCGAGTACGGCCTGCTCACGCTGCTGCCCAACGGCAGCTACCTCTACGTGCTGGAGGACTGGGCGCCCGAGGTGCAGCAGCTGGGTGCGGGCGAGACGGCGATCGACCGCTACACCTACCTCGCCAGCGACGGCACGGCCCGCAGCACGGGAGAGCTGATCGTCACGGTGCAGGGCACGAACGACCAGCCCGGCCTCGCGAAGCCGCTGGCCGACGTGCAGCTGGCCAAGGGCAAGGCGTTCTCGTGGCAGGTCCCCGCCGGCAGCTTCGTCGACTGCGACCGCAACGACACGCTGAGCTACAGCGCCACGCTCTCCAATGGCCAGCCGCTGCCCGCGTGGCTGGGATTCGACGCCGCGACGCGCACTTTCAGCGGCACGGTGCCGGCCAACGCCAAGGGCAGCCTCGACGTGCGCGTGACGGCGAGCGACGGTCACGGCGCGTCATCGAAGGCCTCGGATGTCTTCCAGATCAGCCTGGGCAGCAAGATCGTGGTGCCCAAGGACGGCGCGGGTGCGGGCCAGACGAGCGTTCTGTCCAAGGACGGGACGAACCCGGACTACGAGGGCGTCGTATCCAAGGACGGCGCGGCCCCGAGCCATGAGGCCGCCGCCGCGTCCGAGGAAGGCGCGGGCGCGGACAATGGCGAGGCGCCGCTGCCCGGCCTGTCCGCGAGCGCCGATGACGCCTCCGGCGGTCTGCCGAAGAAGCCGGCGCATGCGCAGGAATCGACGGGCCGGACAGACGATGGCCTCACACGCTTCCTGGAAAGCTTCGACGCCGATGCCGCACCGGCGCGCGCCGCCCTGCCCGTGCTCGATCGCGAGTGGCTCGCCCGCTGGATGGATCGGCAGGAGACCGGCCCGGCGCTGGAGCCGGCACAGGCAGCGGACGACGAGTTCCAGCGCCACTGGACACGGCTTGCGCACGTGCTGGAGCTGCTCGACGCCGAGCGGCAGGGGCTGCCCGCCTGGAACGATCCGGCACGGGGCGCGGATCTCGCCGGGTTCGCGGGCCTGATGCACGGCGCGGCCGGCCTCGCGCGCGGCGGCGCGGACGCGATCTCGCTGGCCGCCGGCAGCGGCACCCGGCTCGCCGGCTTCACCGGCCTGCGCGAGGGCGTGGCGCGGCTGCCGCTCTGAGGAACGCGGGAAACCTCCACGACAGCGGATGGAGCGCGACGGCATGCCTGCTTCGAGATCGCCCCCGGCGCAGCTGCCCGCCGACTATCGCGCTTTCCATCCGCCCCTCATCCGGCTGCAGCAGGCCGCGCCCAACCCCGTGGGCCGGCGCGTGCTGTGGGCGCTTGCCGCACTGCTCGCCTTCCTGCTCGTGTGGGCGGTGGTCGGGCAGCTCGACATCGTGGCGGTCGCCGAAGGCAAGCTCGTGCCGGCGAGCTACCTCAAGATCGTGCAGCCGCCGGAGGCCGGCATCGTCAAGGAGATCCTGGTCCGCGAAGGCGAGCAGGTGAGCGCCGGACAGGTGCTCATGCGCATGGATGCGCTGATCACCGAGGCCGACCTCGAGGCCATCGCCGCCGAGCATGCCCGCAAGCGGCTGGCGCTGCGGCGCATCGATGCGGAGCTGAGCGGGCAGCCGTTCCGGCCCGAGCCGGCGGCCCCCGCGACCCTGGCGCACGAAGTGGCTGCCCAGTACCAGGCCAACCGCGATGCCCTGGCCGCGGCGCTGGCCGAGGAACGCAGCCGGCTGGTCAAGGCGCAGGAGGAGCTGGCCGCCGCCGAGCAGCAGAAGACCCGGCTGCAAGCCGTGTTGCCGCACTACCGGCAGCAGGAGGAGGCCTACGGCAAGCTGGTCACGGACGGCTTCGCCGGCACGCTGATGGGCAGCGACAAGCGCCGCGAGCGCATCGAGAAGGAGCAGGAGCTCGCCACCCAGGAGCACCTGATCGCCTCGGCGCGGGCGAGCATCGAGCAGTCGCGCAGGAAGCTGCATCAGATCGAAGCCGACTACCTTCGCCAGCTGCACGCCGAGCGCGACGAGGCCCGCAGCCAGGTCGATCGGCTGGACAAGGAGCTGCAAAAGCAGCAGCACCGCCGCGCGCTGATGGAGCTGAAGGCCCCGCAGGACGGCGTCATCAAGGAGCTGGCCACCCATACCGCGGGCACCGTGGTGCAGCCGGGCACCGTGCTGGCGAGCCTGGTGCCGCGCGAGGAACGACTCAAGGTCGAGGTGTGGGTGTCCAACGAGGACATCGGCTTCGTGCGCCCGGGCCAGCCGGTCAAGCTCAAGCTCGCCGCCTACCCCTTCCAGAAGTACGGCATGGCCGAAGGCACCGTGGAGCACGTGAGCGCCGACGCGCAAAGCGAGGAGGAAACGCGCGAGGCCGGGCTCTCGCCGGCCGGCCAGCGCCCCCTGCGCTACAAGGCGCTCGTGACTCCGGCAACCGACGCCCTGGAGCTGGACGGCCATCGCTATCCGCTGGCCGTGGGAATGCAGACGAACGCCGAAATCCTGCTCGGCTCGCGCACCGTGGCCGAGTACCTGCTCTCGCCGCTGCAGAAGGCGTGGCACGAGGCGGGGCGGGAACGGTAGACGGCCTCACTGTTAGATTAGATCCGGCATCGTAAATAAAATACGGTGCTACTTCTAACGCACATATTCCGCATATGAGCCCTTACTCGATTTGATTTCGTGCTATATATAAAATATGGCACGAAATTTCAAGCATCAAGTAATCAAACAGCTGCTGGCGGAACTTCCCCGTGGGGCACCGTTCGACTTGACTACCTTGAAGCAGCTCAGGGTGTCGGCCCAGCTCGCCGCCTACTACGCCGAGGAGGGGTGGCTCGTGCGCCTCGCCCAGGGCGTCTACGCCTTTCCGAATGACGATTTCGGTGTCCATGGCGCGCTGGTGTTCCTGCAAAAGCGCGTGCCGGGCCTGCACATCGGCGGCAAGAGCGCGCTAGCCCTGCAAGGCGTGCAGCACAACCTGGGCAGCCGGGACACGTTGGTCCTCTGGGGCGACAACCGCTTCACGTTGCCGGCATGGTTCACGTCGCGCTTTCCGGCGCGCTACGTCCACGCCCGCCTGTTCGACTGGCCAGATACGCAACTGACCGACAAGACGCTCACCACGCCACCGGGCCTATCCGAGCCTCTGCGGGTCGCGGTTCCCGAGCGCGCCGTCCTGGAATTGCTGTACGAGACCGGCATCAAGCAAAGCCTCGAAGAAGCCCGCAACCTTTTCGACGGGCTGCGTTCGCCGCGCAAGGATCTGCTCGGGCAACTGCTGTCCTGCTGCACCAGCGTGAAGGCCGTGCGCCTGTATCTGACCTGGGCACGCGAGACGAACCTGGTGGATGTCGATGCCCTGCTCGAGCAGTACCCGGTTCGCACCGGCAGCACCAAGCGCTGGATGCGCAGGCTCGACGACGGCACCTTGTTGAGCCTGCGTCCTCATGGATAAAGCCTACGCGGACACCGTTCGCCTGCTGCTGGCTGTCACGCCCGATGTATTCGCCGGTGACGTCTTCGCGATGAAGGGCGGCACGGCCATCAATCTCTTCGTGCAGGACATGCCGCGCCTGTCGGTGGATGTCGACGTCGTGTACCTCCCCTGGCAGACGCCACGCGACGAGGCGCTGCACGCGATCAATCAGGAACTGGCTGCCATCGCGGAACGGGTCAAGCCGCTCGGCGTGCAGACGCGCCTCGTGCGCAGCAAGGACTTGGGGGATACCAAACTGATCGTCGAGAACGACACCAGCCAGGTGAGGATCGAGGTCAACGTCGTATTCCGCGGTACCGTGCGGCCTGCCGAACGGAGGTCGCTGAGCGCCAAGGCCAGTGACCTGTTCGGTGTCGCGTTCGACGTGCCGATCCTGGCATCGGACGAGCTTTATGCCGGCAAACTGGTCGCCGCGCTCGATCGGCAGCACCCACGCGATCTGTTCGACGTGTGGCAGATCTACGAATCAGGTGGCATCACCGACGGCATGATCGAATGTTTCGTGATCTATCTGGCCGGGCACAACCGGCCGCCTCACGAAGTGCTGTTCGGCAACGACAAGGAGATCGCTGGCGAATACGAGCGAGCTTTCGTCGGCTTGACCGAGGTCGCATGCTCGCTGGAGACGCTGCTCGATACCCGCGTGCGACTGCGGCGCGAACTGCCGCGGCTACTGAGGCCGGCACACAAGCAGTTCCTGAGCGGACTGATACGCGCTCGACCCGACTGGTCGCTGGTGCAATGCGAGCATGCGGCGCAGCTGCCTGCCCTACGCTGGAAGCTCGGCAACCTGGAAACCTTCCGCAAGCGACGGCCCGAGGACTTCGCCGCACAGGCCGACGCGCTCGATGCCGGCTTGCGCCAAACCTGAAGCAGCTCTGAACGACCCGGCAGCGCCTCAGCGCCGTCCCTGCTCCCGCAGGCGGGCGATCCGCGCCGCGGTCTGCGGATGGCTGTCGAGCCATGCGCCCGTGGTGTCGCGCTTGCCGGTGCGCGCACGGGCGGCCTGCAGCTTCTCCAGCACGAGGGCCAGCGGCTCGCTCGGGAGCCCTTGCGCATGCAGCAGCCGCAACGCGAAATCGTCGGCCTCGTATTCCATCTCGCGCGAGTAGGTGGCCTGCGCCAGCAGCGCAGGCGCCGTCGCCAGCCACGAGCCCACGTCGCCCAGGTACCAGGCCGCCAGCAGGGCCACCGCCGAGCCTTGCAGCAGCAGCCGCAAGCCATGCCTTTCATGGACGTGGCCGAGCTCGTGCGCCAGCACCGCGAGCACTTCGTCGTCGCTGCGAGGCGATGCCGGCTACGCTCGATGTCGCCGGGCGGTGGGCGCAGCACGGGTTACGAACTGGCGGATTGACGCGAGTGCCATTTTGTGCCCCAATATAGGGGAACAATTGGTGGGCTGCCATGCAAACCTTCACGATCCGCGAATTGCGTGAACGCTCCGGCGACCTTAGCCGCGAGGCCGAGGAAGGCCGTTTGGCGCTCGTCACTCGCCACGGGCAGCCCTTGTTCATCAGCGTGCCCTTCACCGACGAGCTGCTCGAAGCGGGCGTCCACACGGCGCTGGCTGTCAGCCTATTCAAGAGCGGTGAACTGACTTCTGCGCGCGCCGCCAAGCTGGCTCGGATGAGCCTGCCGAAGTTTCTGGCGCACCTGAGCGTGCAGGGTATCCCGGTGGTCGATCACGATCCAGCCGAACTGGAGCGAGAGCTCGCCGCCTTCGATGCGGCGCAATGACCCGGCCCGTCGTCGTCTCCGATTCTGGGCCCCTGATTGCGTTGGCCGGTTGTGGCCAACTGGAGCTGCTCGCCGCTGTGTTCGAGGCTATCCATGTGCCACAGGTGATACTCGATGAAACCACGGCGGACCGTTCGCGCCCGGGTGCGGCCGACATCGAGGCCTTCGTGCGGGCCCACGCGCAGGTGCATCCCAACCGTGACGATGCCACCTACGTTGCCGCCGTCGCGCATCTGGACGAAGGCGAAGCGCAGGCATTGAGTCTGGCGCACGCGCTGGGTTGCGGTGTGCTGATGGACGAACGTCGCGGGCGCCAGACCGCCATCCGTCAAGGCGTGCCACTGTTCGGTGTGCTGGGCGTGATGCTGCAAGCCAAGCGCATCGGCAATCTCGAACGCATTGCGCCCGCGCTGGCACTGATGCAGTCCAATGGCTACCGCATTTCTCAGTCGCTCGTCGATGCGGCCTTGAAGCTCGCGGGCGAAGCGGGCTGATCCAGCATACGGACGAATGGCCGAAATCGCGCCCTCGAGGCCGGCGGCTCGGCGATCTCGTCCACCACCATTGTCGGCCGTTCGACGCCGGTCTGGCGCCGTGGCGCTTCACGCAGAAAATGCGCGACGCGGCAGTCGAGATCGAAGAGTCGATGGCACCGGCAGCACCGGTGCCGCCGCTCAGCGATGCTCCTGCTCCCTCAAGCGGGCGATCCGCGCCGCGGTCTGCGGGTGGCTGTCGAGCCACGTGCCCGCGGCGTCGCGCTTGCCGGAGCGTGCGCGGGCGGCCTGCAGCTTCTCCAGCACGAGGGCCAGCGGCTCGCTCGGGAGCCCTTGCGCATGCAGCAGCCGCAACGCGAAATCGTCGGCCTCGTATTCCATCTCGCGCGAGTAGGTGGCCTGCGCCAGCAGCGCAGGCGCCGTCGCCAGCCACGAGCCCACGTCGCCCAGGTACCAGGCCGCCAGCAGGGCCACCGCCGAGCCTTGCAGCAGCAGCCGCAAGCCATGCCTTTCATGGACGTGGCCGAGCTCGTGCGCCAGCACCGCGAGCACTTCGTCGTCGCTGCCGGCCAGCTCGACCAGGTCGTCGGTGACCACCAGCGTGCCGTCGGGCAGCGCGAAGGCGTTGGCGCCGATCTGCGGCGCCTTCCTGAACAGCAGCCGATGCGGGATCGGCCTGCCCTCGAACCGGGCCAGCCCGTGCAGCGCTTCGGCCAGCCTGCGCCGGCGGGCCTCGTCGAGCGTGCTGGGCTCGAGCGACTGCGCTTCGAGCAGGTTCAGCGCCTGCCCGGACAGCATGTCGATCGTGGCGGCCGGGATCGAGGCCGCGACGTGGCGCGCTGCCCAGGGCAGTCCATCGCGCCAGCCGAACCAGGCGATCAGCAGCAGCAGCGCCAGGGCCGCCGCGACCGCGCGCGGCTCGAAGGCCCAGCGCACCGGGGCGCTGTCGCGCTGGCCGCTGGCCGCGAGCAGGTGCGCCAGCCGGGCGTGGTCGCGCACCTCGACGTGCGCGCCATCGGCGAACGTGATCAATCGCGGCGCGTCGCCCATCGGCTCGGACAGTCGCAGGCTGCCCAGCGCTTCGGTGCGCTGCAGGCCCTCGCCGCTCATCGACAATGCGTCGCCGTGCAGGCTCAGCACCACCGGATGCGCGCGGGCGCTGCGCCCGTCGAAGTACAGGCCGGTGACCGGAGACTCAGAGGGCGATGTCGACATCGAACAGGTCGGCCGCCCCTTCGCCGGTGGCGCCGACCTCGCTCGACTGGCCGGCGACGAACTCATCCAGCGAGCCCGCCGGCAGCATCGCGACCGATTCCAGCCGGTAGCGCGCGCTGCGTATCGCCGCGAACGGAATGAACAACCCCAGCGTGCAGACGATGGCGATCAGGTTGGTGACAGCAATCAGGTAGAGCCGGCGGGCGCCGACGCGCGACTCGAAGCGATGTTCGCCGAGCCGGGTGCCGTTCCACACCAGGTTCTGCAGCCGGGCGGTGAGGTAAGGCCGCACGGCGAGCAGCACCAGCACCGGCACGAAGCCCAGGGCCTGCGGCGGCACCCCGGCCAGGAAATGGAGCGCCAGGATGGCCAGAAGAGCGCCGCCCAGCACCAGGACCAGAGCCGTGAGGTAGACGCGATAGAAGCCGCCCGCACCCGCGGCGAAGCCGAACCCGGTGGCGCCGAAGCGCAGGTGCCGATGCTGGTACTGCTTCATCCGCTGGTGCCACAGCGGCGCGAGCAGCCCCAGCGTGACCGCGCTCAATGCCGGCCACAGCAAGAATACCCTGTACGCGCCGCCGCGCTGGCCGTCGAAAGCGAAGCGCAGGCCGCGCCAGCTCGTGTTGTGGGCACGGAAGCGCAATGAGCGCATCAGCAGCAGCGGGAGTGCCGCGGCCAGCAGCGCCCCAACGACCAGGCCCGCCGCCACCGAAAGCCGCATCGCGATCTCGTACGCCGCCAGCAGCAGCACTGCGATCACCCTGCCCTTGAGGATGGCGATCGGCTTGCCGTGATAGTCGAATGCCGTGCCGGCGAGCGCGGTGTGGCGATGGAAGTACTGCAGCCGCCGCACCTTGGCCCAGGCCGAATAGATGCCCAGCGTCAGCACCGTGAGCAGCAGGTTGACGATCCAGATGCCGAAGTATTCGCCGCCTCGACCGGAGAACTTCAGCGGTTCGACGGGTGAGCCGGGCGCGGGACCGGCGGACGGGTACGACGCGTCGGGCGAGGAGAGCGGCACGGGGGTTCGCCGAAGTCAGGGCGACGGGATGTTGGCAGAGGCCCTCGGGGGGCGCAAACGCCGTTGGGGCGGACGGTCGGGATCGGCTGCGCGGGCGGTCGAGGTCGGCCGGCGGCGATCCGACCCGCCGACCCGGAGCGGGCCCCATCCGATCCGATCCGGAACCGGGCCGGCCCGAGGGGCAGCCCGCGCAGGCCTTCAGCCGAGCAGGTGGGTGACGATCAGGTTGACGGCGTAGCCGCCGACGACGAGGAAGACGAACAGCGTCGCGGCGAGCACGAGGGGCGCGAATCCCGCCTGCCGGATCGCCCCGGCGTGGGTACGCAGGCCCAGCGCGGCCATGGCCATGGCGAGCAGCAGCGTGTCGATCCGGACCAGAGCCTGCACCAGCGAGGCGGGCAGGATCCCCGACGAGTGAACGGCGGTCGCCAGGATGAACAGCACGGCGAACCAGGGAATCATGATGGGCTGCCTTCGCCGCGCCGCGGCCTTGCCCCCACCCGCACTCGTGCTCCCGCCTGCACCCGCGCCCAAGCCTGCGCCCAAGCCCGTCCCTTGCGCTTCCGCCTGGTCACGGCCCAGGTGCGCCGAGAGCATCAACAGGAACGGCGCCAGCATCATCACGCGCAGCATCTTCTCGATCACCGCCGCGGCCGCCGCGCCCTCGCCCACGGCCTGGCCCGCGACGACGACCTGCGCCACCTCGTGCACGGTGGAGCCGGTGAAGACGCCGTAGGCGTGCTCCGACAGGCCCAGGTAGGGATAGAGCAGCGGATAGGCGAACATGCCGAGCGTGCCGAACACCACCACGGTGGCCACGGCCACGGAGACCTCGTGCGCCCGTGCGCGCACCACCGGCTCGGTCGCCATCACGGCCGCGGCGCCGCAGATGGCGCCGCCGGCGCCGATCAGCATGGAGGTGCGGCGATCGAGCCCGAACACGCGCGTGCCCAGCTGCACCGCGACCACGAAGGTCAGCGTCACCATGCACGCGGCGATGACGATGCCTGTCCAGCCGACGCCGGCCACCTCCTGGAAGGTGATGCGGAATCCGTACAGGACGATCCCGGTGCGCAGCAGCAGGCTCTTGGAGAAATCGACGCCGCTGGCGGTGTGCCGGGCGATGGCGGGAAAGAAGGTGTTGCCGCACGCCATGCCGAGCACGATCGCCAGGGTGAGCGCGCTCAGCCCGAGCTGCTGCAGCCACGCCAGCTCGGCGGCGCCCATGGCCAGGGCGGCGAGCGCAGCGGCCAGCGCGCATCCGGACCACCAGGCGGGGTCCCGCGAGCGTTGCAGGAGAGGGGCCGGCACGGCGGCCAGGGCACGATTCATCGGGTTGGCGTTCTTTCGACGAGCGAGGCGGGCCGGCATCGCCGACCTCGCTGCGAGTCTAGGCGGCGATATATCATGAGTACAATACATATATGTCATGCCTGAATAACATTTGGTTATCCTACGAAAAATGGTAGGTCCCGAGACCTTTCCGCCGGCGTCGCGGCCTCACCTGCACCTGCTACGGGTGTTCTTCGCGGTGGCCGAACGGCGCAGCTTCTCGCGCGCGGCCGAGTCGCTCTTCATCAGCCAGCCGGCGGTGTCCAAAGCGGTGCGCGAGCTGGAGCACCAGCTCGGCCTGACCCTCTTCGAGCGCGCCGGCGCGGGCCGCCGTGCGGCAGCAGGCGGCGGCGCGGGCGCGCCTCGCGACATGCGCCTGAGCGAGAGCGGGCAGGCGCTCTTCGAGCACGCGCGCGGCATCTTCGCCCTGGAGCGGGTGGCGATCGAGGACATGCGGGCGCGCATCGCCCTGGAGCGCGGGCGCCTGGTGGTGGGCGCCAGCACGACCGTGGCGGCCTACTGGCTGCCGGCGTACGTCGCCGCGTTCCTGCGGCGCTTTCCTGCGATCGACCTGCAGCTGCGGGTCGGCAACACGCACACCATGGGCCAGGCGCTGATCGACTGCGACATCGACCTGGCGCTGGTGGAAGGAACGGTGCCCGATGCGCGCATCCGCGCGGCGCACTGGCGCGACGACCCGCTGCACATCGTCGCGCACCCCGATGCCGCGGTGGCGCGCGCGGAAAAGCTCGACGCCGCGCTGCTCGAGGCGCAGACGTGGCTGCAGCGCGAAGCGGGATCGGGCACGCGCGAGGTGGCCGAACGGACGATGACCATGCTCGGCATCGAGCCCGCGCGCACCATCGAGATGGGCAGCAACGAGAGCATCGCGCACGCAGTAGCCGCCGGCATCGGCGTGGCGATCCTGCCGGCGCGCGTGGTGCGCGACCTGCTCAGGCTCGGGGCGGTGGCGACGCTGCGCCGGCCGGGGAAGCTGCCCCTGGTGCGCCCGCTGTTCCTGCTGCACCTCGGAGAGCGGGCGCCCTCCCCGCTGGCGCGCGCGTTCCGCGCCGTGCTGGAGGATCCGGCTGCCGCCGGCGCCTCGGACAAATGACGGGCGGTGCGAGCCCCGGGGCGGCGCCTCGGGATCCGCAGTAACGCCGGCGGCGTCCCGAGAGGGCAGCAGGATCGATCATGCGAGGCACGGCGTCAGGATGGCGCCGTGCTCCTCCAGCGAGCGCTGCAGCGCGTCGATCGGGACCTCGCGGCCCTGGACCTCGAGCCGGACCGCCAGCGCCGCCGCGGCTCCAGCAGCCTCGCCCATGGCGAAGCAGGGGCCGGCCACTCTCGCCGAGGCCTGGGCCGCGTGAGTGGCGGAGAGATTCCGCCCGGCCACGAAGAGGTTCTCGTATCCCTTCACGACCAGGCAGCCGTACGGAATGCCGTAGCAGTCGCCGTCGGGAAGGAACTCCCAGCTGGTTCCCCTGCCCCCCTCGTGCTTCTCGAGCGGCCACGCGGTGCACGCGATGCGGTTGGCCGGCTTGACGCAGTTCCTCACCGCTTCCTCCGTCAGCACTTCCTCGCCCCTGATCAGGCGGGTCTCGCGGATGCCGACCATCGCGCCGATGTCGACGATGCGCGCCTGCGCGAATCCCGGGACGTAGCGCCGGAACACCTCTTCGTAGAGAAAGGCCTGGGCCCGCCCGACGCGCTCGGCCTCGGTGAGGTCGTCCGGATCCGAGAGGTCGTAGGGGCTGCCGTCGGCGCGCACCAGCCTCGTGACATTGAGGTGGACGATGCCTTCGAGCGGGTTGAGGTGCACGCCGGTGGCCGTCCGGGGAAGCGGATAGCCGTCGGCCACGGCCTGCTCGAGCAGCTCGCGGATACGCGCGCGCGTCAGCCCGCCGGCGACGCTCGTGTCGACGCCGGCGAGGCGGAACATGGTCGAGCCCGCCTGGGTCTTCCCGCCGTCGCCGAGGCTGTATCCGGCCCCGGCGAAGACCGCCACGTCGCCGTCGCCCGAGCAGTCGACGACGACGCGCGGCAGGATCGCCGCCCTCCCGCCCTTGTTCTCCATGACCACGGCGGCCACGCGCCGCCCTTCGATCTGCACCGCGGCGACCCGGCTGTGCAGGAGCATCGGCACGCCGTGGGCGGCGAGCATCTCGTCGGCGACGAGCTTCAGGCACGCGGAATCGTAGGGCACCCCGAGAATGCGCCCGTGCCGGGCCGGCTCGGAGACGGCGCCGCGCCTGCGCAGGCGGTCCTCCAGCTCGAGGTAGAGGCCGCCGACGACGCGGGCGAGCCGCCGCTCGTCGACGATCGCATGCGTTCCGCAGAATCCACCCAGGGTGACGGCGGTCAGCGTGCCGCCCAGGAAGCCGAAGCGCTCGACCAGGAGCGTGGCGGCGCCGCCGCGGGCCGCCGCACACGCGGCGGCGATTCCCGCGGCGCCGCCGCCCACGACCAGCACGTCCGGCTGCGCGACCACGGGGACGCGCCGCTGCGGCTCGACGATGGTCCGCACCGCGCCGCCGGCGCCCTTCACCCCTTCCGGCACGCCCCTGCCGCTCCCGTATGCGCTGCCGGCGGTGTTTAGTAGTCGAGCTTCACGCCCGCGGCGGCGACGGCCTCGCCCCACTGCCTGACCTCGTCGCGGATGCGCTGCGCTTCCTCCTCGGGCGTGTTGCCGACGACGTTCGCGCCCATGTCGGTGAGCCGCTTGCGCATCGCGTCGGTGTTGATGAACTTCACGATCTCCTTGTTGAGCCGCTCGACGATCGCCGGCGGCGTGCCGGCCGGCACCGCGATGTTCTGCCAGGCGACGACGTGGAAGCCCGGCAGGCCGGACTCGGCCACGGTCGGGACGTCCGGCAGGGCCGGCGAACGGGTGCGGCTGCTGATCGCGATGGCCTTGACCTTGCCCGCCTTGATCATCGCCAGCGAGGCAGGGATGTTGTCGAAGAGCATCTGCACTTCGCCTCCCACCAGCCCGGTGAAGGCCGGGGCGCTGCCCTTGTAGGGCACGTGGACCATGTCGATCCCCGCCTTGGCCTTGAAGATCTCCGAGGTCAGGTGCTGCGCCGTGCCCGCGCCGACCGATCCGAAGTTCAGCTTGCCCGGGTTCTTCTTCGCGTAGTCGACCAGCTCGCGCACCGAGTTGACCGGCAGCGACGGGCTGACGATGAGGAGCAGAGGCAGCTCGGTGATCTGGGTCACGCCCGCGAGGTCCTTGACCGGGTCGTAGCGCAGGTTGCGATAGAGGCTGCCCGCGATCGCGTTCGGCCCCGTGCTGCCGAGCACGAGCGTGTATCCGTCGGGGGCGGAGCGCGCGACCAGCTCGGTGCCGATCAGGCCCCCGGCGCCGGCCTTGTTCTCGACCACCACGCTCTGCCCCAGGTCCTTGGCGATACCCTCGCCGATCAGGCGCGCCATGATGTCGGCGGCGCCTCCGGGAGGCCACGGCACGACGAAGTGGATGGTCTTGTCCGGATAGGTCTGCGCCTGCGCCTGCGCCTGTGCCAGGCCGAGGCCCAGGCCCAGACTCGACGCCAGCGCGACGATCGAGACGATCCGGGTCGCGAAGTGCTTGCCCCATGAACTCATGCTCTCCTCCTTCAGAGGTGTCGACGGCCTCAATTCAATCCGAAGCGAACGTTCTTGACCTGCGTGTCGTCCAGCAGCGCTTCCCTGCCCCGCTCCTTGCCCACGCCGCTCTCGCGGAAGCCGCCGAAGGGCGCGTCCACCGAGGACCGGACACCGGTGTTGATGCACACCGTTCCGGCGCTCAGCGCCCTGGCCAGCCGCATCGCCCTCGATGCATCGCCAGTGAAGGCGCACGCCGCCAGCCCGTAGCGCGAGTCGTTGGCGATGCGCACGGCCTCGTCCTCGCCCTTGAAGCGCATCACCGTGAGCACGGGCCCGAAGATCTCTTCCCTCGCCACCCTCATCGCGTTGGTGGCGTCGTGGATCAGCGTCGGCGCCATGTAGCACCCCTCGGCCAGCTCGGGCCGGGCGCGCAAATCGGAATACGACTGGACGCGGGCTCCCTCGTCGCCGCCGATCCGCAGGTAGTCGCCGACGCGGGCGAGCTGGGTCGGGCTGACCAGCGGCCCCATCTCCGTCGCCGGGTCGCCGGGGAGGCCGATGCGCAGCGCGCGCAGCTTCGCCTCCAGCGCCTCGAGGAAGGCGTCGGCGATCGATTCCTCGAGCAGCAGGCGCGTGCAGGCGCCGCACACCTGCCCCGAGTTGCGGACCATGTCGGTGTAGGCGACGCCGACGGCCTTGTCGAGGTTCGCGTCCGCGAACACCAGCGACGCCGACTTGCCGCCGAGCTCGAGGGTCAGCCGCTTCACCGTCGCGGCCGCTTCCCGGAAGATGGTCTTGCCGGTGGCGGTGCCGCCGGTGAAGGAGACCTTGGCCACCCTGGGGTCGCGCACCAGGGCCATGCCGACCGGATCTCCCGGGCCGTTGACGATGTTCACCACGCCGGGCGGGAAGCCCGCTTCCGCGATGAGGCTGCCGAGCTCCACGGTGGAAAGCGGCGTGACCTCCGAAGGCTTGACGACGACGCAGTTGCCCGCCGCCAGCGCCGGGGCCATCTTGAGCAGCGCGATGCTGAGCGGGAAGTTCCACGGCACGATGAGGCCGCACACCCCCAGCGGCTCGCGCATGGTGAAGTCGAGCAGCGTCCGGTCGGAGACCTCGAGCGTCTCGCCCGCCAGGCCGAGCAGGATGCCCGCGTAGTACTCGAGGGTGGACGGCGCGCCGGCGAGCCACGCCCTGGAGGCCGCGATGGGCTTTCCGGCGTCGTAGCACTCCAACCACGACAGCGCCTCGACCCGCGACTCCAGCAGACGGGCCAGCTCGAGCAGCATGCGCGACCGATCGCGCGGCAGCACGCCGCGCCAGGGTCCGTGAAACGCCCCGTGGGCCGCGGCGACCGCCCGCTCGACGTCTTCGGGCCCCGCCTCGTAGACGTCGGCGAGCTTCCTGCCGTTGGAGGGGTCGAAGGTGGCGAAGGTCTTTCCGGAGATGCTCGGCACTTCCTTGCCGCCGATCAGCATCGGGTAGGGGCCGGAACGAAGGACATCCTCTCGCTTCATCGTCTTGAGCTCCGCCGTCATCAGATTGCCGCCCGGTACAGCTCGGCGATCTCGCCGCGCTCCGGCTTGCGGCAGTTGATCAGCGTGGAGCGCCCCTTCGCGGCCATCTCGGTGAGCCGCTCGGTCATCTCGGCCCGGATGCCGAGGTCGCCCAGCCTGCGGCACGTGCCCGCCGCATCGCGAAGGCCGATCATGGCTTCGATGCCGACGGCGGCCGCCTCGAAGGCACTCATCCCCTCGACGTCGCGGCCCATCAGCCGCGCGATCTGCGCATAGCGCGCGGCGGCCGCTTCGCGGTTGAAGCGCAGGACATGGGGCATCAGGGCGCTCAGGCTCTCGCCGTGCGTGCAGTCGACGAGCGATTCGACCGCCGTGCTCAGCCCGTGGATCGCGTCGTTGCCCTTGAGCGAGATCGCGATCCCCGCGAGATGGCTGCCCAGCATCATGGCGCTGCGCGCCGACAGGTCGCTGCCGTCGGCGATCGCCCGCGCGAGATTGCGGCTCACCAGCCGGATCGCCTCCTGGGCGCAGATGTCGCCGATCGGGTTGACCTGGACGTTGGTGTAGGAACCGAGCGCGTGGATGAAGGCGTCCATGCCGGTCGATGCCGTCATGCGCGCGGGCACGCTGAGGGTCAGCTCCGGATCGAGGATGGCCTGCGCGGGCCGGCAGCGAACGCTGCGCACGAGGTACTTCTTGCCGCTGTCGTCCTTCACCAGCGCGCCCGTCGTGGCCTCGCTGCCGGTGCCTGCCGTGGTCGGCACCGCGATGAAGCCCAGGGGCGTGCCGGGCGCGTCGTCGACCCCCTTGGCCTCGATCTCCTGGATGCTCCTGCCCGAAAGCATCTGCATCGACATGACCTTGGATGCGTCGATCGAGCTGCCTCCGCCGAGCGCGACGATGAAATCGTGGCCCTGCTCCTTCATCAGCGCGACGCCCTCGGTGACCTCGGACATGGTCGGGTTGGGCCTGACCTTCGCGAAGACGTCCGTCTGCACCCCGGCCGCCCGGAGATGGCCCGCGACCCTGTCGGCGAGGCCGATCGCCGCGAGGCCCGCGTCGGTGACGAGCAGAGCCCGGCTTGCCCCCATCGCGCGCGCGCGCGCGCCGAGGCTCTTCGCGGTTCCCGCCCCGAAGGTGACGCTCGGTGGCCAGGCGACCGAGAAGGCCAGGTCATCGAAACGCTCTCGAACTTCCATCTTCCCCAACTCCTTGGCCATGCCTTGGTTATATCTGCAGGATGCCGGTCACGTGCCGGACGTCGCTGCAGCGATCGAGCTCGCGCAGCGCGCGGATCGCCACCTCGATGCGTTCCGGCTCCAGGAGGCCCGAGGCGCCTTCCCGGAACTTGATCGCGTGGTCGAACGGCCGGTCCCTCGCGCCGAGGAGCTGGCGCCTCTCCTCGACATACTCGCGTCCGTCGCTCATCGTGATGCGCACCCGCGCGCCGTACTGGTAGTCCGCGTAGTAGGCCGCGTGCATGGCCGCATCGGCGCGGAACCGGATGCAGGAGCGCAGATGGGCGATCTCCGGCGAAAGGATCCGCTCGCGGAGGTACTGCCGGTGGCCCAGCTCGCCGTCGACCAGTGCGGCCATGATTCCGTAGCCGGCGTCGAAGCACAGGGCCACGTGGGTGATCGCCTCCTGCTCGATCTGCCGGTAGACGTCCGGCTCCAGCGCCTGGAAGCGCGAGGCCACGTAGAGCATGACCCCGGGCCCCTCGACCTCCAGCCGGCTCACCCGGAGCGGGTCGAAGTCCGGGATGCGCGCCCTGAGGGCGAGCGCGCACTCCACGCGGCGATGGCCGTCAGCGCCGCTTCGGCGGTGGTTTCCGTGCCGCTCGCCCCCGGTTCATAGGCCACGGCCTCATGAACGGCGCCCATCAGGGCATGCAGGCGCGCCAGAGGGTTGTCGTCAGCGATGCCGCGCGCCAGTTCGCGGATGTGCTTGCCGGGCTTGGTCAGCGGCGTTTCGCGCAGGAAAAGCCAGAGCGGGCAATAGCCGAGATGTTCGCCGAAGACGCCGTTGCGATCCTCGGTCTCGACCTCGCCGGCGGCGACGACGCTGACGGTGTGGTGGTCGCCGCTGATCGACAGCAGTTCGGTCCGGTTGCCGAACTGGTCGTCATAGACGACCTGGGGGTCGGCGCCCTCGACGGTCACGGACCAGTTCAACACCTTTTGCCCCGGCGCGGTCTGCGGCGAGAGGCGCAGCCGCTGCAAGGTGTAGTGCGCCGGGC
>Ga0066255_1001127_pt1 | contig 29687 bp, 21 predicted proteins | sample ThiBiot_750_biof_FD_71148 | JGI IMG/M metagenome (GOLD analysis project Ga0066255, IMG submission 71148) | Wastewater bioreactor microbial communities from Cape Town, South Africa - Thiocy_expt_750_biof (version 2) | ecosystem: Engineered > Bioreactor > Thiocyanate-remediating >... | reverse complement strand
ACATCCTCCATGGGACGATCGCGCATCAGCGCCATCCCGAGGACCAACCACACCACCTGCTCGGCCGGCAAACGACGACGACGAAGCGTCGCGGTCCCCGTTGCCTCCAGTGCTTCATCGATCCACGTAGGGTCGATGTGCGCCTCAAACGTGCTCAGCGACTCCGCCGACGGGTAACTCGCCGTCTCGGAAAGGGCAGCCTCGAGCCAGGACATCCCTCCTTTTCGCCCAGCGCCGTCGCCATGGAAAGCTCGTCCAGCTTTCCACAGCGGTATCGATCACTTGCCCGCTAATGGAGCGGCATTGGGCCTAAGCGCGTCGCAGCGCGCAGCTCGCGACCCCGGACGTGTTCGCTGCCTATGACTTGTGACTGGCCCGAGCTCTGGCTCATCCTGCTCGTGCTCGCCGGGTGTCGATCACCGACGCCGAGCACGCTACGAGCTGACCGCGTCGAGCCACGCTCAGCAGCACCGGCCGCGTCCGCATGCGCATCAGCCGCCGGGCAGCCTGATGCCGGTGAACGTCGGACGGTGGTGTCTATTGAACATGAGTCAGACGTCGGTCGCGACAGCGATGCGGGCAGTGAGCAACCGGTACGAGCCGGCTGCAAAGGGAAGTCGATCCGCCTGCCCCGGTCCTGGGAAGACGCGTACACCTTGTCGAGGAAAGCGGTGGCGGACGGCACGCCGACTACGGCTGTCGGCCGTGTGCGAGAAATCAACGACGACGTGGCGTCACTCGATGCCGTGTGCCGGCCGTACGGGACGGAGCTTCTAGTCACATTCGCGAAGCCTCCATGCGGTGTCGTCGGGGATACTCTTGTCGTCCGCGGTGTCGCGCGAGCACCCGATCCCATGACGACGCTGGGGCCTGCGGATGGCCCTGCAGTTACGTTGGTCGACGCCGTCGTGTTGGGCACGACTACTACGCAAGAGGTCTGCAGAGCGCGGCAGCCGAGGTGATCGGTCTCGGGCGAGTTCCACCGCTCATGGCGTCACTGTTCCGCACCGCGCGGAGGCCGTCGCAGCGATGACGCTCTCGATCTTCGGGTAGGGCGGAGATCTCGGGGAGGCTAGCGAGAGCGGCCGGATCGTGCCCTACGGCGAGGAGTCCGCCGGGGCCGATGGTCGGAAGGCCGTGGGCAAGAGCTTCAGCGCTCGATCGTCGAATTCTCTACCTGAGGCTCGCCCTTCGCGAGGACGAACAGCCCGGGGTAGTTCTCCGTCTCGAACGTGCCGCGTGGGTTGCGGCGCAGCGTCGAGTCCTTGATGAAGAGCATGCCGCTTCGGTCGTTGCTCACGAAGAAGATCGCGCTGCCGCCCTCGTTGGCCTTGTTGTCCTCGATCAGCGTTCCGCAGACCTCGAGGTTGAAGGTGTTGCCGTCGTTGTAGATCGCGCCGCCGTTGCCGCCCTCGCCGTCGTTCGCGCCCTGGCCGGTCGCCTTGTTGTCGGAGAGCACGCTGTTCAGGATCGTGTACGACGTGCCGATGCTGCTGATCGCGCCACCGTTCGCGCACGTATTTCCGAAGCCGGGCTTGCCGCCGAAGGAGCTGTTCACGATGTACGTCGGGCGCGAAACGCTTCCGCCCTCGATGTGCTGCATCACGCGGATCGCGCCGCCCCCGACGTCCGAGCCGCGATCGTCGCAGACGTTGTTGAAGAAGCGCGAGTTGATGATCTTGACCCGACCGCCGCGCGCGTAGATGGCCCCGCCGCCGCCGTCGTTGCCGCCCGTCTCGAGCCCCTTCGCGTTGCCGTCGATGAACGTGAGGTTCTGCACCGAGAGCAGCGGATCGGGCTGGTTGTTGCAGTCGGGCGTCGTCCAGACCTGCGCTTGGTCGCACGTGTTCTGGTAGAGGATGCGGACCTTCCCTCCCCCGCTCAGCGTGACCTTGCCGCCGCCGTCGATGATCGTCGGCCCCTTGTCATTGAAGACCTTCGCGGTCTGGGTGAGCGTGATCGTGACGGGAGCCGGCCCGCAGTCGAAGGTGATGACGCCCCCCTTCGCCACGGCAGTCACGAACGCATCGCCGGTGCACGACTCCGCGCTCCCGGTCCCGACCACCGTGCGGGGGTTCGAGAGGTCCTCCGGCTGAGCGGCCACGGGTACCGCGCACGCGCCCTCCGGTTGCCCCGCCGGCGGACCGTCGCCGGGAGGCGTCGGCGAACCTGCATCATCGCCCGACTGTCCGGTCTTGGTCCCGCCCGGCGCGCCACCGCTCGAAGCGCCAGCGTCACTCGCAGTCGAATCGCCGCAGCCTTCGAGCGCGAGCGCGAAGGCGAGCGCGACCATCCACACCCTCGAGGTCGACATTCTCGGAGAATAGCGTCGCCGGCTCGGCGCGGGCGCGGCTTCACCTCGACGTGACCGGCTCGGTCGCACCTCTTCGCAGCCTTCCGCCGTCGCCCCTACGCGCGGCCCCCCAACGAGCGCCGAAGGCGCGCCGCTGCGGGTGGGCGGAGCGCGAGCCCCGAGCTCGAGGCGCGTGCTCCGAGCGAGGCGACCTCGGGGAGCGCGAGGACAGGGCCGGCATAGGCCAAATGCGCAGCGCCCGCGGAGCCGAGGATGGCTTCGCGGGCGCGCGGTGCTCGATGTCGTTTCCCGCCGGGCGCTCGCGTCCTCGAACGGGACGCGAGCTCCGAGCGAGCGGGTGACTCAGGCGATGAGCGGGGCAATGAGGAGCGAGACGACGCCCATCACCTTGATGAGGATCGAGATGCCGGGGCCCGAGGTGTCCTTGAAGGGATCGCCGACGGTGTCGCCGACGACGGCCGCCTTGTGCGCGTCCGAGCCCTTCGCGTGGCCGGGGAGGCCGCCCTTCTCGATGTGCTTCTTGGCGTTGTCCCACGCGCCACCGCCGTTGGCCATGACGAGCGAGAGGACGGCGCCGACCGCGAGCGCACCCGCGAGCATGCCCGCGAGGACCTCGGGACCGGCGGTGAAGCCGACGACGACCGGAGCGAGCACCGCGATGGCGCCCGGGGCGATCATCTCGCGGATGGCCGCCGACGTGGCGATGTCGACGATGACCTTCGGCTGGGGCTCGACGCCCGGCTTGCCCTCGAGCAGGCCCGGGATCTCGCGGAACTGGCGACGGATCTCCTCGACGATCGCGCCGGCGGCGCGACCAACGGCGGTCATCGTCATCGCGCCGACGATGCACGGGAGCATCGCGCCGAAGAGGATGCCCATGAGGACCTTGGCGTCGGTCAGGTAGAGGACGAGCTCGGCGCCGCCCTTCGCGCGACGGACCGCGTTGACCTCCATGTTGAAGGCCGCGAAGAGCGCGACGACCGTGAGAACGGCCGAGCCGATCGCGAAGCCCTTGCCGACGGCGGCCGTCGTGTTGCCGACCGCGTCGAGCTCGTCGGTGATCTCGCGGACCTCTTTGCCGAGGCCGGCCATCTCCGAGATGCCGCCGCCGTTGTCGGCGATCGGGCCGTAGGCGTCGACGGTCATGACGATCGCGGTGCCGGCGAGCATGCCGACCGCGGCGAGCGCGATGCCGTAGAGGCCGAGCTGGTCGTTGGAGATCCAGCCGACCGCGCAGAGCGTGACGAGCGGGATGGCGACGCTCTCGAGGCCGACGGCGAGGCCGCGGATGACGTTGGTGCCGGGGCCCGTCAGCGAGCTCTCGGCGACCTTGTGAATCGGGCCCATCGACGTGTAGTAGTCGGTCACGAGCCCGACGATCGCGCCGCCAGCGGCGCCGGCAGCGAGGGTGATCACCGCGCCGGTGCTGAAGCCGAGCATCGGGAGGACGACCGCCGCCGCGATGACGACGAGGAACGGCGGGAGGATCAGCGCGAGGCGGAGGACCCGAGCCGGCGGCAGGTTCTTCAGCATGCGCGTGATGAAGATGCCGACGACGGAGACGGCGAGGCCGATCGTCGCGAGCAGGAGCGGGAGCGAGACCGCCATCGCGCGGAGCTCGACCTCGGAGGTGACGCTCGGCGCGAGCTGCTGGAGCGTCGCGATCGGCATCGTGAGCCCGAGCGCGATCGCCGCGACGACCGCAGCGACGTAGCTCTCGTAGATGTCCGCGCCCATGCCGGCGATGTCGCCGACGTTGTCGCCGACGTTGTCCGCGATGACGCCCGGGTTACGCGGATCGTCTTCGGGGATGTTCGCCTCGACCTTGCCGACGATGTCGGCGCCGACGTCGGCGGCCTTCGTGTAGATGCCGCCGCCGATGCGCGCGAAGAGCGCGATCGAGCTCGCACCGACCGCGAACGAGTGAACGATCGTCGCGAGGTGCTCGTGGTTGCGGAAGAGCGCGTAGATGCCGCCGAGCCCGATGAGCCCGAGCCCTGCCACGCAGAGCCCCATCACCGCCCCGCCGTCGAGCGCCGTGACGAGCGCCGTCGGCTTGCCGTGCGCGCGTGCGGCCTCGGCCGTGCGGACGTTCGCGTACGTCGCGGCCTTCATCCCGAAGAAGCCGGCGATGAGCGACAGGAACGCGCCCGCGAAGAACGCGCCACCGGCGAGCAAGCCGAGCGTTGCCGACAGCAGGGCGAAGACGACGGCCGCGTAGACGGCGAGTACCTTGTACTCGCGCGCGAGGAACGCCATCGCGCCTTCGCGGACGTAGCGCGCGATGCGCGCCATCGCTTCATTGCCCTCGGGGGCCTTCTTCACCCGCACGTAGAACACGCGAGCCACGACGAGCGCGACGGCGCCCATACCGATCGACTGATACGACAATGCGTCCACGAATGAAGGTCCTCTCGTTCCGCCTGAAGCGTCGCGTCAGATGGCAGAGGATGGGCGCCGCATCAATGATAAAGTCGCGACTTGACAACGGATCCCGCCTGTGGAAAAACGTGCGACGTTGCAGAAGGCTGGCGCCGCGCAGCGCCCGATCCCCCGGAATCGGAGCTGTTTTGCGGCTTTCTCCGCCTAAAATCGCCGCATGAGCTCGCACGTGGCGACGGTCGCCGAGCAGGCGGTTCGTCGCCGTCCGTGTGTCCGCACCGACGCCGGCCACCCAACCAGCCCGCGCGCGGCGTCGGCGGCGCGGCGTCGGCGGAGCGGCCTCGACGGAGCTTGCGCGATGACGCTCGGAGCGCCGGCTCACCGCAAGATCGGGATGCCGAGCGCAGCGATCGACGCCTCGATCTGCTGGCGCGCGATCTCTCCGCGCTCGTCGACCGAATAGTCGTCGCTCTCGATCTTCAGGCTGCGCGTCGCAGTGACGTCGGCCTTGCCGACGACGCGGTACGGCACGGTCCCGGTCATCGCCTCGCGCAGGATGCGCAGCGCGATGTCGACCGGAACCGTGGCGGGGACGCGGACCTGCGTCGTGCGGTCGGAGCCGAGCCAGATCCCCTCGCCGCCCGGGCGGAAGTCGATCGGCATCGTGTAGCGGTCCTGGAACGTCACGGTCCCACGCATCGCGCGGACGGCGACGTCGTAGCTGTTCGGATTGAACACATCCATGACGACCGTCATCTGCACCGCAAGGCTGGGCGGGAACCCGAACTGCACGCCCTGCATCTCGGCGTGGCGCACCTTCATCGTCGGCTTGCTCGCGCAGCCGTTCGTGACGGCGGCGAGCGAGAGGAGAAGAGCGACGACCATCGCGGACCGGACGAGCTTCACGTGCACAGCATACCGATGGAGCGACGACCACGATCGATGGAATCGGCATCGCGAGTCCGCTGGCGGGAATTTGGTGCACGCCCGCGCCCGAGCCAGCGGCACGGCTGGAGCGGGACCGTCCCCGTCCGCTTCCCGTTTCATTGACGGATGAGGTGGAACGGCAGCGTCAGGACCTGCTGCCGCTCCGGCTCCGGGAACTGCCAGGTCTGGATCTCGCCGGCGATGCAGCGCGCCACCGCGAGCCCGACGTCCGCGGAGCCGTCCGAGTCCACGAGCTGCGCGTCCGCCCGGGTGACGCGCCCCCTCGGATCGATCGTCGTCGTCACGGCGATGTTCACGCGGCGCACGCTCTCGGCGGCCGTCTCCCAGCACTTGCGCTTCACGGCGCCCTGTTTCTCTCGGACGAGTCGCTCGACGGCATTCTGATCGAACACCCGCGGCTCTGCGGCCACGGGCTCGGCGGGCGTGCAGCCCGCGTCGGCTCCGGAGGACGACTCGGCCCCGCACGTCGTAGCGGCCTCGCGCGCGCAGCGCGTGCCGTCGAACACGAAGCCCGCCGGACACGTCGGCGGCGGCGCCTTTCCGTCGAGAGGGATCAGCGCGACGCGCAGGGGCACCGAGCAGCCCGCGAGCTCGATCCCCTCAGCCACGGCGCGCTCGCAGACCTGCGCCTGCCCCTCGCGGGTCATTCCCTCGATCGGCGTCCCGGAGGCGAAGAGGTTCCTCGCCTCCACCTCGCGGGCGTCGGCCACCGCGGTCGCGAAGCCGCCGACGTACACCGCACCGATGACGTGCGTCGCTCGCTTGCACTCCGGCCCGACGAGGTCGTACTCCGTGATCGTGCTGCCGGCGGGCAAGCCGACCCTGCCGACGACCTTCGCGTCCGCTCGGAACGCGCGGCGTCCAGAGATGAGGCCCGAGACGTTCTCCGCGCCGAGCGGGAGCTGCGCGAAGAGCTCGCCCTGGTCGCGAGCGATCTTCGTGTCCGTCTCGCTGAGCGGAGAATAGACGTATCGGTTCTTCGGCCCGACACACTGGGGCAAGAGCTCGAGCGAGAGCTCGCAGTCGCGCATCTCGTACCGCACGGCGACCACCCCCTGACGCCGGAGCCTGTCGAGCTGCGCACGGGAGGACGCTTCCCACGCCATGAGATCCGGTTCCGCCGGCGCCTTCACCGCGGCGCAGTCCGCGCCGGCTCGCGGCCCGCGAGCCCCCGGTCCCTTGTTGCAGCCCGCGATCCCCACGCCTGCCACGACCCCCACCACGCACGCGAGCGCAAGACGACCTCGGACCGCGACCACCATCGATCGCGCGACGTTAGCAGAGTGAGACGTGAATGTTGCGGCTCGCCCGCGACCGGCTCTGCCGGAACGAGTGAGCCCGCTCGCGATCGCGCGCCTCCGCAGGTTGCGAGCGTCACCACGCCCACGCGTCGAGGAACGAAGCCCATCCATACGCCGCGTCCAGCGTTCAAGGCGGTATATACTCGGCGGCTCCTTGGCTGGACCCGCTTCCATCTCCACTCCCCGCACTGCTCCTCGTTCCAGAGAGCTCGCGCTCGCGCGCACGCCGTCGGTCCCGCTCGTCACGAAGGACTTCCAGCGGACGACGCTGAAGGCTCACCACCGCCCCGTCCTGCGAGCGCTCGCCGAGGCGATGTTCTCTCAGGACGGAGAGATCGCTCCCGGGCGGCTGGACGCGTTCGTCGAGGACGTCGACGGGTTCATCAGCCCCGCAAGCAAGACGCTGCGGTTCGGCCTCATCGCGATGCTGTTCGCGATCCGATGGTCGCCTCTCCTCTTCTTTCGCTTCAAGACGTTCGAGGAGCTCACGGTCGAAGACCGCGTGCATCACCTCGAGGCGCTCGAGAAGTCGAAGGTGAAGCAGCTCCCGCTGCTCGTCGTCGCCTACAAGACGGTCCTCACGATGATCTTCTACGAGGACGAAGGCGAGCAGCGCGCGATCGGCTACCCCGGCCCGGAGCGAAAGCGCTGGAAGAAAGGACCTTCGCTCCCGGTGGTCCAGCCGAACGAGGAGGTGGCGCAGTGACGCTCCACGCTCGTTCGCACGACCACGATCATGCGAGGCCGGCGCGCCTACCCGTGATCCGCGGCCGAGAGCAGGCCGCTCCGTTCTCGGCCAAGGTCGACGTCGTCATCGTCGGCTCCGGTGCCGGCGGCGCAGTGCTCGCCCGCGAGCTCGCGAGGGACGGTCGGAGCGTCCTCGTGCTCGAGGAGGGCGCCCACTATTCGCCCGAAGAGTACGGTGCGATGACACCGTCGAACTCGTTCCGCCGCCTATCGCGCGAAGCGGGGATGTCGGTCGCGCTCGGGGTCGGCGACACTCCGCTCATCAGCCTGCTCGCGGGCAAGTGCGTCGGGGGATCGAGCGTCCTCACCGGCGGCGTCTGCTTCCGGATCCCGGAGGAGGTCCTCCACACGTGGAGCGGCGAGCTCGGGCTCGACCGCATGACGCCCGAGGGGCTCGATCCGTTCTTCTCCGAGGTCGAGCACATCTGCCACGTCGAGGACGTGCCGCTGCACATGCGCTCGCGCGCGACCGAGCTCTTCGTCGAGGGCGCCGACAAGCTCGGCATCACGATGAAGACGATGCGCCGCAACACGAAAGGGTGCCGCGGCGCTGCTCGCTGCAACTTCGGCTGCCCCCACGGCGCCAAGATGAGCGTCGACGTCTCGTTCTTGCCGGACGCCGTCGCCCACGGCGCCACCATCGTATCCGACGCGCTCGTCGAGCGCATCGACATCACGGGCGGGACGGCGCGCGGCGTCCGCGGACGCTTCCTCGACGGCATCACCGGCGAGCCTCGCGTGCGCTTCGAGGTGCGCGCGAAGCTCGTCGTCGTCGCGTGCGGATCGATGCACACGCCGATCCTTCTCCGGAAGAGCGGCCTCGACTCCGTGCACATCGGCCGGCACCTCACGCTCCACCCCGCCGTGCGCATCGGCGCGCTCTTCGACGAGGAGGTCGACGGCTGGGACGGCTCGCTCCAGAGCGTCTACACCGATCACTTCCTCGGCGACGGCATCTGGCTGAACGGCGTCTACAGCCCGGTCAACGTCCTCGCGGCCGCGTTCCCGGGCGTCGGTCGCGAGCATCGTCGGCTCGTGAAGCAGATGCCGAACCTGGCCTTCTTCGGCGGGATGGTCCACGACGACGGCGGCGGTCAGGTCCGTCGCTGGCTCTCGCGCGAGCCGCTCGTCACCTACAACATGGTGAAGCGCGACAAGGCGAGGCTCCTCAAGGCGATCCACATCCTCGGCCGCATGGCCTTCGCCGCCGGCGCGCGCGAGGTGCTCACGCCTGTCTTCGGGCTGCCGACGGTGAAGAAGGAGAAGGACCTCGACTTCCTCCTCGAGAACAAGCTCCCCGCGAGCAAAGTCGAGTGCATGGCATTCCACCCGCTCGGCTCGGCCAAGATGGCGACGACTCCGGAGGCCGGCGTCGTGAAGCCCACCGGCGAGACGTGGGCGGTCGACAACCTCTTCGTCTGCGACGGCAGCGTCCTTCCGACGAGCATCGGCGTGAACTCGCAGCTCCCGATCATGAGCGTCACGATGATGCTCGCGCGCGGCATCGCCGACGACTTCGAGCGCTACGCCAGCCGGGCCTGACCCGCGAGAGATTCAACAGGAAGGCACGAAGGCGGGAAGAGGGAGGATCAAATCATGATCCGTCCCGTCTTCCTGTGGACTCTCTGTTCGGCGTGATCAGGGCAATGCCGTTCGGAGAGGCAGAGACGGATTCAGAACAGGGAACAGGGAACGAAGGAGAACGGGGCAGTGAAGCGGGAACAGGCTGGAGCTCGCCCGTTCCCCGTTCAACTTGCCTGTTCCCCGTCCCCTGTTCCACGCTCCGTCACGCGCGAGCTCGGCTCGTCCGAACGGCGTTGGCGTGATCAGGGCGTAGCGGCGAGGCTGCCGAGGCGGCGCGGCTCGGCGGCGCCGATCCACTCGGCTCCGGCACGACCGATCGCCGGCGCGTCGGCGAGGTGACCGCGCTCCTTGAACGTGTAGCCCATCGCCTCGAGGCGCTTCGCCGTGCTCGGCGCGAGCCCGTGCTTCTCGAAGATGACCTCGTCGGGGAGGTGCTGCATGTGGAAGCGCGGCGCGCTCACGGCCGCGCCGATGTCGAGCCCGAAGTCGATCACGTTCGAGAGCTGTTGCCACACGGCGGTGATGATCGTCGGTCCACCCGCGCCGCCGGCGACGACGAGGACCTTGCCGTCCGGTCCGGTCACGATCGTCGGCGCCATCGAGGAGAGCATCCGCTTGCCCGGCGCGATCGCGTTCGCCTCGCCCTGCACGAGCCCGAAGCCGTTGGCGGTGCCGGGCACGGAGGCGAAGTCGTCCATCTCGTTGTTGAGGACGAAGCCACCGCCCTTCACGGTGACGCCCGATCCGTACCACCAGTTGATCGTCGTCGTCAGGGAGACAGTATCACCGTTGGCGTCGACGACCGAGAAGTGCGTCGTGTGCGGGCCGCTCGCGCTCGCGGGGCCCGCCGCGAGCTCGGACGACGGCGTGGCGCGATCCGGCAGGATCGTCGCGCGCTGCTCCTTCGCCCACTTCTCGGAGAGGAGCTCGTCGAGCGGCATCTTCACGAAGTCCGGATCGCCGAGCTTCGCGTTCCGCGCGGCGTATGCCCGCCGCATCGCCTCGAACACGTAGTGGAGCTGCTCGGGCGACTGGTGCTCGAGCTTGCCGAGCTCGTAGCCCTCGAGGATGTGCGCGATCATCGCGAGGGTCACGCCGCCCGACGACGGCGGCGGCATCGACGTGATCTTGTGGCCGCGGTACGTGAACTCGATCGGCTTTCGCCACTTCGCCTGGTACTTCTTCAGGTCGGCGAGCGTGATGAGGCCGCCCTCGTCCTTCATCTGCTTGACGAGCGCGGCGGCGATCGGCCCCTCGTAGAAGCCCGACGGGCCCTTCTCGATCCGCTCGAGCACCGTCGCGAGCTCCGGGTTCTTGAACGTCGTTCCCTTCACGGGCGGCGCGCCGCCGGGCAAGAAGAGCGCGGCGCTCACGGCGTGCTTCTCGAGGCGCTTCGCGCCGAACTCGAGCGTGGAGAGGAACGCGTCGTCGACGACGAAGCCGTCGCGCGCGAGCTTGATCGCAGGCGCGAGGAGCTCCTTCCACGTCTTCTTCTTCGAGCCGAGCGTGCGATGGAGCTCCCAGAGCCCCGCGACGCTCCCAGGGACGCCGACCGACTTGATCCCGTCGCGCGCCTCCGGCTTCGGCTTGCCGTCGGCGGAGAGGAACATGTCGCGCGTCGCCGCGGCGGGCGCGGTCTCGCGGAAGTCGAGCGCGCGGACCTCGCCGCGCATGCGCGTCACCGCGAAGCCGCCGCCGCCGATGTTGCCGGCAGTCGGATAAGCGACCGCGAGCGCGAAGGCCGTCGCGACCGCGGCGTCGGCCGCGTTGCCTCCCGAAGCGAGGACGTCGCGGCCCACATTCGTGGCGATCGCGTTGTCGGTCACGACCATGCCGTTCGCGCCGCGGACGACGACCGGCGTCTGGTAGGGCCATGGATTCGCCGTCGCGCCCGCATCGCTGGGCGTGGTCGATGCATCCGCGAGCGCGGCAACAGGTGCAGGCGCAGGCGCCGCGGAGACGACGGGTGCGGGCGCGGGCGCGGGTGCTCCGCCAGCACAACCGAGGAGGAAGAGGAGAGCGACGACGGGTCGGAGACCGGCAGAGCGAAGAGCCATCGAGGCGGGAGCCTAGCCGCGATGGCGTCCGGGGCGAAGACGCTCGTCCCAGTTCCACGCCCTGCGCTTCGATAGCGCGACCGAGGCGAGCATCCAAGCCCCGGCGCTCAGGCATGCCTGCTGCACATTCGGGCACCATCATGCGAGCCATACGCGCCCTCGCGCTGCTTGCGTCTCTTGCATCTCTCGCGACTGCCTCGGCGTGTCAGGACGACACCAGCGGCCCAGGGGCGCGGCCGCGAAAGGCCGACCCGACGCAGCCAGGCGCGGGGCCCAGTGACGACGGCGGCGGCAGCACCGTCGACAGCGGCTCGGTGGAACCGGAGGCCCGCCCCTACGTTCACTACGACGTGAATCACGTCCTCTCGACGGGTCAGTCGAACTCGGTCGCCAATGACGGAGTCCCCGTCCTCACGACCGCGCAGCCGTACTCGAACCTGATGTTCGACGTGGGCGTCATGACGGCCGCCGACTGCGACGGCGACGGATGCACCGCCTACCAGAAGCCGTCGAGCTTCCTTCCGCTCGTGGAAGGAGATTCCTTCTGGTACCCGGTCGAGACGATGTCCTCCGGACTCGCCAACGAGGCGGCGAGGCTCGGGCTCGCGAAGAACCACGCTCTCCTCGTGAGCGTGCACGGCCGAAGCGGCAACTCCTACGGCTGCTTGCGCAAGGGCAGCTGCGGCTGGTGGCCGGACAGGCGCTACGTCGAACCGTTCGCCGAAGCGATGATGCAGGTGAGCGACGCAAAGGCGATCGCGGACGCCGCCGGAAAGTCCTACGCGGTGCGCGCGGTCACCGCGGTCCACGGCGAGCACGATCACTTCGCCTACGAGACCGGAGAGTCCGCCTTCCCGATGAACGGCACGGACGGCGTGAGCGTCGTGAACGACTACGCCGCTGGGCTCATCGAATGGCAGAAGGACTACGAGGCCGGCGTGAACGCGATCACCGGGCAGACCGCGGCCGTACCGCTCTTCATCAATCAGTTCTCGCACTGGAACAACACGCCCAGCACCAGGATCGCGTACATGCAGCTCGACGCGCATCTCCGCGCGCCCGGCAAGGTCATCGTCGTCGGGCCGACCTACGCGCTCGGCTACTCGAGCGACTGTCTCCACTTCACCAATCACGCCGAACGCCAGCTCGGGGAGTACTTCGGCAAGGCCTATGCGCGCGTCGTCCTCGAGGGCAAGACGTGGGAGCCGCTCCGTCCCACGCAGGTGACCATCGCCGGCAACGTCGTCACCGTGAAGTTCCACGTCCCCTCGCCCCCCCTCGTCTTCGACACGACGCGCGTGAGCGACCCCGGACGCTACGGCTTCGAGTGGTACGACGCGAGCGGCGCGCCGCCGGCGATCACGAAGGTCGAGCTCGCGGGCCCGGACACCGTCGCGGTGACGCTCGCATCGGCGCCGACCGGCGCGAGCAAGCGCCTTCGCTACGCGTACACGTTCACGGAGTGTCGGGGCACGGGGACGGTCGCCCGCGGCAACCTCCGCGACTCGGACACCACCCCTTCGAACTACGGCTACGAGCTCTTCAACTGGGCGGTCCACTTCGACGTCGCCGTGCAGTGACTCGCCGCTCGTCGCTACGACTGAACCAAGGGGGCTTCGCTCACCCGTCTGGTGCTAGGCTGCTGGCCGTGTCGGCAGCCGTCATCCAGATCTTCGGCACCAAGAAGTGCCAGGACACCCGCAAGGCAGAGCGCTGGTTCAAGGAGCGCGGCATGAAGGTGCAGAGCGTCGATCTCTCCCAGAAGGGCCTCTCGCCCGGCGAGCTCCGGAGCGTCGCCGCGCGCGTGGGCGGCGTCGAGGCGCTGATCGATCGCGACGGCAAGCGCTACGTCGACAAGGGGCTGAAGTACTCTGCGCCGACGGGCCCGCGCATCGAAGCGCTCCTCCTCGACGATCCGCTCCTCCTCAGGACGCCGATCGTGAGGCGCGGGCAGGATGCGACGCTCGGGTATCAGCCCGAGGTCTGGGAGCGCTGGAAGTAGGCCCCCGCGTCAGCGCTTCGCTCCGCTCGAAGCGAACGGACGCGAAGCCAGACGCTTCAAGGTCTGCCGCGCCGTGGAGCGGTCGCGGGTGATGGATGCCTTGCCGCTCTTGGCCTTCGGCTCCGACGATCCGCTCGTCGCCCTGCCCTTCGGTGACGTGAGCTGACCGAGACGCTCGCCGTTCGCCGAGACGCGGACGAGCTCCTCGAAGCGACGGAGGCGCGTCTCCTCCTTCTTCGCGCTCATCACCAGGTGAATCGCGGTGCGCCGGTACCACGGGGCCTGCGTCTGAAACCACGTCCACGCCTGCACGTTCTTCTCGAACCGGCGCTGCAGCTCGGACGTGAGCTCCGCGGGCACTTCGCGCTCGAACGAGTACACGCCGCTCCTCGCTTCGGTTCGCTTTCCGAACGCCGCGAGCCCCGCCGGCTCCATCCGGCCTTCCTTCGTCAGCTCGGCGACGCGCTTCGTGTTCACCGCGCTCCAGATGCTGGTGGGCTTACGCGGCGTGAAGCGGATCCTGTACGCCGTCTCGTCGATGCTCTTTCGCAGACCGTCGATCCACCCGAAGCAAAGCGCCTCGTCGACCGACTCGGGCCACGTGATGCTCGGCTTGCCCGACTTCGTCTTGTAGAAGCCGACCCACAGCTCCGTCTTCCGATCGTGGTGCCGGGCGAGCCACTGCCGCCACGCAGCAGGGGTCGGGAAGAACACGATGTCGTCGGCCTCCGGCATCGCTCGAACCTTACCAGCTCGGGCGAGTCGCCCGGGTTGCTCCGCGGCGATGCGGATCGCCGACAGGCTCCTCGACCGAGCACGTGCCGCGGAGGGGAGCTTCCGAAGGCCAACGTCCGCGCGCGGCGCGCTCCGAAGAGCATTCGCCGCGCCCGGGCGTCGGGTCAATCGCCGAAGCGCGCGATCGGGCTCGATCTCGGTGCCGCTCGGTCTGGTGCTCACCCGAGACCGAGAGACCGATTGCGCGCGAAGAAACGTCAGCGCGTCGGGGCGGCGACGGTCTGGTCGATCGCGCCGAAGATCGACCGGCCGGCGTCGTCACGCATCTCGATCCGCACGCGATCGCCACGGCGGAGGAACGGCGTGATCGGAGCGCCGGAGAGGATCGTCTCGACGGTCCGGACCTCGGCGATGCACGAGTAGCCGTGACCGCCGGCGGCGATCGGACGGCCGGGGCCGCCGCCTTCGTCGCGGTTGGAGACGGTGCCCGAGCCGATGATCGAGCCGGCCGCGAGGTCGCGCGTCTTTGCCGCGTGTGCGACGAGGGTGCCGAAGTCGAACGTCATGTCGACGCCCGCATTCGCCTTCCCGAACGGCATGCCGTTGAGCGAGACGTCGAGCACGCGATGGAGCTTGCCGTCCTTCCACGCGTCGCCGAGTGTGTCGGGGGTGACCGCCACGGGCGAGAACGCCGAGGCCGGCTTCGACTGGAAGAAGCCGAAGCCCTTCGCCAACTCCGCCGGGATCAGGTTCCGGAGCGAGACGTCGTTGACGAGCATCACGAGGCGGATCGCGGCGAGGGCCTCCTCGCGCGTCGCGCCCTGGCGCACGTCGCCGACGAAGACCGCGACCTCGCCCTCGAGATCGCAGCCCCATCCTTCGTCGGCCAGCGGGATCGGATCGCGCGGCGCGAGGAAGATGTCCGAGCCGCCCTGGTACATCAGCGGATCGGTCCAGAAGCTCTCCGGCATCTCCGCCTTGCGCGCCTTGCGGACGAGCGCGACGTGGTTCACGTACGCCGAGCCGTCGGCCCACTGGTAAGCGCGCGGCAGCGGCGAAGAGCACGCCTCCTCGGAGAACGGCTCCTTCGCGCCCTCCCCTCGCCCGAGGGCCGCGGCGAGCTCGCGAAGGCGACCTTCGCTCTCCGCCCACGTGTCGAGCGCGCGCTGGAGCGACGGCGCGACAGAAGAGGCGTCCACGCACCAGGCGAGGTCGTCCGACACAACGACGAGGCGCCCGTCGCGCCCGGACTTCAACGATGCGAGCTTCATCACGCGTTCTCCTACTACTTGCCCGTGGTGCCGGGGAGCTTCGCCTTTTCGAACGCCGACCAGCACGCGTCGTAGTCGGCCTGCAGCGCCGGGCTCTCCATCGCGAAGCGGGTGGGCCGGATGACCCAACGGCTCTCGAACATGAATGCGAGCGTGTCCTCGATTTTGTGCGGGCCGAGCTCGACCTCGACCGCGCGCTGGTAGCTCGTCTTGTCGGGGCCGTGCGCGCTCATGCAGTTGTGCAGCGACGCGCCGCCGGGAGCGAAGCCGCCCCCTTCCTTCGCGTCGTAGATACCGTGCACGAGGCCCATGAACTCGCTCATCACGTTGCGGTGGAACCACGGCGGCCGGAACGTGTTCTCGGCGACCATCCAGCGCGGCGGGAAGATCACGAAATCGCAGTTTGCCGTCCCGGGCACCTCGCTCGGCGAGGTGAGGACGGTGAAGATCGACGGATCGGGGTGATCGAAGCTCACCGTGCCGATCGTGTTGAAGAGGCGGAGGTCGTATTTGTACGGCGCGAGATTGCCGTGCCACGCGACCACGTCGAGCGGCGAGTGATCGAGCTTCGTCGACCAGAGGCGGCCGAGGAACTTCTGCACGACCTCGGTGGGCCGATCGACGTCCTCGAACGCAGCGACCGGCGTGAGGAAGTCGCGCGCGTTGGCGAGGCCGTTCGAGCCGATCGGTCCGAGCTCGGGCAGGCGGAAGAGCGCGCCGTAGTTCTCGCAGACGTAGCCGATCGCCTTCCCATCCGGCAGCTCCGCGCGGAAGCGCACACCGCGCGGCACGACGCCGATCTCACCCGGCGCGATCTCGAGCACGCCCAGCTCGGTGAAGAGCCGGAGCTTGCCCGCCTGCGGCACGATCAGGAGCTCGCCGTCGGCGTCGTAGAAGACGCGATCGACCATCGAGCGATTCGCGACGTACATGTGGATGCCGAGGCCGGAGCCGACCGCGGCGTCACCGTTGCCCGCGAAGGTCACGAGACCGTCGACGAAGTCCGTCGGCGCCGAAGGGAGCTCCGGCGGGCTCCACCGGAGGCGGTTCGGCGAGGCTGGCGCCTCGTCGAACGGCCCGCTCCGGAGGAGGCCCTGCGGGTGAGGCTGGAAGGCCGCGTGCTCCGCACTCGGCCGCAGCCGGTACAGCCACGAGCGCTTGTTCTCCTTCCGCGGCGCAGTGAACGCCGAGCCCGAAAGCTGCTCGGCGTAGAGCCCGTACGGCACGCGCTGAGGCGAGTTCTGGCCGCGCGGCAACGCGCCCGAGACCGCCTCCGTCGCAAACTCGTTTCCGAAGCCGGAGAGGTAGCTCACGAGGCCTTTCTACTACGGCGTGGCCGGCGTTGCAGGGCCGGCGGCAGGAACGTTGATGACGCCGCGGCGGATCTGGTCGAGCTCGATCGACTCGAAGAGCGCCTGGAAGTTGCCGTTGCCGAAGCCCTCGTTGCCCTTGCGCTGGATGATCTCGAAGAAGATCGGGCCGAACAGGTTGTCGGTGAAGATCTGGAGGAGGAAGCCCTCCTTCTCGTTGCCGTCGATGAGGATCCGGTTCTTCCGGAGCGCCGCGAGGTCCTCCTTGTGCGGACCGACGCGCTTGTCGACGAGCTCGTAATACGTCTCGATCGTGTCCTGGAAGATGACGCCGTTGGCGCGGAGCTTGTCGATCGTCGTGTAGATGTCCTCCGTCGTCAGCGCGAGGTGCTGGATGCCCTCGCCGTTGTACTGACGGATGAACTCCTCGATCTGCGAGTTCTCGTCCTGGCTCTCGTTGAGCGGGATGCGGATCGCGCGGTCGGGCGCGATCATCGCCTGGGAGAAGAGGCCCGTCGCCTGGCCCTTGATGTCGAAGAACTTCTGCTCCTGGAAGCCGAAGATGCGCTCGTAGAAGCCCGACCAGGTCCGCATCTCGCCGCGGCGGACGTTGTGCGTGAGGTGATCGAGCAGATCGAGGCCGACGCTGTTCTTCGCCTCGGCTTCCTCGGCGCCGGGGACCGGACGCCAGTCGTCGTAGAGCGAGCCCTTCGCGCCGTGGCGATCGACGAGATAGAGGAGGCTGCCGCCGATGCCTTCGAGCGCGAAGCTGTCGGAGCCGAGCACGCCCTTGGACGCGTCGGCCGCACGTGCGCCGCGCTCGAGCGCCATCTCGAAGGCGCGCTTCGCGTCGGCGACGCGGAAGGCCATGCCGTTCGCGGAGGGGCCGTGGGCCGCACGGAACTCGGCGCCCTGGCCGGCCGGGTCGCGGTTCACGAGCAGGTTGATACGGCCCTGCTTGAAACGGACGACGTCGCGCGTCGGGTGCGTCGCGGTGGCGGTGAAGCCGAGCTTCTCGATGAGATCGATCATCTTGCCCGGCTCGGGCGACGTGAACTCGACGAACTCGAACCCGTCGAGACCGAGGGGGTTATCCGACACGTTGCTCATCTGTGCTTCTCCTTACCGTCTACCGCCGGGGTAGTAACAATTGTTACGACTCCGGTAGTAACAACCGCAACCATCCGACGCAAGTCGAACGTCAGCCACGTGCGAGAAGACGCGTCGCCGAGGCCTCGAGCCGACGGAGCAGGCCCTTCAGTGCCTCGACCTCGCGGTCGCTCATCCCCTCGCGGACCTCGGCTTCGAGCTCGAGCGCTGCCGGGACCACCCGGCGATAGAGGTCGCGCCCGGTCGCCGTGAGCGAGAGCCGGAGCGAGCGCGCATCCTCGGCGTTCGGCACCCGCCGCAAGAGCTCGCGCCGCTCGAGGACCTGCGCGGCACGGCTGACGGTCACCTTGTCCATCTGCGTCAAGCCGACGATCTCCTGCTGCGTGAGCTCGTTACTTTCGGCCAGAACGGTGATGACGCGCCACTCCGGCATCTTCAGCGCGAAGAGCTTTTCGTAGGACTGCGCGATGGCCAGGCTGACGACGTTCGACGCCAGCGAGAGACGGTACGGCAGGAATTCCTCGAGCTTCAGACGGGAGCGCGCCACGGCTTCACGGCATCACTAGCACGTCCGCGCCGCGACGCCCCGATCCAGCCCCGACCAGCCTCCGCCCTCCGCTCCCGCGCCGATCTCGCCCTTCGCACCACGCAGCAAGACATAGTGAGGTTCCGAGGGGCTCGAAGGCAGCGTACCCTGGCCGACGACCGACGATGAGTCACGAGCGCATCAAGGATCTCCAGGCGACGGTACCGGAGCGCGCGAGGACACCTCGCGACGCGACCATCGTCGTGGCGCCGCCGTCGCTCGTCCCGAACAGCGCGACGACGCTCGACAGCATCGTGCCCCTGCCGCTCGACTCGTACCAGCCGCCCGCGAGCCTGTCCTCGCCGCCCGCCCCGCGCGAACAGATCGTACCGTCGGCGGCGACCGTGAGGTCGATCCTCGACCACGTCCGCAAGCCTCCCGCCGACCGCCTCGAGGTGGAGGCACACGTCGCCTCCGGCGGGATGGGCTCCATCGACATCGCCGTCGACCGCGCGCTCGATCGGCGGATCGCGATCAAGACACTCCATCCGCACCTCCGCTCCGACGACCAGACCGTGCGGATGTTCCTCCGCGAGGCGCGGCTCACGGGCCTCCTCGATCATCCGCACATCGTGCCGGTCTACGACCTCGGTGAGCGCGAGGGTCAGCTCTTCTTCGCGATGAAGCACGTCGAGGGACGGACCCTCGCCGAGCTCGCTCGCACGCTCCCGCGCGGGGTGCTCGACACGACGACGCTCTACACGCTCCTCGACGTGTTCACGAAGGTCTGCGACGCCCTCGCATTCGCGCACAGCCGCGGCGTCCTCCATTGCGACGTGAAGCCGGCGAACGTCATGGTCGGCGACTTCGGTCAGGTCTTCCTGATGGACTGGGGAATCGCGCGGCTCGTGGTGAAAGAGGCCGCGCCGCCCGCTCCGGTCCCTGCCACGGGCGATGGCAACGCGACCTCGCCGCGAGATGCGAAGAAGGCGCAACCGCACACGCCGGCGGACAACGCAGTCATCGGAACGCCTTCTTACATGTCACCCGAGCAGGCGCGCGGCGATCGCAAGAGCCTCGACGTCCGCTCCGACGTCTTCCTGCTCGGGGCGATGCTCTACCATCTGCTCGCGCATCGACCGCCGTACGTGAGCGGCGATCGCAACGAGACGCTCGCCCTCGCCACGGCCGGAGTCTTCCCGAGCCCCCGCAAGATCGCCGGCGAGGCGGCGGTCCCGCTCGAGCTCGAGCGCATCGTCCTGCGCGCGATGGAGAAGGAGCCGGCCGATCGCTATCCGTCCGTGGCCGCCCTGAAGGAGGACGTCGTTCGATTCATGCGCGGCGGCGCCGAGTTTCCGCGCCGGTCCTTCCGCGCCGGTGACGCGATCGTGCGCGAGGGCGAGCCGGGCGACGCTGCGTACATCATCGTCGAGGGCCGGTGCGAGATCCGGAAGGAGACGCCCCAGGGAACGCAGACGCTCCACACGATCGGCGCCGGCGACGTCTTCGGCGAGATGGCGATCCTCACCGAAGGCTCGCGCACGGCGACCGTCGTCGCTACCGAGCCGACCACCGTCCTGGTGATCACCTCGCAGGTCCTCGAGCAGGAGCTGGCCGCGCTCAAGCCGTGGATGGCGACGCTCCTCAAGTCGCTCGCGTCACGGTTCCGGGACATCGACACCCAGAACCGCGCGACCTACGCGGCGACGCCTTCGCCGGCGCGCATCGCGAACCAGGTCCTCATGAACCTCGAGACGTGGGGCGAGGTCGACGAGCACGGCGGACGCTGGATGAAGTGGACCGAGCTCGCGCCCGAGCTCGAGGCGCAGCTCGGCCTCGCGCCCGTGGCGCTCTTCGGCGCGATCGCACGTTATGGCCTCGTACTCGACGTCGACGGCGATCGGCTCACGATCCCCGATCCGGCGGCTCTCCGTGCCCGCCTCCGGCTCGATCTCGCGCGGAAGCGCACCGGTTGAAGAGCGTCAGGAGGAGAGGTCGACGAGATCAGGCCGGACGCGAGCGACGACGCGCGCGAAGGCCTCCTTGTCGATCGAGCGGTCGAGCGCGGCCTCGGCGGTGATCTTCCCCGCGCCGAGCAGGCGCTCGAGCGCTGCATCGAGCGTCTGCATCCCCTGCCCGGCGCCCGCCTTCATCGCGTCGACGAGCGCTTCCGTCTTTCCCTGGCGGACGAGCGAGACGATCGCCGGGGTCGCGACCGCGATCTCGTGAACGGCCACGCGGTTCTTCGCGTCGGTCGCGCGGACGAGGTGCTGGACGACCACGCCTGCCAGACACTCGGCGAGGAGACCGCGGATGCGCGGCTGCGTCCCGGACTCGAACGTGTTGACGAGCCGCTCGAGCGCGGCGGCTGCGCCGCTCGCCGGGAACGTCGCGAGAACGAGCTGACCGTCGCAGGCGAGACGGAGGGCCTGCTCGATCTCGTCTGCGGAGGAGAGCTCCGAGACGACGACGACATCCGGGTTCTCGCGCGAGGCGCCCTTCAGTGCCGCGACCGACGAGGGAACGTGAACCCCGACCTCGCGCTGCGTGATCTGCGCGCGAAGGGACTCGTGCACGAACTCGATCGGGTTCTCGATCGTCACTACGTGGCACGGGCGGGTCTTGTTGATGTGGTCGACCATCGCGGCCATCGTCGTCGTCTTGCCGTTCGACGAGGGACCGGCGACCACGACGAGCCCGCTCCTGCGATCCGCGAGCCTCCAAAGGACCTCGGGGCAGCCGAGCTCGGCGAGCGAGGGCACCCGCCCGGGGACGAGGCGAAAGGCGGCTGCAAGGCCGGAGTGCTTCACGTAGTAGCTCGCGCGGAAGCGCGCGACGTCCCTGTACGCTACCGACAGATCGAGATCGAGGTCGGCGGCGAGGCGCGCGCGCTGCGCGGGGGTCACGAGCTCGAGGAGCAGGTCCTCGAGCTCCTTGGCGCTGATCGGAGCGTCCCGGAGCGGGACGATCTCGCCCCGAACTCGTGCGAGGGGGGGCTGATTGGCCGCGAGGTGGAGGTCGCTGCCGCCACGCTTGACCAGGTCCTCGAAGATCCCGTCGATCGCCGGCACGGCCTATCCCTTCCTCGTTTGCACCACGAGGCCAGCGCCAGGACGCGCCACGTGGCCGTCGAAGTCGGCCGGTGACTCGGCGAACTGCTTCGCCACCTCCGCGGTGACCTTCTGCGCGCGGACGAGATCGGCGAGCGACTCGTCGAGGCGGACGACGCCCACGGCCTTGCCGCGCTTCTGGAGGTCGGGGATCTGATGCGTGCGTCCGTCGCGGATCAGCGTGTAGAGCGCCACCGACCACGGGAGCAGCTCGACGGCTGCGTGAAGGCGCGTGCGATCCGCGCTCGGCACGAGGCGCTGGCCGACGATGAGGCGGAGCGACGAGGCGAGGCTCAGGCGCACCCACGGCTCCTCGGCGGGCGAGAAGAGATCGAGGATGCGATCGACCGTCTTCGCCGCGCTCGGCATGTTCATCGTGGCGAGCACGAGCCGCCCGCCTTCGCAGGCGACGAGCGCATCACGGACCGAGTCGGCGTCGCGCATGTCCGCGATGACGAGGGTGTCGACGTCTTCACGGAGCGCCGTCTGGACCGTGCGTACCCGAGTCCGGCCATGAAGGCCGACGTCGCGCTGGCTGACGACGCTCTTCTTGCGCGGGTGGACATGCTCGATCGGGTCCTCGATCGTCATGATGTGCCGCGCCGTCTCGCGGTTGAGCTGCTCGACGAGCACGGCAAGCGTCGTCGACTTCCCCTGGCTCGCTGGACCGGTGACGAGGACGAGACCGCGCTGATGACGGAGCGCGTTCGCAAGCGCCTCGGGCAGCCCCAGCGCCGCGAGCGTCGGCAGCTCCCTCGGAATGACCCGAAGGTTCAGTTTGAAGCCCGTTCGCTGCTTCGAGACGTTCACGCGGAAGCGTCCGTGCGACGGATGCTCGACGGCGAACTCGCACGAGCCCTCTCGCTCGAGAGTCTCGCGGAGCCGCACCGGGACGATCTCCTTCGCGATCCGCTCGACATGCTCGGCCGTCAGCGACTGCGTGCGTGGGAGCAGGTCGGTCGCGACGCGAAGCAAGATCGGTCGTCCGGCGACGATGACGAGATCGCTCGCACGGGCCGCCACCGCCATCGCGAGGAACGAATCGACGGCCGCGGAAGCATCCACGCGCGGTCGATCCTTCTCGGCGGCATACGCCGGTGCTCCATCCGCCCCCGGCAGCGAGACGGTGTTGTCTGCGCCATCGGCGTCGAGGTCGATGTCGAGCCTCACCCCCGGGCGCTTCGCTGCCGCCGAGTCGCTCGTCGTGATCTCGACGTCGACGACGTCGACCGACGTGGGTGTGTTGATCCGCCGGCTGCCCATCGCGGGCGCTGGCACCGACTTCGCGCGCTCCGCCTGGGCCGCGCGCTGCTCCTGCGCGGCGCGCTCTCGAGCAGCCCGCTCCTGCGCCGCTCGCTCGGCCGCTGCCTTCTCCTGCGCCGCGCGCTCCGCGGCGGCCTTCTCGGCAGCAGCTCTCTCCTGCGCAGCCTTCTCGGCAGCGGCCTTCTCCGCGGCGGCTCTCTCCTGCGCAGCCTTCTCCGCGGCGGCTCTCTCCTGCGCAGCCTTCTCCGCAGCGGCCTTCTCCGCGGCGGCCTTCTCCGCGGCCGCCTTCTCCGCAGCGGCCTTCTCCGCAGCCGCCTTCTCGGCAGCCGCCTTCTCCGCAGCCGCCTTCTCCGCTGCGGCCTTCTCCGCTGCGGCCTTCTCCGCTGCGGCCTTCTCCGCTGCGGCCTTGTCCTGCCCCGGGGCTTCGTCAACGTCGGGACGCGAGACCTCTTCGGGGCGGCGCGCCGGCTTCGGGCGCGGACCGCCGGGACCGGTGCCAGGCGGCCGGCTCACCGGCGGCGACAAGGTCTGGAGCGTCGGCTCGTCGTCGTCGTCCCACTCGTCCTCCGGCGGCGGCACGGCTTGAGCCGGCTGCACGGGCGGCGCTTGGGGTGACGGCTGCACCCGCCCCGCTTGCACCGGCGCTCCTCCGACGACGTTTCTGATGACCCGCGGCTGGATCTGCGCCGTCGCCTTCGCGGCGCTCATCGACGACGACGGCGGCGCGCCCAGCGCGGGCTGCGCGCGCGTCTGCGTCGACGGAGACGACGCCGGCGGATGCGCGCCGCTCGAAGACTTCGTGGAAGTTGGCTGCGGCGAGGGCGCGGCGCCCGGGATCGGACGGCTCTCCGGAGCACGGACGACGCCTTGCTGCCCGGACGAACGCGTGGCTGCGACCGTCGCCGAGGCCGGCTGGTTCGCCGGCGCCGCCTTCTCCGCGGGACGACCGACCGCCTGATTCCCAGCGCTCGGCGGTGCCGCCGCAACAGGTGAGCGCGCGGAGGCGGCTCCGGCATCGCGCTTCGCGACTGTGAAGCGAGCCTGGACGATGTCCTTCCGCAGGATGGCCGCGACGGCGATCACGCCGACGCCATCGAGGCGCGTGGTCCACTGGACCGGCTTGTCGCTCAGCGAATCGACGTAGCGGCCACCGCCCATCGTCACGAGCATCGCCATCAGGCGCTCGGTGCTCGGCGCCTCGTCGTCGACCGGCTCGAACTTCCCGCCGATGTTCACGCTCGGCAGCCGATTGGTGACGAGACCAAACTCCAGCACCTCGGGCCGAGCGAGGTTAGTGAGCAGCTCCTCGATCGTTTTCATCAGCCTGGCAATGCCAGCGTTCAGACTACACGACCGCGCCGCTTTGGGGCGATTTCGTGCATTGACAGGCGACGGCCTCCGCCGCGCGAATGCGCGAGCCGAGGATTTCCGTGAAAACGTTGCCCCGAGAAGCCTCAGGGCTCGCACCCACCTCCCAGCTACCGGGTGCCGACGGCCCTTCGGCTCGCGTCGACTTCAGGAGGCCGCGGAGGCGTCGCGATCGAGCGGCAGCGGTCAGCGCCGCTCGATCGCGCCCCCGGGTCGTGATCGACCGGGAACGGTCAGCGCCGCTGGAACGGGCTCGAGCCCGCGTACACCGCGCCAACGCCCAGCTCGAAGCCGATGCGGAGGAGCTGGTTGTACTTTGCAACGCGATCCGAACGGGAGAGGCTGCCGGTCTTGATCTGCCCCGCGTTCGTCGCGACCGCGAGGTCGGCGATGAACGTGTCCTCGGTCTCGCCGGAGCGGTGGCTGATGACGCTGCGGTAGCCCGCCTCCTGCGCCATGCGGATCGTGTCGAACGTCTCGGTGACGCTGCCGATCTGGTTCAGGATCACGAGGATCGCGTTGGCGTAGCCACCCTCGATGCCACGACGAAGGCGCTCGACGTTGGTGACGAAGAGGTCGTCACCGACGAGCTGGACCTTCTTCCCGAGCTTGTCGGTGAGGAGCTTCCACGTGTCCCAGTCGTCTTCGGAGCAGCCGTCCTCGATCGAGATGAGCGGATAGCTCGACGCGAGCTTCTCGTAGACGGCAACGAGCTCGGCGCCCGTCACCGGCTTCTTGTCGAACGTGTACTTCTTCGTGCCCTTGTCGAAGAACTCGCTCGCGGCGCAGTCGAGGGCGACGTGGAAGTCCTTGCCGGGCGCGTAGCCGGCGCTCTCGATCGCCGCGATGAGCGCCTGGATGGCGGCCTCGTTCGACGCGAGGCGCGGAGCGAACCCGCCCTCGTCACCGACGGCCGTGACCATGCCCTGATCCTTGAGGTACTTCTTCAGCGCCGCGAAGACCTCGGCGCCGGCGCGAAGCGCGTCCGGGTAGTCCGAGAAGCCGTCCGGGACGATCATGAACTCCTGGATCTCGAGCCCGTTGTCGGCGTGGGTGCCGCCGTTGAGGACGTTCATGAGCGGCGTCGGCAGGACGCGCGCGTTGGCACCGCCGAGGTAGCGCCAGAGCGGGAGCCCGACCGTGTCGGCCGCCGCACGCGCGACTGCCATCGAGACACCGAGGATGGCATTGGCGCCGAGCTTCGACTTGTTCTCGGTGCCGTCCGCCTCGCGGAGCACGCTGTCGACCTCGGCCTGATCGAGCGCGTCGATACCGATGATCGACGGTCCGAGCGTCTGGTTGACGTTCTCGACGGCCTTGAGGACGCCCTTGCCGCCGAAGCGCTTCTTGTCGCCGTCACGCAGCTCGATCGCCTCGTGCTCGCCGGTCGATGCACCGCTTGGGACGGCGGCTCGACCATGACCGTTCGACGTCTGAACCTCGACCTCGACGGTCGGGTTTCCACGGGAGTCCAGGATCTCGCGCGCGATGACTGCGGTGATCTCGCTCATGACAGGCTCAACTCCTTTGGGGAAGAGATGGCGTGCCTTCTAGTCGATCGATTGCCAGAAGTCGCGGACCGCGTCGACGGTGCGGATGCGGCGCGCAGGGGGCAAGCTCTCGAGGAGCGCGCGACCGTAGCCGCGTTTCGCAGCGCGTCGATCCAGAAGAGCAACGATCCCGGCGTCTTTCTTCGTACGGATCAGGCGACCGAAGCCCTGCTTGAGCGTGATCGCCGCAGCGGGCACGGAGTACTGCGTGAAGGCATTGCCACCCTCGGACTCGATCTTCGCCGAGCGAGCTGCGACGACGGGCTCGGTCGGCACCGCGAACGGGATCTTGTCGATCACGACGAGCCTGAGCGCGCGACCGGGCACGTCGACGCCCTCCCAGAAGCTCATCGTGGCGACGAGCACGGCGTCACCCGCAGCACGGAATCGCTCGAGCAGCACGTGCTTCGGTGCCTCGCCCTGGACGAGGAGCGGACCGCGCCGGCTCGGCGCCGCGGCCTCCATCTTGCCGAGCGCGGCGTAGATCGCCCGCATCGCCCGGTTCGAGGTACAGAGGACGAACGCGCCGCCGCCCGTGATGTCCGCGAGCTCGCGGGCGCGCGTCGCACACGACTCCTCGAACCCGGGAGCGTTCGGCTCGGGTAGGTCCTCGGCGATGTACAACGCCGCGCGCGACGGGAAGTCGAACGGCGAAGGCACGACGAGCTCGTCCGTTTCCGAAAGCGCGCCGAGCCGGCTCTTCGCGAAATGGAAGCTCGGGCCGGCATAGGTCGACGTGGCGAGCGTGGCGCTCGTACAGACGACGCTGGCGACGCGATCGAAGAGACGCTCGCGGAGGAGAGGCGCGAGATCGACGGGGCTCGCGCCGAGGGACACGATGGCCCGTCCTCCACGACCGCTCGCACGCTCGCGCGCGTCGACCCACGTGATGCCGCCCTCGAATCCCCGGGCCGCCTTGCGCATCAAGAGCTCGTGTTGCGGATGTTGCCAAGACGGCCCGGTGCGAGGCGGCGCACCGGAGGAACGCGACGCGGTCGGCAGGTCCTCGTCCGTCCACTCGTCGACGTGCTCGTCTTCCGGCTCCCAGTGCCGCTCCTGCTTCTCTTCTTTCGAGCTCGCATGCACGCGCGCGAGATCGGTGCGGAGCTCCCCCGCCCTCCGCGCAATCATCGCCATCGCGTCGTTCTCGTCGAACGCGAGCGCCATCGCAACGAGGGCCTGGAGCGCGACGTCGAGACGACCGGTCGCGTCGCGGCGTGCGGTCGTCCACTCGTCGGGGGCGAGCATCCGGCGACCATCGCCGGTATCGCCGGCCGACTGCCATGCCTTGAAGAAAGCGTGCCCCGCCGCCTCGACGTCGTCGAGAATCCGCATCGACGACGAGTCCAAGATCCTCGCCCCGAGCACCGCGCGACGCGCGTCGCGAACCAGGCGATCGAGACGGCTCGTCGAGACCTGGACTCCGAAGAAGTCGGTCGCGACGCTCTCGATCTGATGCGCCTCGTCGAAGACGACCGCGTCGTAGGGTGGGATGGCCCCCCCGTACCCGCCGCTCCTCCCCGTCTTCAATGCGAGGTCGGCGAAGAAGAGGTGATGGTTCACGACGATGATCTGCGCGTTCTCCGCCTCGCGCCTCATCCGGGTGACGAAGCACTCGTCGTAGTACTGGCACCCCGCACCGATTCGCGTGTCCGTGCCCGACTGGACGTCCCGCCAGGCGGTCGCGTCGTCACCGAGCGTCGCGAGCTCCGCGCGATCGCCGGTCTGCGTCTCGAGCGCCCAGCGTTCGATCATGGCGAGCTCGCGGCCCACCGGCTCGCCACTGCGCATCCGCTCCGAGAAGCGACGCTTGCAGAGGTAGTTCGATAACCCCTTCATGAGCGCCGCGCGAAGCTCGACGCCGTGCTCGGCCAGGACCTCGCGCACGAACGGCAGGTCTTTCTCGAAGATCTGCTCCTGGAGGGCATGGGTGGCCGTCGAGATGACGACCTTTCGACCGGAGAGGACCGCCGGGACGAGGTACGCGAAGGTCTTTCCCGTCCCCGTCCCCGCCTCGACGAAGAGGTGACCGTCACGGTCGAGCGCGTGATGGACCGCTCGGGCCATGGCGAGCTGGCCGTCACGCTGCTCGTAACCGGGAAGGCGCCGCGCCAGTGGAGAGCCCGGGCCGAGGACGTCGTCGACCGACAGGCGGCCCGGACGCGATTCCGGCGCCTCCTCCATCACGAGACGCTCGGACATCGGCGCATCGTGGGAATCGACGCCGCTCGCGTCGGAATCGGTCGGCGGACGGCCCACGGCGACAGCTCTAGCGAACCGGGCCGCGAGCGTCGAGCATCGCCCGCCGGAAGCCTTGGACTTTCTCCCGCTCGGGCGATCGTCGTACGATCGGATCCGTGACTCGAAGCAGGCCCATCCAGTCGCACTCGCGCTCGCGCGCGCCCGCCGGCGAAGCGTCGGCGCTCGACGCGCCGGCGACGCCCCCGACGGTCGACCGGGATCCGGCGAGCGCGGTCGGCCTGCGCCTCGCGATCGGCAAGGATGGCCTTGGGATCGAGCTGGCGCGCCCGACGCCGCTCGCGTGCCTCGACGTGGTCGAGCTCGTCGTGCGCCTGCCCAACGTCCGCTTTCCGTTCGACGTGACCGGCGGCGTGGCGAAGTTCCGGCATCGCCGCGGCGAGCTCGAGCGTGTCGCGGTCGAGCTCGATTCGCGCCGCGCGGCGCGCTGGGCCGAGCCTCTCCTCCGAGGTCTCATCAGCGCTGGCCCCTGCTCCGTCACGATCGCGCCCCGCGCGTTCGGCGCGACGGTCACGCTGCTCGCGACGGATCCGGGCGCCTCGAGCGACGAGCGCCGTTCGCCGGGAGCTGCCGGATCTCCTTCGACCTCCCCGCGACCGGTCAGGGCCTCCGCGCTCGCCTTCGAGGTGGCGCTCATCGGAACGCCAGAGCTTGCGCTCGTCATCCACACGGCGCGCGGCGCGAACCTCCCCGCCCCCGCAACCCTCCTTGCGATGCGCGCCGTGGCCACGCTCCTCGGCGACACCGCGAAGCGTGAGGGCACCCGCTTCCTGGTGCCACGAGCAGCGTCCCGCCTGGCGCGCGCGCTCCTGCCGGACGCCGGCGTCCGCGCACCGGACGGCGACGACATCGTCCTCGCCGGCTCCGGCGAGAGCGACGGCGTCCTCTTCATCGCCTTCACCCAGGGACCGGCAGCTCCACCGATCCCGCAGGCGGCCACGCTCGCCAACGAAGCCGCGCTCCTGTCACGCGCCGCCGACGACGCACGCTTCGGCAACGACCTCGACCGCGCTCGCCGTCACGACCTCGCCGCGCTCGAGCGGGCGCCTCGCCATGCCGAGATCGGCCGGCGCATCGCCGAGGTCGACGCGCACGCGGGCGGCCGGGCCGAGGCCGCAGTCGCAACGCTTCGCTCGTCGGATCGACCGCCGTATCTCGGGCAGCTCCTCGGCGATCTCCTCCTCGAGGCAGGCGATGTCCCCGGCGCGATCGCTGCGCTCTTGCGTGAAGGCGAGCGCGATCCGTCGGGCGCAGTCGCGGCGCTCTGCCATGCGCGCGCGGCGGCGCTCACCAACGATCCCGTAGACGCGCTCTCGTGGCTCGACGCGGCGATCGCCCGCGCACCGAGCCTCTCGGAGCTGCGCTGGGAGCGCGCGGCCCGACGCCTCGCGCAGGGACGGCTCTCCGATGCTCGCGCCGATTTCCAGGAGCTCGAAGCGATCGCGAGCGGCGCACGGGAGCGTTACGAGGTGCTCCGGCGCGCAGCCGACATCCATCGCGCGCGCGGCCTCGGCAGCGACGCGGCGCTCCTCTACGAGCGCGCCCTCCTCTATCGCCCGGACGATCCCGACGCGGTGGCTGGGCTCGGCGCAGCGCTCGCCGGCGAGGGCCGAGCCGCGCGCGGCGGCGACGGTGCTGCGGCGTCTGAGGCTCGTCGATGCACGGGCGAAGCGCATCGGCAGCGACCTCGGCAATCTGAGCTTCTGGATGGTGGACCGCTGGGTCAACCGGGCGAACTATCGCGACGCCGGGCGGGAATGAGGCGGCTGGGCGGCCGCCTCGATAACGGCAGGCCTCAGCCGACGATCTCGACGCCCGACAACCAGTAGGCGATCTCCTGGGCAGCCGTC
>Ga0066255_1001113_pt1 | contig 30210 bp, 20 predicted proteins | sample ThiBiot_750_biof_FD_71148 | JGI IMG/M metagenome (GOLD analysis project Ga0066255, IMG submission 71148) | Wastewater bioreactor microbial communities from Cape Town, South Africa - Thiocy_expt_750_biof (version 2) | ecosystem: Engineered > Bioreactor > Thiocyanate-remediating >... | reverse complement strand
CGACACAGAGCAGGATCGCGACGCGCTTCGGCTTGCGCCCGTCCGAGGGACAGCGCACGCCCTGCCCGGACGAGATCATCTGCTCGACCTGCGTCGTCGTCACCACATCGGGAAAGAGGCCGAAGCCCCACTCGGGTTTATTGACGCTGTCGAAGTGCGTGAAGCCGGTCGTGAGGAGCGCAGCGCCGGCCTCGACGCGCGAGCCGTCCGACAGCTCGGCGACGAAATTGCCGGGCGTGCCCGAGAAGCGCGAGACAGTCGCATTGAGCTTGCGCGTGACGGCCGAGTTGCTCTCGACGCGCGTGATCATGCTGCCGATGGCATCCTTGGCCCAGCGCCCCGAAGGCACGAGCTTCGCGTAGCCCGAGTGGATCGGCGCGCCGCCGAGGATCGACGTCTTCTCGACAAGTACCGACGAGCGGCCGACAGTCGACAGGGCGTGCGCTGCCGCGAGGCCCGCCGGCCCGCCGCCGACGATGAGAATGGGCTTGGTCATACTCAAAGGCTCCGCTGAAGGAAGGCCAGCCTGATACCGAGCAGGACGAAGAGCCCGCCGAGCGCGCGCTCCATCCACGTGCGCACGACACTGCCGGCGCTCAGCGTTGCCGACGCTCGCGCCGTGAACCACGCGATCAGCAGGCACACGACGGTGCCGGTCGCGCAGAAGGTCAGGCCGAGCACGATGAAGGCAAACGCCTTCGATGGCGCGCCTGCCGAGATGAACTGCGGCAGGAAGGCGAGGAAGAAGAGTGCCACCTTGGGATTGAGCGCGTTCGTGAGAAAGCCCTGCAGGAAGATGCCGCGGAGCGAGATCGCGGCCCTTCCATTCGATGCAGCAGCGTCGCTCACACCCGCGTTGCGCAGAAGCGAGATGCCAACCCACACGAGATAGACGGCCCCGACGAGCTTCAGAATGAAGAAGGCCTCGGCCGATGTCGAAAGGATCGCGGATAAGCCCAGCGCCGCCGCCGCAATGTGCACGAAGCAGCCCGCGGTGATCCCGAGCGCCGCGACGGCGCCCGCACGCGCGCCGAGCTGTGCACTGCGGCTCATGATGTACGCCATGTCCGGGCCGGGCGTGATGTTGAGGAGCAGGCCTGCGGCCACGAACAGCCAGAGATCCGTAATTCCGAGCATCGCCTACTCTCCGGGCGGCGGGGGAGGAATGACCTCGCGCTTGATCGGCTTGAAGCCCGGGCCCGACGTAATGCGCAGGCGCGGATCATAGAGCTGGTCGGCAGCACCAGACTTGATCTTCTCGAGGTACTGCTCGAACTCGGCCTTCTTGGCCTTCCAGTCGATGCCGAGCTTTTCGAGCAGCCGTTCGATCGGGCTCGCGTGCCAGTGCGTCTGTACGATCTTGTAGGGGTCGGCGCCGCAGACGAGCGCGGCGAACTGGCAGTCCGCCAGGACGGGCAGCTCATAGGGCTTGCCCGCCGCGCGGCCGATGGACGAGGACGCCAAGGCCCTGCGCGTCGCCGTCAAGCGCATCGTCATCGACGGCGCCAGCCTGATCCCGGTCGCCGAACTCGACGCCCTGGTCGTCGACCGCATCGGCCAGTCGCTGACCCTGGCCGAACTTGAACAGGCCGCCCAGCGCATCGCTGCCCACTACCGGGAGCGTGGTTGGTACGTCCGCGTCTACCTGCCCCGCCAGGATGTCACCGACGGCACCGTCCGCGTCCAGGTGCTCGAAGGCCGCTACGGCGGCAGTAGCCTCGAGAACAAGGGCCGCCGCGCGAACGGCGCCTACGTCCAGGGCGTCGTCACCCACCGCCTGGCCGAGGGCGAACCGCTGTCCGCCGCCGACCTGGAGCGCGGCCTGCTGCTCGCCAACGACCTGCCGGGCATCCGCGCCACCGGTCTGCTCGAAGCCGGTCAGTCACAATCCCAGACCCGGCTCGCCCTGACGGTGGAAGACAGCGCCTTCGTCAGCGGCGACCTCGGCATCACCAACCACGGCGTCAAATCGACCGGAGCGACGCAAGCCGTCGGCGGCATCGCGCTCATCAACCTGTCCGGCATCGGCGACCAGCTGGCCCTGCGCGCGCTGGCCGCCGAAGACATCCAGAGCGGCGTCGTCCGCTACAGCCTGCCGCTGGGCCGGGACGGCCTGCGCCTGAGCGCCCACGCCTCCACCCTGCGCTACCGGCTCGGCGGTCAATACAAATCGCTCGACGCCGAAGGCCGCGCCCTCACCGGCGGACTTACCCTCAGCTACCCGCTGATCCGCCAGAGCGAAAGCAACCTGAGCGTCTCCGCCGGCTACGAACGCCGCAGCTACGACGACGACATGCTGCGCACCGCGCTGCGCCGCCACCGGGTCGATGCCCTCACCCTCGGCCTGTCTGGCGACCGGCGCGACGGTCTGCTCGGCGGCGGGGTCAGTTGGGGCAGCCTGCAACTCACCCAAGGCCGCCTCGACATCCGCGACGTGGCCGACGACCGCGCCACCGATGCCGCCGGGCCGCGCGCCCACGGCAGCTACACCAAGCTCGCCTTCTGGCTGAACCGGCTGCAAGCGCTGGGCACGAGCGGCTGGCAGGTCGCGGCCGCGCTCTCCGGGCAGCTCGCCAGCGGCAACCTGGGCAGTTCCGAACGCTTCACCCTGGGCGGCCCCAACCAGGTGCGCGCCTATCCGGTCAACGAAGCCAGCGGCGACGAAGGCCTGCTGCTCAAGCTCGAAGTGCAACGGGAGCTGGGCAACGGCTGGCAGGCCATCGCCTTCTACGACACCGGGCGAATCCGCCAGCACAAGAACGCCTGGGCCGGCTGGCAGGGCGGCGGTGGTCAGCCGAACGAATACGGCCTCTCCGGCGTCGGCCTCGGCGTCAACTGGCGCGGGCAGGGCGCCCTGAGCGGCTGGCTGCTCGCCGTCAGCGCCGCCGTTCCCGTCGGCGGCAACCCGGGGCCGGACGCGGGCGGCCACAACAACGACGGCAGCAAGGCGTCCTCCGCCCGCGGCTGGCTCAGCCTGAGCCGGACGTTTTAAGCGCCGGCCGGTATTCACCCATTCGCGACAGGATCGATCATCATGAACCACACCTACTGCCTCGTCTGGAACGACCAAACCCAGCGCCGTGTTCCCGCCCCCGAATCCGCCCGCGGCCGGGGCAAAAGCAAGGGCCAAGCCCTCAAGCCGGCCGCGCTGCTGCTCGGCGCCGCCATCTTGCTGCCGGCCTTCGCCCAGGCCGCCGGTACCTTGGCCGCCAACGCCCTGCCCACCGGCGCCCAGGTGGTGGCCGGCCAGGCCGGCGTCGCCCAGAGCGGCAGCCAGATGACCGTCACCCAGGGCTCCGACAAGGCCATCATCAACTGGCAGAGCTTCAACATCGGCAGCAACGCCGCCGTCCAGTTCATCCAGCCCTCGACCAGCGCCGTCGCCCTCAACCGGGTCATCGCCGGCGACGCCAGCCAGATCCACGGCAAACTCTCGGCCAACGGCCAGGTGTGGCTGATCAACCTGAACGGCGTGCTGTTCGGCAAGGGCAGCCAGGTGGATGTGGGCGGGCTGGTGGCCTCGACCCTGTCGATTACCGACGCCGATTTCCTCGCCGGCAAGGCCGTCTTCTCCCGCAACGGCGTCAAGGGCGGCATCGTCAACCAGGGCGAAATCACCGCCGCCGACGGCGGCCTGGTCGCCCTGCTGGCCCCCACCGTGAGCAACGAGGGCATTGTCACCGCCCGGCTGGGCAGCGTGGTGATGGCCGCCGGCGACCGGATCACCCTGGACGCCGGCGCCAACGGCCTGCTCCAGGTGGCCGTCGATCCGGCCACGGTCAAGACCCTCATCGAGAACAAGCAGCTGATCGTCGCCGACGGCGGCCAGGCGATCATGACCGGCAAGGCCGCCGATGCCCTGTCGGCCAGCGTCGTCGCCAATACCGGCACGATCCAGGCCCGCTCCATCGCCGCGCGGGAGGGCCGCATTCTGTTGATCGCCGACATGGAACATGGCGAAACGCAGGTCGGCGGCACCCTGGATGCCAGCGCCCCGGCCGGCGGCAACGGCGGCTTCATCGAAACCTCCGCCGCCCACGTCACGGTGGCCAATAGCGCCCTCATCACCACCAAGGCCGCCAGCGGCCAGAGCGGCACCTGGCTGATCGACCCCAACGACTTCACCATCGCCGCCAGCGGCGGCAACATGACCGGCGCCGCCGTGTCCGCCGCGTTGCAGAACAACGGCAACTTCACCATCGAGACCGCCACCCAGGGCACGGCGGGGGGCAACGGCGACATCCGCGTCAATGATGCGGTCACGTGGTCGGCCAACAGCACCCTGACCCTCAAAGCCGAGCGCAACATCGACATCAACGCCGTGGTCTCGGTCAACGGCGACGGCAAACTGGCCATGAACTACGGCAGCGCCGGCAACATCAATACCCCGGGCTTCTCCGGGCGGGTGAATTTCGAGAAGTCGGGAAGCGGCCTGCTCACCGTCAATGGCCAGGGCTACGACGTCATCAAGGACGTGACGGCCTTGCAGGCCATCAACAGCGGCTTGGGCGGCAAGTACGCGCTGGGCGCGGACATTGATGTCGGCAACTTCACGCCGATCGGCGACAACTCTACGGACAGCGATGCCAGCCGCTTCACCGGCACCTTCGACGGCCTGGGGCACGTCATCCGCAATCTCGTCATCGATCAGCCCGCCATGCGCTTTGTCGGCTTGTTCGGCGCTACCGGGAACAGCAGCGTTATCCGCAACGTCGGGCTGGAAGGCGGGTCCGTGAAAGGGGGCTACGTCGTCGGCGGGCTGGTCGGCTACAACATGGGCCGCATCAGCGCCAGCTACGCCACGGGCAGCGTCAGCGCCAGCGCGCTCACCTTCAACGACAGTGCCGCGGGCGGGCTGGTCGGCCGCAACTCTGGCAGCATCAGCGCCAGCTACGCCACGGGCACTGTCAGCGCCAGCGCGTCGGGGGGCGGCAACGCCTCTGCGGGCGGGCTGGTCGGCTACAACGATGGCAGCATCGGCGACAGCTACGCCACGGGCAGCCCCAGCGACGCCACGGGCCCTGTCAGCGCCAGCGCGTCGGGGGGCGGCAACGCCTCTGCGGGCGGGCTGGTCGGCGGCAACAATGGCAGCATCGGCGCCAGCTACGCCACGGGCAGCGTCAACGCCAGCGCGTCGGGGGGCGGCTTCGCCTCTGCGGGCGGGCTGGTCGGCGAAAACCACAGCGGTGGCAGCATCGCCGCCAGCTACGCCACGGGCCCTGTCAGCGCCAGCGCGTCGGGGGGCGGCTACGCCTCTGCGGGCGGGCTGGTCGGCTACAACGCTGGCAGCATCGGCGCCAGCTACGCCACGGGCCCTGTCAGCGCCAGCACTTCGGACGGCGACGCCTCTGCGGGCGGGCTGGTCGGCGAAAACGTTGGCAGCATCAGCGCCAGCTACGCCACGGGCAGCGTCAGCGCCAGCCCGTCGGGTTTCTGCTTCGCCTATGCGGGCGGGCTGGTCGGCTACAACGGTGGCAGCATCGGCGACAGCTACGCCACGGGCAGCGTCAGCGCGTCGGGGGACCGCAACGCCTATGCGGGCGGGCTGGTCGGCGAAAACGTTGGCAGCATCAGCGCCAGCTACGCCACGGGCAGTGCCATCGCGTCGGGCGGCTCCCTCAATCGCGCGGGCGGGCTGGTCGGCGTCGGCGACAACGGTGGTACCATCACCGGCGCCTTCTACGCCACCACCGACGTCAATGGCAACGTCATCAATCACGGTGGCGTTGCAGATGGCGATTGGAGTGGCAACGCCCTCGGCACCGGCAAATCCCTGGCCGACCTGAAAAAAGCCGGAACATTCGCCGCCTGGGGGGCGAAGGTCGACGATCGGGGCGGCAGCGGCGCTGTCTGGCGTATCTACGAGGGGAACACCACGCCGCTGCTGCGCAGCTTCCTGACGGCGCTGACGGTGGATGCCGGCACCCTGGCCGACAGGGTCTACGACGGCAGCGCCGCCAGCGGCACGGTGGGCAGCTACACCCCCAGCGTGAGCGGCGCCCAACCGGCCGGCAGCCTGAGCTATACCGCCGTCAGCAAGAATGCGGGCACCTACCGCACGAGCGATGGCTCGCTGCGGCTTGGCGGGCTGTACTCGGACCAGCGCGGCTATGACATCAGTTATGCCGGGAGCAGCCTGACCGTTACCCCGGCCGCCCTGACCGTGACCACCGGCGCCGTGACCAAGACCTACGACGGCACCACCGCCGCCGCCGGCAGCGCCATCGCCAGCGCGGCCAGCTGTTCGGCGACACGCTCTCCGGCGGCAGCTTCGCCTTCACCGACAGGAACGCCGGTTCCGGCAAGACGGTCAGGGTCTCCGGCGTCACGATCAACGACGGCAACGGCGGCAACAACTACACCGTCACCTACGCCGACAACACCGCCAGCACCATCGCCAAGGCGGCGCTGACCGTCACCGCCGCCGACGCCAGCAAGACCGAGGGCAGCGTGCTGGCGTTTACGGGTACCGAGTTCACGACGGGCGGCGGCCAGCTGAAAAACGGCGAGACGCTCGTCAGGGCGGATTTAAGCAGCAGCGGCGCCCCAGCTGCTGCCCGTGCGGGCCGCTACGCGATCGAGGGGAGTAACGCCCAGGGCGGCAACGGCTTTGACGCAGGCAACTACGACATCGCCTACGTCAATGGAATCCTGAGCGTTGCGGCCAAGGCGGGGGCGTCGGAGAACCTGGCGCCGTCAGGCGGCACCATCTGGCGGAATCAGGCGAATGAGGCCAACCGGGCGTCGTCCCCCGAGCGCCCCGGGCAGGCCGGCGGCAGCGGCCAGGCGCTGGCTGGCGCCAACCCTTTCCTGACCCTGGCGCCGGTCTTCATCCGCGCGCGGGGCGAGGAATGAGCGTTTCTCCTGCGGGCGAAATGCCGCGCGGCGCCCTCGACCGCGCGGACGTTCCGTTTCCGCATGGCCTTTGCCGCGCCGCCGTGCGCTCCCGGTCTCCCACTTCGGGGCGTTCAGCCTCGCCGGAGACGTAACGCGAGGCGCCGCCGGCGGCCCGGGATTCCATCCCGAATGAGTACCCAGCACCGGCGCAGGGCGGCGCGCAGGGGCGAGTGCGGTGCGACGATCACGATCTGCGCGTCGCCCAACGCTTCGATTTCCAGCCAGCCGGCGACGCAGACCGGCTGCGTTTCGCCTGCGCAGAGGATGAGGCGCGGCGCCAGTACGTGCTCGGCCAGCCATTCAGGCACGGTGCGCAGGGCCACGCGGCCGTCCAGCACCAGCACGGTCGCGCCGCGCTCGGCCGGCATGCGCAGGATTTCGGCGCGGGCCAGCGGGGTTTTCCGGGGGATGTCTGTTTCCATGGCGTGCGCTCCTGATGGCGTGGGGGAGAGGGCATCGTAGTCGGCGCGCCGGTGGCGAAACAGCGACAGCAAAGTACAATCTGCTGCGCTACAGAGAGGCTTTTCGCCCTCCTGTTGCGGCCCGTTTTCCGGGCATCTATATCTGTTTCGCGCCATCGGGAAAAAGGATCATCCGGTATGGATTCGCAACCGCTCTACCGCCGGCTGGCCGACCACTATCTGGACGCGATTCGCGCCGGTTCGCTGGCGCCCGGCGACCGCATGCCCTCGGTGCGCGCGCTGATGCGCCTGCACGCGGTCAGCCTGTCGACGGCGCTACAGCTTTGCCGGCAGCTGGAGGGCGAGGGCTGGCTGGAGGCGCGTCCGCGTTCGGGCTATTTCGTGCGCCGTCCGCGCCGCGCGGCGGCGCCGGTTGCCGAACCGCCGGCCGGGCGCGCGCCGGACCCGGCGCAATACGTCGGAATCCACGCGCGCGTTTCCGGGGTCATCGCGCAGGGGCGCCAGCATCCGGTGCAGACGAATTTTTCCGGGGCGCGCTGCGCGCCGGAACTGTATCCGGCCGAGGCGCTGCGCAACGCATCGATCCGCGCCCTGCGCCGGTATCCCGATCTGCTCGTCGGCGCCGCCTCGGCGCAGGGCAACGCCGCCTTCCGCGCGGTGCTCGCCAAGCGCGCGATGGACGGCGGCATGGTGCTGTCGCCCGACGAGGTGCTGGTCACGCAGGGCTGCATCGAGGCGCTCAATCTCGCCCTGCGCGCCGTGGCCGGGCCGGGCGACACGATCGCGGTCGAGTCGCCGAGCTTCTACGGCCTGCTGCAGGTGCTCGAAAGCCTCGGCATGCGCGCGCTCGAAATCCCGACCAGCCCGCAGAACGGCATTTCGCTCGAAGCGCTCGAACTGGCCGTGCAGGCCTACGACAACATCAAGGCGCTGGTCGTCGTGCCGCATCTGCAGAATCCGCTCGGCAGCATCATGCCGGACGCCGCGAAGGAGCGGCTGGTCGCGCTCTGCGCGGCGCAGGGCATCCCGCTGATCGAGGACGACACCTACGGCGCGCTGGCGGATGCCGAGACGCCGCTGCGCGCGTTGAAATCCTGGGACCGCGACGGCAACGTCATCCACTGCGCCTCGCTGCACAAGATCCTCGCGCCCGGCCTGCGCCTGGGGTGGATCAGCGCCGGCCGCTGGCAGTCGCGCGTCGCCATGCTGAAGTACGCGCAGACGCGCAGCAACGAAGAACTGGGGCAGATCGCGGCGGCCGAGTTCATGGCGTCGAGCGCCTACGACCGCCATCTGCGCCGCCTGCGCGCCGCCCTGCGCGTGCAGCGCGAGCGCACGGCGGAGACGATCGCCACCTGCTTTCCCGCCGGCACCCGCCTCAACGAGCCGGCCGGCGGCATCGCGCTGTGGGTCGAGCTGCCGCAGCGGCTCTCGTCGAAGCGGGTGTTCGACGCGGCGCTGCGCGAAGGCATCCTCGTCGCGCCCGGCCTGATGTTCTCCAACTCCGGCCGCTTCGACCACTTCCTGCGCATCAGCTGCGGCTGGCCGTATTCCGACGCGATCGACGCGGCGCTGCGTCGCCTCGGCGGCATCGTCGGTCGTCTGCTGGTGGAGAAGGGCGAAGGCGGCTGAGGCGGTCGGGCGCCGGGCGCCCGTTTTTTGTGCGCCACGGCAAGTGGCTGACGCGGCGCCGCTTTTCCGACTTATCCCCAGACTCGCCCACAGTTTTTGTGGAGAGCGGGGGGCGCGGCAGGCAGAGGCGCCCGGCCGGCGGCTTCCTGCGGAGTGCTTTGACGATATACTCCGCGCATGAATAAGGTTATTTCCGGCAGTCTCTCCCTGCATTTGCTTGGTGGTTTTTCGGTGCTGCGCGACGGCGTTCCGGTCGCCGGCTTCTCCTACGATAAAGTGCGCGCTCTGCTGGCTTTTCTCGCCATCGAGGCGGGTTCGACCCACAGCCGCGAGCGCTTGGCCGACCTGTTGTGGCCCGAGGCCGAGCGCGAATCGGCGCGCGGCAGCCTGCGGCATGCGCTGTTCAGCCTCAAACGCGCGCTGGGCCCGGAAGGCGACGCCCTGTTGCGGGCCGACCGCCATTCGCTGACGACGCTTGCGGCGTTCGCCGAGCATGTCGATTTCCATGAATTCAGCGCCGCGTTTCCTGATCCGGCGGAAATGCCGGGCTTTTCCCCGGGGCGCCTGGAGCGGCAGGCCGCCCTGTATCGCGGCGAATTGCTGGCTGGCCTTTCCCTGCTCGATGCGCCGGACTTCGAAAGCTGGCTGGCGAATCGCCGCGAGCAGGCGCTGGCCCATGCCCTGGCCCTGCACCAGTGTCTCGCCGAGTATTACGAAGCGCACGGGCGGATCGAAGCGGCGACCGCCCATCTGCGCCGCCAGGTGGAACTGGCGCCTTGGCTCGAAGACCGGCGGCGGGAACTGATCCGCCTGCTGGCGGAGACGGGGCGGCCGAGCGAGGCGCTGCGCGAATTCGAGGCCTGCCGGCGCTATCTGGACCAGGAACTCGGCGTCGAACCGAGCCTCGCCTCGCAGGCGCTGGTGCGGCGTATCCGTCGCCACCTGCCCGCCGAAGCCGCGCCGCCGTCGGCGCCCTCGACCCGGCAGCGCCTGCCGGCCACGGTGCTGGTTTGCCGCCTGCGGACCGGCCCCGGCGATTCCGAGGACGCCCTCGACGAGCTGGCCGCGGCGCGCGCCGCCTGCGCCGAGGCGGCGGCGGCCCGGGGCGGTCATTTCGTACCCATGCAGGCGGATCTGTTCATGGCGTATTTCGGTTATCCGATTTCCCAGGAGCAGGCGCCGCGCCGCGCCGTGGAGGCGGCGCTGGAGATGGCGGCGCGGCTGGCGGCGCAAACCAGCGCGCCGCCGGTGCGCATCCGCTCCGTCTTCGGTCTGCACGCGGGCTGGATCTTGGCCGACGACAGCCTGCCCTTGCCCGACGTCCTCGGCCACGTTTCCCGGCCGGCGCTGGCGCTCGCCGAGGGCGGGGCGGACGGGACGGTGAATGCGAGCGAGGAAGTGCGGGCGGCGGTCGAGGGCTATTTCCGCTTCGCCGCGCCGGCGTCCGCCGACGCCTTCCGCGTGCTGGGTGCCACCGGCGCCGCCGATCGCCTGGCGGCGTCTTCCGGCCTGACGCCGCTGGTCGGCCGCCGCGACGAGATTCGCAAGCTGGTCGCCCTGTGGACCGGGGTCGAGGGCGGGCGGGCCGGCACGGTGCTGCTTTCCGGCGACGCCGGAATCGGCAAGTCGCGTCTCGTGCAGGCGGTGGCGCGGCAGGTGGAGCTGGGCGGCGGCGCGGTGTGCGAACTGCGCTGCCAGCCGGAAGGCGGGGAAACGCCTTATTTCCCCTTGGTGGATTTCCTCGAAAAACGCTACGGCGCGCGGGGCGCGGCGTCGGTGCGCCTGGCGGCGCTGGCCGCCCGCCTGCGCGAAGAGGGCGCCGCGCTGGCGAACTGTTTGCCCGTGCTGGCGCACTTGCTGCATCTGCCGTCCAGCTTCGACGCGATCGCCGATTTTGCCGCGCGCAAGCGACAACTCGAGGCGGCGATCCAGGAACTGTTCGTCGCCTTGTCCGATGCCCGCAAGTTGCTGCTGGTGGTCGAGGACGTGCATTGGGCCGATCCCTCGACGCTCCAGGCGTTGGTCCGCTTCCGGGAAGCGAACGGCACGCCGGGAGGCGCCTGCGCCATGTTGCTGATGACCTCGCGCCTGAACGCGTGCAGCGTGGACGCGATCCCGATGCACCTCGAAGCGCTGACGCCGGCGCAGGCCGAGGAGTTGGCGCAGCGCGTCGGCGGCGGCGAGCAGAGCCTGCCGCCCGATCGGCTGGCGACCGTCCTGGCGCGCGCCGACGGCGTGCCGCTGTACATCGAGCAGATGGTGCGTCGCCTGCGCGACACCGACGGCGGCGACCTGCCGGTGACCTTGCGCGACCTGCTGGCCGCCCGTCTCGAAGCGCTGGGCGATCTGCGTTCGCTGGCGCAGCGGGCGGCGGTCATCGGCCGCGAGTTCGACGTCGACCTGCTGGCCGCCCTCGCCGGCGCCCGGGACGCCGCCGAAGGCGCCCTGCAGGCCGGGCTGGCGCGGATGTGCGAGGCCATGCTGGTGAGGCCGGAGGCGGAACGGCGCTACGTTTTCCGCCACGCCTTGATCCGTGATGCGGCCTACCTGTCGCTGTCAGCGACGGAGCGGCGCGCCCTGCATCTGCGCCTGCTGGAGATTCTGCAAGCCGATTTCCCCGATTGGCTGCACGACCACCCCGAGTTGCGGGCCCGGCACCTGGACGCCGCCGCCCACGCCGACGCCGCGGCCGCCTGGCTGGCCGCCGGGCAGCACACGGCGGCGCGCTCGGCCCAGGGCGAAGCGCGGGAGCAATTGCACGCCGGCCTGCGGGCCCTGGCACGGGTGGGCGACACGCAGCAGCGGCTGGCGCTGGAGTTTCGCCTGCAGGCCGCGCTCGGCAACGTGCTGGTCGCGCTCCAGGGCTACGGCAGCAGCGAGGCCCAGCAGGCGTATGCGCGCGCTTTCGAACTGAGCGGGCAGGTCGCCGACGATGCCGGGCAGTTTCAGGTAATGTGGGGATTGTGGCTGAAGGGGCGCCCGTCCAACGGCGAGGCGCCGCCGCTGGTGTTCGCGGAAAAGCTGGCGCGCATGGCGGAAGGCGCGGACGATCCGGCGGTCCGCCTGCAACTCGACTACGCCTTCGCCAACAACTATTTCTGGCTCGGCCGCTACGACAAGGTGCGTTTGCACGCGGAGGCGGCCATCGCGCGGATTCCGCAGGTGGAGGGCGCGCGGCTGGTGGCGCAGTACGGCGAGGACGGCGGCGTCACCGTGCGCGCCTTCCTGGCCTGGACGCTCTGGTTCGAGGGGCGCGCCGACGATGCCCTGGCCGTCAGCGGGCAGGCTGTGGCCGCCGCCCGCGCCGGCGGGCACGCGCATTCGCTGGGTTTCGCCCTGACTTTTGCCGCGACGCTGCATCGCTACCTGGACCAGCCCGCCGAGGTGCTTGCGCGGGCCCGCGAGTTGGCCGCCCTCGCCGAACGCAACGGGCTGCTGATGTGGCAGGTGGTGGCCGGATCGCTTCAGGGCTGGGTGGCGGCGGCGGCCGGCGATGCCGGCGGGCTGCAGGCGATCCGCAACGGGGCGGCCGGCGCCCGGCAGATCATGCCGGTCGTCGAAACGAGCGCCGTCGCGATCCTGGTGGACGGACTGTGCCGCCTGAACCGCTTCGACGAGGCGCGCGAGGCGGTCGAAGCCGGCGTCGCCACGGCGCGCTTGCGCACCGACCTCTATATCCTGCCCGAACTTCTGCGCTGCAAGGGCGAGATCCTGCTGCGTCTCGAGAACGATGCGGCTGCCGCCGAGGCCTGTTTCGCCGAGAGTCTGGAACTGGCGCAGACGCAGGGCGCGCACGCCCTGCGTCTGCGCAGCGCGATGAGCCTCGCCCGCCTGTGGGAGGCGCAGGGCCGGCGCGCCGCCGCCGCCGATTTGCTGCGCGGCAGCTACGAGCGTCTGGCGCAGGGGTTCGATACCGCGGATCTGCGGACGGCCGAGGCGCTGCTCGCCCGCCTCGCGGCGTAGGAGGCCGGCCCGCGGCGTTCGCCGGGCAGCGGCCGCAACGAACCGCGTCGGCGAGGATCGAGCGCCGGCGCGCTTCTCCGGGGGCGCCGCTGCGGTACCTCCGGCGCGGCGAAGGCGGCCGCCTTGGCGACGCCGCGGCTGAACGCGGCCGATCGAACAACGGGAACAACGTTTGCGCTCTGCGGGGCGCCCGTTTTTTGTGCGCCACGGCAAGTGGCTGACGCGGCGCCGTTTTCCCGACTTATCCCCAGACTCGCCCACAGTTTTTGTGGAGAGCATTCTCAGCGTTGGCTACTCGAAGCGGCGTATCGAGCGGTATCGTCGCGACGAAGCCGGCGACCCGCGCGACTGCTACCGGGCGGCGGCCGGTCTGGCGCAAGAAACCTCGGTGCCATTCGGCTTTCTCCTTTTGCCCAGGGGGCATCCGATCGGGCCGTCGTCGTTCCGCGCTTCGGCGAGGCGGGGCTCGCAATCAAGGCGACGGGCAATCTTGGCGGCGTGCCCGGGCGGTTGCGCGAATTGCGCAAGAGCGGTCGCGCGCGCAGCGACGACCGCATGGGCCGCATCGCCCTCGACGACCTGGATCGTCGGCCCTTCGCGCGCAAGGGTGAGATCGAGACGCCGCGCTTCTATCCGCCGCGTCTCGACCCTCCGACGCCTGCCCGGCGTTTATTAACGATGAATTAACGATGGCTCCTTAGCATGCGCTCCTGCGAACTCATTTTCGTTGGGGAATGCATGCCGAAGCCTCTGCCCTTGGCGCGGCGCCGTCCGGCGCAGCCCTTCCGGTCACCGTTTTAGCGGCGTATCCGTGCTGCCGACGGCTACGGGCCTGTATCCGTCCGGGCAAACCGATGCCCCTAGTCGTACGGCAACCCTATTGCATAAACAGGAACGTTTGACATTCATCGTGGAGACCCTTCATGCAGCGTGGACATGAGCTACAGGTAGTCGCGGCCAACGAAGCTGAATCCCCCCCGGACGTGTCGGCCACCGACGCCAGGCCCCTCGCCAAATTGTCCGCGGTGAGCACCTCGGAAACGTCGACGTCTCCGGCCGTTTCCGGCGAAACGCCGCCCTCGGGCCTCAATCCCCCCGCACTGCGGCCGACCCGGCAGGGGCCGCTCGGCATTCGCTACGACTTCAATCGCGGCATGCGCGTCGAACTGCCGGAAGGAAAATGGCGTATCCAGTTCCGCGACACGGTGGCCGACTGCGTGGTCTACAACGTCGAGGTCGAGGTTGAAGCCGGCACTTCCAAATGCTGGTCCAGTCTCAAGCGCTACTACGTCCCTTTCGAGCTGACGGTCTGGAAAGGCAAGGAAGAAGTCTTCAAGCACCGGATGGATCTGCGCGACGAGAAGGTCCTGATCCAGTTTCCGGTCGGCACGCTGGGCGACTCGCTGGGCTGGGCGCCGTACGCCGAGAAGTTCCTGCACAAGCACGGCTGTCGGCTCACCTGCTCGATGGGCCAGCCGATCATCGACCTGATCGAGAAGAGCTACCCGGATATCGAATTTGTCACGCCCGACAAGGTCAAGCCCGAGGATTACTACGCCACCTACAACATCGGTCTGTTCTTCACCGATGAGCAGTGCAACGACCAACCCTACGATCACCGCTTCGTCGGCCTGCACCGCACCGCCGGCCACATCCTCGGCGTAGACCCGACCGAGGTGCCGTTACGGCTGCACCTGCCGGAGGCGGACACCCGACCCATTCCCGAGAAGTACGTCGTCATCGCCACCAAGGCGACCACGCAGGCCAAGATGTGGAACCACCGCGACGGCTGGCGCGAGATCGTCAAGTTCCTGAAGGAACACGGCTATCGGGTGATTTGCATCGACCGTGAAGCCGCGACCGGCCAGGGCTATGTATGGAACCAGATTCCGCACGGCTGCGAGGACGAGACCGGCGACCGCCCCCTGGCGGAGCGCGCGCGCTGGATCAAGCATGCGGACTTCTTTATCGGGATGAGCAGCGGCCTGTCATGGCTGGCCTGGGCCACCGGCACGCCGGTGGTGCTGATCAGCGGCTTCTCGCATCCGACCACCGAGTTCCATACGCCCTACCGCGTGATCAATCTGCACGCATGCAACGGCTGCTGGAACGATCCCAAGCTGCTGTTCGACCACCACGACTTTTTATGGTGTCCGCGCCATAAAGGCACGCCGCGGCAGTTCGAATGCACGGGCCTCATCTCTCCCGGCCAGGTCAAGGCGACGATCCAGACCATCCCCGGCTTCGGCGCTTGAGCCGCCAGCACACCGTTTCCCTCTCTTGAATCGACCACACACGCCATGAAACGACTCAGCTTCCTTCGTAAATTCGGCACGCGCCGCTTCGGCGTCAAGCAGGTGCGAATCGCCGGCCTGTTGCAGGCCTTCCTGTCCGCGGTATTCGTACTTGTCACGCCAGGGCAAGCCGGCGCGCAGACCCCGCCGACCCCGGTCGTGGGGCCTGGAGATACCGTCTCCGGAGAAGTCCTCAGCAACTTCGTTCAGCAAGTCAGTGGCGGCACTGCCGTCTTCACCACCATCAACAGCGGCGGCGAGCAAACCGTGTCTGATGGTGGCAGTGCGAGCGGCACCACCATTCGGAGCGGTGGCAGCCAGACGATCGCAAACAGCGGCCTGGCCTCCAGCACCTACGTCTATAGCGGCGGCCAGCAAACCGTCACGTCCGGCGGCGTGGCGAGTTCAACCCAGCTCTATGGCGCCGGCCAGACCATCATGAGCGGCGGCAGCGCCGTCGGCGGGAGCATCAGCAGCAATGGCACCCAGACCATCCAGTCGGGCGGTAGCGCTAGCGACTTCAATGTCTCCTACGGGACTCAAGTGCTCTCCGGCGGCGAGGCAACATCAACAACTCTGGGTTACCGCGGGACACAACAGGTGGCGAGCGGCGGCTCCGCCTCGGCGACCACCGTCAACTCCGGCGGCCAGCAAATCGTCCAGTACGGCGGCAGCGCCAACGGAGTCACCGTAAATTCCGGGGGGACCCAGAGCATTTACGGGGTCGTGTACTCATCGACGGTCAACTCCGGCGGCCAGCAAATCGTCCAGGCCGGCGGCTACGCCGATGGAGTCACCGTAAATTCCGGGGGGGGCCAGAGCATTTACGGGGCCGTGTACTCATCGACGGTCAGCGCCGGCGGTACGGTAGTACTGCATGCGGGGGGCCACCTAGTCGGCGGCATCCACTCAGGCGCCATCCTGTCGGCCACGACCGATGCCTGGATGTATGCGTCGTACCTTTCCGGTTCTTCCTCGATCAACATGCAGATCCACTCCGGAAATGCAAGCGGCATCGTCCTCGACCGCGGTAGCGTACTGGAAGTCACATCGGGTGGCAGCGCGCAGGGCACCGTGGTCAATGCAGGGGGGCAGCTGAAGATCGACAGCGGCGGCAGCGCGAGTTCGACCACCCTGGCCGGCGGCACCCTGCTCAACGACGGCATCCTCACCGGCACCACGCTGACGGCCGCCAGGTTGGGCGGCAGCGGGGTCGTGACCGATGCTCTCAACATCACCTCCGGCAGCACCCTGATGGCGACGGAGGTCGGCAAGGGACTGACGATCAATAACGATCTGACATTCGCCAGCGGCTCCTTCTACGCGGTGGCGGTGAATGCCGCCGGCGCCACCGGCCTGACCGCGGTCAACGGCAACGTGACGCTCGCCGGCACCGTGAATGTCACGGCAGCCAATGGCAGCTATGCGCAGAACACCACCTATAAGATCCTGAGCTATACGGGGATGCGCACCGGCACCTTCGATTCGGTAACCTCCGACCTCGCCTTCCTGACGCCGACGCTGTCCTACGCCGCAAATCTGGTCGATCTGACCATGACCCGCAACGATGCGAGCTTTGTCTCCGTCGCGCAGACGGGCAATCAGCGTTCGGTCGCCAGAGCACTCGACGCCCTGGGTTCGGGAACCATCCATGCGGCCGTGACCGGCCTCTCCGCAACGCAAGCCCGCTCCGCCTTCAATGCCTTGTCCGGCGCACAGCACGCCGCCGGTTCGCTGGTGGCGATGAAGATCGGCAGCAGCTTCTCGGGCGCCTTGATGAGTCGGGCGGCCGTTGCCGGCAGCCAGGCAGGCGGCCCCGCTGCTCTGCGTTACGCCAGCCTCAACCTCGCCGGCGTTTCCTCGTGGCAAGGGCTGCTGGCCTCGCCGTATCAGCTCGCCCGCATGCCGTCGCCGGAGACCGCTGCGACCCCGACTGCCGTGTCCCGCTTCAATGCCGCGAGCGGCAAGGCCCCGGATGGCGGTGTCTGGTTCCAGGTGCTGGGCGGCAAGGGGGAGGTCAAGGGCGACGGGAACGGCCCGGACTCGGACTACAGCAGCACCGGCTTTCTGGCCGGCTACGACACCGTGCTCAATGCCGACTGGCTGATGGGCGTCGCGTTCGGTTACGGCAAGACCCAGTGGGACGCCAGCGTGCCGGCCACGGGCAATGTGGATACGCACTACGCGGCGCTGTATGGCCGCTACACCTCGGGTCCCTGGCAGATTCGCCTCAGCGGCAGCTTTGCCGACAACCGCTTCGATACGACGCGGACGGTCGCCATCGGCGCCGCATCGAGCCAGGCCCGTTCCAGGCACAGCGGTCGGGAATGGAGTGTGGCGGCGGAAGCCGAGTACGCCCTGACCGAGGCCGCCGGCTGGGACGTTCGACCGCTGGCGATGATCCGCTATACCTATCAGGACGAGGACGGGTTCAGCGAGTCGGGCAGTCCGGCAGCGTTGCGCGTCAAGGGCCGCTCGACGCAGCAGGCCAACCTCGGCGTGGGCAGTCGTTTCGTCCGTGCCTTCGGCGATGACGCCGGTGCCGTGGAGTTGCGCGCACTCGTCACTCATCTGGCCGGCGATAACGATGCGCCGGTGACGGCGTCCTTCGTGGGCACCAACACGACCTTCAATGTGGCCGGTACGCCGCTGCGCAGGACTGCGCTGGCCCTGGGCGCGGGCTTCTCCCTCAAGGTCTCGAACAAACTCTCGGCCTTCGCCGATCTCGGCCACGAGACCCGGGGCAGCGGGCAAACGAATTCGGTTGCCGCGATCGGGGTGCGCTATCGCTGGTAGTGCGACCGCTTGCCCGATGGTTTGCCGAACACGCGCCCTGCGGCGATCCGGCGCAGGGCGCGGTGCTTGGTCACGGCAAGACGCACGACCCGTCGCCGCGGGATGCCGGTTCGGCGCTGGGGACTCAAAGCTGGGTATCGAGCAGCATCATCGCGACGAAGCCGGCGACCAGGGCGACCGCCACCGGGCGGCGGCCAGCCTGGCGCAGCGCCTCGGGGACGATGTCGCGCGCGGTGACCAGGAGCATGGCGCCGGCGGCCATGGCCAGCGCGGCCGGCAGGATCGCCGCCGAGGTGCCGACGGCGGCGGCGCCGAGCAGCGCGGCGAGCGGTTCGACGAGGCCGGAGGCGGCGCCGGCGGCGACCGCCAGCCAGGGCGCGTAGCCGGCGCCGAGCAGGGCGACGGCGATGGCCATGCCTTCCGGGATGTCCTGCGCGGCGATCCCGAAGGAGAGCGCGTGACTGCCCGAAGCGGCGCCGACGCCCATGGCGAGTCCCTCGGGGATGTTGTGCAGGGTGACGGCGGCGACGAACAGCCAGATCTGCCCGCGCGTGTGCGCGCCGAGCGCCGGCGCTTCGCCGCCGGCGGCGTCGCGTTCGGCGTGCGGCAGGGCGCGTTCGAGCAAAAGGACGAGGGCGGCGCCGAGCAGCAGGCTGGCCGCCGTCACCGCCGCGGCGACGTTGCCGCCCCACAGGGCGCGCCCGGCGTCGAGGCTGGGCAGGAGCAGCGAGAAGGCGCTGGCGGCGAGCATGATGCCGGCGGCGAGGGCGAGCAGGCGGCCTTGCGCGCGGGTGCCGAAAGGGCGTGCCCAGAGCAGGGGGAGGGCGCCGAGCGCGGTCGCCGCGGCGCCGAGCATGCCGCCGGCGAGCGCCTGGCGCATCGGCGCGTCGGTCAGCGCGCGGGCGAACCAGGCGAGCGTTTCGCCGACGAGGAGGATGGCTCCGATCAGCGCGATGCTCATGCCGATGCGCTGGCGCAGGCCGGGCCGGCGGCGCGTGCCGATTTCGTTCTGCAGCGTGTTGATCAGGTAGGTGGCCATGGGTGCGCTCCGTTTCGGTTCCTTATGGAATCGATACTAAGCGGCCGGTTTGAATTGATCCAATTGATTGTTGTTAGTCATTGAATAGCTGTTGGCTATGGCTTGCGCCGCGCCGCCGGGAGGCTGAATTCGATAGCGGATAATGCGTTCCCGGCCGCGCGACGCAAAAAAAAACCGCAGCCCCCCAAGTCCAGGCGGGGCTGCGGTTTCCGATGCGTTGCCGGCGTCCGCGCTTCCGGACGCCGGCGCCAAGGCCGCCTTACTGCGGGATTTCCGATTCGGCGAAGCCGGCCGCCTTGGCGACGCCCCGGCCGTAGGCCGGATCGGCCTTGAAGCAGTTGCCGATGTGGCGCAGCTTGATTTCCTTCGGCGCGTCGCCCATCCCGCGCGCGGTGTTGTCGAACAGCACCTGCTGCTGCGCCGGCGTCATCAGGCGGAAAAGGTCGCCCGGCTGCGAGTAGTAGTCGGCGTCGTCCTGGCGGTAGTTCCAGTGGTCGGCGGCGCCGTTGATGGCCAGCGGCGGTTCGCTGAAGTCCGGCTGCTCCTGCCACTGTCCGTCGCTGTTCGGCTCGTAGGCCAGCGTGCCGCCGTGGTTGCCGTCGGTGCGCATGGCGCCGTCGCGGTGGAAGCTGTGGAAGGGGCACTTCGGCGCGTTCACCGGAATCTGGTGGTGATTGACGCCGAGCCGGTAGCGCTGCGCGTCGCCGTAGGAGAAGAGGCGGGCCTGCAGCATCTTGTCCGGCGAGAAGCTGATGCCGGGCACCACGGCGGCCGGGTTGAAGGCCGACTGCTCGACTTCGGCGAAGAAGTTCTCCGGGTTGCGGTTGAGTTCGAACTCGCCGACCTCGATCAGCGGGTAGTCCTTGTGCGGCCAGACCTTGGTCAGGTCGAAGGGATGGTAGGGCACCTTCGCGGCGTCGAGTTCGGGCATGACCTGGACGTACATCGTCCACTTCGGGAAGTCGCCCTTCTCGATCGCTTCGTACAGGTCGCGCTGGTGCGATTCGCGATCCTTGCCGATGATCGCTTCGGCCTCGGCGTCGGTCAGGTTCTTGATGCCCTGCTGCGTGCGGAAGTGGAACTTGACCCAGTAGCGCTCGTTCTTGGCGCTGATGAAGCTGAAGGTGTGCGAGCCGAAGCCGTGCATGTGGCGGTAGCTGGCCGGAATGCCGCGCTCGGACATGACGATGGTCACCTGATGCAGCGCCTCGGGCAGCGAGGTCCAGAAGTCCCAGTTGTTCTTCGCGCTGCGCATGTTGGTGCGCGGGTCGCGCTTGACCGCGTGGTTGAGGTCGGGGAACTTCAGCGGGTCGCGGAAGAAGAAGACCGGCGTGTTGTTGCCGACCATGTCCCAGTTGCCTTCCTCGGTGTAGAACTTGAGCGCAAAGCCGCGGATGTCGCGCTCGGCGTCGGCCGCGCCGCGTTCGCCGGCGACCGTCGTGAAGCGCGCGAACATCGGCGTCTTCTTGCCGATCTGGCTGAAGAGCTTGGCGCGCGTGTACTTCGTGATGTCGTGCGTGACGGTGAAGGTGCCGTAGGCGCCGGAGCCCTTGGCGTGCATGCGGCGCTCGGGGATGACCTCGCGGTCGAAGTGGGCGAGTTTTTCGAGCAGCCATACGTCCTGCAGCAGGACGGGGCCGCGCGGGCCGGCGGTCATCGTGTTCTGGTTGTCCGGGACGGGTGCGCCGGCGGCGGTGGTGAGGCGTTTTTTCTCGGTCATCTTGGCTCTCCTCTTTGAAAAATCGTTTGTTTCGGGTCTTGGCTAATTCAGTGGCTGAGGGCGATGTCGGCAAGGATGCCGATGAACAGCCGGCTCAGGGCGGAAGGATCGTCGCGCATCGCAGTCTCCTCGCGTTTCTCTGGAATCCCCCTGCTCGCGACAGGGTATGGCTCCATAGTAGGAAGTTTCGGGTTATGTAGCCAATTGATTGTCGTTAATGCGGCGATAGCTGTTTGCTATTCACGCCATGAGGGTGGAATCGGCCGGCAACAAGGAATAGCCAATAAGGCGCGAGCGCGCCGGGCAGCCTCTGCGCCGCCGTGCCGGAGAGGGCTGTCGCCAGCCGCCGGCTGCCCGATTTTGTGGCGTGCAGGCATGTCTCTGGCGCGACAAAGGTTTTGTGTTTTATCCACAGACTCGTCCACAGAATTTGTGGACGAGTCGGCACGCGTCGATGCGAGCCGGCAGAAAAGTACGGCGTCGCGGCCGTGCGCAAATCGCCGGACCTTAGCCGGCGTGTCCGCCGGCTTTTCATGTGCATTTTCCCGCCTGGCATCGCGCCGCTGCAGCGCCGGCCCTTCGACGGCTGCGCACGCCCTGCCGGAGAATGGCTCGCTCGGCGAGCCGCGCATAAAACTGTCGCTCTTTGCGCTGCCGCCTATACTCAAGACACGCCGTACTTTCGGCGCAAGCCTTCAGGAGCACGATCATGGGCAAGGAAAGGCATGGAACCAAGGAAGCGAAAAAACAGGCGGTACTGACCCCCAAGGAAAAGAAGGCCGTCAAGCGGGCCAGGAAGCACGCGACGGATTTGATCCATCCGCAGATTCCCCGTTGATCCTGCGCTGATTTTTTGCCCGTTCGCAATGGCTTCCCGCCGCACTCCCGCCGCGCTCTACGGAGCGGCGGGAGTGCGGCGGGGGGCACGGCGGATCGCCCGATTGCGCCTGCTGCCGTCGCCGGGCGGGCATGTTTCCGATCCGAAAGGCTGGCGCCCCGTGGGCGCGGCGCTCCGCGCGCCGTCCAGCCGAGAAGGCCGACGATGCTGAAGAAATCGCTTGTTGCCATCCTGTGCGCCATCTCCGGCAGTTTCGCCGTGGCCGACGCGCCGCCGCAGCGGGCCGCGTCGCGCGGCGAACTGCTCTACCAGACGCATTGCATCGCCTGTCACGATGCGAACATCCACTGGCGCGACAAGGCGCAGGCGGGCGACTGGGACAGCCTGCGCGCGCAGGTGCGTCGCTGGCAGGAGGTCGGCGGGCTACGCTGGAACGACGAGGACATCGCGGAGGCCGCGCGCTACCTTAACGCGCAGCACTACCGCTATCCGACGCCGGACTGAGCGGACGCCGCCGCATGTCGAGCGCTCCGCTTCCGCGTTCCCGGTGGCCTGAACCGCCGCCGGTGGACGACGCGCCGGGCGGTCTGTCGCAGGCCGAGGCGGAGGCGCGCCTGTGTCGCTACGGTCCCAACGTCTTCCGCGAGCGGCGGGAAAGATCGCTGCTCGTGCAGTATCTCTCCCGCTTCAGGAATCCGCTCGTCCTCATCCTCCTCGCCGCGAGCGCCGTGTCGGCCTTCACCGGCGAGGTCGCCAACTTCCTGATCATCGCCTGCATCGTGCTGCTGAGCGTGACGCTCGACTTCGTCCAGGAATATCGCGCCAACGCGGCGGCGGAGAAGCTGCGCCAGTCGGTTTCCGTGCGCGCCGTCGTGCTGCGCGACGGGCAGCCGCGGGAGGTCGCGGTGCGCGAGGTGGTGCCCGGCGACATCGTCCTGCTCGCGGCCGGCGATCTGATTCCGGCCGACGGCCTGGTGCTCGAAGCCTGCGATTTCTTCGTCAATCAGGCGCTGCTGACCGGCGAAGCTTACCCGGTGGAGAAGGGGCCGGGTCTGCCGCCGGCCGTTGCTTCTGCATCTGCGTCGGCGGCCCCGGCGCCTCCCGCGGCCGTTGCGCCGGCGCCGACGGACGGCCCGGTCGCCGCGCCGTCCGTCCCGACTCGCGGCGGCGACCTGCAGGATGCGGGCAACGCGGTGTTCATGGGTACCTCGGTGATCAGCGGCAGCGCGCGCGTGCGCGTGCTGCGGACCGGTGCCGTGACGGCGATCGGCGAGATCGCCGACAGCGTTTCGCGCCCGTCGGCGCCGACCGCCTTCGAGCTCGGCACCCGCCGCTTCGGCATGCTGATCATGCGCCTGACGGTGCTGCTGGTGATGTTCGTGCTGCTCGTCAATGCTTTCTTCCACAAGCCTTGGCTGGAGTCCTTCCTGTTCGCCGTGGCGCTCGCCGTCGGCCTCACGCCCGAGCTGCTGCCGATGGTCGTCTCGGTCACGCTGGCGCGCGGCGCGCTGCGCATGGCGAAGAAGGAAATGATCGTGAAGCGCCTGTCGGCGATCCAGGACCTCGGCTCGATGGACGTCCTGTGCACCGACAAGACCGGCACCCTGACCGAAACGAAAATCCGCCTCGAACGGCACGTCGACGCGGCCGGCCGGCCGAGCGAGCGGGTGCTCGAACTGGCCTATTTCAACAGCTACTTCGAGACCGGCCTGAAAAGCCCGCTCGACGAAGCCATCCTCGCGCACGGGCGGATCGGGATCGGCGCGTGGACGAAGATCGACGAGGTGCCCTTCGACTTCGAGCGGCGCCGCGTCTCGGTGCTGATCGACGACGGAACGCGGCGCTGGCTGGTCGTGAAGGGCGCGCCCGACGAGATCGTCGGGCTGTGCGCGCACTACGAGGCGGGAGAGGCGGGGGCGGAGGAAAAAGCGGACGCCGCGCCGCCGCGCCCGCTCGATGACGCGGCGCGCGCCGCGGTTCATGCGCAGTACGCCGGGCTGGAAAGCGAAGGCTTTCGCGCACTCGGCATCGCCTGGCGCGAAGTGGCGCGCGACCACCCGCACGCCGTCGTGGACGACGAGAGCGAACTCGTGCTGGCCGGCTTCGCCGCCTTTCTCGATCCGCCCAAGGCGAGCGCCGGCGCCGCGCTCGAAGGACTCAGGCAGCTCGGCGTGGCGATCAAGATCGTCACCGGCGACAGCGAACTCGTCACCCGCCACCTGTGCGCCGAACTGAAGATTCCGGTGAGCGGGCTGCTCACCGGCAAGGAGATCGCCCAGCTCGACGACCACGCGCTGCGCGTCCGGGTCGGCAAGGCGAACCTCTTCTGCCGCGTCAATCCGGCGCAGAAGAACCGGGTGATCCAGGCGCTGCGGGCGCGCGGCCACGTCGTCGGCTACCTCGGCGACGGCATCAACGACGCGCCCTCGCTGCATTCGGCGGACATCGGCCTGTCGGTCGATTCGGCCGTGGACGTGGCCAAGGAGGCGGCCGACATGATCCTCCTGAAGCCGGACCTGCACGTGCTGCAGGATGGCGTGGTGGAGGGGCGGCGCACCTTCGGCAACATCACGAAGTACATCATGATGGGCACCAGCTCCAACTTCGGGAACATGTTCAGCATGGCCGGCGCCGCGCTCTTCCTGCCGTTCCTGCCGATGCTGCCGACCCAGATCCTGCTCAACAACATTCTTTACGACATCTCGGAAATCCCGATCCCGCTCGACGAGGTCGACGCCGACGAGGTGCGCCGCCCGCGCGTGCTCGACCTCGATTTCATCCGCAATTTCATGCTCGTGATCGGGCCGATCAGTTCGCTGTTCGACTTCCTCACCTTCTACGTCCTGCTCGCCGTGCTGCACGCCGACGAAAAGCTCTTCCAGACCGGCTGGTTCGTCGAATCCCTGTGTACGCAGGTGCTCGTCATCTTCATCATCCGCACGCGCGGCAACCCCTTGATGAGCCGCGCGCACCCGCTGCTCACCGCCGCCTCGCTGGCTGTCGTCGCCGTCGCGGTGGCGCTGCCGCTTACGCCGCTCGGCGCGCATTTCGGTTTCGTGCCGCCGCCGGCCCGCTTCTACTTCATCCTCGGCGGCATGGTCCTCGTCTATCTGCTCGTCGTGGAGGGGGCCAAGCAGGCCTTCTACCGCCGGTCGGCGGCGCGCCGGGGGGCGAAAGAGCGTGTGCGCGGCGGCGTCCGCGTGTAGCGTGCGGAGGGGCGTTTAGCCGCGCATCCTTTTCAGGACCACGCCCGCCGCCGCGTCGGCCTGCGCGCTGCGCGCGCGCAGCTGGCCGCAGCCGCCGTCGACGTCCTGCCCGGCCGAATCGCGCAGGCGGGTGAGGATGCCGCGTTGGTTCAGGCGGGCGGCCATCTCGGCGGCGCGTTCCCAGGAAGGGCGCGCGAAGCCGAGGCCTTCGTTGGCGTTGTAGGGGATGAAATTCATCATCGCGTACTTGCCGGCGAGCAACTGCGCAATCGCCTCGACTTCCGCGTCGCCGTCGTTCACGCCTTCGAGCAGCGTCCATTGGTACTGGATCGGGTAGCCGGTAGCGCGCGCGTAGCGTTCGCCCTGTTCGACGAGTTCGGCCGGGTCGATGCGCGGTGCGCGCGGCAGCAGTTCGGCGCGCAGTCCGGCGCGCGTCGTGTGCAGCGAGAGAGCCAGCGCCGGCCGCACGCTGCCCGCCGGAATCCGCGCGAAGCGCTCGAAGACGCGCGGATCGCCGACCGTCGAGAAGACGAGGTTCTTGTGCCCGACGCCGCCGGCCGTGCCGAGCAGGTCGATCGCTTCGAGCACGTTGTCGAGGTTGTGCGCCGGCTCGCCCATGCCCATGAAGACGACGCGCCGCAGCGGTCGCCGGGCGCGCGCGAGCACCACCTGGGCGACGATCTCGGCGCTGCCGAGCTGGCGCAGCAGGCCGCTCTGCCCGGTCATGCAGAAGACGCAGCCGACCGCGCAGCCGACCTGCGTCGACACGCAGACGCCGTCGCGCGGCAGCAGCACGCTCTCCACCGTCTGCCCGTCGGCCAGGTCGACGAGCAGGCGCGCCGAGCCGTCCGCACCGGGGTGCTCCGAGCGCACGCGGGCGAGCGCGGCGAGTTCGCCGGCCAGCGCCGGCAGCGCCTCGCGCACGGGCAGCGGCAGGAAGTCCGCCGAGCGCTGGCGGCGCGTGCCGTGGTCGAGCGCCAGCGCCTGCGTCCATGCGCGCAGGACGCGCTCCTCGTGGCAGGGTTTGGCGCCCAGATCGCGCAGGCGCTGGCGGATGTCCGCGACGCGCATGGCGTCAGGCGCCGCGCAGCACGTCGCGCGCCAGCGCTTCGGCGACCTTGATCCCGTCGACGCCGGCCGACAGGATGCCGCCGGCGTAGCCGGCGCCTTCGCCGGCCGGGTAGAGGCCCTGCACGTTGAGGCTCTGGAAGTCCTCGCCGCGCGTCATGCGCAGCGGCGACGAGGTGCGCGTCTCGACGCCGGTGAGCACCGCGTCGGCCATGTCGAAGCCCTTGATCTGGCGCCCGAAGGCGGGCAGCGCTTCGCGCATCGCCGCGATGGCGTAGGGCGGCAGCGCGGTGGACAGGTCGGTGAGGTGCACGCCCGGTTTGTACGACGGTTCGACGCTGCCGAGCGCCGTCGACGGGCGGCCGGCGAGGAAGTCGCCGACGAGTTGGGCGGGCGCCTCGTAAGTGCCGCCGCCGAGCGCGAAGGCGCGCGATTCGAGTTCGCGCTGGAAAGCGATGCCGGCGAGCGGGTTTTCCGCCGAGCCGCCGTAATCGAGCGGATCGACGTTCACGACGATGCCGGCGTTGGCGTTGCGCTCGTTGCGCGAATACTGGCTCATGCCGTTGGTGACGACGCGGTTCTCTTCCGACGTGGCGGCGACGACGGTGCTGCCGGGGCACATGCAGAAGCTGTACACGGCGCGGCCGTTGGCGGCGTGGTGCACGAGCTTGTAGTCGGCGGCGCCGAGCAGCGGGTTGCCGGCGTGCGGGCCGAGGCGCGCCTTGTCGATCAGCGACTGCGGGTGCTCGATGCGGAAGCCGACCGAGAAGGGCTTCGGCTCCATGAAAACGCCCTGCGCGTGCAGCGCCTCGAAGGTGTCGCGCGCGCTATGGCCGAGCGCCAGCACGACGTGGCAGCTGGCGATCGTCTCGCCGCTCGCCAGCTGCACGCCGCGCACCTTGCCGGCCTCGATGGCGAGGCCGGTGACGCGCTGCTCGAAACGGATCTCGCCGCCCAGCGCGACGATCTCGGCGCGCATCCGCTCGACCATGCTGACCAGGCGGAAGGTGCCGATGTGCGGCTTCGAAACGTAGAGGATTTCCTCGGGCGCGCCGGCCTTCACGAATTCTTCCAGCACCTTGCGCCCGAGGTGGCGCGGGTCCTTGATCTGGCTGTACAGCTTGCCGTCCGAGAAGGTGCCGGCGCCGCCCTCGCCGAACTGCACGTTCGACTCGGGGTCGAGCACCTTCTTGCGCCACAGCCCCCAGGTATCCTGCGTGCGCTCGCGCACGGCCTTGCCGCGCTCCAGCACGATCGGGCGAAAGCCCATCTGGGCGAGGATCAGCGCGGCAAAGATGCCGCAGGGGCCGAAACCGACGACCACCGGGCGCTCCTGCAGGCTGGCCGGTGCCTGCCCGACGAAGCGGTAGGCCATGTCCGGCGCCGGCGCGACGTTGCGGTCCTTGGCGAATTTCTTGAGGACGGCCGCCTCGTTCTTCAGTTTGAGGTCGACGCTGTAGATGAAGGTGAGCAGCGCCGCCTTGCGCGCGTCGTAGCTGCGCTTGAAAACTGTACATTCGAGCAGGTCGCCGGGCGGCAGCCCGAGGCGCTGGCAGACGGCGGCCGGCAGGGCTTCCGGGGCGTGGTCGATGGGGAGGCGGAGTTCGGTGAGTCGGATCATCGGTCGAGAGTATGGTTGCGGGCGGTTGCGTGCTGTTTCCGGCGGACGGTTCAGCCGGTCAGGCGGTCCAGCGCGCCGGTCAGACGGGATGAATGGGCGCTCAGGTCGGCGATGGCGTGGCCTAGGCCCTTGACGGGATAGGCGGCGGCTTCCTGCGTGAACAGCACGAAATCCTCGCCGCCGATGTTCAGCACGGGCATCAGTTCGTCGATGATTTCGGCCGGATCGACGCTCTCCCTGCGCTGCAGCGGCGCGACGAGGCGGGTGCCGAGATCGACGAGCAGGTTGCTCTGCAGATCGAGCACGTAGGGTCGCTGCGGGTGTTTCGCCTGCTTGAGCGCGTAGACGTGGTGGCGCATCAGAAGCTCCGGTGCTCTTCGCCGAACACGCCCTCGCGGTCGATGCGCTCGTTGTAGGCGGCGATGGCGGCGCGGTTCCTGGCCAGCCAGGCGTCGTCGCAACGGCGCTTGATTTCCTGCAGGATGCCCGCCTCGGCGGCACGCGAGAGGTTGATGTCGAGCTGGCGTGCGGCTTCGGCCAGCGGCTCGCTGATCGACAGGCTCATCTTCTTCTTGTGTCCTTCGCTGAGGAGCGCGTGCGCGGCGTAGGCGCCGCGGGCTTCTTCGGCACTGGGTTTTTCACTGGCTGAGCGGCTCATGATCGGTTCCGGAATGCGTATATATGTACGCATAAATTAGGCGCATTGCGTCGGCGTGTAAAGCGCCGGTTCGTTTCAGGACTGCTGCCCGTAGCCGGCGAACTTCTCCAGGACCGTCGCCATTTCCGTCGCGTCGAGCAGCACCGGGGCGCCGAGCTGGCAGGCGCGCCAGTATTGTTCGCACAGGCATTCGAGTTCGACGCCGAAGTCGAGCGCCTGGTCGAGGTCGCGGCCATAAACGAGCATGCCGTGGTTGGCGAGCAGGCAGGCCGTGCGTCCTTCCAGCGCGGCGAGCGCGGCGTCGGACAGTTCCTGCGAGCCGAAAGTGGCGTAGGCGGAGCAGCGCAGCGTGTCGCCCCCGAAGCGGGCGATCATGTAGTGGAAGGGCGGGATGTCGCGGCGCAGGCAGGCGAGGCTGACGGCGAACGGCGAATGCGCGTGCAGCACGGCGCCGGCCTCCGGGCGCGCGGCATAAAGATCGCGGTGAAAGCGCCACTCGGACGAGGGTTTGCGGCGGTTGCCGTGGAGGCCCGCGTACGTGCCGTCGAGGCGCATGAAGACGACGTCTTCGGGCGTCAGCGTGTCGTAGGCCATGCCGGTCGGCGTGATCAGGTAGCCGGCTTCGCCCCGGTCGACGCAGCGCACGCTGAGATTGCCGGCCGTGCCCTTGTTCAGGCCGGCCGCCGTCATGCGGCGCGCGGCGGCGATCAGCTGCGTGCGCAGCGTCGCGGCGGCCTCAGGCACCGTGTCCCTCCGGGCGCGATTTCGCGTGCGATTTTGAGTCCGGTTCGGGGCGCGATCCGGGCTTCATTTCCGGGTACAGGCCGAGCAGGCCGTCGCCGCTCGCCGCGCAGGTGCCGCGCTCGGTGATCAGCGCGCTGACGAAGCGCGCCGGCGTCACGTCGAACGCCGGGTTGACCACCGCCTCGTCGGCGGGCAGTTGGTGGACCGCTGCCGGCGCGCCGCCAGCGTCGTTGCCGTGCACGACGCGCACTTCGTCGCCGGCGCGTTCCTCGATCGGGATCGCGGCGCCGTCGGCGCAGGCGAAATCGACGGTTGAGCGCGGCGCGGCGACGTAGAAGGGAACGCCGGCCTCGCGCGCGGCGAGCGCCTTGAGGTAGGTGCCGACCTTGTTGGCGACGTCGCCGTTGGCGGCGATGCGGTCGGCGCCGACGATCACCGCGTCCACTTCGCCGCGTGCCAGCAGCAGGCCGGCGGCGTTGTCGGCGATGACCGTGTGCGGCACGCCGTGCTGTTTGAGTTCCCAGGCGGTGAGCAGGCCCTGGTTGCGTGGGCGGGTTTCGGAAACCCAGACGCGCACGTCGATCCCCGCCTCGAAGGCGGCGTAGACCGGCGCCAGCGCGGTGCCGTAGTCGACGGTCGCTAGCCAGCCGGCGTTGCAGTGGGTCATCACGTCGAGCCGGCCGCGCTTTTCGGCGAGCGGGCGGAGCAGGGCGAGGCCGTGCTCGCCGATGCGCCGGCACTGCGCGGCGTCCTCGTCGGCGATCGCGGCGGCTTCCCGCCAGGCCGCGTCGGCGCGCGCGGCGGGCGGTAGCGCGGTGAGGACGGCGTGCATGCGGGCCAGCGCCCAGTGCAGGTTGACTGCGGTCGGGCGCGTCGCGGCGAGCGTCGCGACGGTGGCAGCCAGCGCGTCGTCGTCGGCGCGCGCGGCGAGCGCCAGCGCGACGCCGTAGGCGGCGGTGGCGCCGATCAACGGCGCGCCTCGCACCTGCATGCTGCGGATCGCGTGCGCCGCGTCCTCCAGCGTCGCGCGGCGCAGCGTGCGCCAGGCGTGCGGCAGCGCGGTCTGGTCGATGATGTCGACGGCGCGCCCTTCGCGGGCGGGCCAGATCGTGCGGGTGGGGGAGCCATTGACGTTCATCGCGGCATTTTACCAGCGCCCCGCAGCGCGCCGCGTTTATCGGGCGGGGAAAGCTGCGGGAAAGGTGGGAGGGGAAGGCTAGGTTGGGCTGGGCGCATCCGGAGCCGCGGCGAGTTGGGGCGAGTTGGGGCGAGTGGGGCGAGTGGGGCGAGTGGGGCGAGTGGGGCGAGTGGG